>ERZ780178.432-NODE-432-length-32571-cov-3.117511_pt1 | contig 32571 bp, 19 predicted proteins | sample MGYA00511018_ERZ780178 | MGnify/ENA primary metagenome ERZ780178 (study PRJEB29588, sample SAMEA2151439) | human gut metagenome | biome: human gut; feature: human-associated habitat; material: faeces | place: Denmark | collected 2008/2010 ...
AATCGAAAGATTTGTTCCAAATGAACTCTATTCCAGAGATCAGATTGGCAGAGATTTATTATTCGTTAGCTGAATGTAAATATAGATCAGGGGATAAGATAGGGGCTGCTCGGTTGCTGGATGCGGTTAGGAAACGTTATTATAAAGCGGAAGATTGGTCTAAATTTAGTTACGAATCTAATATCTCGAAATTAACTGATGATGAATTTGTCGATGAATTAGGTCGTGAGTTCATAGGAGAGCGTCATCGTCGTATTGATTTAATACGATGGAATCGTTTTAGTGAAGGTGCGTGGTGGGATAAAACTCCGGATGCGACGAATCAAGACGTATTTCCGATCCCTTATCGTGCTTTGAATGCGAATCCTTTGTTAAAACAAACAACAGCTGGCTTTTAATAAATAGAATCGATATATGAAACAGTTTATAAATGTAAAAAGAGTATTTACCGTATTGATTATACTTTTGTTATTAATATCGTGTAGGGTCGAAACTGATTATAGACCATTATTTGACAAAGATTTATCAAATGCTGATTATGATAGTTCGGTTTGGACCTTTAAAAATGGCATACTTACTGCCACTGCCGATCAATCTATTTGGACGAAGGTGCAGTATGAAAATTTTATCTTGGATTTAGAATTCAAGACAGATGTGAATACAAATAGTGGGGTTGTGATTTATTGTACGGATAAGGGTAATTGGATCCCATCTTCCATTGAGATTCAAATAGCGGATGATCATCATCCTGAATGGCAATCATATCCAGAATATTGGCGTTGTGGTTCTATTTATGGACATAAAGGAGCAAATGAACAATTGGTCGTGAAGAAACCGGGAGAATGGAACCGCATGATTGTCACTGCTAAAGGTCAGCAGATAGATATCGAATTGAATGGGAAACATATTGTTTCGGCTAATTTAGCAGATTGGACTTCTGGAACAACAAATCCAGATGGAACAGAGATTCCGGAATGGCTACCAATCCCGTATGCGAATATGCCAACAAAAGGTTATATTGGTTTGCAAGGGAAACATGGAGAATCTAATATTTGGTTTAGGAATATTCAACTGAAACAACTTTAAAATCATCATTATTATGAGACATATATCAAGAAGAGATTTTTTGAAGACAGGAGCTTTAGCAGCAGGTTTAACGATCGTACCAAATTCTGTTTTAGGTAAAACGCATGGGTTTACTTCACCAAGTGATAAATTGAATATTGCTGGAGTTGGTGTCGGGGGAATGGGCCGTGGTAATTTACGGAATATGAGTACAGAGAATATTGTGGCTTTATGTGATGTAGATTGGAGATATGCAGAGAAGACTTTCAATGATTATCCAAAAGCAAAAAAATTTAAAGATTGGCGTGTTATGTTCGATGAGTTCGGAAAATCAATTGATGCGATATTGGTTGCTACTCCAGACCATACACATGCGGGAGTTACTGCTCATGCTATTACATTAGGGAAGCATTGTTATACTCAAAAACCTTTAACCCATTCTGTCTATGAATCTCGTTTACTAGCAAAACTCGCTAAAAAATATAAAGTAGCGACACAAATGGGTAATCAAGGAAATTCTTTTGATTGGTGTCGTCAAATAACAGAGTGGATTCAATCCGGTGTTATTGGGGAAGTATATGAAGTTCATTGTTGGACAGATCGTCCAATTTGGCCTCAAGGATTGATGCAACCTAGCGATAATCTGAAATGCCCGAAGACTCTTGATTGGGATTTGTTTATTGGGCCAGCGCAAAAAAGACCATATAATCCAGTTTATACGCCTTGGAATTGGCGAGGATGGTGGGATTTTGGAACGGGTGCTTTAGGAGATATGGCTTGCCATATTATGGACCCACTTTATTGGGCACTTGATTTGAAGTATCCGATAAGTGTGATAGGTAGTTCAACCTTGAGCAATTTATATTCGCCACCTCATGCACAAGTTGTAACTTATACGTTTCCAGCTCGTCCCCCAAAAGGAAACACAAAAATGCCCGAGGTTAAGGTATATTGGTATGATGGAGGTTTAATGCCTCCTCGTCCAGAGGAATTAAAAGATGGACAAATGATGGGAGATGAAAATGGTGGTATTATTTTTATTGGGACAAAAGGGAAAATCATGACTGGCTGTTATGGAATGAATCCAACTTTATTGCCCGTATCTGATATGGAACATTTTAATCAACCTAAGCCTTCAATACCAAGAGTTAAAGGTGGTAATGGCAATATTTGGGCTACGAATGCCCATGAGCAAGATTGGATTCGTGCTTGTAAAGAATCTCCAGAAAACCGAGTAGAATCATCTTCAAATTTCCAATTCTCCGGACCTTTTAATGAAATGGTAGTAATGGGAGTTCTTGCGGTACGTCTTTCTGGTCTTCATGGACTACATAGAGAATTGTTATGGGATGGAGAGAATATGAAATTTACCAATATATCTCCTACTGACACAATTAAGATTGTAACAGTTGATGATTTTAAAGTTGTTGATGGTGATCCTCGTTTTGATCGTCGTTTTGCGGACTTTAATGCTCTTGATGTTGCGAATGAGTGGATTAAGCATACTTATAATAATGGTTTTAGTTTACCTAGTATGCCATTCTGAGAACATAGAAAGGTCGTGAACTACTGTTGGATGTCATTTAGTTAAAGAGTATCCGTAATAGATAGAGGTTATTTCTTTTCAAGAGGAAATAACCTCTTCTTATTTTTTTATTTTATATTTGTTCGGTCAATATGTGCTAGAGGAGATGGATGTAGAACGGATATACCTAGAACGATTACGAAGCGGTTCATACAGAGACTTTACGAAACTGTATGAATCATACGCTTCACGCTTATATGCGTTCGCATTGCACTTGACTCATTCTGATGCTCTTGCAAAAGATATTGTACAAGAGACTTTTATCAAAGTGTGGGTGCGGAGAGAACAGATTGATTTAGATATGTCTTTCAGTGCTTTCCTATTTACGATGGCCAAGAACCAATTATTGAATGAGTTTCGTAGGCAGGCAAATAGTCCACTTTTTTTGGAAGATGTTGTACTGAATGAGTCTGGAGATGGAGAGGAAACAGCGATTGAACGTAAATTATCTTTTGAGGAATTTAACCATAGACTGGAAATAGCGAAACAAAAGTTGACACCTCGCCAACGAGAACTGTTTGAGTTAAATAAGGAACAGGGTATAACTATAACAGAAATAGCGGCTAAAGCCTTTATTTCAGAACAATCTGTGCGTAACCAGTTATCGCAAGCCTTACATGTTTTAAGAAAGGAGCTCGGTAAGTATGCTTTGCTGTTCTCTCTTTTCTTTATCGGATAAATAAAATTGAAAAAATAATATTCTTATGTTTTATAACATCTAAAAAGACATGTTATAAATTAACGGCTCATGTGTATACCTTATAAAAAGGGTATTATGCAGGAATCACATACATATTATTTGCTCTCAAAGTACATGGATCATACGATCTCTACGGAAGAGTTGAAAACACTACGGCTTTTGGTTAATTTGTCTGATGATGATGAATTATCGTTGTCATTGTCTCTTTTATGGGAAAATGGGCGACCCTTTGAAGAGGTTGATGAGAGAATCATACGAGATATGTTCAGCGGGATTCAAAATCGAACGAGAAAAGAACGATTCGTTATGGTGTTTAGGAAACTGGCTCGTATCGCCGCAATACTATTAATACCTTTATTAAGTGTATTGTCTGGTTATTTATATTTCAATCCAGTCAATCAGGAGGAGGGTATTGGTAATTTAGTGGTTCATGCCGATAGAGGGGAAAGATCGGGGGTGACTTTACCGGATGGAACACAAGTAAAACTAAATGCGGAATCGAGCTTAAGTTACACTCACGATTTCGGTCGAGAGCTTCGACAGGTTAATTTAGAGGGAGAGGCCTATTTTGAGGTGACTCGGAATGAGGATAAACCTTTCGTGGTACATACAAAATATCTGGATATAGAAGTGTTGGGCACAAGTTTTAATGTGTATTCGTATGAACGGGAGAATGTCATGGAAATGGCCTTGATATCGGGACGGATCAAGATACAGACTTGTTCAGAGCCTTCTCGTGTCGTTTATCTAAAACCGAATGAAAAAGCATTGTTCAATAAAGAATCGGGTATTATAACCGTGGAGAAAACAGATAATCGATTTGAAACGGCATGGTTAAGAGGAGATCTCGTTTTCCGATCAACGACATTAAGTGATGTCTTGGCTAAACTAGAGCGTAGATATGGCGTGAATATCCATTTGAATGATTCTTCTTTAGCGAATGACTTATTTACCGGAAATTTTGATAGTGAATATATCGTAGAGGTAATGGACCTTTTAGAGAGGCATTATGACTTTACATATGATGTACGAGGAGATGATATCTTTATACATCCTTGAGCGAGTGAAAATAAAAATGTACAACCTTAAATCAGTTCTTATGCGACAAGATTCTTCATAATAAAAACGGAACCGAAAAATGGTCGAGATTTTCCGGTTCCCCAATTAATACTCCATTTACGAGAATGGCGATTAGGCCATAAAACGGATTGTATCAATTTAAAAAAATAATATATGTTCAAAAGTAGAAAAAATCAATGTAGCTATATAATTTTTTTGGCTCTATTTCTGTTTTTTAATCCTATTTTGGTATTAGCTCAGACAGGAAGTGTCACTCTTTCCATGAAGAATGCTACATTAAAGCAATTTTTTGAGGCTGTAGAGAAGCAAACCACATATATATTCTCTTATCGGGATGCTATAGTGGAAGGAAAGAAGGAGGTAACTTTAAACGTGACGAATCAGCCGATTCAGCGTTTGTTGGATGATGTATTGCATCAAAGGGACTTGCAATATACGATGACAGGCCATTCAATTGTCGTAACTTTAAAGACTGCAGGTAAAGTAAAGCAGGTATCTGGTACTGTGGTGGATAGTAACGGCGAACCGATTATCGGAGCGAATGTTGTTGAGAAAGGGACTACGAATGGAACGGTAACGGATATCTCGGGAAATTTCTCATTAAATATAGATGATACCGGTATTTTACAGATCTCGTATATTGGGTTTAATACTCAAGATGTAGCAGTGAACGGAAAATCAAGTTTAATGATAAACTTGAAGGAAGATACTCAAAAACTGGATGAGGTAGTCGTTGTTGGTTATGGCGTGCAGAAGAAGTCGAATGTAACGGGATCTGTGGCTTCTATTAAGACGGATGATTTTAATGATTTAAATATGGATGTGTCGCATGTTATTCAAGGACGTGTGGCTGGTGTCAATGTTTCCAATGGGAACATTATCATTCGTGGAGCGGCTTCTATCAATGGCGCGGATCCGTTGTGGATCGTGGATGGAGTGCCGGGTAGCGCTCCTAATTTTAATGATATAGAATCTATCGAGATCTTGAAGGATGCGGCTTCTACTGCTATTTATGGTGCCCGGGGAGCAGGTGGTGTGATCCTTGTAACCACTAAAAAAGGAAAGATAGGGAAACTTTCTATTAATGCGAGAGTAAACTTTGGAATAGAGACTCCGATCGATTTGCCGGATATGCTGCATACCGCAGACTTTATTGACCGGAAACTGGCGGCAGGCTTCCCTAATAATCCCAATTCCGGCTGGGATAATCCCGCTTCGCTACCAGATACAGACTGGGAAGATCTGGTTTGGCGTAATGCTTTTAGGCAAAACTATTTTTTACAGATGACAGGTGGTAATGAGAAAACTACATTTAATATGTCTGCGGAGTTCTACAAGAATCAGTTTATCGAACGTTATTCATTTGAGGATGCGGGTAATTTTCGTGTGGCTAGCCAGACAAATATAAGTAAACGTGTGAAATTTTCCGAGATCCTGACTGTTGGTTTTAATAATACGGATCCCCATTTGTATGGGCAGACGAATAATGATTATGTTTATTACCGCCAAGTTCCTACGATGGTGCCTTATGATAATACCAACGAAGCTGGTGGAGGTTGGGGGAAACATCCGGCAGGTGGTTACTACGAGGGACCTAATCATGTGGCTACACTAATGTCGCATCATGCGAATGAACGTAGGTTTTGGGCCCGGGCAAATGCGATTTTGGATTGGGAGATTATCAATGATTTAAAATTCCAAGCGAATTTCTCTGCCAATTTTGACTCCCATGCGAATAATTTGTTCTTAGAGTCATGGAATTTGGGATCTTTGTCTCAACAGGATTATTACTCGAAGGACTATGGTTCCGGTTATGATTTGCGTATGTTATATACATTGACCTATGACCATACTTTTGGGGAGAAGCACTATGTAAAAGGTATGGTAGGCTACGAGGCTTATCGGGCGACGGCTTCTTCTGCAGGTGGTTGGAAAAACGGTTTCTTGGTTCAACCTTCGGATGATATTAGTTTAGGTACAGGAGATAAAGATGTATCCGGAACGAAAACGGAAGGTCGTAGTTTATCCCAGTTCGCTCGTGTAAACTATGCTTATGATGACAGGTATTTGCTAGAGGCTAGTATTCGTCGGGATGGTTATGATAACTTTGGTCCAGAGAATCGGTTTGGTGTGTTTCCTTCGGCTTCTGTTGGTTGGAATGTGGGAAAAGAGAGCTTTGTAAAGGATAATATAACATGGATGTCTCAATTAAAACTGAGAGGAAGTTATGGTAAAATTGGTAACAATACAATTCCTCAATTCTTGTATGAACCTTCTTTTACGAATAATTATCTATATTATTCATATGATGGGCAAAATACGCAGAGAGGATTCTGGTATTCAAATGTTGCGAATGCTACGATTAAATGGGAAGACGTGGCCCAATGGAATATAGGTGTTGACGCAAGTTTTCTGGATAATCGCTTGAATACGACAATCGAGTATTATGATAAGAAAACTTCCGATATGCTGTATTCAGTAGGTGTGCCACCTTCTGCCGGGCCTTCTTCGGAACCATTTAGCGAGACCTCTTCTTATCGGGCTAATATCGGAAAGATAAGCAATAGAGGTTTCGAATGGATGGTTCAATGGAGGGATTCCTATAAAGATTTCAGGTATGACGTGGCTTTTACGTTGTCTACCAACAAGAACAAAGTGGTAAAGTTAAGTGACCAAGTGAATCCGATCATTTGGGCTGGAAGCGATGCGGCTTTGAATAGTTCTATTTATCGTACGGAAAATGGGCAACCGATGGGACAGATGTATGGATATGTAGTGGATGGCATTATTCAAGACCAAGCGGAAATCGATGCCTTAAACGCTCAATCTCCGGATGGATTGTACCAACAAGCAGGTACGGCTCCGGGTGATTTGAAATATAAGGATTTAAATGGAGACGGAAAGGTGACGAATGAGGATAAGACATATATCGGTAATCCTTGGCCGGATTTGATGTATGGATTGAATATAAATTTGTCATGGAAAGGCTTTGATTTAAGTATGGGCTGGTTAGGAAACGCAGGTGTTGATGTCTTTAATAGCGCTAAGCTTTATGAAAGAAGTTTCTATGGCGACTATAATACGACTTATAAGGTATATGAGGCGTGGAGTCCGACGAACCGGGCTACTTCACATCCTCGAGTAACGAAAGAGGATCCGAATGGAAACTTCAAGAATGTCTCCTCTTATTTTGTGGAGGATGGTTCTTTCTTTAAATTGAAGAATTTACATTTCGGCTATAATTTACCGAAATCAATACTTTCTCATTTGAAGATAGAAGGTTTGAAGTTTTATATTAACTGCGATAATTTATTTATTATCACAAAGTTCCAAGGAGATCCTGAATTGGGTGGTGGATATTTGGAACGAAATATGTATTCTGTGAAACGGGCTCCCTCCACCCGCACCATTATGGGCGGTTTAAGTTTAACCCTCTAAATTAATAGGAAGATGAAGAAATTAGTTATATTATTAGCTGCTGCGTTAACTTTTAATAGTTGTTCGGATAGTTTTCTGGATTTATCAAATCCCAGTGCGTTATCTCCAAGTGTCTACCCTAAATCTATGGCGGATATGGAGACTATCGTAACTTCAGTTTATGCGAATATGGTCGCTGTGCCTTTGTATGGAAAAAGGGTTATGGCGAAAGGGACATTCTGTGTGGATCATACGGTAGATATGGCTTGGACTGGTGACGCCAACTGGAACCAGTTGGCGACCAATCAAGTGACTTCTGATAATGCTTACATTGGGACGTTATGGATTGGTTATTATAAAATGATTTCTTGTGCGAATACCGTATTGGAGCAATTGGAAAGAATCGACAAGGAGAAGTTTACGGATGCGGATTTAGCAAGACTTTCGCAGATGAAGGGAGAAGCTTTGTTTTGGAGAGGTTGGGCACACCAACAGTTAGTAGCGTTTTTTGGGGAGGGATATCCTTGCAACGGGGATGGCGATAAAAAAGGTGTACCTGTTCGTTTACAGGTAGCATCGACTCCGGATATGCTAAATATAGAACGTAGCACGGTGGCCGAGGTTTACGATCAGATCTTGAAAGATTATGAGGCAGCCAAACTTTTGCTACCTGCCGTATGGGAAGAGCGGGCGGACTATCCACGTCCAACCTCTGTTGCCGTTGCTAGTTACATCGGGCAAGCGAATTTGTATATGGGTAATTATGATGCGGCAAAGAAAGCGTTGAAAGAGGTTATTGATTCTTCCGGAAAAGAATTGCTCCCTTTCAATGAATATGCGAAGATGTTTAATGAGGATCAGGAGAAATTTAATAGAGAATCGATCTTAGAGATTAATTTCCGTAATGGGGATACTTCCGGATATTTTTGGTATGGAGAAGGTTCTCAATATGGATTGATCGTTGCCTTATGTTTCCAGAACGCAAGTGGAGATGTTGAGGCGGCCGGTTGGGGTAATATTTTCTTTCATGATGCGAATATTAAACGTTTTAATGGAGATCCTCGTCTGGATATCGCCGCTTTGCGTCCGGGAACTCCTGTTATTATGAATGGACAGCAGACGCAGGTTCTGAAATATAAGGATACGGAGGCTGACATTCAAGGTTGGAGCATGCGAAAATACAATCCGTTGAAAAGTACGGTGAATGAGTTGAATTTAGGGGTTGGTATTAATATGTATTTGATGCGTTTGGCGGATGTATATTTGATGTATGCGGAAGCTTGTCAGGCTACGGGAGATGAGGTAAATGCCCGGAACTATATGAATCTGGTAAGAAGAAGAGCTTATAATGGAGATAGTTCCCATGATATAACGGCTAGTGGAGAAGCTTTGAGAGATGCGATTCGGGAGGAACGTTTCATGGAGTTCTGCGGTGAGGGCGTACAACATTGGCAAGATGTTTGCCGCTGGAAGGTCTTGGATGAGGAGATTAGCCGTTGGTATGGAAAGACACGTGTTGGTAATCCGCATTATGATGCGAAAGATTTGTATTTCCCGATACCCAAGGTTGAAATGGAGAATAATCCGAATATGACACAAAGCATAGGTTACGAGAACGAGTAGATATAACTTGTTGAAAAGTTCATCAAAGAAAAGGAATAGGATAGTTCTCTTGGGATCGCTAATCCTATTCTTTTTTATTCCTTTATGATCATATTAAATCTTATTGAATAATGAAGATGATAGATGTATCGAAAGTAAGAGTCTTTCGGGGGAGTCTCTTTGTATTGCTTATGCTCTTTATGCGGATAGGTTGGGCCTCAAATGATGATAGCACCTATAATATCGTGGATTTTGGAGCTAAAGGAGATGGAATAACAGACAATACCCAGTTCATCAACAGGATAATAGAAGCTTGTTCCTTGAGAGGGGGAGGAACGGTTATCATTCCGGAGGGAACGTTTTTGACAGGAAGTATTCTGCTGAAAAGTAAAGTAAACTTATTCTTAGAAAGTAATGCCGTAGTGAAAGGCATAAATAATCTGGAAAAGTACCGTTCTATATCCGATCTTAATCAAGATGAGGCTTATTATAAAGTAAAACCCCGGAATTGGAACAAGGCATTGCTTTTAGGAGATCAAGTTGAAGGTGTGTCAATTACAGGAGAGGGGGTAATCGATGGTGCCCATATTCAAGATAAAAAAGGTGAAGAAGGGATGAGAGGCCCTCATATTCTCTTTTTGTCGAGATCGAAAGGGATTAAGATATCGGGAGTTAAACTACGAAGAGCATCGAACTATGCTTTTATGAGTTATGATATTGAAAGGGCTTCTTTCGATAATCTTTTAGTGGAGGAAGGATGGGATGGGATTCATATTCGTGGCGGAAAAGATATCCGTATCCGAAATTGCCGTTTTTATACGGGTGATGATGCTGTTGCGGGTGGGCTATGGAAGAATATGGTAATAGAGAATTGCTATATGAACTCATCGTGCAATGGGATAAGGTTGATAATGCCGGCTACTGGTTTAAAGATCGTTGATTGTGAATTTAGAGGTCCGGGAAAATATCCACATCGGACTTCCGGTGAACAAAAACGTAGGAATATGCTTTCTGGGATATTGCTCCAACCGGGCGCATGGTTCCCTGCGTTTGGGGAAGTAAAGGATATATTGATATCTAGCTGTTCTTTTGATCAATTGGATAATCCGTTTCTAGTCACATTGAATGAGGGGAACCGGGGAGAGCGGATCTGTCTGGAGCATATAAGAGGTACACGTTTAATGAAAGCGGCCGCCTCGGTAGAGAGTTGGGGAGATAGTAGTTTGAAAGATGTCCGGCTTTCGGATGTTTCCTTATCGTATGTTGGAAACAAAGATCAAGAAATAGTAGGACGTACTCCCTCGAAGCCATTGACCGATTATCGTGCGCTCCCTTGCTGGGGGCTTTACCTTCATAATTTAGATCGAGTGATTTTACGGAATGTTCGGTTAGATTGTGAGAATGGGAAAGTTGGCCCAGCCTCTTGTTTCGATAATGTGGGGTCCGTGGAGATTTATAATGTAAGTTTTTAATCTTAAAAAGAATTAGTATGCGAAAATATCTTTTGTTTTGTCTAGCTTTTTGTGTATTGGGTTGTTTGGCTCAAGATTTGATTGTCCGTCCGAACGATCCTATTATTTATAAGAAAGAGGGCGGTGCCTTTTTATGGCTGGGGGATACGGCTTGGGAGTTATTTCATGTATTGGATAAGGAGGAGATCGTTCATTATCTGGATAACCGGCAAGAAAAGGGCTTTACGGTAATACAGGCTGTTATCTTATCTGAACTGGATGGTTTGGATAAACCGAATGCGTATGGATATTTGCCCTTGGTTGATAAAGACCCTACCCAAATCACGGAAGGGTACTTTGAGTTGGTGGATTTTGTGATTCGAGAGGCCGGCAAACGAGGAATGTATATAGGGCTTCTACCTACTTGGGCAAACAATGTGGTAGAGAAAGACGGAAATCCAGCATTGTTTAATCCAGATAATGCGTATACATACGGGAAAATACTGGGAACCCGATATAAAAATGAAGCTGTAATATGGATTCTTGGTGGTGATAGAAATGTGGTTACGGATAAGGAGTTCGAGATCTGGCAATCTATGGCGAAAGGAATTCAAGAAGGAAATGGAGGAACACAACTAATGTCCTATCATCCGACAGGAGAGATTTCCTCGCATTATTGGTTCCACAATGAGTCTTGGCTATCATTCAATATTCTCCAAAGCGGACATTACCGCCGGATGGATCCGGTATATCGTTTTTCGGGTATGTATGCTCAATTGAACCCGATTAAACCGTTTGTAAACGCGGAACCTTCATACGAGGACATACCGGTTCGTTTCTGGGAATATTTTGATTATGCTAAGTTCGGGAAGAAAAAGGAGGACATAATAGGTGATAACGGATTGATTAAGGATACGACTTATTTTACGGATGGAATTTACGATGACTATGATATTCGTATGCAGGCTTATTGGACTTATTTCTCTGGAGCTGCCGGATATACATATGGGAATAACGCTATTTGGCAAATGTATAAGCCGGGTGGTAAATATCATGTACCATGCCTTACGTTTTGGGATGGTGCGTTGGATAGGCCGGGAGCCGAATGTATGCGCTATGTAAAGTCTTTGTTTACGATGTATCCGTTAGATCGTTTCCGTCCGGATCTATCCGTCCTGTTCGGAATTAATTACAATGACGCAAGCTATATCACTCCCGTTTTAGCAAAAGATAAGACTTTTATTTTAGTTTATTTGAGTCAAGGGCAGGATGTAAGAATACAAATGAGTAAATTGCGATCTTTAGGTAAAGCTTATTGGTTCAATCCGAGGAATGGGGCGAGAACCTTGATCGGACCGGTCGAGAATAAGGGAATTCGTACATTCAATGCGCCCGGAGAAGCGGGAGAGAGGGGAAATGATTGGATCTTAATTTTGGAGGCGGATGATAGGTAGACGATGTATAAATTTTAAATAATAAAAGTCATTATGAAGAAGATCAATGTTTTGCTGTTAGCCTTTTTGCTGTTAAGTTTTTGGGCGAATGCCCAGCAGTATCCTTTTAACGGGTTGGATATGAATATGGGAAACCTTTCTCGTTTGTCGAATGCGCAGAGTCGTTCGATCAGTCCGGAGAATTTTACGGGGGAGAAAGGGAAAGGAGCGATGGCTGATCCCGTGAGAGATAAGGATGTCCGGAATAAGGCGAATGCGGCCGGCCCAGCGAAAGATTTGGGGAAAGGCTGGAAAGTAAATCCTTTTATTATCGTGAAACCGGGGGAGACAGTTACCATCGCGGAGATTGATGGCCCGGGGGCTATCCAGCAGATATGGATGACTCCCACTGGCAACTGGCGATTCTCGATACTCCGTATGTATTGGGACGACGAGAAAGAGCCTTCGGTTGAATGTCCGGTCGGGGATTTCTTCGCCAGTGCTTTTAATGAGTATGCCCAACTATCTTCGTTAGCGGTCTGTGTAAACCCCGGGAGCGCTTTCAATTGCTACTGGAAGATGCCGTTCCGTAAGAAAGCACGCATAACATTGGAGAATATTAACAATGCGGAAGAGATGCGTTTGTATTACCAAATTAATTATACCTTGACGGAAGTGCCGGAGGATGAGGGATATTTCCATGCACAGTTCCGTCGTTCCAACCCGACACAAGGCTCTAGCCATACGTTGGTGGATGGAATCAAGGGAAAGGGACAATATGTCGGAACTTATTTGGCTTGGCGTGTCAATGATAACTGTTGGTGGGGTGAAGGAGAGATCAAGTTCTATATGGATGGCGACAAGGAATACCCGACAATCTGTGGAACAGGTACGGAGGATTATTTCTGCGGTTCGTATAACTTCGAGAATCAGAAAACACATCAGTACCAAGAATTCACCACTCCTTATGCGGGAATGCACCAAGTGATCCGTCCGGATGGCCTATATCGGGCTGTTACGGCGTTCGGCTTGTATCGCTGGCATATCTTGGACCCGGTTCGTTTTGAAAAGGATCTGAAGGTTACGATTCAAGATTTGGGTTGGCGGCACGACGGTAGGTATAATAACCAGAAGTCGGATATCTCATCGACTACTTTCTGGTATCAGGCGGAACCACACGCTAAATTCCCGGCATTACCCAGTAAGGATGATTTGGAGATTCCGAGATGGTAAATGGCCTGTGGTAAGATGTTAAATGTTATTTCCGATTAAACCTTTCCTTTTTATCGATGTCTATTCTTTCGAAGCGCTTCATAAACAGGTAATTTATAATAAAAGTAATAAGTAGTAGTTTATGAAAAAGGTAATAGGATTGTGTTTGGTTGTATTGTTGAGTTCAACTTCTGTGTTCGCTCGTGAGAACAGGCGTATGGACAAGCGTAAGATGGATCCGTCCGCACGTTGCGAGAAGATGATCGCCGACTTGAAGCTGGATGAGAAACAAGCGGTGGAGTTCCGTAAACTTCAAAAAGAGTATATGGAAAAGGCTCAAAAAGAACGTGAGGCGATGAAGGCTGAGCGTGAGAAGCAACGGGAAAAGATGTTGGCCATGCGTGAGGATAAGAACGCCCAGATGAAAAAAATATTGACGGAGGAACAATACAAACAATATCTGGAAAAACAGCAGCCTAAAGGGAATAAACATGGCAGAAAACATCTAGGTAACGGACGTAGATAAAGAAGTCTATAGATAGATAAAATGGCCGGGGTAGCGATTATCCCGGCCATTTTAGTTCTAATCGGCTGCTTCAACCACATACCAAGTATATCCGTTGGCAGGGATTTTAACCGTAAGCTCCACCGTATAGTCCCGGTTCAGTTTGTAGGTGACAGGCTTTTGCTCTTTTTCCCGGATGCGGGCTGTTTGTGTCAGGCCGGTATAATAGAGTGGAATATGGATCGTACGGGTGATCTCTTGATGGGCCGGATTGAAGAACATGGCTAGACCTTTCTCCTTCTTGTGAGGATTGACGTGTATGAACCCGTCCCAGTCTCGTGCGTCCGGCCGGCGTAAGTGGATCATATCGCTGTTGAGTATATCGCGGTATTTCTTATACCATTGAATAACCTCGGTTACGGCCGCTTGGGTTTCCGGGGTATCATATAGGCGTGGCCCTCGATAGCAAGCTTGGACACCAGCTCCGTAATTTTGCATCATATGTGTTTTGTATTCGAACAAGTGTTCGTGGAGGGGCTCCAAGGTGGCGGCCTCTCCTCCTCCTTGATACTCCACGAGAGGAACGAAGCTCCAGCATGCCGAAGCCATCCGATCCCATGTACCATCATAATTCAATTGGCGGGCATGGATGATCTGCCGGTCCCGGGGAAGCGACCAGTTGGCTTCACGGTAACCAATGCCTGTCTTGGTAGACCCGTTCAAGAAATAGAAATCGGGAACATTGATATAAATGCCATTCTCGCACATCCAACGATAGAGATCGGTTATCTTATGGAACTGATTCCATTGGGAATCTTCCAGCCCTTTATGATAGGTATGGTGGGTGGAGGCGCATACGTCGCCGGGATAGGAGCCGTCGTGCTCGAAGCAACGCATGCCCGTACGCTCGAAGAAGGTTCGTATATGATGGAAATACTCATATCCCCAATCGCTGCACAGGCAGGGAGCGCTACCGAAACGCATGCCTCCCCGTTTGCCCGTCTTGGGATTGATAACATCCACCTCGTCGCTGATCCAACGGCTTGATAAGAGGGAGTAACATCCTAACTCTACACCTTTGCCGCGGGCGTAATCTACCAAGGATTTATATTTGGCGATATTTTCTTCCGAGATATCCTCGGCGTTCAATCCAGACCCGAAGCTGATGATCACCATCTCGTAGCCCACGGTAGCGCATTGATCGATAGCGGTACGAATAACATCCGGATCGGAAGAGGTAAGGTGCATGAAGATCGGATTCTCCGTAGCCCATGGAGCTACCGTATAATGAAAGCGTCGTTTGAACAAGCCCTTCCGTTCCCGGTCATCGCTGTCGAACGGCATCTCGTATACGCTGAAGGACTTGAACTCCTGGCCCGCCGCTAGGGTATAATCGGGACCTAGCTTGGGCGATACGTCTAATATGCAAGGCGTGAGCAAAGGATAGTTGCGTTGGGAAGTATATTCCGGATCGGCTACCCATTTCTCCGTGATATCGGTTTCCTGCTCGGTAAACTCTCCGCCACAAGCATAATCGCTTTCTATATGTATGTTCGGGAGCCTGAATTTGGAGGGATCTCCACCGCCGGGAGACTCCGGTTCGGCGAATGCCAGATATTCCAATTGAAAGGCATCGATATCTATGGACTGCGGGGTCTTGTTGGTAACCTCCATACTTTTCCGGATAACCGGGATATGATCGTATAAGTCGTAATGGAGTTCTACGGTGACACCTTCTGTTTCTTTCTCTCCTTTCAATACGAAAGTCAGTCTTTTCCCTGTGGGTACGTTCTTATTCAGTGCCCAGCGGCTTCTGGCCCATTTGATATCTTCCTGCAGCTCCTCTATGCGGAAATCCTCAATGAGAAAAGAACCGGAGCGGGTAGTCATCTGCTCGACCCATTCCATCTGGAAGTATCCGCGCTCGGGCTGGCCGGCCAGCCCGCCAAGTTCCCAACGTTTCCCGTCAATCGTCAAACTGCCTTCGCTACTTACGGCACGAAGCATACTTTCTCCGGTCATCCGGTTAAAGATATCTAGAGTGGAGAGATTGGGCAAGACACGGAACATACGTGCTACCATTCCGTTTGACAATAAGATGCTTTTGCCATCGGGAGTCGCATATATGCCGGCTTTGGATCGTGAGGGTTGTAAAAGCCAGTCGAAAGAGGTGTTTTCCAAAGGAAGCCCTTGTTGGGGCAATCGCTTGATTTTATCAAGTAATTTCTTCTCCGTACCGGATGATACCTCCGGCCCTTTCCCTTGATAGCTTGTGGAGATGATCGAGGGGATGATCTCCATATACTCTATTTGGGGCGTGATCCATAAGGCATGATCTCCGCTGGGGCCATCGTCGGTAGGCTCTACGATAAGGTCCAATATCTTTATGCCATTTAGGGGGATATCGATTGTTTTCGGGGCGTCGCCAAGTTTGACGATACCGCTGTTATAAAGCTCCTTGTCATCTCCTTTCAAGATAAATAAGACCGAGCCCGGATGTACCTTTCCGTCTTTACCTTCTAGACCAACAAATGTCTTGGCGTTTTTTCGGGTATCGAAATACATTTTCGTTCCGTCAACAAAAGGGATAACCGTGAGGCTTTTATCTGTATAATCGATATGTGAGTCGGCGATCCCGACCTGTGCTTGAAAGCGTGACGCATTCTTGTGTAAATCGATCTTGATATGGCTTTTGGCTTGTACCCCGATCACGTCATCATACGTTTTTCCTTGTATGGAGGCGGGCTCGTTGGTAACTGATTTCCCTTTGACGGCGCCACCGTAGGTTTGGTAGGATTTATTTAGGTCCATGTCCATAAGCCGGATCTCGTTCTGGCCCATGGCGTAGAGACCGGCAAATCCCGAAAGGATAGCTGTAAAGATAAGTTTATTCATAAAATCCAGTGATAAAAGAGCGTGTTATCAATGATAAAAATAAGGTGCTTCAAAAAGACTTCTTTTGAAACACCTTATTGGGTTTATAATCTAGTTTCGTTCTATTATAATGTCGTAAGTTTTAAATTACGCCAAAGAACCTTGATGCCTCCACCGTCGTGAATCTGAAGGGCGATGCGGCCTTTGCCGGCTCCGATCTTCTCGTCATTCAAGTTTACCATTTCCTGTCCGTTCAGCCAAGTCTGTACGTTGTCGCCTTGTACCTTGATACGCATCGTGTTCCAATCGCCCTCTTTCAATATATTCTCTTTCTCGTCCGGAATCTGAACCAGCCAGCCACGTCCGTACGACTCATAGATACCACCTGTATCGTGACCCTTCGGAGCTACTTCTACCTGCCAGCCGTTTACTTTCACGCCTTCCTCTACGAAAGAGCGGATGAATACGCCGGAGTTTCCGTCAGCCTCTTGCTTGAACTCTACGGTTAGATCGAAATCATCGTAATAATCACGGGTAGCGAGATAACCGTATTGTTTGTCGGGACCGCTTTCGCAAACCAATAAGCCGTCTTTTACGTACCATTTCTCCGTACCGTATGGTTCCCATCCCGTCAAATCCACGCCGTTGAACAAGTTCACTTCCTTACCGGCCTTACGGGGAAGTTCCTTGATCTTCAAGTTGCGGAAAGATGCGGGATAGCCATGGTCTTGCAAGCAAAGCACACCTTTTTTCGCCAATCCGTATTCCGGTGCGTTGGCCCATTTACCGCTATTTTTCTTAGCGTGCCAATCGTCTGTCCATGCCTCGAACTCAACGATCTTTTGTCCGTTCAACCAATGTTCCACATGTCCGTTATCGAATACGATCTTGGAGTTGTTCCATTCGCCTTGCGGATTCACCTTCATCTTGGATTTATCCGGCAAGTGCATCGCGTAATCTACGCCTAATTTCTGCCACTCTTCCAATGGCTCCGGGAAGTTCGGCTCGTCGATCAATTGATACTCCGGCCCTGTTACGTAAGGAACAGCGTATTGGGGACGCTCTACCACGTGGTACAACATACCGCTATTGCCCCCCTTGGACAATTTCCAGTCCCAAGAAAGCTCGAAGTTCTCATACTCTTTATCGGTTACGATGTAGCCACTAGCGTCGCTGCCATCACCTTTGGCTTGGATACAACCATCCACTACATGCCAAGGCTGTGTCAATGTAGTCCCGTTGTAATCTTTCCAACCATCCAATGTCTTTCCATCAAAAAGCAGGACCCATCCGTCAGCGATTTCCTCGGGAGTAAGTGTGTTTTGTTCTTGACTGGCACAAGAGGAAAACAAGGCCAGCGATACCGCACAAGAGGCTAATAAGCTTGTGGCGGCTGTTTTTTTCATTACAGATTCCATGTAAATAAAGAATTTAGGTTGATAAATTGTAACTGAATGGCAAATTTACGTAAATATCTTTGATATCTCTCTCTGTTGGAGGAAAAACGCTTCTCTCCCTAGGAAATACTTCTCCAAGAGCCTATATATTCTTTGTCGGATAAGCTCTATTTCTTAATTTGGCGGCGCTGAATTTATATTCACAGCCGCTGAATATACAAATGCCGCCGCTGATTGTAAAATCAATGGCGATAATTTAAGAATAGAATAGGTACCGATCAGGTTTACCTATAGGTACGCATAAGTTTTATTCTGGCACAATCAACTTTTATATGTTTTTGTGGAAAAGAATCTGGATAATACTTGTTTAATCGAAGAATAATATAGATATTGCATGCATCTAATAAAGACTGAAATACCCTGCAAACCATATGATAACAATAGGCACCTTAAAACTAGATTTAGTTGCGGATCGGGAACCTTTCGTTCATGATTTATATGGTCGTTGGGATACCTTTAACCGAACCTCTTTAGAAGGGATCGTGGATGAGATTTTAAGCCGTTATGATACGGAAGATGAGTTGATCCGGATCGAGAGTTTAGATTTGGATCTAGGTGAGCTAGAAGAAGATGAATTCTATGAGCAATTCCCCCGTAGACTGGCGGAGAGACTGGACGAGACTTTCGCTTCTTATTTGCGAAGTAAAGAAGAGCATCCAGACCGAATAGCAGTTGTTCCCATCAGGCAATCTTGGCTGGAAGAGGAGCGACTCACCTTACCGGAGCTTCTGGATAAATTAGTACGAACATCTTCGATAGAATTAAGTCATTTCCTGCGTGAGAAGGGAAAGGCGCTTACCATTCGTAAACGTCTAGTCTTTCAATTGGATGATATCTATCAAGAACGTTTGGTACATGTGGTGGTACCCTCGGAAAGCTCGTTTATAAACGCTTATGCCCGTTTCTTGCAAGACTCTTATCCCGAGATAAAGCGTCCGGAGATAGGGAAGAATGATTACAGAAACGCTATCTGGATAATCCTATGGGGATATTTATTATCTCAGGATCAAGGCTATTTCAACCGGAAACAAATGGTGACGTACGCACTGCGGGAATTATCCGGCTATTATTCCATTTATTTTGTGGATTTACTGGGGATGCTGACGTATGATTTAGATAAGTTCGCCTCTACCCGCTTGTTCATGCCCGAGTTACTGTCGCTTTTGAAGGATATCCGGCTAGAGACATTATCGGAAAAGGAATTCACTAAAAATTTCTCTCTTTTTTCTCTGGAAGAATTGAAGGCTTTGCTCGTGCGGCGGGAGAAGAGCTTGACTTTCTTATCCGGGTATAATGAGGAACAGATTTACCAGATCGTGGAACAGGTGATCCCTGCGGAGAGTCCGTTTGTCATCGACTATGCGAGAGCGTTGGATAAGGAGAAGGAATTGGGCATGCTCGAAGGGAAAGCCGGGAATGATTTCCGGGTGCTGAAATGGGTGTTTATCTTCGAGGTTATTCTCGGTAGAAGTGGAAGCGTATATTCCCGCCATCAGTTCGCTTTCTCCGTGTTAAAGGAGTTGGCGGCGCATTATAATCTGACGGTGATGGAGTTGTTGGGATATTTTTACCGTACCTTGGCTAGTGGACTGCTAACGGCTTATCCAGCCGTTCGGGAATTGATCATTGCTTTGTACTTGAATGCTATCGATGATTCTCCCGCCGGTATATCCGTTTATTACCCGGAAGATTTGAAAGATCGGTTGTCTAATCCCGGCTTGTGCCGTTGCTTTATCCGTTTCTTGTGCGAGGAGCAAATCTATTCGGTGGTCGAGCAAACCGTTCCGGTGGAAAGCCATTTCATTATACGGTATGCCCAGACGCTGGATAAGGGGAAAGAGCAAGGGCGTTTGGAAGGAAGGGTGGGTGACGAGTTCCGGCTGTTGAAATGGGAATTTATCTTTCTGGTGCTGTTTAGTGCGCCATTGTCCGCTTTTAGCCGGAAACAATTCGTACGTTCGGTGTTGGGACAGTTCTCTGCCCATTATAATATCACGGTGCGGGAGCTGATCTCCTATTTCCATGAGGGAACACATGGGGAACATCCATGGGTCCCGGAAGAGTTACGTGAGATAATAGATCTGCTGTACGAGGATATGGATAAGGAATCTCCCGAGCCTTTATTCTCTGTTTGGTTGAATGAGGAGAGGAAAGCCTATCGGTTCGGGCAATTTATAATCACGGGCCGTGCCGATGAACCGCTGGGCGATCTATTCGAGTACGTGAGGGACTTGGAGAAGACGAACCCGAAAGTCTTACTGGACCAATTACGGCAATTGAAGGATATTCCTTCATCCGGAATAAGGGTGGAAGAACCGATAGAGGCCGCTCGTATCTTCGCTTCCTTATTACTGCTTGTCATCCGTGAATACGGTCTGGCTTTTCCGAATCAGGTATCCTTGATCCAATACCTTACGAATGTAAAAGAGAATCGTACATTTGGAGATGCTGCTCGGCTGCGCTTGTTATTGCATGAGTGTATGTTGGAGAATATGGATGCGTTTACACGTACCATGGATGCTTTACTGGGCACGAAACCGGGGAAAGCGCCCGAGCTTCCCATCCGTACTGCTTTTCCCGCTATCTATCCGTCCAATTCCAAAAAAATGGAATTATTGGAGGAATTATATACAGGGGCGACTCCCGCTTTGCGCTTACTTGTAGAGGAGGTAATCCGCTTGTTTCGTCTCAATAGCTTCGGGTTGGAAGAGAACCTTTGGTTGGGGTGGTTACAGGCTCTTTCCGGCAACGTTTACCGGAATTATTCCAAGGATGGATTGTTGTTCCTCTTTTGGCAGCGTTTGAGGGAGTCTGTGCCAGAGGAGGAATTACGTAAGATCGAGACTTTTATAGGGCGACATATAACTAATTTACCTGAATTGTCAGTTTTTATATATCAACTTAAAAATAATATGAATATGAACGTTTTGAATGGCCAGTTAAAAGACCATGGCGTGTCTATTGACAATGCGGGCCTAGTGATCATAGCCGTCTACCTGCCAATGCTTTTTAATCGGTTAGGCTACTTGAGTGATGACAGGCGTGACTTTAAATCGAAAGAATGCCAAGTGAAAGCTATTTTTGTGTCCCAATGTTTTGTGACGGATGAGAAGGAAATCCCGGAGTCAGAATTATTCTTAAACAAAGTCTTGACGGGCTATGACAACAGCCCGGAACCGCTTCCTCGCTCGTGTGATTTAACCGAGAATGAATTGGAGATCATGGAACAATTGAAGAAAGCGGTACTTATGAATTGGGACAAGATGAGGCATACAAGCTGGGAAGGTTTTCAAAAAACTTTTATCCAGAGAAAGGGAATGTTAAAAATGGAAGAGGATAATTGGATGCTAACGGTCGAGGAGAAGCCTTTTGACATCTTATTAGACTCGCTTCCTTGGAACTTCAAGCTCGTTAAAGCTCCATGGATGGAAAAAATGCTTAGAGTAAAGTGGCGGTAAAATACTATTAAATGATAACATTATGAATGCGGATCGGATACAGATTCAAGAAGGACCTTCGCAGGTCTTTCAAAACCGTAAAGGTGAATCAACACAATTGATGGAAGATAATCGGGTACAATCTGTCTTGCAGGCTAAAATGGTGGAAACTATGCAACGTGACGCGATGGATGAGGATGATTTGCAGCAAGGTAAGTTCGCCGTTCAGCGGGATGTGGAAGATGAGGATGAGCTTCTTCAAGGAAAATTTGTGGCCCAACGGCAAACGAAGAACCAGACAGGGATTCCGGATTATGTAATCCAAGGCATGGAGTCTTCCTTCGGGACGGATTTCTCTTCGGTACGTGTACACCCGGATTCATCGAAAGCGCCGGAGGTTGGGGCTTTGGCATATACGCAAGGTACGGATATCCATTTCGCCCCGGGACAATTCAAACCGGATACGTCTGCCGGACAGCAGCTATTGGGACATGAGTTGACACACGTCATCCAGCAAGCAGAGGGACGTGTGCAGCCTACTACCGAGGTAGGTGGAATGGCCGTTAACGATGATTTATCCTTGGAACACGAGGCGGATGTGATGGGCGCTAAAGCTGCTTCTGTCTTATGAACGAGTGGATCGATTGGTTCCAGCGGGTATTGGATGTCTCTATTCGTTTGTATTTCCGGCAGGAGTGCGATTTATCTTCCGTCTATGATATCGCACTCCCGAAGGCAGGACCGCTTTGGAAGGCGTTGTTGCCGGAACAGGTCGATCCTACTTTCGATGAGTGGATGGTGTTGATGTTGGCCTTAATGCCTCATCTTTCTCCGCAGGTGTTGGATATTTTCTTTGTGCATAATAAGAATTTTGACCGTCCTTATACGGAATTTGGCGGTTGGAAAGGACTATCGCACGGAGGATTCTTGCCAACGGGCGAGACGGCCGTTTTCCTGTTGGCGGGCGATCGTGTGGAACGCCGTCTGGAAGTGGTTCGTCTATTTCGTGAGGAGCATTGGTTCCATATGTATCACGTCGTTGGCTTGGAAGGAGCCGGGAATGGTGAACCGTTCTTGAGCGGACAACTGCGTATATCGGAGGATTTCTTGTACCGTTTATCTTTTGAGGGAGAATATAAGCCGGACTATAATATGGGTTTTCCGGCCAAACGGATTAGTACGGCTTTGAATTGGGAAGATGCCGTATTGCCTTATTATGTGCGTGAGGAGTTGGAAGAGATAAATAATTGGATTACGGGTCATCGAGTCATCCTTTCGGACTGGGGATTGAGTCGTTTTTTGAAGGCCGGTTACCGCACTTTGTTTTATGGCCCGCCGGGAACGGGTAAGACGCTTTGCGCGACCTTGATCGGCAAGAAGAACGGGATGGATGTATATCGTATCGATCTTTCCATGATTGTCTCCAAATATATCGGCGAGACTGAAAAGAACCTTGCGAATGTATTCGACCAAGCGGAAAACCGGAATTGGATTCTCTTTTTCGATGAGGCGGATGCCTTATTCGGTAAACGAACCTCGACGAACACTTCTAATGATCGCCATTCGAATCAAGAGATCGCTTATTTGCTGCAACGGATCGAGGATTTCCCGGGAACCGTTGTTTTGGCCACAAACTTAAAGAGTAATATTGATGAAGCTTTCTCCCGTCGTTTCCAGTCTATTATCTATTTCCCAATGCCGGATCAAGACTTACGTGAGGAATTATGGCGTAGAATGCTTCCCTCTTCTTGGCTACCTGCGGATGCGGACAAAATGATTCGTATGGCAGCTACTTATGAGTTATCGGGTGGCTCCATCTCGAATGTGATCCGGCGTTGTGCCCTTCGGTTGCTAAAGCAAGACACTCCCCGGCTAGATTCCGATATCTTATCTATGGCGATCCGCCGGGAATTGAATAAAGAGGGCCGGTGGTGATTTAAGGCAACGGCTCTCTTTCCCGGTGCCCGATCGGTACGATGATTAAGAGAAAAAAGAAGAGTGGGAGCGCCAACAGTATCATTTGGGTCCATATGTCGAAAGTTTCCCGCGAGGATACGATATTGGTGATTAGGTATAATACCAATACGATCTCGGATATGAATACCAGTAATAGAGGCAAGACATATCGCTTATAATGTTGTGCCAACATGTAGAACTTACTGGATGTCATATACAGGTTGATTAGGATTAATAGTATGAGAAATAGGAATATATCACCCAATACGAAATAAATAAGCATCGGGTTGGAGAATTCCGTATTTGCCAGTTGCGCCAGATCATCGGAGCAACTGGTGAGTTGCTCGCCTTGCGGAAAAGGATTTAGCAAATAGAATAAAGAGTTGAAAAGATTATCTAGTAAGGATACCTCGCATTCTTCCTCATACATGACCATCTTGAGTACTGGTTCTTGCTTATTCTCTCGATTTTCGCAAGTAGTTACAGGAACGCCCATTTCATCGTAATCGACAAAACAAAGGCGGTCTACCAATTGGTATTTCAATAGAATGGATAGATAACCGATATGCTTTTTCTCCTTGATAGGGAATATGACATTTAAATCGTAGTTTCTATATATTTTATTACCCATCACACAAAAGGAATCAATTACGAAACTGGTGGACTTCACGAATTGTACAAGTTCTCTCCGGTTCTCCAGCTTAAAATCGAAATCAGGGAAGTAAAGAGTCAAGCCGTTGAGTTTCCGGAGAGACGGGTTCCGGTTGATCGTGCCGGTATCCTTTGTGAATAAGTTATTTAAAAGAGCCATCTGGGATTCTTTCGATCTTAGGAAATCATTCGTCGCTTTTGAGTTTCGGAATAGGACCAGCAAATCGACAGGCGTATCCGAATAAACGGGCATATCTACCAGACACTCCTGTTGTTGCCAGTCGCTTACTTGACTAGGTTGCCCGCTTTCTGTATCCACTACATACCCTAGATATTCCATCCGGCTGAATTTCCGAATAAGGCCTGCCGGTAATTGCTCGTATACGGATTGCAACCAATACGGCACGATGGGAAAAGCTCGTTGGTTGTATTGACTTAGGCGTTCGGATAGGCGTTCGGTTTCCGATGATGCGCCATCTACCTTGAATACGGGAATACTGCAATTTCCCTTTTTCTTTTGTGTGGCGATCTCTTCTTTGCTACGTTTATCGAAATAACAGAAGAACGTACGAATCGTGGAGGGACGCAGCTCACGCACGGATAGCAACCAGTTCTTTACGGCTTGCGTGTAAGTGGTGTCGTAAACGAATGGGATGAAATCGGTTTCCCGGTATCCAATGGCGTCTTCTTCCCAAGGCGTGATGTTGAGGGCGATGGAAAGGGGAGCTTCTTTGATGAAAAACTCAATCGTTCCGCTTCCTCTGATGGAGGGATTCTCGTCCGGATTATCCAGAACTCCTGTAACGTCTTCTGTCCATACGGGGCAAATGATATAGCCTTGTTTATCGGAGTTGAGCAACGATTGCATATTATCCATATCTCCGGTTTTGCCCTTGAAGAAATACATATTCTCGACGGTAGGGGGAGGCAATATCCTTTCCGGTTCTCTTTTATTGAAATAATACCACAAAGCTTGCGTTACTTTGACTGGGCCGGGCATTGCATCGAAGAAGCGGAAGAGAGGATCTGCGTTGGCCTTATTCTTGGATGCGGTTAATAACTCGTTTCCGAACAACCAAGGTGTATATGCACATTGTTCCACATGATCTGGTAATAAGGAACTCGGGGACTGTAAATAACCCAAACGCAATATCGCTTGGTTCGCGTCCGGATTTATTACGAAAGTGAAAGCGTTCCCCAATTCAGCGGGATAGACGATATAACTGCATTGCTCCGTTAAGATACGCTGGGTGATCGAGTCCATAAGAGCTTGATAGGAGACGATCGGGGTACGAATCTCTTCCAGTTCCAATTCGGTCCGCTCTCCTAAACTCCGGAAATAATCCAATCGCTCCGAGAGACTTCTTTGGGCGTTAACGGCTTGTGCCATGATTACATGAAGTAATAAGCCCAATAAAATGCCGTGGTAGGTAGTTCGATATCTGGTTGACATAAGGGTAAATTTAAAGTTCTATATTTATTCGTATCAGATTATTCTTTAAGATTTCTCCGGTGCGGTCAATCTCTTTGTCGTCTTTATCGGCCCACGCTTTTCGCCATGCCTTATAGTCTTTGACAAATAGGGCTAGCTCTTTCGGAGGAAGCCAATGAACCGTGAATCGTAGATGTGCCGGTATCTTCTCTCGCAAGAATTCTTCAAGACGAAGCTGAAAATCCGGCCGTTGCCGCGTACGTTCTGTTTGTGAGAGGATTGCCGTTAAGGTAAATTCCCGGGAGGGGACTGGATGATCAGTCGCCTTCGGTGAATGCAGGAGTATGTTTTCCAGAATGAAAATTTGCTCTTTCGCATCTTCCCATCCGAGTATGGAATAGAGATATCTTTCCAATCCGGAAAGGGAGTCTGCGTCGAATAGATTACAGCCTAGATACCGGTCCCGGATAAGTTCCGGTAGTTGTCGCAGGAACCGGACTCTTCGTTGACGGTTTATCTCTTTATGGGAGTAGCGGAGAAAAGGCTGGTTGCTATTTTCGCCGTAGATTTTATCCAACGTATCCAATAGCAGATCTTTGTTTTGTTCCATAGAAGCGGAACCGGGGGTTCCCATATTTAAGGCCATCCAATCTTTTAGATGGTTCATTTCTTTATGTCCCTCCGAAAAGAGATGGTCGAATATAGAAAGATATGCCTTGAATGAATCGGTAAACGAGTCCTTGTAGCAAATCGGGAAATCATTTGTGACGCTATAATCATTCAGATGGATATGGCGACTGTCCATGAGGATCGATTTGGCTTGTTTTTTCTGTTCTCGTATCGCATGGTTGATATTATTCCGCGAATGCAAACGATTCAATACTTTTGTGGCATTAATCTCTACTGCTTGTTGGTTTTGGTAAAGTCGTATCTTGATTTGCTCAGGGGAAGATAATGCCAATGTATAGGCGTATTCACCCTCTTCAAAACCTTGAAATTCCAAAGAGTGTATCGATAGAACCCCTTGTATCTGCTTGATCCCTTTGAAAAGCTTGTATATGGGAAGCGCACTACCTGTATAATGACTTCCCGGTGCGAATAATTGAATCGCCTCCGTATAAATGGCGATCAAGGTTTTTTCCGGAGAGATGCTACCGTCTATATCGATATTTCCAATAAGTAATAAAGGTTTTCTTCTTACGAAATGGATTGCGTGTAGGGCTTCTCCTAAATTCCGGTTCGCGTGATATAGTTCCTCAATCTTTTCCTTGATTTTCTTTTCTTCCTGTTTGTGTTGATCTTCTGAGATAAAGGACGAGAGTTCTATAAATAGGTCGAACCATCCGTGGCAGATCTGATCATTGGATCTATAAGGGTGGATTTGCAGGTCCGATAAGTTCATTAAGTAATCAGTGTTATCTAATTGATCTAAAAAATGGTCTCGGTAATCTTTGGGTGTCACAGAGGCCATCCCGGAAACCCGTTCAGGACTGAACAAGCCGTAATCCTCCGGATTGAAACGATTATTCGATCCGGTGAGATATTGTTCTAATGGGAAACTCATTTGGTAATCCAATTCGCTTAAGGCGTAATTTAAGATGTCCAGAGTCGTGATTCCCGGGTCGTGCGGGGCATGGTCTGTCCACAATTGTCCCGAAAGCTCCCGGATTGTTTCCAAGGCATTCTTTTGGAGGTTATCGAATATGGATTCCTCCGTTTTTAGTTCTTGCAGGTTGGGCAGATCATCCATGGCTATTCTTGATTAAAGGTGTTTCTCCGGTCGGAGGCATCCATCCGGTAATCTTTCCATAATCGGTTATCAGGAAACAAACAAAGATGTTGTCTCCATAATCCCGTCCGCTACGTATTTGCAACTTGCATTTTTGTCCGGGGCCGTACCAACGGAATTTGATCTTGTTAAAAAAGGAACCGAACCAAGATTGATTCGTACGGATTTTTCGATGTTTCCCGTAACAATGGATAGCCGTGGCTTCCACCAATGCGTATTGTCCGCTTTTTAACTTACCGCATCCAGCCATGATGCGGTAGGCACGACATCCTTCCGTTGGGATTTGCAGGGTATGCCATTCGCCATCTGCGGGAAATTTACCCCGTATCGCGCCGTCGAAGCGGGTTGCGGAAAGACTGCCGTTGATACGTATATCCATACCGGGTTGGTTCATCTCGATACGACCGTTTGGATGAAGCGATAGTATCGGTTCATCTTGCCCTTGACGTATGATATGGAGTTGGCTATTGTTACCTAGGTATATTTTCCACTCAGGAATATTGTCTTGTATGTTCGTGAATAAGCTGATGACGGGACTGTTTTCCTTGGAAGGAGCTAACCGTAAGCCATCATCCGGATTTTTATCAATCCCGTCGTCGGAAATATTGACCATGGAATCGATTAATTCGTAGAAATGCTTTTGGTTGGGCATACTTCCGCGCTTAAAGTATTCTTTTAGTGTATTTCTGTTTGTACGAGGCATATCCGGTTTGTTTTATTTGTTAATAATAAAATTACTTCCAACTCCTAAATATCCGAGTCCGAGTTGTTCCAATAGTTCGTCTTTTTGGTCAATATATAGCAAATGCCTATCAGAAGGAACTAATATGCACCAAGGTTGGGAAGGGCTAACGTTGAAATTTTGCCTAGCCTCTTCCGGGTAGCGGTTTAGATAATAGCTCTTTTGTTGGTCTTTTGCCGTATATACGACATGCGCTACGCTTAATATATCAATGTCCACGATGGCTTCACACTCTCGTATGGAGTTATAAAGATCGGTCGATGAGAACGAAAGCCCAAATACCGGGATCTCTTCCTTATCTCGCCAAGGTGCGATACAATTATTAATGCGTGCCTCTGTCTGGCGGAGTATATCTCCTACGGGATATCCGGGCTTTATCCGGAGGTTACAGCAAACGGTTACTTCCTCGTAGACCGGAGTGATTGCATCAACGGTAATGAACGGACTTGTCTTGTCACCTATATAATCTTCGATTCGCATGAGTAGCCTATGTTCGCATAAAGGCAAGATCTTTTTATCTTTCTCCTTTTGCATCACGACCAATGTTACGATCGGGCTCCTGTTTTGAGCTTTACTGTCTATTCCGGGCAAGCAAAGTACTTTTTCGACTTCGGGGAACTGAGCCAATGTTATTTGCTCGTAATTCCTAGGCAATACAGCCCGGTTCCGATGGGACATCTCTTGGGTGATCCGGAGCCGCATATCCTCTGGCGTTTCCGGCGAACGTCCTCCTTTAGCGGGTATGATCTGGTAAATATCCGTAAGTCCCGGCATACTTTTCTCGAAAGAAACGAGTCCCGTGAAGCTTTCGAGTTCCTCACCGATCAGGGCTTCCATTTCTTCGGGGATTTCTAACCGGGCTTTCACTGGGTTTAGATAGACATTTCGTATGGATGAACAATTTTGCGTGTGGCAAGATACTTTTGCCGAAAGCCAGAAATCTCCATTTATGTCAAGCATTTCCTCGCTAATAGGTGAGGGAAGCAGGATGTCTACCAAACCTGTATTCAACAGATTCCCGGTTGTATCGGAAAGTAAATTACCCGGTTTGATAAACTCCCATTGCTTGCCGTTGAAGAAAGACCATTGTACGCAAGGAAGATATTCTTTTTCGATTTCCCGTTTCAAGGCAGCCATCTCGAAGAATAAACGGATCTGGTCGTTACCGATCGAGTTACCAATACCGAATAGAATAATCCCATCTTCTGTGGGTACTTCCACCATTGGGAACGGATGACGTAGATCGATTTCATGTAATTCCTTTTGCCTCAATGGATGGATATGATAGATACGGCATCTATCTCTTGGGGTATCGCCATTGAAAAAGTATTCTTCCTCGGCGCTATAACCGATACCTATACTTTCAATCATAGGGTTGTAAGGAGGTTTGGGCACCGGGGTCTGTTTACGGGTATGGCTGTTTCTTATCATGATATCCGCAAAGAGTATCCGGTACTCCGTCTGCCCGAATCCGCCGTTCGGATCTGTGAGTCTAATCCTGAAGAAGCCTTGCTGGGCTTTCGTGTATTGATATTGCTCTTCTTCCGTGGAGACCGTAATGTTTTTGAACGGTTTGTCGTAAACGATCTCGCTGTACTCCGAGAGCTTTCCCCTAGGGGAAGTATGCTTGTTTTATTAAATGAAGAGACAAGATGTACTTTCCGGTAATTTTACCCATTTCTGGTCTGTTAGTTTTTCCCATTCAACTTTGAAGGTGGTATTATCGATAGGTGTCTTATATGCTTGATACAAATCATAGAAACCTCCTTCCGAATAAGGTAGATCCGCTCATTGCAAAGTAATACCCATGGATTGGATAGGCTTGATCGCTATCTCATAATTACCGAATGCGAACCATGAGCCTTTTTGAGCTTCTAACCCGAATAAAGGGAAATGTACGCTTGCGTCTACTTCTCCCAGAGGATTATAGATTTTCAAGGATGACATGCCGGATACATGTACCTTTATCTTTAAGCTAGTAATAAAAATACGGTGTACCCAAGAGTAGGGGAATAACCAAGCATCCGTGTTCATCAATATACGGAGCGCTGGGTTACGTGTTTGGCAACCATGAGCTTCAGAGCAAGGTGTTGTAGGGTCGAATTTCTCATTAAGGACGAATTTCAGATAAAAGGAGTTTTCGTTGATGAATGTCAAGGTGTAGGCGTATATCGGGTCCCAACCTTTCTCTGTGCTTAACTCCAATAGGAAAGCGTCGTTTAATACACGCCCGGTTTCGTGGGAAGATTGTTCCGTAGTAGCGATTAATTCTTTGAAATATGATATAGAGTCTTCTTCTAATCCGAATGTGATATGTATATCCCGATGTCCTTCCCGAAGTAATAACATGGGAGATTCGATCATCAGTCCGGCTTGTATAGAGGATTGGTTCTCAAAGATTAGCTCTGAGTCCAGATTGGGCTTCTTAGAAGGAACGTTTCCGATCCTGTTATTCAACTGTTTTTGCCAGATGGACGTAACGAAGCCTAATCGGCTCGCTGGATATTTTTTCGGATCTTTTTCCAATAGTAACGAATGTATACTCGTTATTTTCATGTTATTGACCGAATAATCTTCATCCGTACGATAACAAAATTGGATATCTTGCACAGGAAATGGTACCTGTGTTATAATACCTGTACCTTTGGGTAACTGGGCTTGCCGTGTGGTATTATTTTTCACGGCGATAAACCAAGCGGAAGGAATAATCGCTTTTTGGGGAGATTCCTTCAATATTTGGTTGACATAAAATAACGGATAAGCTTCCCAGCGTTTATTGAACTGATCTACCAGATATTGATAGTTTTTCAAGAAAGCGATTAAAACAGCTAATGAGGGATCGGTCTCTCCGCTTTTAGCGATTTCTTGGATGTAAATCTCCCGTTTGTTTTGTAAATTGCGGAGGATACGTAATAATAGGTAGAGACTTCTACGAACCGTTTTAGGATTGGATAGGGTTATTAGCTGAAGTCTTTGGTTATATTTCTCCATATCCAGAAATAAATCGGACATGGAATCTCTAAAGATCCGATGATTCAATCTTTGATACCAATCAGAGAACTTATGGTATAGAGCGTTTCTTAGATAGGTGATTTCTCTGTTACTTTCCGGTGAGCTCTCATTTTGCCACAAAATGAAACTCTGTTCGATCCCGATTGTATCTGTTTGCTTGATCTCATTGAGTATGGCTAAGGATTGGTAATGATATAAAGAGGATGATTTCGAAAAGGCACGAGCCAATAAATTGGAGAGATTTTTCTCGAGTACTTGAAAAGGCTCATGTATCCGGAAATCATTCTCCAATTTTTTTCTTGTCAATCCATCTTTATTCCATTGTTTATTCATCGGTTAGAATCAAAATAGATAGGATAGGTCAATTCTTGTTGGACATTATTCATACGTATCGTATAATAAAGTTCGATAATCAGAATGCCATCTTGAATCGAAGCCTTATTAATTTCTATGCGATCAAGCGAGACTCTAGGCTCGTATAAGAGAACAGCCTTCTCAATAGCGCTTTTAATCATGGTCTCCATGGTAAGATCTAATTGTTCAAACTGATAACGATATAGTTCCGTACCGTAATCCGGACGATGTATTCGCTCCCCTGTGCGAGTGGAGAGAAGGATGACCAAGCTTTGCCGGATGTCTTCTTCATAATTAGACATACGGGTGGGATTATCATTATGGCTGAATTCTGGGGGGAATGCCCATCCTTTACCTAAAAAACTATTTTTGTTCTGCATAATTCATTCGATTTAATTAATCATTACAACGCCTCCTTTTACAACGGTTTGGCCGGATGCGGATATTTCGGCGGTGGCAGACCCTTTTACTTTAACTCCCATTTGTGCGGAAACCTCGATATTCAAGCCATTTATCTTGGAATCTTGCTTAGACTTGGATTCGATACCCATTCCTTCTGTCTTGACATTCCCTCTTGCCTTAAATATGAGATCTTTGCCGGATTCTACCATAATTCCGTTTTTATCCATACAGACCTTGTTCTTATTAGCATCGGATAACAGAATTTGCTTTTTGTCATCATCCAATATGAGCGTGTTCTCTCCGGGAGTCCCTATTGTGATAATCTTTTTATCATCGTCCAAAGTAATTTTCAACTGGTTTTTTGTAACAATTGTCTTTAAATTATTTTTTGGATCTAAAGAAACCGGCGTTTTTC
>ERZ780178.435-NODE-435-length-32408-cov-59.902698_pt1 | contig 32408 bp, 26 predicted proteins | sample MGYA00511018_ERZ780178 | MGnify/ENA primary metagenome ERZ780178 (study PRJEB29588, sample SAMEA2151439) | human gut metagenome | biome: human gut; feature: human-associated habitat; material: faeces | place: Denmark | collected 2008/2010 ...
AAACACGAAAATAGGAGATAAACACCTATGATTAGTGTTTACCTCCTACTCGATTCTTCTTTAAAGGAATTTGCGTATGAAAACATGGATGTGTGCCTTGATGCTGGCGTTATCGACAGGGGCTTCGGCTCAGAACCCGATTATCAGCGGACAGTATTCTGCTGATCCTACGGCTCGCGTATTCAACGGGAAGGTATATCTTTATCCTTCTCATGACATTCCGAGTCCTATCGAGAAACTGAAGGAATGGTTCTGCATGGCAGATTATCACGTTTTCTCTTCTTCCAATCTTACTGAGTGGCAGGATCATGGAGTCATCGTTTCGCAGGACAAAGTACCTTGGGTACAAGACGGAAGTTATACGATGTGGGCTCCTGACTGTGTAGAGAAAGACGGAAAGTATTACTTCTATTTTCCTGCCGCTCCGAAAGGGGAGGAGAAGGGATTCGGAATAGGTGTGGCGGTTGCCGACCATCCGGAAGGACCATTTATGCCGATGTGGAAACCCATAGAGGGTGTGCACGGCATAGATCCTTGTGTGCTGATAGATAAGGACGGACAGGCTTATATCTACTGGGCTGGAGCAGGTTTGCACATGGCTAAGCTGAAACCAAACATGACGGAACTTGCCTCGGAACCCAAACAGGTAGAGGGGTTGCCTGAGGGATTCAAGGAAGGACCATTTGCCTTCGAGCGTAACGGCAAATATTATTTCACCTTCCCTTGGGTACGTGAAAAGAATGGCACCGAAACGCTGGCTTATGCCATGGCTGACCATCCGATGGGACCTTTCACATTCAAGGGCATCATCATGGATGAGTCGCCTACGAAGTGCTGGACCAATCATCATAGCATCGTAGAATATCAGGGACAGTGGTATCTCTTCTATCATCATAATGATTATTCGCCTAAGTTCGACAAGAACCGCTCGGTGCGAATCGACTCTCTGAACTTCAATCCTGACGGAACGATACAGAAGGTGATACCTACGCTAAGAGGTGTGGGATTGACGAAGGCACGTTCGCATATTCAGATTGACCGTTATTCTGCGCTGCAAAGCAAGGGTATTGGTATTGAATATCTGGATAAAAACAATTGTTTTGCCGGATGGAAGACATGCTTCGGCAAACCGAATACTGCTCTTATATATAATAAGGTGGATTTCGGTAATGAGAAGGTGGAAGAAATCACCGTTCGTGCCAAGTCTTCAAAGGGCGGTGTGCTCGTAGTCAGAGCCGATGGCAAGAAGGGTAATATCATTACTAAAGTGAAGATTCCGAAGTCGGTAGCCTGGAAGAATGTCCGTGCCCAGGTGCTCCATGCTCCTCTGGGCGTTCATGCTCTCCATGTATCCTTGCAGAGTGGAGCCGATGTAGAGGTAGACTGGCTGGGCTTTGATGCGTTGCCTTGGGAAAAGGGAGCTTTCGAAACTCATCAGTATCGCAATCTCTTTGCTGAGATGGGCTATAAGCAGGCTGATATTGACAGGAAGGTGAACGAAGTGTTCAATGATGTATTCTACGGTAAGAACAAGGTCTATTTCGAGGTGGGCGATTCCATGGGATATGTCAGCGATATAAAGAACAGTGATGTGAGAACCGAGGGCATGTCGTATGGAATGATGGCTGCCGTTCAGTTTGATAAGAAGGACATCTTCGACCGCCTTTGGCGATGGAGCAAAAGATACATGCAGCATCAGGAAGGACCTTATAAGGGCTATTTCGCATGGAGTTGCAAGACTGATGGAACGAGAAATGCGCAGGGAGCCGCATCGGATGGTGAACTCTATTTCGTAACTTCGCTCATCTTTGCATCCAACCGATGGGGCAATGATACGGGCATCAACTATCTGAAGGAAGCGCAGAATATTCTGGATAGCAGCATGCAGAAGGTGGGAATGGATCGCACAGCTCCGCTCATCAATCTCGAACATCAGCTCATCACCTTTACGCCCGATCATTGGGGTGGAAAGTTTACCGATCCTTCTTACCATCTCCCTGCCTTTTACGAGGTTTGGGCTAAATGGGCTAACGACGGACGTTCTCAGTTCTGGAAGGAGTGTGCTGAGAAAAGCCGTGAGTTCCTGCATAAGTGCATCAATGAGAAGACGGGCTTGAACCCGGACTATTGCAACTATGATGGCAGTCTGATGAAGACCGGTCGGTTGTTGGGTGATGCATTCCGCTACGATTCGTGGCGAGTGCCTATGAACATAGCGCTCGATTATTCCTGGGCTTGTAAGGATAAGGAGTGGCAGCAGAAATATGCCAATACGCTACAGAACTTCCTGTATAGTCAGGGTATAGATTCTTTCCTGGATCAGTATAATGTAGATGGAACGATGGTAGAAGATATTCTGCCGGCAGGTACGGCTCCCAAGGCACTCCGCCATTCCATCGGTTTTGTTGCCACTGCGGCTGCGGCTTCATTGGTCAGCAATCATGTGAAGGGCAGGGAATTCGTCAGTCATTTCTGGAATGCCAAGCATAAGCCAGACAAGGAAGGTTTCTTCGATGGCTACTACGACGGACTGTTGCGTCTCTTCGCCTTCATGCATCTGAGTGGCCGTTATCAGATTATTGAACCTCAAAAATAAAAAGAATAGTCTATGAACAACTTTTTTAATAAAATAGTTAGATTGTTTTGTTTATGTGTATTCCTTTTTGGGCATTCCTCCGCGGATGCCCAAAATAGGAATTTACCTGCAGACATCAATCCTTATTTCGGACCAGTCGGAAAGCTGGCTGTCATGCCTAATGCGGCTGGCTTTATTCAGAGATGGTTGCTCTTGGAGCCAATCTCTGTGCCGGTCAAGAGCAATGTCGTTTTTACTGATTCTTATCTGAAGGAGATATTCCATACGCAGTATTTCCCTAAACAGATGGAAATAGTTCCTAAGGATGGAGCCGTTGTGAAGGTGGGAAAGGAAAAGCTGAAATGGCATGCGCTGGATAGTAAACTGTTTAATGTGAAGCTCTTCCGTTTCGCTACTTCGTTTAAGAAGCCCAAGTATGGTGTCTTGTTCTGGGCGGTTACCATTATCGATTGCCCTGAGGAGATGAAAGACGTCCGCTTGTCTGTTGGCTCGAATGGAGCTTCCATGTGGTGGCTCAATGGTGAGGAGGCGGTGATGCTCGAAGGCGACCGAAGGATGGTTCGCGATGATGTGGTTTCTAAGAAGCTTACCTTGAAGAAAGGTAGGAATATCCTTCGTGGTGCGGTAATCAATGGCCCTGGTATGAGTGACTTCTGTGTTCGATTCATCGACGGACAGGGCAAGCCTGTCAGAAACCTGTCTATTCAAGTGAAGTAGTGCAATCAATAAAGAAAGTTATGAAACAGAACAATATATTTTTCAGATATTTTAGCCCGGTTGCTGCTCAGCGGAAACTTTATGTCGCTGCTTTGGTTGCCTTGTTGTCTTCATCTGCTTACGAGGCAGAAGCCCAGGTTGGCGAACCTTTCATTCATGATCCTTCTACCATTGCCCTGTGTGATGGAAAGTATTATACCTTTGGAACGGGTGAAGGTGGAATCTGGTCGGAGGATGGCTGGACCTGGCAGGGGGGGGTGCTGTTCGTCCCGGCAGAGGAGCAGCTCCTGATGTGTTGAAGATTGGCGACCGTTATCTTGTAGCCTACAGTGCTACGGGTGGTGGATTGGGAGGCAGTCATCGCGGTGATGTCCTGACGATGTGGAACAAAACGCTCGATCCGAAATCTCCTGATTTCAAATATACTGAACCGGTGGTTGTTGCTTCTTCATTGGATGATGAAGACTGTGATGCCATTGATGCGGGCTTGTTGCTCGACCCTACTACCGGCAGACTCTGGCTCAGCTATGGTACCTATTTCGGATTTATCCGTCTGGTAGAACTCGACCCGAAGACGGGTAAGCGGATGGAAGGCAACGAACCCGTCAATATCGCCATCGACTGCGAAGCTACTGATTTGATTTACCGCAACGGCTGGTATTATCTTCTCGGCACTCATGGCACCTGTTGCGATGGTCCTAATTCTACCTACAATATCGTGGTGGGACGTTCGCGAAAGATAACCGGTCCATACGTAGATAATGTGGGCAGAGAGATGTTGCAGGGTGGTGGAAAGATGGTGATTGCAGCCAATAATCTGAAGACGGGTCCCGGTCACTTCGGACGCTATATTGAGGAAGAAGGTGTGGAAAAGATGTCGTTCCACTATGAGTCTGATTTCAGACAGGGAGGACGAAGCGTGTTGGCTATCCGTCCTTTGTTGTGGAAGAACGACTGGCCTGTGGCTGGTGATGAATTTCATGCCGGAACCTACGAGATAGAATCGGAACGAAGAGGCTATGCCCTGGAGATTGCCGTAGATTTCGTGAGAATGCAACGTGATATCGAACCTTTCTGGATCAAGCCGACCAAGCCTCTGAAGAATATCGAGCCTCAGACCTTGAAGGAGGTAGAAGCAGGATGGCCTAAGGGCGAGGTGAAGGTGAGAATGAACGATTACATGTTCCGTCCTCATCAGAAGTGGAGTATCATGCCTGCCGGAAAGGGTGGTTATCTGGGTGGTCCTTATTATAAAATCTGCATAGAAGGCACTACCCGTTATCTTGCTGCAACCGCTCAGCATGATGTCATTGCCAAACCTGAGTTTACGGGTGAAGATGCCCAGCTTTGGCGCATCGAGCAGCTCACCGATGGCACCTATCGCATCATGCCGAAGGCTGTGCCAGGCACAGAAGAGAAACTGGCATTGGTTTCACTCGGCGACTGTACCCCAGGCTTGGCTCCCTTCGATTTCAACAGCGATAATTCTAAATGGAATTTCAGGCAACAATAAATTCATGATGAATAACAATTTAATATATTAATAGCTTAATAGTAATAACAATGAACAAAAATGTATTATACGCAGCTTTGATGTTTGTGGTAACTATGTCCTCTGGCAATGCCTCAGCACAGCAGTTGCCTTATCAGAATCCAGCCCTCTCGGCTCATGAGAGAGCGGTAGATTTATGTGGTCGTCTCACTTTGGAAGAGAAAGCTTCTCTGATGCTGGATGATTCGCCGGCTATCCCACGATTGGGAATCAAGAGATTCCAGTGGTGGAGCGAGGCACTGCATGGTGTGGCGAACATGGGAGATGTAACCGTCTTTCCGGAACCTATCGGAATGGCAGCTTCGTTTAACGACAGAATGGTGTATAGAGTCTTTGATGCAACATCTGATGAGATGCGTGCCAAATGGAATGAACTGCAGCAGAAGGGAGGAGATGTAACCCGTTTCCATGCCCTCTCTGTCTGGACTCCAAACGTGAATATCTTCCGTGATCCTCGCTGGGGACGTGGACAGGAAACCTATGGTGAGGATCCTTATCTTACCAGTAGGATGGGATGTGCCGTGGTGCGCGGATTGCAGGGACCTGAAGATACGAAATACCGCAAACTCTGGGCTTGTGCCAAGCACTATGCAATTCATAGCGGACCAGAATGGGCTCGCCATACAGACAATATTACCGATGTTACACCGCGCGACCTTTGGGAAACTTATATGCCTGCCTTCAAATCACTGGTGCAGGATGCAAAGGTGCGCGAGGTGATGTGTGCCTATCAGCGTTGGGATGATGAACCATGCTGCGGCAGTACCCGCCTTTTGCAGCAGATTCTCAGGGATGAGTGGGGATTCAAGTACCTGGTAGTTTCCGACTGTGGCGCTGTTACTGATTTCTGGGAGAATCATAAGGTTTCGAGCAATGCCAGAAATGCAGCAGCTAAGGGTGTATTGGCTGGAACCGATGTAGAATGTGGATTTAATTATGTATATAAATCGGTGCCTGAGGCTGTGAAGTATGGTGCCCTGACTGAAGAAGAAGTTGATAAGCATGTGATTCGTCTGCTCGAAGGTCGTTTCGACTTGGGTGAGATGGATGACAACAAGATAGTATCATGGTCGAAGATTCCTGTATCTGTGCTTTGCAGCAAGGCGCATCGCCAGCTCTCGTTCGATATGGCTCTGCAGACCATGACGCTGCTCCAAAACAAGAATGAGGTATTGCCTCTCGATAAAAAGGTAAAGAAGATTGCTTTCATCGGACCAAATGTGGATAACGAACCGATGATGTGGGGAAACTATAATGGTACTCCACGACAGACAATTACCATCCTGGATGGTATCAAGAGTCGTTTGAAGAAAAAACAGGTCGTCACCTTTAAAGGGTGTGACCTGGTGAACGATCAGACTTTGGATTCTTACTTCGACCAGTGTAGCATGGATGGCAAGATGGGCTTTAAGGGCACTTTCTGGAACAATCGTGAGATGAACGGTAAGCCTGTTACCATCACCCAGGAAAAGAATCCAGTGCAGGTAACTACCTATGGTCAGCATTCGTTTGCACCCAATGTGAAGTTGACGGGCTTTTCTGCCAAATATGAAACCGTATTCCGTCCTAAGCAGAACGCCAAGGTATTGCTCGATGTGGCTGCCTGCGGTCATTATGAGGTTTATCTGAATGGTGAGAAAAAGTCAGAGAAGAGCGATTGGCGTACTGCGCAATCTCGTATTGAGTTTGATGGCGAGAAAGGTAAGGAGTATAAGATAGAAATACGATATGCAGAGATGCCTAATTATAATGCAAATATGAAAATCAATATCGGTCATGAGAATCCTATCGACTATCAGGCTTCGCTCAAGCAGTTGAAGGATTGCAAGACAGTAGTCTTCGTAGGTGGCATCTCTCCGCAGTTGGAAGGTGAGGAAATGCCTATCGAGCTTTCTGGCTTCAAGGGTGGTGACCGCACCAACATCGAATTGCCTAAGGTTCAGCGCAATTTCCTGAAGGCTTTGAAGGAGGCGGGCAAAAAGGTTGTCTTTGTCAACTGCTCGGGTTCGGCTATCGCCTTGACTCCAGAGACAGAGAGTTGCGATGCCATTCTCCAGGCCTGGTATCCTGGTCAGGAAGGTGGTGAGGCTGTGGCTCGTGTACTCTTCGGGGAGTACAATCCTGCCGGCAAGTTGCCTATTACGTTCTATAAGAATTCAGAGCAGTTGCCTGATTTCAAGGATTACAGCATGAAGGGCAGAACCTATCGTTATATGAACGATGCGCTCTTCCCATTCGGATATGGTTTAAGCTACACTTCTTTCCGTATGGGTGATGCTACCCTTTCCAACTCTATCTTGAAGAAGGGTGAGAAGATTACGCTGAAGGTACCGGTAAGCAATGTTGGAAAGAAGGATGGAACCGAGGTGGTGCAGGTGTATGTGAAGGATCCTGCCGATACCGAAGGACCATTGAAGAGCTTGAAGGCTTTCGAGAGAGTGGAGGTGAAGGCAGGAAAGACTGCTGAGGCTGTCATCACGCTGGATAGCAGAAACTTCGAACTCTTCGATGCTGCAACCAATACCGTCCGTGCCAAGGCTGGAAAGTATGAGGTTTATTACGGCAGCAGTTCGGCTGATAAGGATTTGAAGAAGATAATGGTAAATTATGAATATTAAGAAAAATCTGACTAAGAAGGCAGGCTTGAAAGTATTGTAAATTGAAAGAACTTTAAGTATCATGTTGTTTCTTTGTGCCTTGGCTATTTCAGTCAAGGCACAAAGTCCTACTCAAAACTATGTGCTGAGTAAGGACGTGCTTGATGTCGATGGAACTCACTCAATCATTAAACCGCTAGGATTAGGTAGAATAGTTAGACGAAATAATCATTTTGAATATGTATATGGTACAAAATAGAAAAAATGATTTTGGAATAGTAAAAACGGTTATGTTTTTATGTATAATGGCTATCTTATGTTCTTGTAAGGATACAAAGAAAATTCTTACAAGAAATAGTTATCAATATTGGCATTATATAGATAGTAAGCAGAATGAGGACGAAACAAGACACCCTTATTTTTGTAGGGAGGATTCTTTCTATTTTTATGTCGATAGCAAAGGTGTTTTTATCGAGTTTCGAGCAAATTGGCGTTTTAGGGAATATAATGGTTTTCTTGTTTCTCATTATCTTTATGAACCAAGTTGGAATTTGTTAAACCGTAACACAATCCGTTTTGGACGCTTTCGCTATAAAATTATTTCTGTTTCCGATAATAGAATCTTGATTCGTAATGACATTGATCCCAAAAACGCTGTAGACACTTTAGAGTTGGTTCCCAAGTCTCATATACCTAAAGATTATAGAGATTTTCAAAAACCATTTCAGTACAAGGAAGAAAAAAAAGATAGAGAGAAAGGTAAATATTTCTTTATATTTTAGGATAGTAAAAAAATAATTTGTGCTTAGAAAAAAACAACTATATGTTCTATCTCTATGACAATGTCAAGAGAATGGTGGCGTCATATAGTTATGATGACATCGGAAGACTGGTCTCCTTGAAGCGAAGCGGCAATGTGGGTATGGTAAACTATGCCTACAACATCCGCAATTGGCTGATTGAGACGAAATCAGATTTTATATTCGAAGATGGCAAACTGGATAAGTATCTCTTTGATGGTGGCTATTGTTCTTTCGACAATAATCAGAATCCTACCTTCCATTATTACGAGAAAGACCATCTAGGCAGTATAAGAATGGTTGTGAATGAGAATGGCACGATAGAGCAAGTGAATCATTACTATCCATTTGGTGGAGTATATGGCGATTTGTCATACAATGCCGAGTTGCAAAGTTTGAATTTCGCAAAAAAGGCAGTAAACAAGAACATTTAGAGATGGAAAATAAGAAATACGAAAAAGTTAATCTCTATCAACAAGTTATGAATCAGATAGAACAATTTTTTAAGCATAAATGACATGAAACATATTATTTTTTATATTGTTGTAAGTATTTTGTTTGTAAGTGTATTCTCTTGTAAGCAGAGAAAAAATATGCAGTACTTACCATTTTTCTATATGAAGAATTATGAAGTGATGCATTCTAAAAAGTATATATCAATTCGAGAAAATGAATATAGTGACATTGATGATACTGGTTTTGTTTGGAATTTATACAACAAAAATGGAGAGTATTATCTTAAAGAATATGGTAAGTCTATGATTTTTATGACAACCAAAAGAGAAATTGATACAACATTTCTAATTGGTGGTCGTCAAAAACGAGTTGTATCAGCTAAACTTAATGATTCTCTATTTGTATCAGCTCTACATAATATTGCCATTTATGAAACAGTAGACTTAGAATTAGTTTACGATATCAAATATAATATCAAGCAAATTCGTTGCCAAACTTTGTGGGTGGATTATCTTCAAAAAGGAAGTAAACGGATAAATTATAAACCTTTGTATCTTCAAAAACCATATAAAAGGAATAATGTATCTTGTAAAGAATAGTCTTTAGATAGTTTTTTAGCAAATAAATTTAAGGTGTTATGAAGACAATATTATTTCTAAGTTTAGTGTTTGGGTGTAATTTGATTGCAAATGCCCATCAAACAGTAAAGTCAAGTGATATAGATAACTTGCACTTTGGCGATAGTATCCATTATGACTTGGTGGATGCGAGTAAAATTAGTGCAATTAATCTTACTGGCTCACTTTGGGATTTTTCCAATATCAAGTATCTTGGTCAAGAGAAAGAGGTTTGTTTTATCGGTGATATGGAAGGGCATGTCAAGTTTATCATCAATTATTTTAATTTTATTGATTAGAAAATATTACAAAAAATGATGTTTACTATGAATAGAAACCTGCTTTTTACAAGCTTGATGTTATGCTGTAGTGTAATGGCTATATCACAACAAGCCAAACATTCTTGCTTCACCAATAATCTTGATGCTGATGCATTAAGAAGAATGATAGATAAATTATTGCGTTTAAATACTAATAGCCATTTAATATTCAAGTGATATGACAAAGTCAAATATAATTTGGGGGCTAATCTTTGGATTTTTGTCTTCTGTAACTTATTTTCATTTTGTTTCAAATGATAGCGTTTATCAATCGGAAAAGTTGTTTAAATATGTCGGTTTTGTAGATTATAGTGAGGATGTAATCTCACATGAGCAACTGATGAAACTTATTGAAGAAAATTATCAGAGAATTCCAAAATGTAATTATGGCGTTGCAATTGTCAAAACTCCTGAAACTGCAGCAAATATTGGATTGTCGATACTGTCTTCTAAATTTGGTGAGGAGTTTGTGGATGCTCAAAAACCTTTTCGGGTTTATTTGCTTAATGGTAAGGTCTGGATGTTGCAAGGAAATGTTGCTGATAATAAAGGTTCCGTAATCTTAATTCAAAAGTTTGACGGAACAATTCTTTCTATAAAAAAATAATAAGATTATGAATGGAAAAAAACATTATTTATTTTTAATCATAAGTATTGTTGTGGGGTGTTGCTTTGGCTATGCATTTCATATAAAATATGACCACACGCAGATTAAAGCATATTGTTATCAAGGTCTAAAATCGTGCAATTTGAAATTGCCTGTTGTGAATGGTTTTTACAAACCTGATAGCAGTGTTTTGAATCTAGAGGGTGGTGTGCTCTCGGATTTTAAAGTGGCCGGAGAAGTTGGTTTTATGATATTGAAAGATATTTATGGGTATGATAAAATATATAAGCAAAAGCCATTCTTAATAGAGAAGGATTTTGAGTCTTGGACTGTTTCTGGTTCTGGTGAGGATTTCTCTCCTTATCAGTTGGGAGGAGTTTCCTATATTGTCATAGATAGAAAAACGGGTATGGTGATTGATTTTTCATTTGAAAAGTAGTATAACTGAGCCAAGTGGAAAAAATATGGAAGGAGATTCCGCAGCCTTATACTCTGTTTCGTGACTATAATATGCTGACAAAAGATCTCATCGACCAGGAATAAAGTACAGTACACCCATGGGGAAGACCTATAGCTGATAGCATGGGATGCAGCCAGCAGCAGAAAGATGTCATCATCTCTAAAGCCATTCTTCATGTGTTGGAAAGACTAGCTATGTCACTCAATAGTTATGGGCTTGACCTGGCAGAACATTGTATCAGTTGCCCGCCAGCTTGACAAACTGGAGAAAATCATCAAGGAGCTGAGTAAATAAAAAAAAGATGACCTCGCAAAATGCGGGGTCATCTTTTCTGTAATCAAGGATTATCTATCAATAGAGCATGCCAAACATCCATAACGGAATGATGTTGCCATAACCCTATGATGATGCAAAAAAGAAATAAACCTCTTTTTAGCACACGTATATATTTTTTTTAGAAAAAAGTCTCATAGTCTCATTTGTCGCAGAAAATAGTACGTTATATCGTTGATATAAAGATATTTATAACTAATGAGACTTCTTGCGAAAAGTAGAAAGAAGTATCATGGAAGTATCATTAAAAATCATAGAAGTATCATTAAAGATAATACAATGCATGCGAAAAGCCAGTTTAAACATCAGAAAAAGTCATTTTAAGTATCTCAAAAATGCATTTTAAATATCGCAAAGAATCAAAAGAATATTGCCCAAAAATAAGTCCGATGTTTGGGCACTCGTTGCCCGCATTGTGGGCAATGAGTGCCCAGCTCAGGGGCTGCCGATGCCCACTTGATGGGCTACGGATGCCCGTGTAACGGGCACAGGCAGACCAACCGAAGGGCATAAAGGGACCATCTGATGAACTGACTTTTCCTGATTTCAATAGACACTTTTTTACTTTATAAACTAGAAAGGTAGACACTTTCAATTTTATAAAACTGAAATAGTAGACGCATTAGCTAAAAGTGCAGTCAATGATACTTCCATGATACATCAATGAGACTTCTCGGCGCTAAAACCGAGAAGTCTCATTGTCGCTAATTCTTTATATAACAAGTGCTTAAACCATATTTTTCAAACAAAAATGAGACTATGAGACTTTTTTCGCTAAAAAACTTTTTCACGTAAGCGATCGGCGTCTATAAAAGATGAAAAACTCCCAAAAAGTTTGGAGATTTAACCAAAACACCTCATCTTATGACGCACCCTCTTCTTACTTGTTACATCATATAAGCTCTTTAATAGACGTTGATAGAGTGATAAAATTCCCTTCAAGGTATTGGGTACACAGTTGAATACATAATAAATCCCGAAATCGCTTGGCGGTTTCGGGATTTTTGCTTATCTTTGCCAACGTTAATGGTAAATAGTTGATAATATGGCAACGAAGTTATATCCAATAGGCATGCAGACCTTCTCTGAGATTCGAGAGGAGGACTTTCTCTATGTAGATAAGACGGAGTACATCTATCGTATGACTCATACGAGTGGAAAGTATTTCTTCTTGGCGCGTCCACGTCGTTTCGGAAAGTCACTCCTCGTCTCTACTATGCAGAGCTATTTCGAGGGAAAGAAGGAATTGTTCAAGGGATTGGCAATTGATAAGTTAGAAAAGGAGTGGACGGAATATCCTGTCCTCCATTTTGACATGAGCGGTGGCAAGCACATGGAACCCGAGCAGCTGGAATTGTATTTGGGCTATATCCTGGAAGATCAAGAGAAGAAATGGGGTATAAACGAGCCACGTATCGGGGCAAATAACCGACTCATCGACCTCATCAATACTGCTTATGAGAAAAGCGGAAAACAAGTGGTTGTGCTCATCGATGAATATGATGCGCCTATGCTGGATGTGGCTCACGAGAAAGAGCAGCTGGATGTGTTGCGCAATATCATGCGTAACTTCTTTAGTCCTCTGAAATATAGTGAGGCAAAACTGCGTTTTGTTTTCCTTACAGGTATCACCAAGTTCTCGCAAGTTAGCATCTTTAGTGAACTGAACAATATCACAAATGTGTCGATGGACGATGAATATGCAGGAATCTGCGGCATCACCAAAGAAGAACTTCTGGAAAATATGTCGGATGACATCGATATGCTTGCTGACGCACTTGGATATTCTAGAGAAATGATGATTGCAAAGCTCAAGGAAAATTATGATGGCTATCATTTCTCGAAGAAATCGCCAGACGTTTTCAATCCATACAGTCTGCTCAACTGTTTCTCGAAAAAGGAATTGGGGGCATTCTGGTTCAGTTCTGGTACGCCAACTTATCTTATCAATATGTTGAGGCAGTTTGGCGTGTTGCCAACGGAGATAGCTCCGACAGAAGCTGTAAGTTCATCCTTTAATGCACCAACGGAGAATATGAAGACTATCACGCCGTTGCTCTACCAGAGTGGATATGTTACCATCAAGGAGTACGATCAGGAAACGAGGATTTATACCCTGGATATTCCAAACAAGGAAATCAAGGTAGGGTTGTTTGATAATCTTTTGCCAAACTACGTGGATGGTGTCTCTGCCGAACGGGGCAATGTGGCAATAGCCAAAATGGCATTGCTTATTGGCAAGCGCAACATGGATGGTGCCTTGCATCTGTTGCAAGACTTCCTGGGTACGGTGCCATACTGCAACGTGACCAATTATGAGGGGCATTATCAGCAGATGCTCTTCATCATCTTTACTCTCTTAACCAATTACCTGGTGGATGTGGAGGTGCATACGCCACGTGGCAGGGTAGATATTGTGCTCCTTACCAAGACCGATCTCTATGTGGTTGAATTGAAGCTGAATAAGAGTGCTCAGGCGGCAATGCAGCAAATCAATCTGAAGAACTATCGCCAGCGATTCGCTCTCTGTGGCTTGCCAATTACCAAGGTTGGCATCAATTTCGATTCTACCCAAGGTACTATTGAGGATTGGGTGATAGAGGCATGAGCATCTGATAGATAGGTAAAAAATAAAAAAGGGTGTGTCATAAGTCCATGACAATACACTTTCCTCCTGAATATATGTCCTATTCTCAAAGAAAAATATTATCTTTGTAGCTGTTTAAATATTAACAAGTAAACATGAATACAGAACAACAAAAGATAGAATACAAGAGTCTGCAAAAGATTCGAACTGGAGAGAAAGGATTCAAAGAACTCTCCACCACTTGTGTAGCTTTAGCCAATGCACAAGGAGGACAGATTATGATTGGCGTGGAAGACAAGACAAAGAAGCCTGCTCCCAATCAAGTTATATCGCAAGAAGAGGCAAATTGTGCCGTTACAAGATTGCGTGGACTTTGTTTCAATGTTGGTCTTGCAGTAGGCGACATCTGTGCAGACGAAACTGGCAGCCAGTACTTTGCCATCACTGTATTCCCTTCACTCCATTCATATGCCACCACTTCTGATGGCAAGATGTATATCCGTGTCGCTGACAAATGTGAGCCGGTTCGTAGTGAGGATATCCAACGTGTTGGAGAAGAGAAAGGAGCTTTCCAATGGGAACTTGTACCAACACAGTTTGAGTTGGAAGATGAGAATAAGACGAATCTCTCAAAATTCGCTAATGATATACGCCAATCTGATAGAGTGAAGCAGCATATCAAGCAGCTCGACGATATAGAAATTGGCGAACAATACCACCTTCTTGACGGCAACAAGATGACCAATCTTGGTGTCTTATGGATTGGTACAGCCAAACAGCGTAGCCGTATTTGCTATCCTATCACTGTGCAATATATCGTATATGATGACTTGGAGAACAAGACCAACAAATTGGAATGGCGTGACAACACACGTAATCCGAAAGAACTTTTGGAAGATATTATGGATAAGGCTGTAGAGTTGACCTATAGCTATGAGATGCCTAATGGACTCTTCCGTAAGACAGTACGCTATTATAACGAGAACTTAATCAGAGAGTTGCTTGTTAACAGTTTGGCTCATAGCTCAAGAACCATCTCTAACGACATCACAATCAAGGTATATCCAGGTTATATCAGCATCTCCAATCCTGGTGGTCTCCCTTTGGGTGTAACCAAAGACAACATCCTTCATACCAAGCACAGACGTAATCCGAATATGATTGAGATACTGACAGCACTTGGATTGATGGAAGGCGAGGGCTCTGGATATGACTTGATTTATGAGTTGGATGCCGTTGAAGCAAAGAAACAACCTGAGATAGAATCAACATTCAACACAGTCACAGTATATCAAAGTGCAGAGATTACTGATAAAGAAGTTGTTCGCCTGATGGATTATGTTGACCATAATTATCAGCTTTCCCAAAAGAACAAGATAGCTTTCGGCATCATAGCCAGAGAGAAACGCATTGCCGCAACTGATTTATCTAAAGTTCTCCAGCTATCTGCAGAAGAACGATTGAGAAGCTATATCGATAACTTAGACAAAAGCAATCTGATAACGAAAGGTGGCGTCAAGAAAGGATCATTTTTCCAAATCAATACAACTTTGCTGAAAAATGCAAAATCTAACATTGTTACTAGTTTGAAGACTATAGAACCACATGTTCTTAAGGCACTAATTATGGAAGATCTCCGTGTCCATCCTTTGAGTAAAATATCTGATATAGCAGAGCGCATTCCTGATATAGATATGAAAGAGATTCGAAAGATGCTCTATTCTATGGTTGGGAAGGAGATAGAAAAAGAGGGCACTCGATTTGATAGTAAATATTACATAAAGTAATGGCATAAAAAAAAAGGTCTGAAAAAGAAAAAACTGTTAAAAATCATATATTAAGCTGATAATCAGTGTTTTTCTTTTTTTAGCATTCTTTTCCCTACTCCTATATTTCATAAAAGAGATTTTAAGTCTCCGTATAATTATAGATAAAAAATAAATATATTTTTGGAATTAAAATTCCCTTCAAGGTATTGGGTACACAGTTGAATACATAATAAATCCCGAAATCGCTTGGCGGTTTCGGGATTTTTGCTTATCTTTGCCAACGTTAATGGTAAATAGTTGATAATATGGCAACGAAGTTATATCCAATAGGCATGCAGACCTTCTCTGAGATTCGAGAGGAGGACTTTCTCTATGTAGATAAGACGGAGTACATCTATCGTATGACTCATACGAGTGGAAAGTATTTCTTCTTGGCGCGTCCACGTCGTTTCGGAAAGTCACTCCTCGTCTCTACTATGCAGAGCTATTTCGAGGGAAAGAAGGAACTCTTTAAGGGGCTTGCCATCGAAAAGCTAGAAAAAGATTGGACGGAATACCCTGTCCTTCATTTTAGTTTGGCTGGTGGTAAGCACATGGAGAAAGACCAATTGGTGCGCTATCTCTTATATATATTAAAGGTAAATGAAGAAAAATTTTGCATCGTCAATGATTCTCCTGACCCGAATGTCCGTATGCTTAATTTAATAAAAACGGTATATGAGCAGACTGGGCAGAAGGTCGTTGTGCTCATCGATGAATACGATGCTCCTTTGCTTGATGTGGTGCACGAGGATACCAGCTTGGGCGTCTTAAGGGAGGTGATGCGCAATTTCTATAGTCCCCTAAAGGATAGCGACCGTATGTTGCGTTTCGTCTTCTTGACAGGCATCACCAAGTTCTCGCAACTTAGTATATTCAGTGAACTCAATAATATTACTAATGTGAGTATGGATACAGAATATGCTGGCATTTGCGGCATTACCAAGGAGGAACTTGTGACAGAAATGCATGAAGATATTCAGCAGATGGCAGATGTGTTGGGCTTGTCGTATGATAAAACTTTGGAAAAGTTGAAGGAAAATTATGATGGCTATCATTTCGCCTGGCCTTCTTCTGACATATTCAATCCATATAGCTTGCTCACTTGCTTTTCAAAGCGAAAGGTTGATTCCTATTGGTTTGGCTCAGGCACTCCTACCTATCTCCTTAATATGATGCGGAAATATGACTTTACACCGATTGACCTGGGTGAACAGATGGCTGCATCAAAGGATGATTTCGATGCAGCCACTGAGACGATGACTACTATCATGCCTTTGCTTTATCAGAGTGGTTATATCACAATCAAGAATTATGATCCGGAAACGGAACTCTATACCTTGGCTCTGCCTAACAAAGAGGTGAGGATAGGTTTGTATCGCAGTATGTTGCCGCATTATTTGGCGGCAAAGTCTGCAATGTGCAATACGACCGTGGCCAAAATGTCGGCTCTTATCAATAAGGGTAACATGGATGGTGCTCTTCAGCTATTGAAAACGTTCTGGGAGACGGTACCTTATTGCGATAATACCGATTATGAGGGGCATTATCAGCAGACAATGTATATCATCTTTGCCCTGCTTACGAATTTCCGTATATTGGTGGAACAGCATACTTTCCGGGGAAGAACAGACATTACGATGGAAACAAAGGATACCATTTATGTGATAGAACTGAAATTTAATAAGTCGGCACAAGAGGCTCTTGATCAAATCAACAACAAGCATTATGCTGATGCTTTTGCCCTAAAAGGCAAAAACGTGGAAAAGATTGGTATGAACTTTATGATTGATGAAGATAAGACGATCGTATTGGATTGGTGGAAGTTTGGGGAGTAGTCTCATTTTTGCTTTTTGCTATATAATATAATGTAAAGGCTATAAACAAAAGAGGGTGTGGCATCATTTTTTGACACACCTTTTTCTTATGCGTTACATCATATTAAGAATTTGACACATGTGAAAAAGCAGAATTCTACTTTTTTGATTACCTTTGCAGCAACAAATAACAATTTAATATACTATAATTAATTTAAATCATAAAATGACCAGATACAGAATGATTTTATCCCTGCTTTTGGCTGGCATGGGAACTGCTGCAACAGCACAGAACATCAACTTGCCAATCATCCAGACCAAGTACACAGCCGATCCTGCACCTTATGTGCACAACGATACGGTATATCTCTATACTACCCACGATGAGGATGGGGCTGAGGGGTTCCTGATGAAAGACTGGCTGCTCTATACCTCTACGGATATGGTAAACTGGCAAGACCGTGGTGCCGTGGCTTCATTGAAAGATTTCAAGTGGTTCAAGGGTGAGAATGGTGCCTGGGCAGAGCAGGTCATCGAACGCAATGGCAAATGGTATATGTATTGTCCTATCCATGGTCATGGCATCGGAGTGCTGGTAGCTGATAATCCATACGGACCGTTTAAGGATCCTATTGGAAAGCCTCTGGCATGGGAGGGTGACTGGTTCGACATCGACCCTACCGTATGGATTGATGATGATAACCAGGCTTACATGTATTGGGGCAACCCGGAGTTGAAGGCAGTGAAACTGAACGAGGACATGATTTCTTATTCTGATTCCATCATGCACTTTCCGAAGATTCAGGATTATCAGGAAGGTCCTTGGTTCTGGAAGCGCAATGGCAATTATTATTTGGCTTATGCTTCTACCTGTTGTCCTGAGGGCATCGGTTATGCGATGAGCAAGAATCCGCTCGGACCGTGGGAATATAAGGGACATATCATGAACCATACGCCCCGCACTCGTGGCAATCATCCGGGCATCATCGACTATAAGGGCAAGAGCTATTGCTTCGGCTTGAATTATGACATCTTCCGTTTGAAGACGGGACGTCATGCCGAGCAGCGTTCTGTTTCTGCGGCCGAAATGACTTACAATCCTGACGGAACCATCCAGGAGTTGCCATACTTCCAGGATTGCAAGTTGGAGCAGATAGAATGGTTCAACCCTTATCGCCAGGTTGAGGCTGAGACGATGGCTTGGGGCTATGGATTGAAGACGCAGCCTAAGAACGAATGGGCGCAGAAGGACAGATGGAACCAGGTGGTTACGAATATTGATGAGGATGAGTATATCCTCGTGAAGGGTGTTGACTTCAAGAAGGGTGCAGGAAAGTTTGAGGTTTCTGCCTCTTGCCACATGTTTGGCGGTAGCATCGAAATCCGTCTTGATGGGGTAAACGGCCAGTGCATCGGCAAGGTGGATATCAAGAACACCAAGGATGAATACAAAACCTTCTCTACTCAGGTGAAGAAGGTAAAGGGTGTTCATGATCTCTACTTCGTCTTTAAGGGAGGCGACATCCAGAAGCAGAACCTCTTCTTCCTGGATTGGTGGAAGTTTGGGGAGTAAGATAAACTTAATAAAGTTTTTGAAACATTCTATAAAGTCATTATGATTGTTTTTTCGTAATTTTGCAGCATTAAACGAAAAAACAATCATAATGATGAATACAACGAAAATCTTGGCTCTCAGAAAGCCGTTACTGATAAGCGCATGCCTGCTTGCCATGCAGGGTGTTGCCTATGCACAGAACCCAATCGTACAAACACAGTTAACTACCGACCCGGCACCTCTGGTTGTCGGAGACCGTCTCTATGTATATACCGGTCATGACGAAGATAAGGCTGACTTCTTCTGGATGAACGAATGGCGTGTGTATTCCACCAAGGATATGGTGAACTGGACAGACCATGGTTCTCCGCTCGACCTCAGTTCTTTTTCCTGGGCAGACGACCGTGCCTGGGCAGCACAGACCATCGAACGTAATGGTAAGTATTACTGGTATATCTGTGCGCACTCTAAACTGACGGGCGGAATGGCTATCGGCGTAGCTGTGGCTGATTCTCCTACCGGTCCGTTCAAGGATGCGCTGGGAAAACCGCTTTTCGATAATGGAAGTTGGGACAATATCGACCCTACCGTCTGGATGGATGAGGATGGTCAGGCTTATCTCTATTGGGGTAATCCGCATCTTTACTATGCCAAACTGAATAAAGATATGATCAGCTTCAAGGGTGGTATAGATGCTAAGGCAGCTGTTGATAAAAAGCGTGAAGTGGGCAGAATCGTGATGACTGAGGAGGGATTCGGTTCGCCTGACGTGGAGAAGCGCGATTCAACCCGAAAATATAAAGATTGCTACACAGAGGGACCTTGGTTCATGAAGCGTGGCAAGAACTATTATATGCTTTATGCTGCAGGTGGAGTGCCTGAGCATATCGCTTATTCTATGAGCAAGAAGCCTTTCGGACCATGGAAGTATATGGGCGAAATCATGCCATTGGAAGATACGGGTTCCTTTACCAACCATTGCGGTGTGACCGACTTCAAGGACAAGTCTTATTTCTTCTATCATACGGGTAAACTGGGTGGCGGATTCGGACGCAGTGTGGCTGTGGAAGAATTCAAATATAATGCCGATGGTACCTTCCCAATCATCCATCATACCCAGGAAGGAGTGGCTCCTATCGCAACTCTCAATCCTTACAAGCGTCAGGAGGCTGAAACCATCGCTTTCTCTAAGGGTGTGAAGTCGGAGCAGACCGATGATACGGGTGTTTATATCTCTGAAATTCATACAGGTGATTATATCAAGGTACGCGAGGTGGATTTCGGAAATGAGAGTCCGGATGCATTTGCCATCTCTGCAGCGTGCTCTTCGCTCGGCGGTTCGCTGGAGGTTCATCTCGATAAGGAAGATGGCGAACTGATAGCTAAACTTGATGTTACCAAGACGGGTGGCTGGGAAAAGTGGAAGACTTTCTCGGCACAAATGCTAAAGAAAGTGACAGGAAAGCATGATATATACTTCGTGTTCAAGGGATTGAAGGGAAGCAAACTCTTCAATTTCGACTGGTGGAAGTTTGAGAAGAATTTCGTGAACCCGGTGGTTTGGGCTGATGTGCCTGATGTGGATGTAATCCGTGTGGGTGACAGCTTCTATATGGTAAGCACCACCATGCATCTGATGCCGGGTGCGCCTATCATGAAATCGAAGGATCTGGTGAACTGGGAAACCGTGAACTATATCTTCCCTAAACTTACCGATTCGCCTAAGTATGACATGAAGGAGGGTACGGTGTATGGTCGTGGTCAGTGGGCCACTTCCCTTCAGTATCATCGTGGCAAGTTCTATGCGCTCTTTGCTCCGAATGATAATCCTGGTGGAGAGACTTATATCTGTACAGCCGATGATATCGAGGGCAAATGGACTATCCACAGCCGTTTGCAGCATTTCCATGATGCCGCTCTCTTCTTTGATGATGATGACAAGGCGTATGTGGTTTATGGTACAGGAGAGATGGTGCAGCTGAATGCAGACTTAACTAATGTAGTGCCTGGCAGCCATCGTAAACTCTTTGAGCGTGATGCTGATGAAACGGGTTTGCTCGAAGGCTCCCGCATGATCAAGCACAACGGCAAGTATTATCTCCTGATGATTTCGTGGCCACAGGGACATCCTCGTCGTGAGGTTTGTTATCGTGCAGATCACATTCAGGGCCCTTATGAAAAGAAGGTGATTCTGGAAACGGAGTTTGCCGGATTCAACGGCGTGGGACAAGGTACGATTGTAGATGATAAGGATGGCAACTGGTATGGCATCGTATTCCAAGACCGTGGTGGTGTGGGCAGAGTGCTCACGCTGGAGCCATGTACCTGGAAGGACGGATGGCCTATGCTGACCGATGAGAAGGGCAATATTCCTGCCAAGATGCAGAAGCCTGTGCTGGGCTACGATGGCAAGGGACTCGTGTATAGCGACGATTTCTCGAAGGATAAACTGGAACTGCAGTGGCAGTGGAACCACAATCCTGTGGATAATGCCTGGTCGCTCACAGAGCGCAAGGGCTGGCTCCGTCTGAAGACATCCCGCATCGTTCCTAATATCTTCCTGGCTCCAAATACCATCAGTACCCGTACCGAGGGACCTGCCTGCGAGGGAATCATCAAGATGGATGTGAGCAAGATGAAAGATGGCGATGTGGCTGGTCTGTCTGCTTTCCAGGGTGATGCGGCTTTGCTCTCTATTGTAAAGGAAGGCAAGAAACTCTTTGTGGTGGGTACCAAGGAGAGTGTAGCTTTGACTGAAAAGGAAAAGGCTGTGACCGATGTGAAGCGTGAGGAGGTGTATCGCCAGCCTTTGAATCTGAAGCAGGATAAGGCAACGAAATCAAGCATCATCTATCTGAAGATGAGTTGCGATTTCCGTCTTCATCAGGATCTCGCCACCTTATTGTATAGTATAGACGGCAAGACCTGGATTCCTGCCATCAAGGATTTCAAGATGCAGTTTGATTATCGCCGCTTCTTTATGGGTACCCGTATCGCCATCTACAATTATGCCACAAAGGCTGCTGGTGGATATGTAGATGTGGATAGTTTTGAGTATCAAAAACAGAATAGTAGTGAGAAATAGAATAATAGTCGGAACTATGGCTTTGGCGTTTCTTCTTCCGGTGAAGATGATGGCTAAGGCTAGCAGTTCTGATAATAGTACTCTGCTTTGGTATAACGCCCCAGCCCAGCAGTGGCTGGAGGCTCTGCCTATCGGAAACTCTCATCTGGGAGGTATGGTGTATGGCGGAACCACGGATGAGAATATCCAGTTGAATGAGGAGACTTTCTGGAGTGGTGGCCCTCATAACAACAATAGCAGGAAATCCCTGGAGAATCTGCCAAAGGTGAGGAAACTCATCTTCAATGGAAGGGAAGAGGAGGCAGCGGCTCTCATCAACCAAACCTTCATCCCAGGACCTCATGGCATGCGCTTCCTGCCGATGGCAAATCTGCATATCACCATGAAGAATCAGGGAAAGGCTGAGCAGTTTGTGCGCGACTTGGATTTGAAGAGGGCAATTGCCACGACTTCTTTCGTGCTGGATGGCGTAAGATATACCCGTACTACCTTTGCTTCGCTGGCTGATGGCGTCATCGTTTGCCACATCAAGGCGAGTAGAAAGGGGGCTTTGAATATCGATGTTACCCTGGATTCGCCTTTTGAACATCAGACTCAGAAAACACCTTCAGGGGTTATGCTGAAGGTGAAGGGACAAGACCAGGAAGGCATCAAGGCGGCTCTCGCTGCCGAATGCGTTGCGGATGTAAAGACGAATGGCACTGAGGCAACCATCATCGTGAGTGCTGCCACTAATTTTGTGAACTATCACGATGTGTCGGGCAATGCAGCCCAACGCAATGCCGACTATTTAAATAAGGTGAAACTGATGAGCTACGCACAGTTGGAAAAACGCCATGTGAAGGCTTACCAGAAGCAGTTCGCTACTTCTTCCCTGATTTTGCCAACCGATATCAATGCTTCGTTGCCTACCAACCAGCGTCTGGAGAAATTTGCGGGCAGCAAGGATATGGCGATGGTGGCACTGATGTATAACTATGGTCGCTATCTGCTCATTTCCTCTTCCCAGCCTGGTGGACAGGCGGCAAACCTGCAGGGTGTTTGGAATGACAGCAGAAATGCACCTTGGGACAGTAAATATACCATCAACATCAATACGGAGATGAACTACTGGCCTGCCGAGGTAACGAATCTCGGTAACACCACGGAGCCTCTGTATTCGCTGATTAAGGATTTGAGTGTAACGGGAGCACAGACGGCTAGGGAAATGTATGGATGTCGTGGCTGGATGGCACATCATAACACCGATATCTGGCGCATAGCAGGTCCGGTGGACGGTGCGCAGTGGGGCATGTTTCCGAATGGCGGTGCCTGGCTCACTACCCATCTCTGGCAGCATTATCTCTATACGGGCGACAAGGCTTTCCTCAAGCAGTGGTATCCGGTAATAAAAGGTGCTGCTGAGTTCTATCTTGACTATATGCAGAAGTTGCCGGGCACCGAATGGAAGGTAACCGTGCCGTCGGTGAGTCCGGAACAGGGACCTATGGGTAAGAGAACTGCCGTAACGGCTGGTTGCACGATGGATAACCAGATAGCCTTCGATGCCTTGACCAGTGCCGTGAAGGCTTCTGAGATATTGGGAGTTGATGAGGCTGAGCGCAAGGATATGCAGCAGCTGGTTTCGCAGATTCCGCCGATGCAGATAGGAAAGTACGGACAGTTGCAGGAGTGGCTTGTGGATGCGGATGATCCGAAGAATGAGCATCGCCATATCTCGCATCTCTATGGATTGTATCCATCCAATCAGATTTCTCCTTTCTCACATCCGGAACTGTTCCATGCCGCAGCCACCACTCTGAAGCATCGTGGTGACCAGGCTACGGGCTGGAGTCTGGGTTGGAAAACGAACTTCTGGGCACGTATGCTCGATGGCAATCATGCTTTCAGAATCATCAGCAATATGCTTCGTCTGTTGCCATCTGATGCGCAGGCAAAGGAATATCCTGATGGCAGAACCTATCCGAATCTCTTCGATGCCCATCCGCCATTCCAGATTGACGGCAACTTCGGAGTAACAGCCGGTATCGCCGAAATGCTCCTGCAGAGTCATGATGGAGCCGTGCATCTCTTGCCGGCATTGCCTGATGCCTGGAACAAGGGAAGCGTAAAGGGACTTCGTGCCCGTGGCGGCTTTGTGGTGGATATGGACTGGAAGAATGGCAGACTGATGAAGGCGAAGATTCGTTCCACCATCGGAGGTGTGCTGCGTCTCCGCTCCTACGTTCCGCTGAAGGCGAAGAATCTGAAGAAGGCTGAAGGAAAATGTCCCAATATCCTTTTTGCATCTGCAGAAGTGAAGCCTGTAATGGAACAGCATCGGATAGCAGAAGGAGTGAAGGTCACTATTCCTGACGTATATGAATATGACTTGGAAACAGAACCAGGAAAGACTTATCTGATTAAATAATGTCATAAAATCACATTTGTTGCCATAAAAGTATCATTTTGTCCACCTCTGGTTGGATAATTATTCGTACTTTTGTGGCAATATTTTTTATAATAATCTTTTAGACCTATAAATGAGAATGAAGAAATTATTATTTGCAACCTGTTGCATCGCTTTTTTGAGCGGTTCTTTGGGAGCTGCGGCGCAGAAAAAATCTGCAGCCAAGAATGTTCTGACACAGACTTTGGCTGGCAAGTCATGGTCGGCTGATAATGGTAATGGTACCTTTACCAACCCTTTGTTTTATGATGAGTTTTCTGACCCTGATATTATCAGAGTGGGGGAGGATTACTATCTGGCGGGTACCACGATGCACAGTGTGCCGGGACTGGTGGTTCTCCATTCCAAGGATTTGGTGAATTGGGAATTCTCTTCCTACTGTTTCGACCGATTCGATGATTCTGATGATTTCAATCTCCGCAATGGCAAGGAGGCTTACGGACAGGGTATCTGGGCGCCTGCTATCCGATATCATAACGGCAAGTTCTATATCTTCTCCAATATCAACGGGCATGGATTGCAGGTTTATATCTCGGACAGTGCCAAGGGACCTTGGACGCATCACAAGATTAATGGTGATATCTACGACCTCTCTGTGCTCTTCGATGAGGATGGCAAGATTTATGCCGTGCACAAGTATGGCAACGTGACCGTTACGGAGTTGAAGCCCGATTTGAGTGGTCCGGTAGAGGGCAGCAGCAAGGTGGTGATTCCGGAAGGCAATGCGATGGGTGAGGGACATCATGTGTATAAAATCAATGGTATGTACTATATCCTCTCTGCCGATTATTCACCGATGGGGCGCATGCAGTGTGCCCGAAGCAAGAATATCTGGGGACCTTACGAAACCTGTGTGATCAGCGAACGCGAATCGTATGGTTATGCTGCTGGATGGAGCGTAGGTAACATGGGTATCGGTAGGCCGCTTCCTGAAGATGGTTTCAATTTCCAGAACAACAAGCCTAATGGTCTGAACCTGGGATGTGCTACCATTCACCAAGGCGGTATCGTACAGGCTCCTGATGGCAAATGGTGGGGCGTATCGATGCTGGATTTCAATGCTGTGGGCAGAACGGTATGCCTTTCGCCTGTCACATGGGTGGATGGCTGGCCTTACTTCGGATTGGAGAAGAACCTGGGTCGCTCGCCTCGAACCTGGTTCAAGCCGAATGATGCGGTGAAGACACCACAGGCTCCATACGATAGATGTGATGATTTCTCGGGAAAGACTTTCAAGCCGGTTTGGCAGTGGAATCATAATCCGAACGACAAGATGTGGTCGCTGAACAAGGAGCGAAAAGGATGGCTCCGTTTGCATTCTATGCCTGCCAAGCAGCTGCTCTGGGCAAAGAATTCGTTGACGCAACGTGCCATCGGTCCTGTATCTTATACATCTGTCAAGCTGGATGTATCCCGACTGAAGATGGGGGATGAGGCTGGACTTGGTGCTATGAATACGCCATACGCTTCATTAGGCGTGATGAAGACGGAAAAGGGATTAAGCCTGAGATGCTACGACCAGAATACCAACAAGGAGGTGCTGAAGCCGATTGCCAAGAACAAGGTGGTATGGTTGCGCCTTTGGGGTGATTATGATAAGAGTCTGCTGCAATATTCCTACTCTCTTGATGGAAAGACTTGGGAGAATATCGGAGAGCAAATGCTTTCTCCTTATCAGTTGAAGACCTTCCAGGGTGTGCGTGTAGCGCTGTATGCCTTTAACAAGACGGGAGTGAACGGCGGCGTGGCTGATTTTGATGACTTCAAGGTGGAGGAACCGATGGCAGACAGAACAGCTAATCTGCCTATAGGAAAGACCATCCGACTCTTTAATCTTGCTGATGGTAACCTGATGAATGCTACCGGTCATGGTCTCATGCACAGCTCCTCGAACATAAAGGAGATGAGCAATGGAGTGAAATTCATCATCGAAGACCGTGGACAGGGCAAGATTGCACTGAAAACTGCAGATGGACGATATGTATATATCGCAGGTGCTGGCTTGTCGGGCGATGTGCGTCTTACTTCTGATGCCTCTCATGCAGAGGAGTTTGTATGGCAGGATATGCTTTACAACCGCTGTATGCTTCTATCACTGAAGACCCAGCGGTATATAGGCAAGCATCCTACCGACGGAAGTCCTTATTCTGCTGATTTCCAGGGCGCTGATGCCGGTATGAAGAATGGCTGTGTCTTCTCTTGGGAAGTGGTAGAGTAGGCTATTCGAAATAGAAAGTCAATGCAATTATCTTACTATGAGCTCCTTTAGCTGCTAAGGCATAAGGGAGCTCATTCTTGTTTTTGATGTGCTCAGGATGTTTCTTGTCGAAGGAATCTGTCAATCCATACATAAACTTGAGTTCCGGACGGAGCTTGAAAAATGGCATGTAGAAATCGCAACCTACGCCCAGTTCGAGAAATATTTCCGATTTCTTGAGCTTGATGTAGTCTGACTTGCTGCTGTTGAGGTTCATCATCGGATTGATGCCCGCCATCACATAAGGTCGGTGATTATTGAACCGCTCGGCTGCGAAAATCAGGTCTATAGCGGAAGAAATATAGGCAGTCTTCATCTCCTGATGCTGCACGATGGCGTTTCCGGCACCATCTTTCTCCAAGAGGTTATAAAAGGTGAGGTGGCGAGTACCGAAGTACATGGCAGGTGCTATGCGGAACTGGAAGCTTCTGTTGAGACGGAATTCTCCTAGTACGCCAACGGTGAATCCCATATCCCAACGGTCTTGATCTACAGTGACATGAGAAGGCTGTTCGATACCGTTGGCATCGATGTATTGGGTGATTCCGGTATTCTGGAATTCCATATCTTGTGCATGTGTTCCGATGAGTACACCGAAATGGAAAGGGCGCAGATCGGTATATGGGCGATTTTCTACCGTCCTAAGCTGTGCCATGCCATTGATACCTGTATAGAAGGCTATTAGAGCCATCAGTATGATTCTCTTCATATTTGCTATTTGTTCTTCGTTATTATTAATAAACGGCAAGGTTGGCTTCTTATTGTACTAATTTATTTCGATAAAGTATAAATTGAGTAAAATCAAGAAAAAAGTCATACCTATTTGTAGGTATATCGAAAATAATTGTTATCTTTGCACCATCAAAAGTAGGTAATAACCTATCACTAGATTAGCATAGATACAGAAACATTATTAACATTTTAAATATTTATAATTATGGCATACGTAATTGGTAACGATTGTATCGCTTGCGGTACATGTATTGATGAGTGTCCATCAGGTGCAATCTCTGAGGGCGAGAAGTATTCAATCAATCCAGATCTCTGCACAGAGTGCGGTACTTGTGCTGATGTTTGTCCTAATGAGGCAATCAGTCTTCCATAATTTATTATGGAAAGATACTTTTAGTTACAATAAAACATTGAGAGCGGTTCCTTTGGAATCGCTCTTTTCGTTTATGGTCTGATTCATATCACAAAAAAAGGGGCGAAAGCCAATAGCTATCACCCCTTTAATTATGTTCTTATTTCGTAATTTTACTGTGCCTGCTGCTCCTCGTCAAGACCTAAAGCCTTCTTGGCGAGAGAGTTGTTTGGATCAAGCTTGATCAGCTTCTCGAAGTATGGCTGAGCTGTTGTCAAGTCCTTCTTAGAACCCCAGTAGATGTAACCGGCGTTCTTGTAAGCCTGCATCAGGTAGCCCTTCTCATCCTCATCATACTGCTTGCTCTCAAGTTCCTTGATAACCAATTCATAGTTAGCAAGAGCCTTATCGTCCAACTCGTTCTGGAATGCGACGTTGGCAGCCTGGAGGTGAGCGTATGCCTTCAGCTGTGGATACTTCTCAGCGAAGCTGTTATATACGTTGATAGCCTTATCAACGTTAGCCTCCTTCTGATCGCCACCCTTCTGAGCCTTTGCATTGTAGATCTCTGCCATCTTTACATAGTCTGATGGTGACACGTTAGGGTTCTTATCCATATATGCCTGTGCAAATTCGATAGCCTTATCCTCGTTGCCCATACCCTTATATGCCTCAGAGATGTACTGATATGGCTTGAAGTCTTCCTTGTTTACCTCCAGAGCCTTGTTGTACTGCTCCAAAGCCTGGTCGAACTGCTTGTTGCCAGCGAGTGCCAGACCATAGTAAGAGTAGATACTAGAGTTCTTCTTGATATCGTTGTTAGCCATGATGCTGTTAGCATATTGGAGAGCCTCAGTAAAGTTCTGAGTATCAACAGATGCACGCAAAGCCAGAATCAAGAAAGCTGTATCCTTAGGATACTTCTGCATACCCTTCTTGCAAAGGTTGAGAGTTTCATCCTTCTTGTTCAATACGTATGTAGTGAAGCAGTACTCGTAGAAGATGTACTCTTCCATTGTATTCAGATTAGCCTTAGAGAAGTTCTCGTAAGCCTTGTCGTAGCTACCGATAGAGTAGTAGTTGTGACCAGTTTCTGCCTCGATAGGGTAGTTAGGATCTACCGCTCTCAACTTGTTCAATGCCTCTGCAGAAGCTTGTGGATCAATCTTGCGGTAAACGTTAGCGTAGCTGATATAACCCTGAGGATTCTTAGGATCCATAGTCATACAATTCTTATACCAAGAAGCAGCCTCACCACCATTGTCCTGCATAGCGTAGATATCGCCCTTGAGGATATAAGCATCACCACAGGTCTTATACTTAGCGATGACTGCATCAGCTACAGCCAGGGCATTGGTGTAGTCCTTGTTGATGACGAGGGCATTACCCAAAGCAACGAGTGCCTTAGGATCCTTCTTGTACTCCTTCTGATACTCCTTGAGAACCTTGGCAAAAGCCTTGGCATCTACGTTACCAGCCTTCAAAGTTGCTTCTATTGGCTTCAGAGCATCCTTGTAGTTAACGTCCTGAGCCATTGCAGGAGCCGCCAAACCCATGACGAGCAAACCTGCTACTAAATATTTAACTGCTTTCATAATTCTACTTTCTATCTAAACTTTTAACGTTTAACATTAACTGTCTTAATCGTAATATCACCTCTGTAAGGAAGTAAGCCTGTTTTGAAGAGGATAAGCTGTCCCTTAGGATTGGAAATGTAGTTGGCAAAGCTCCAAGGCAAAGCCTTATGAGGGTCAACCACGATCGCGTATATAGTTCTTACGAATGGATATCTTCCATCCAACAGGTATGCCTGGTAAGGCTTCCAGCTGTTCATTGGGGTAGCTTTCTCCTTGATGGATACCTGCATTACATGAATATTCTTCTTAAAGGTAGTGTTGGTGGAATCGCGTCGGTCGTTCAACCAATTTGATCCGATAACACCGATAGAACCTGGATTCTGGTCAACGAAGTCGATGACCTGCTTACTTGTTTTGGCAGCCATGATCTTCGCACCCATCTTTTCGCCGTGGAGAACGGAATCTACCACGAAGTTGGTGGTTGCAGAGCGAGTGTTGTCGAAGATGACCTCGATATCACCTCTCTTTGATCCAGGAACAATATCATTCCATTTGGTTGCTTTTCCAGTAAGGACACGCTTAATGTCATTCACTGTGATGCAAGTATCACTGTTATTTTTGTTGACAATGAATGCCAGACCATCGTATCCGATAGGGAAAACGGAAGGAATCACATTGCTCTTCGATTTCAAGTATGCAATCTCACTATCCTTCAGATTACGGGTAGTAAAGAGGAGTGCTGTCTTGAAATCCTTGATCATCTGAAGTCCTGTGACTTCATCTGTGTATTTTGGTTTGAGCTTGGCCTTTGGGTACTCGAACTCAAACTGACTTCTTTCTTCGTCAATGATAGGACTCAAACTCTCATCAGCCACAAACTCAATTGTGCCTGAAGTAGGAGTATCAGTTCTACCATCTTTGGCTTTCTTCTCGCCACAAGACGAGAAGAAAGCCATTGATAGTACTGTTAATCCTATATAAATATAAGATATTCTTTTCATTCTATTACTGCAATCTAAATACAACTGGTACAGTATACTTAACACGTACAGTAGAACCATTCTGCTTACCTGGAGACCATCTAGGCATGCTCTTAACGACACGCTGTGCCTCACGGTCAAGTGAAGGGTCAACAGAACGAGCTACCTTCACATCTGAGATAGAACCATCACGCTCTACCACGAATGAAACGATAACACGACCCTGTACGCCGTTCTCCTGTGCTACGACAGGATACTTGATGTTGCTAGCCAGATACTGCATCAAAGCGCCTTGTCCACCAGGGAATGAAGGCATCTCCTCTACAACATCGAAGACCTTGGTTGCAACTTCAGGTTTTGGTGCTGGTGGTGGAGGTGGAGCTACAGTTGCAATATCATTTCTTACAGCTTCAATTGTACGGTCCTTCACACCTTCCTTGTTTTCTGTACCGACAGCAACCTTTTCGTCCAGTTTATCCATCTGCTTAACCTGGTTTTCCTCTTTTACGAGTTCATCCTTCTTGATGACAGGTGCAGTAAACTTCTGAGTTTCGCGAGCCACAGGTATCTCCTTCTTAGGTTCAATCTTTGGCTTCACTGGCTCCTTCTTCTTTTCTTCCTTCTTAGCCTGCTGCTGGAGTTTAGCCAACTCCATAGCTTCCATATATGCCTGCTGTTCTTCAGCTTGTTTCTGTTCGATAACTTTCCAAGCCAAGAATCCACCCACGAGAGCTGCAGCAATGACCAAGATCAGAAGAGACTTGATGTTTCGACCGGAAGTACCCTTACGGAGCTGGTATGCACCATACTCCTTGTTCTTTCCGGCGAAAACCATTTCGACCCATTTAGGATCGTAAAGATCTATTTTTGCCATTTCTTTCTTGTTTAAAATTGTTTGTTACTCATCTTACATCTTAACGTGTCTAGACTCGAGAAGCTTCTCATCGTCTGCGTTAATCTTATCGATGACGTAAGTACCAATGTTTGAAATCTGCATTTCGTCGAGAGCGTCAACCATATTCTTGTAAGAAGCGTTGTCGGTTGGCTTGATGACGATGGTCAGAGTAGGGATCTTACCATCCTTCAAGTTACCAGCCTTCAAATCGCTGAGCTTCTTCTGATAGATGCTATCAGGATACTGCTTAGGATTCTTCTGACGATCCATGTTCAACTCCTTAACAGCGAGCGAAATTCTCTCTACCGGACGTGTACCATTCTCTGTAGCGTGCTCTCTCAAGACCTTACGGATACCCTGGCTACCCCATGTTGTCTCCTTGATCCATGTAGGATCGTTGTAGTTAGGGATACCAGCACCATAATAAATCTTGTTATCAGCTGCTACGTAGAGGGTAATAGTCTCAGAAGCTTTCGCCTCGTTCTTCTGGTCATCTTGAGTATTCTCGTCATTACTTGGCATAGTCAGCTCCATAGTCTGAGGTTTGCTCAAAGATGTACACAGCATGAAGAACGTGATAAGAAGCATAAGCATATCCACCATAGGCGTAAAGTCTACGCGGACATTCATTTTCTTTTGTTTGCTTTCTTTCTTAGCCATTTATTCGTCCCCCTGTTGTTTTAACTGTGTAATCATATAGTAATGACTCTCATCCATGTCCTGGAGTTCGTTCATCACTCTCTTCACTGTCTTGTAAGGTGTAGAAGCATCTGCCTTGAGGGCAATCTTGATTTCTTCGTTAGCGTTACGAGCAGCGTCAACCCACTGCTGGAACTCGCTCATACCACCCTTGATACTGTCGAGAGGAATACCCTTAGTCTGGAGATACTGTGGACGCTTTGCAGCGTTCATAGACAGATAAGTGCTCATGTCACTCATAGAAACACCGAATGTACCCTCGCTCTTGAATGTCTCAATCTGCTTAGGGGTCAAAGACACGCCGAAGTTGCTTGTCATTGTGCTCAGTGCTGCTCCCAACTGATCGGTATTATCAATACTCATAAATACTTGGCCCTCGCCGGTTGGTTTTCCGGCCTTGTCCTTTTCAGGACTTACCAAGATGGTCAAGACACCATTCTCTGGCACCTTAATCTCAGACACAGAACCTGGTGTGTTTACCTTCACTGGCTCATTCTTTACGAATGTAGAGGTGAGCATGAAGAAGGTAAGCAACAGGGTCATAACGTCTGACATAGGCG
>ERZ780178.436-NODE-436-length-32385-cov-9.305691_pt1 | contig 32385 bp, 26 predicted proteins | sample MGYA00511018_ERZ780178 | MGnify/ENA primary metagenome ERZ780178 (study PRJEB29588, sample SAMEA2151439) | human gut metagenome | biome: human gut; feature: human-associated habitat; material: faeces | place: Denmark | collected 2008/2010 ...
CATTAATCGACCATTAATCTATTCATTAATCTTTCCATTAATCTTGTTCTATAGTTTACCATTGAACAAATCCTATTCTTGCTTGATAGCTGAAAAATGGGTAAACATACACGACATAAGGAAAATACCAACCGGGAATATCCGCTGCCCCGAGCAATTCAAGTTCTATTAAATCCGAAACATAAGTAAAGTGACCAATCCTGCTTCCTACATGGAGCCATATAGTGCATCTTTTTTAGTGCTTTTTTAGAGTGAGTATGTCTAAAAAGAAAGAATGAATGAAATATTAACATATTTTACCCCCCGTTTGGTTTTTTTACAAATGGTGCGTACATTTGCAGCGGACACAGAAAAAGCTATTCTTACATGCGTATTAAGCACATATAAACGTGAAGTGTAGTTGATCTGTGTGGATCCTTTATGCGCAACGCCCTAAACGCTTGCGCTCATATTCAACTTAATAGGGAACAAAACTTTTGAAAAACATCAACATTTTATAAACCTAACAAAAACAGACAAAAGCATGAAGAAATTTACTTTCTTGCTGTCGCTACTCCTTGCATTTGTAGGGGTAACGGCAAGTGCGCAGGACGCTTTCGTGGCTTCAAGCGCGCCAAGTAATGGCAGTTGGGCATCTGACACCAAGTGGTATAAAATGACGCTTGCTGGAAATCATTTGTCAGCCTACAAAACTGACCATAACGGCAGCCTTTTAGACAATTCTGCAACAGCTGAGGGTGCTGGTGCCTATTGGTGTGTTGTTGGCGATGAAACCAACGGCTATAAGTTCTACAACCGTGCTGCAGGCCCTAACAAGGTGTTCGGTATTGTATGTACCTTAACTAATAATACTAATGATTTAACAAGAGCTTCCTTCTATACATCTGAAGCAGTGTCAGCTTCAAGTGGAGTTGGTACTACTTTTGATTTGGGGCTTTATGCTGAAACTACCTCTAACGAATATCACGTAAAACTCCATGGGGCTGGCAACTACTATTGGAATAGGCGTGGCAATTATCTTGGTTACTGGAATTCATCTGATGCGACAAACAAAGGCGTTGATGGTTCAAAAGTTAAGTTCTCAGCTGTAGAGCTTTCTGAGGTTGAGGCTGCTGATAATGCGTCTGCTGCGGCTTTCAAAACGGCTCTGTCTGAAAAGATTACAGCTGCAAAGGCTCTGCTTGATGATAATAAAGTTGGTTATTATTCGCAAGCTGCCATTGATAAGGCTCAAGCAGTACTTGATGCAGCTGCTTCGACAGAAGTTGATTATTATAATGCCAAGATAGAGTTGAAGCCAAACGGCTCCCAAGGCAGGTGTGCTTTATCGCATCAAGTCGACTAATTCAGCTTTTGCCACTACTAAGGTTATCTATCACGATGGTACTGCAACCAAGTGGGGCAACGAAGATGTAACAAATCCTTCACAATATTGGTTCATGGAACCTTATAGCGATGGTAGCTCGTATTACAAGTTGCAGGCAATTGACAGCAAACTCTATTTTAATAGCTCATCGCAATTGTCTAAGACACCTGGCTATGTTGAGATTGCTTCAACACCAGGTTTAGTGAATATTCATGTTTCGGGTGCTTCAATGCTTCATGCACAAGGCCATAATGGTGGTCAAGGAAACGAAGGAAATCTTATTGCATATGAGGAAGCTGCACAGATCTTTGGTCAAGAAAGCGGTCCGTCTGGTTGGACTATCGTAGAGGCTACGCTCGACGAGGCTAAGCAGATGCGAGTTAGCGAAGAAGGTACTCCCGAAGAGTATGAGGGTGGCCTTTTGGTAGGTAGCTTTGACACCAGAAAAGCAAAGGCTTTCAATAAGATATCTTCATCTGCAACAATGGCAGATGTTTTGAATTTGGTTAATACAGACCTTCCAACTTCGGTTACTATTGACGAGAACAAGTACTATCGTCTTGTTTGCGTATCACCTAAAACAGGTAACGTAGATGCTAATAATAATGCGTCTGATCCTACTTACACAACTTTGACAAGAGGCACTAACAATGTAGTAACAGCTCCATTCTCAAAGGGTAATGTTGACCAAATCTGGAAGTTCGAAAAGACTGAAGGTGGTTATTACTTGAAGAACATGAACGGCAATGGCTACTTGAATAATGTACGTGCTGGAGATGCACGTGCAAAATTGGTAGGAACTCCTTCAGATAAGTTTGAAATAAAGGAAGGCAGTATCAGTACACAGAAAGCTCTTCATGTCGTAGGGGAACACGATAAACAATGTCTCTTCGCAGAAAATCACCCCAATGAACCTACAAAGGGTGATCCTTATGCAGTAGCTGGTTGGTACGACTTTAATAACAGACCAGATTATTCTAATGGTGCTTGGGCTTGGAAACTTGTAGAAGCTGACGATATCGAGGTAGCTCTCAATCCTGTAGAAAGCAAGTCATACGCTACAGCTTATCTCCCCTTCGGTGTAAGCGCAGTAAGTGGTGCTAAGGCTTACACTGCTGCTGAACCTGCTAACGGTCAAACTGTAATGACCGAGACTGCAAACTTTGCCAAGGAAACTGGTGTACTCCTCGTTAGCGATGAGGCTGCTGATAAGGCCGTTTTGACTATTGGTGATGTTGAAGGTGCTACTAATACAAGCGCTCTGAAGGGTACTTTGCTCGCTAAGGATATCACCGACGCACAGACTAAGTACTTGGTATTCGGTAAGAACAATGCCAATGAAACAGAGGTAGGTTTCTTCGAACCTTCAACTACTGTTACATCAATCCCTGCCAACCGCGCATTCTTTGCTGATGCCGAGGGTTCTGCTATCGCTTTGAACTTTGGCAATGTAACAGCTGTAAACAATGTAGTTGCTGGTAATGCCAACGTAAATGCACCCATCTTCGACCTCACTGGCCGTCGTGTAGTGAAGGCTGTTAAGGGTGGCTTGTACATTCAGAATGGCAAGAAGTATATCGTAAAGTAATTAACTGAAACACATTAAACGTTTGTAACAATGAAGAAACAGTATATAGCTCCCGCAAGCACTTCAATCTGCTATCTTGAAGCATTGCAGCCTCTTTGCGGTTCTATCACAGAGAAGGCTACACACGATAATAAGACCGACGGCGTATGGTCTAACGGTAAGGCTTGGGACAGCGACTCATGGTCGGCTGACGAAGAAGACTAATCTCACCATGCGAGGTGCGTGCGCGTACACGCATCTTGCATGTAGATAAGCATAAAGGCTGGAGGTAAGCAGCATAGCTGCCCTTATGCTCCAAGCCTTTACCCTCTTGCAGGGAGTAGGTAGCCCTGTAAGTTAAAGTAATTTTTTTCATTTGACGGGCTGTGCGAAGTGATTCGCGCAGCCCGTTTCTCGTGGAATATGGTTAATTTAAGTTTCGGATTTAGTATGAGCGGGCTGAATCCGAAACTTGAGTTAATGAACAGATTAATGGTTGATTAATGAACAGATTAATGGAAAGATTAATGGTCGATTAATGAAGCATTAATGTTAAAAAAAAGCGCGAAGCGCGCCTTAATGTTCATTTCCCTCGAAAGTTGCGATGAAAAGGCGCTTTTTTAGCGTTAATCCGCTTTTCATTTAATGTTATTTGTGTTAATAGAAGTGTCCGATTGGTACCAATCGGACAACTATTTGGGGGCAATCGGACACATAGTACAAGCAATCGGACACTTTAATCGTTAGCGATGATATACTTTTGCAAATAACTTTTAACGAAAACATGTTTAATATGAAAAAGAAACGACTTCATTTTTTGGCAAGGGCAGCAATGACGTTGCTACTTGTCATGTTCGCCACCATTGGTGCGAGGGCGGACGAGGGGACGCTTTCGGGTAGCGGTACTGCTGCTGACCCCTATTTAATTGGCAGTGACGCTGATTGGGAAACCTTTGTCAGCTATATTAACGACAAAGGAGGCCAGTATCGCTACAGTTACTATAAGCTTACTGCCGACATTCATGTTACCTCAATGGTCGGAAAGAATGATGACACCAATGCTTTTAAAGGTATCTTTGATGGTAATGGTCATACGATGACGCTCAATCTGACAACTGATGGTAGCTCGAACTTCTTCGCTCCATTTCGTTATGTAGGTGGAAGTACTTTCAAACGATTACACATTGCGGGTAAGATTACTTCGAATAGTTATTACGTAGCAAGTCTTGTGGGTCATCACAGATGGAGTACACTGAATATCTACAATTGTTGGAGCAGTGTGGATATTGTATGCACTAAAAAAACCGATAATTCATTCAATGCAGGATTTGTAGGCTATAGTTATGATAGTAATATCAACATCAACAATTGCCGCTTTGATGGTAGTTTGCAAGGAGCTGATGCTGACGGGTGTTCTGGATTTGTTGGCCAACGTAATTCTAACAGCAGTTCGATGAAAATCAGCAATTGTCTCTTTGCCCCAACACAGCTGACAGTTGCTACTGATAATAGCTATACCTTTGCATACAAAAGTGATGTCAATACCAATAATTATTATACTACGCCTTTAGGTAAAGAACAAGGCACTGCTATTGGCAATATGACAGATAGTGAGCTACTCAATAGCCTTGGTTAGGGTTGGGAAAAGAGGGGAGATAAAATAGTCCCTGTCTTTGACATCAAAAACCTAAGTACTGGTAGCATTGAGTGCAACACATTCTGGGCCTATACAGGCGAAGACATCACTGTGACTCCCACGGTGAAGGATATGGACGGCAACACGGTGTCGTCTGAAAATTACAGCGTTAGTTTCTCGCCCAGTCCAGTAAAGGAAGAGGGCCGATACACAATGACCGTAACAAGCAATACCGCCAATGGCTATAGCGGTACGCTGACTCATCAGTTTGAAGTTGTTCAGAATATAAGCGGTACGGGAACGCAAGAAGATCCCTACCTTATCACGTCTGCTGAGGATTGGAACCTCTTTGCGAAATCGGTAGGAGGTGGTATCGATTATTCTAAAAAGTACGTTAAACTAACCAACGATATTACCATTTCAACCATGGTGGGCGTTTGTGATGAAAGTGGTGACAGACCCTTTAGTGGTACTTTCGATGGCGATAATCACACGCTTACCGCCAATATCACAAGCACAGCCACCGATGATGATAAAAACAATCAAGGTGTGGCTCCGTTCCATCTTATAAAACAAGCAACTATTCAGAACCTAACCGTTGCAGGTCAAATTACATCTGCCAGCAAATATGCTGCAGGTTTGGTAGGTTGGGTAGATGGTGGTGATTATAACCGTTCATACATCAAAAATTGTGTAGTTAAAGCAACCATTACCACCAGTGCTGACTGTGCTGGAGGTTTTGTTGGTAACATTTGCTATAGCGATCGAAATAACTTATATTTTACCAATAGTGTATTTGCAGGTCACATCAACAACACGAGTAGCGACGATCGTCGCAGAGCGGGCGGTTTTTGTGGATATGGTTACAGTAATAGTTACTTTGAAAACTGTCTGGAGAATGGTACCTATACCAATGTTACTTACATGAATCCAAGGAATGCTTATGGTATTTTTTCTAATGATAGAGTTAATAGCCTTTATTACGTCAACAAAATAGCAGTAAATGATAAGTACATCACTAAAGAATATGGTTGCTACCAAGTGGCGAATACGGCTCCAGCTGATGAATTATATTTGAAACGCGAAATTAAGGGCTATCAATTTTATCAGTCTGTTTGGATTACAGGGCTAAACGATAGCTATCCATATAATAATGGCGAAGAAGTGAGCTTGGCCTATGAGCTGAAGACGAATAGCGGCAAATTGACCAAGGATACAGACTATACGGTGACGCTTTCGTCCAACGCACCAGCAGCTGCTGGCGATTATACGATTAGCTTTACGGCTAAAGAGGGTAATAGTGGTGGTTACGCGGGAACCACAACACGCACTTTCAGTGTCATGGAAGGTGAAGATTTGGATGGCTATGTATTTAAAACAGAAGGCGAAGGTGAGAGTAAGGTGTACCTCATCAATGATGAGCGCGACTTAGAGCGTTTGGCTGCCTATGTGAATAGTGGCCACGATGCTTTAGGCAAAACCTTTAAACAGAATGCCGATATTACTTTAACCGCTGCGCATACGTCTATCGGTAGATAATACGTTGAAGGTACTTATAAATATTTTAAGGGTACTTATGATGGCAATAACAAGACAATTAGCAATTTAACTGTCAACGCGCCTAACAGTAACTATCAAGGTCTCTTTGGATATACTTCCAAAGCAGTGATTAAGAATGTGACACTCGCTAATTGTAATATTACGGGTAAACAATATACGGGTGGTATTGTAGGTTATGCGTCGACGTCCACCGCCATTGAGAATTGCCATGTTAGGGGTAATATCAGTGCAACGGAAAGCGATGCAAGCGGACATGGTGGTATTGCTGGATCTGCCACATCAACAAGTATCACGAATTGTACCGTAACCGGAACCATTTCAACCTCAGTCAGCAATGACAATTATGGTGGTATCGTAGGCGCTGCGAATTATGATGTTGTCATAACTTCGTGCGAAAATGCTGCCAATATATCAGGTGACGGACAAAAACATGGTGGTATCGTAGGTCGGGATAACAATGGTAGTAATAAATTTAAGTACTGTTTAAATACAGGTGTGGTTAATGGCAATCAATTCGTGGGTGCCATTGCTGGTGAGGTGTATTCTGTATACAATTATGACCATTGCTATTATCCAAATGGAAGTACTATAAAGGCGCTCGGCACTTCTTCAAGCTCTAATGACTACAGAGGATATGGAGAAGTAGCGTACGCTGTCACTACAGGTGAGCATATCAATAAAATTGATATTGCAGAAGGAACTGTTGTCACCAGTGCAATCAGTGGTAAAAAGTATTGTACAAAAGGTGACTGGACATTGACCTTGACACCTGATCAAACCGATGTAACATTTGTATCGTATGCTTGTGAGGGTGGTACGCTTTCTGACTTAACAACTGCTGACGGTACACACAAGTTGACTATAACGGACAAAGATGTGACTATCTCAGCTCTTGTAAGCAACAATGATGCTACTGACGTCAATGGCGTTACGATTGCTGCCATACCCGACATGCGTTGGCGGGGTAATAATGTGAGTGTTGTCGTCCCCACTATCACGGTGACCAATGGTGAAACTCCGCTTGTTTTAGGCACTGACTATATTGTAGAGGGTAGCAATAACACGGCTATTGGCGAGGCTACAATCACAATAAAGGGTATCAACAACTACAAGGGTACGACAACTAAAAAATTCAATATCGTTGACTTCACACTTCAGGATGCTTCAGCAGCTAATAGTGCTTCAAACCCCTATTTGATTACAACCGCTGAGGATTTGGAGGCATTAGCAAGCATTGTCAATACAGGTTCACGTCTGGATGGATACTACAAGCAGAGTGCTGATATTACACTGACCAATGAGCATACAGCTATCGGAAATAGTAGTAATACACCATTCAAGGGTATCTACGACGGTGACAATAAAGTCATCAAAGGCTTGTTGATCAACCAAGCAGAGGGAACATACCAAGGTTTGTTTGGCAGAGCAAAGAATGCAACTATTACAAATGTTATTATCGAAAATTGCGATATTACTGCAAAAGATTATGTAGGAGGCATCTGTGGACATGCAAGTGAAACGACTATATCTAATTGTAAAGTTAGTGGAGCTATTAAGACAGCAGATGGGGTTGATGGAATGTATCATGGCGGTATTGCTGGGTACATCTATTATAAATCCATAAGCAGTTGCGTTAACACGGCCAGCGTTAAGGGTAATAATTCCAAAAGCCAATATTATGGTGGCATTGTTGGCGAAGTAAGTTGGACAAATATAACCGATTGTTTTAATGCTGGAATTGTAGAAGGTACTTTGTATGTAGGCTCTATTGTAGGATCTAATGGTGCTTCTAGATTAAATAATAACTATCACACTACAACTACGACTGGTGGCGTCGGTGCTAATGATGTTGCTACGGGTACAGACCAAACGGGTGCTACAACAGTAGCAAAGATAACGGCTGCAGAGGGTGTAACATTAACACTGCCTACTACACCTACTTACGTATGGAACAATGAAAATCTATACGAAAGTGGCGTTGTTGTAACACTTGATTTCACCGTACCCGAAGGTAAATATTGGGATCACTATACAGTGAATAACGGTAAGATTAGCAATGCTGGTGTCAAAGAAGGTGAACATACTTTGACGGACTTCACAGCTGATGTTGTTATTTCTGCTACGTTTGTCAGTGAACTTACTGACATAGCTACCGCAGGTGTTACGATTGCGGCTATAGAGGATTTGACCTATAATGGCAAAGAGCAACATCCAAGCCCCGTTGTTACATTGAATTCGAATGTACTTGAGGCGGGATCTAACTATCAGGTAACCTATAGCGAAGGTTGTACCAATGTTGGCACTTATACCATCACTATTACAGGCATGGGCCGTTACAATGGAATTTTGCAGAAGACCTTTAAGATTGTTCCCTATGATATCAGTGGTTGCGACCTTAGAGTTGAAAATCAGAAATATACAGGCGAGGTTATCAATGTGACGCCTACCGTAAAGTATGGGTCTATTACGTTGGCGCAAGGTGAGGATAAGGATTACACCTTTGTGACCAATCCTACTACTGTTAAGGAGGGTGGAGATTATACGTTGACAGTTACGGGTAAGGGTAACTATACTGGTACGAAGGAGGTACCATTCAATGTGTACTATTCAACGCCTACTGAATTGAGTTGCACAAATGTAACGGCGACAACCGCTACTGTAACGTGGAAAGATACTTATGCTGCGAAATGGACAGTAGCGTACAGCACCGACAAGACCTTTGAAAGTGCAGCGCATATTGATGTAAACGAGAGTACTGCTACATTAGCCTCACTCTCAGCTAATCAAGTGTACTACGTTCGTGTGAAGGCTGTCTATGGAACCGATCAAGAGAGCGATTGGAGCAACGTTTGCAGCGTTGAACCCACCACGAAGTTGTTGGTTGGTTCGGGCGATGGTACATCTAGATTCTTGCCCTTCAGTAATTGGTACCATTATGGTCTGACACAACAAATCTATACTGCTAAAGAACTTGGAAACAAGGCTGGTAGCATTATGGCGTTAGACTTCTTCAGAACTGATGACAATGAGTGCAACAACACAATTGAAATCTATCTGGTCAAGACAGATAAGACGGCATTTACTAATTCATCTGATTGGATTTCAGTAACGGAGGAGGACAAAGTGTATGATGGTAAGATGCAGTTCGAAAGTAATCAATGGACTACTATCGAACTTACTAAGCCATTTGACTATGATGGTGTTAGCAATCTTGCTTTAATCGTTTACGATAAAAATGTGAAAGAAGATAGCTACGGAGACTATCGTGCTTTCAGAACCTTTAAAGGCAATGACGATCAAACGTTGTTTTTTAGAAGTGACAGAGAAGATCCCACTATCAGACCTACCAGCACTGGAAATCGTAGTAAAGAAAAGAATCAACTGCGCATTCGCATGGCCGATAAGATTACGATGAATGGTTTGGGTATTATGTCTTACGCAAGTGACAACGTGCTTGACTTCTCTAATGTTGGCGAACTGACGGCTCACTACGCAAGTAGCTTTGCTGCTACGGCTAACAATGCTGGCGTGCTGACAATGACGCAAGTTGAAACAACACCTGCTGGTGAGGGCTTAATGTTGAAGGGTACTGCTAACGAGACCTTCTATGTGCCCGCTCTCTTTAATCTTACGCCTGAGGCACTGACTGGTAACAGCCTTAAGGGCCTCACGAAGATTACTGAAGTTGAGACGACTGAGGGTGATAAAACCAACTTCATTCTCTCTCAACAGAAGGGTGTGATAGCTTGGTATCCTTTGGCTGCTAAGTATGCTTTGAAGGCACATAGTGCTTACTTGCAATTGCTTACCAACGATGTCTTTACGGGTGACGGTACACGCGCTATCAGCATGGAATTTGAAGACGGTGTAACGACTGGCTTCATTCAGATAGCAACTGACGACGTTGAAGATGGCGACTGGTATGGCATCGACGGCATTAAGTTCAATCAAAAGCCTACTCAGAGAGGTGTTTACATTAATAATGGCCGCAAGGTAATCGTTAAGTAACAAATGAATATGAAGAAAAGATATATTAGTCCTACCTCTCAGGTAGTATTGCTCGATATGCAGCAGATGTTGGCTTCAAGTCCTGGTAGTGGAGTAGATGGCAATGTAACTGCCCCAGGCGAAAGTCAACTCTCACGTGAGTCTGACGACTTTGGTGCCAGTGAATACTGGGATACTTCGGAGGATTATTAATCCTTGTGTATAAATAAGAAGAGTGTGTGTCGTAAACAAGCATTTTGTTTGACACACACTCTTTTTCATTGGGGGGCGGGTTTGTAACCCGCGGCAGCAGCATGTTGCTTATAGTCGCTTAGCGCGAGAACATACATAACATACAATTTAACATACTGATTTACATACTACTCAAATTGTGCCAAAGCACAAATTGAAACAAACAGGCTACGCCCTTGCGCTTCAGCGCACTAATGGCTTGCATAAACGATTGATAAACTGTAATTTGTCGGTCTAATTGCAGTTTAAAAGTTGCGAATCTCTGACGGAATTTTTGTAATTTTGCTCAAGGCTTTGAGTTTTGAGTATTGTTTTTTATCACATCTAAGTTACTCATTTTCCTTGATATACGGAATAATACAAGAGAGACAAAGTTTGATACAATAAGGGTTAAAAATTAAGCATATCAAGAAAAACTTTTGCCTAAAAACGCAATTTTATCACATCTTCTTCGCTTTTTTTCGTGAAGGTAGTACCTTTGAAGCATAATCTTGGATTGGTAGGTTATTGGGACGTTGTGGCATGGGACGAGTTTGAACAGCAGAAAGGGCGTAACGTAGATGCTGTACTTATCGATACGATGCAGAACTATCTTGCTAACAAGTCGTTCAACCGTGGTAAGGGTACACATGAGGCAAGTGCATCTATGTCTTTTGTTGGCAACACAAAGCATACTGTGCCATATATGTTGGAGAATAGTCATCTGTTTGAGAGCATTTCTACTTCCTTCATCAAGGGTGCGTTCCTTGACCGTATGCATCTATACAATCCAGGGTGGAAAATCAAGATGTTGAAAAAGAACAGTTTCTCTAAAGGGTATGGTCTCATCATGGACTACATAGCAGCCGTGTTACATGCTCTGCGCAATGACGATTGCACAGCATTGTTGAATGATTATGCCAAGTTCGATGGTTTGCTTTCCGAGCGCGACCACCTTGCCATCTGGAAAACATTCTCTGGCATGATGAAACTCATCTATCCTGATGGTAAAAAATAACGGATGAGGAAACTAAGGAACTTATTGACTTTTCGGCAGAAGGACGCAAACGAGTTAAAGACCAGTTGTACGTCATCGACAGCACTTTCTGCACCGAGCCGGCGAAGTTTGAATACACATGGCTGAAAAGTGGCGAGACCATAAAGGTGGAAACACTTGAAAATATCGAGCACAGGTCAATCCATACGACGGAGGATAACGATGGGCAGAATATGGATAAAAACGATGGACAGGAAAATAAGCACGAAACAAGAATGGCTGGTTCTCGGCCTCGCATAAAACCTCTTGTAGCCAAGACTATATCCATAAGAGAAAACCAGGGTGGGGTGACTTACAAAGATCTATTTGGTAATTATCTGCGCACTGTAAAGGAAATCTGCATAACCGCTCCTTTCATTCGCCAACCTTATCAGATAGACAATTTAGTAGATTTCATACAAATGGTGAAAGATGTGTCAACCCAGCAAGACACTATAAAAATTCATCTGAGTACGCAAAATGACGATGACGAAAAAGTGGCTGAGGTGATAGACTCGTTCAATGATTTGGCCGACGAGTTGCTGCCGATGGGCATAGAGTTCACTTACGACTTTAAGGCAGACCATGATCGCTTCATCAAAACAGATACAGGGTGGACTATAGCTCTTGGACGTGGCTTGGACATTTATGAGAAGTTCAACCGCTTCTCATTGTGCCGTTCCAATCAAAAGAACAGGCGTTGCAAGGCTTTTAATGTTTCTATTAACAAAACAGAAGATTACACGCCAAAAAAATATTGACGTGTTCGAGAATAATCCGAACACGCAATTAAATCTTGAGATAGTGAATAAAATATTTGGATTCGCTGCTGAAACAGTATAAAAAACAACATTTTTAAGTGAGCAACGAAATCTTAAATGAAAGAGCCGTGCGCAAGCACCTAAAAAGCCTCTGTAAGCCCTTTGTTGCATAAGAAAAAATCGTAACTTTGCAGTGCAAAACTTGTATTGTACACTTATAAGTGTGCAGATATAGGGTAAAACTTGCTCAAAAGAAGGAATTTAAGTCACAACACAAAATTATGAATATATCTTATAAATGGCTGAAAGAATACGTTGACTTCGACCTCACTGCACAAGAGGTGGCCGACGCGCTGACAAGCGAAGGACTTGAAGTAGACGGTGTAGAAGAAGTTCAAGCCATCAAAGGCGGACTGGAAGGATTGGTCGTAGGCCACATCGTAAGTTGCGAGCCCCACCCCAATAGCGACCATATGCACATCTGCCAAGTCGACCTTGGAGGCGACGCTCCACAGCAAATCGTATGTGGCGCCCCCAATGTAGCAGCAGGCCAAAAGGTGATCGTGGCAACCATCGGTACTAAACTCTACGACGGCGACCAGTGCTTCACCATAAAGCGCTCAAAGTTGCGCGGAATTGAGAGTTTGGGTATGATTTGTGCCGAAGACGAAATAGGCGTAGGCAATAGCCATGACGGCATCATCGTATTACCCGAAGATACACCTGTAGGACTCAAAGCCGCCGAATATTACGGTCTGGAGAGTGACTATGTAATCGAAGTAGATATCACTCCCAACCGCGCTGACGCTTGCTCACACTATGGTGTGGCACGCGACCTCTACGCGTGGCTCGTTCGCAATGGCAAAAAGACAGCGCTTCACCGCATGGACGTTTCAGCCTTTAAAGTAGATAATCACGAACTTAACATCGATGTTGAGGTAGAAAACACTGAAGCTTGCCCTCGCTACTGCGCAGTAACGATCAAAGGATGTGAGGTGAAGGAAAGCCCCGAATGGTTGAAAGAGAAACTCAATACCATTGGCCTACGTCCTATCAATAACATTGTCGACATTACGAACTACGTAATGATGGCTTACGGACAGCCCCTCCACTGCTTTGATGCTGATATGATAGAGGGTGGCAAGGTGATAGTGAAAGCCATACCCAACGAAACAAAATTCCAAACACTCGACGGCGTAGAACATACGCTCACCGATCGCGATCTCGCCATTTGCAACGCTTCAGCACCCATGTGTATCGCTGGCGTAATGGGTGGCCGTGGCTCAGGCACGTACGACACGACAAAGGATATATTACTCGAAAGCGCCTACTTCCACCCCACATGGATTCGAAAGAGCGCACGTCGTCATGGTCTTAGCACAGACGCCTCCTTCCGCTTTGAGCGCGGTGTCGACCCAGATGGACAAATCTATGCCCTCAAAGTGGCTGCCCTCTTGGTGAAAGAATTGGCTGGTGGCACAATAAGCATGGATATAAAGGACGTTGAAGCTTCAGGACTTGTTAAACACTTTAACGTTGACTTAGACTATAAGTACGTTCACGACCTCGTAGGTAAGGACATTCCCGTTGAAGTAATCAAAGAGATAGTCACTTCGCTCGAAATGAAAATTACAAGCGAAACGGCCGAAGGTATTAGCCTCGAAATTCCCGCCTATCGTGTTGATGTACAGCGCCCCTGCGACGTGGTAGAAGACATTCTGCGCATCTATGGTTACAACAATGTAGAGATACCCACCTCTGTCAAGTCAAGCCTTACGATTAAAGGCGATGTTGATCGTGCCAACAAGCTTGAGAATATCGTTGCCGAGCAATTAGTAGGTCAAGGCTTCCGCGAGATACTGAATAACTCACTCACTAAAGCGGCTTATTATAACGACCTCAAGGTATACACTGCTGACGAACTCGTACGCGTGCTGAACCCCTTAAGCAGCGACCTCAACGTAATGCGTCAGACGCTCCTCTTTGGAGGCCTTGAAAGCATTGCACACAATGTAAACCGTAAGAATAGCAACCTCCGCTTCTTTGAGAGTGGCAACTGCTACTATTACAATTCGAGCAAACACACTGCCGACCACACTCTCAACGCTTATAGTCAAGCCCACTTCTTAGGTCTTTGGCTTATGGGTAATCACGTAGAAGGCTCATGGGCACACGCTACAGAACCTTCAAGCGTATATGAACTTAAAGCTTACGTGATGAACATCATGGCGCGTCTGGGTGTACATTTAGGCGGCTTAAAGGTAGTACAAGGCACAAACGACATCTTCGCCAAGAGCCTTGCCTTCACCGACCGCAACGGAAAGGTAATGGTAGAGTTTGGCATCGTTGCGAAAGCTATCACCGCCCAATTCAATCTCGAACAAGAGGTGTACTACGCTGAGATTAATTGGTCAATGATGATGAAGCACTTACAGAAGGGCTCCGTCTCGTTTAAAGAGATAAGCAAGTTCCCCACTGTAAGCCGCGACCTCGCACTACTCATCGACAAGATCGTAGAGTTTGGCCAAATAGAACAAATCGCTTATGCCTCTGATAAGAAGTTCCTTAAGAAGGTAGAGCTCTTCGACGTATATGAAGGTGAGAAACTCCCTGATGGCAAGAAGAGCTATGCAGTCAACTTCGTTTTGCAAGACGAGACGAAGACGATGAATGACAAGCAGACTGATGCTGTGATGAAGAAGATTATTACTAATCTCGAAAAGCAACTTGGTGCAACACTGCGATAAGGCTATTATAGGTTAGAAGGTTATAAAGTTAGATCTACTGACTATCAGTGTAATCAAACTTTATAACCTAATAATCTTAAAGCTAATAAACATATCATTAGAACAAAAAATATTCAAAATAGCAAATAAGGGTATTAGTACATCTGCACATTTAATTATTTGCATAGTTACCCATGCTCACATTTGCACTTTTAAATCACATACTCCTATGGGAAGAGCTTTTGAATACAGAAAAGCAACAAAATTGAAGCGTTGGGGCCACATGGCTCGTACATTTACGAAGTTAGGTAAACAGATTGCAGTGGCCGTAAAGGCTGGCGGTCCTGAACCCGAAAACAATCCAACCCTTCGTGCTATCATTGCCACTTGTAAGCGCGAAAACATGCCCAAGGACAACATTGAGCGTGCTATCAAGAATGCTTGCGGTAAAGACCAAAGCGACTACAAGACAATGACCTATGAAGGCTATGGCCCTCACGGTGTGGCTATCTTTGTCGATACACTGACTGACAATGCTACTCGCACGGTAGGCGACGTTCGCTCGGTATTTAATAAGTTTAACGGCAACCTCGGCACAATGGGTTCGTTGGCTTACCTCTTCGACCACAAGGCCGTATTCACTATCCGTAAGAAGGAAGGTGTCGACATGGACGAACTTATACTCGACCTCATTGACTATGGCGTAGAAGACGAGTACGACGAAGATGAAGAAGAAAACAGCGTAACCATTTATGGCGACCCTAAGTGCTTCTCACAGATTCAAAAACACCTTGAAGAGAACGACTTCGAAGTACTTGCTGCAGAGTTTACTTACATTCCTAACGACCTCAAGGACGTTACCGACGAAGAGCGCGAAAGCATAGACAAGATGGTAGAACGACTCGAAGAGTTTGACGATGTTCAGACGGTTTACACCAACATGAAGCCTGCCGAGGACTAAAGAAGGGAGGACGTGTTTGTCAGTAAACGTAAGAAAACTACTGAGGTTATAAAGTTAGAATAAAAAAGGGTAGATAGTTTAACTTACTCTACGCTGCCTTAATCAAAGGCATATAACTTTATAACCTCATTTTTTGCTTTATAACACGATATGAAACACATTGATTATCAAACACAAGGTACTTGCTCACGCTGCATTCATCTCGACCTTACAGACGACGGCCGTATAGCTTCCGTTAGCTTTGACGGCGGCTGCAATGGCAATCTGCAAGGCATTGGAGCACTGGTAAAGGGCATGAAGAAGGAAGAGGTCATAGAATGCCTACAAGGCATTCGCTGTGGTAACAAACTCACCTCATGTCCAGACCAATTAGCCCACTGCTTACAGTCAATCGAAGAGGAACTGTAGTGAATGTGCAAATGCTTGAATGTAAAAATGCGTGAGAAATGCGTGAATGTACAAATAAGCGCTTTGTAATTGTAAAACGAATAATTAAAAGCATTATTATATATTTGCACATTCTCACATTAACTTATCGTTCGTACTCTTCAGCCTTAATTTGCGTCTCGTACACCACAGAACCCGTTGTTTGCGAACGATACTCGTAAGCAAAGGTGACACGCTGGGCTTTTACCTCCTTATAGTCCGAATTTTCAATTAATCGCTGACGAAGCATATAATGGAGTAGGGTAGACTGCTCGCGATACAAAGCCTCGTTAGCAGCCGAGAGGCTATAATATAGAGTATAGGTCTTACTCTGAGGACTGTATGCTACGCTGTCAAGCCGTGTGCCAGCCTCAGGCTCTTGCGGACAATTGTTTTTGGTAAATTCTTCAGCCTCATGCTGTAGACGTTCGTCAAAATTCATTTGACATGACGCTGAACATAAAGCACTGATAACCAAAGCAGAAATGGTTTTAATGGTGTTGATTTTATTCATGTTTTTGTGATTAAATATTGACATCTAGAATCTTCACTATAACGAAGGAAGAAACCCTATTGCAGCAAAAGTAGAATAATAATGAAAGAAAAGCAACAGATAAGCCCCAAAATATCAACAGAAGAGGCGCAAAAGCGGGTGGAACAAGCCGTTGAAAACTTTATGCAAGGCTATAATTGCTCGCAAAGTGTGGTAGCCGCTTTTGCTGATTTATACGGTTTTACGCACGAACAAGCACTACGTATGTCAGCCTCATTTGGTGGTGGCATAGGGCGTATGCGTCAGACGTGTGGTGCAGCCTGTGGCATGTTTATGTTAGCCGGCCTTGACTGTGGAGCGACCGAAGGATCCGACCGAGCTGGCAAAAGTCATAATTATGCCGTTGTCCAACATTTAGCCGAAAAGTTTAAGTCGCAGACAGGATCCATAATCTGTGCCGAACTTTTAGGGCTCAGGAAACCTGAAGCTTCGTCCGAGGCTGAAGCTCGTACAATACAGTATTATAAAAAGCGCCCATGTCCGCGAATGGTACGCCTTGGTGCCGAACTCTTTGCAACTTATTTGATGGAGCAACAGAGAGTGAGTGAATGCTAATAATATCCGTCATAATATGCATTGCATATTGCTCACTCGTAAAATGAAAAGAATCAGTGTTATGTTTAATAGCCTTCTAAGGCATTCGTATATTTACTCATTAATATATAGGCAATTAGTTCATTAGCACATAATCACATTAGCATGATAGATAGAGCAACCATACAACGCGTGATGGACGCTACCGACATAGTCGACGTGGTGAGTGAATTCGTGACCCTCAAAAAGGCAGGTGCCAATTATAAGGGTTTGTGTCCCTTCCATAACGAACGTACCCCATCGTTTAGCATTTCGCCAGCTAGACAGATGTATAAGTGCTTCTCGTGTGGCAAAGGTGGCAATGCTGTTCACTTCTTAATGGAACTTGAACACATGACCTACCCCGAAGCTATTAAATGGTTAGGACGAAAGTATGGCATTGAGATAAAGGAAAAGGAACTTACAAACGAAGAAAAACTTCAACAAAATGAGCGCGAAAGTATGTTTGCCCTCAACGAATGGGCTTGTAAATACTTCGAGAAAACACTGCACGACACTGTAGACGGTGTGGCCATAGGTATGGCTTACTATCGTTCGCGCGGATTTAGAGACGATATTATCAGAAAGTTTTCGTTGGGCTACTCGCTTGAACAGCGCGACGCGTTGGCACAGGCTGCCCTCTCGCATGGTTTTAAGAAGGAGTATTTACTCAAAACGGGATTGTGTTTCGAGACGGAGGATAAACAAATCTTTGATCGTTATCGTGGGCGCGTTATCTTCCCTGTTCATAGCGTTTCGGGGCGTGTGGTAGCCTTTGGTGGCCGTGTGTTGAACACAGAAAAGCAGAAGAACGTTGGTAAATACGTCAATTCGCCCGAAAGCGACATTTATAGCAAGAGCCACGAACTTTATGGACTCTATCAGGCCAAAAGCGCTATTGTGAAGCATGAACGCTGCTTCTTAGTTGAAGGATATACTGACGTAATCTCTATGCACCAAAGCGGCATAGAAAATGTGGTGGCTTCGTCTGGTACTTCACTTACGGAGGGACAAATCCGTCTGTTACACCGATTTACGAACAATATAACGGTGCTTTATGACGGTGACGCGGCTGGTATTAAAGCCAGTTTGCGAGGCATTGATATGTTGTTGGCAGAGGGATTGAACATAAAAGTGCTGCTACTGCCCGATGGTGATGATCCTGATAGCTTTGCACGTAAACACAAGGCTGAGGAGTTTCAGAAATACATTGATACGCATCAGGTGGACTTTATCAAGTTTAAGATAGGCTTGTTGATGAGCGATGCACAGAGCGACCCCTTGAAACGTGCAGAATTGGTGACAAACGTGGTGAAGAGCATTTCGGTTATCCCCAATGAAGTGGTGCGCCAAATGTACATTCACGAATGTGCCACCAGTCTGAGCGTTAGCGAAGAACTTATTGTTAATGAAATAAATAAGCAACACCGTGCGAAGCTGCAGGCTGAACGTAAAAAAAACGAAGGCAATGCTACAGACGACGCACAAGCTGCCGACGAGGCTGCGGCAATGGCTGCTGATGAAGAGCGCATGCAGCAACTCATGTTGGGCGAAACGGAGTTAGCCGAGGAACGTATGTTGGTGGCCCTTATCGTACGTTATGGCGATATGCCTATGGACGTTGTTGACGCGGCTGAGGACGTGGCTGAAGCAGATGCAGAAAAGGCAGCGAACCAAACGGAGGTGAGCAATGCGGCTTTGCAACAGATAAGCGTGGCGCACTACATTGACACTGACCTACAAGCGGACGGACTCACGCTACACAATGCAGTCTATAAGCAAGTGCTCAGTGAGGCATTGGCCCACGTTGACGAACAAGGGTGGAAGGCACTCCCCTACTTTTTGAATCACCCTGACCCTCGCATTAGTAAACTGGCGGCTGATGTGGGACAAGATGACTTTGTGTTGAGCAGTAAGCAGCGCGACCTCTACATTGAGGAACAATATAGACTTGACAATGTTGTGCCTCGCATCTTACACGACTATAAACACGCAATCGTAAAGGAGCAACTCAAACACTTGCTGACAGAACTGCGTAACCCTCAGCTCATGAATGCCCCCGAGAAGGCTAAACAGCTGATGCGACAGTATATGGAAATAAGCCAGATAGAACGCGAACTGGCCAAACTCTTAGGCGACCGCGTTGTACTGAAATAACGATTTGAGCTGATTAATGCATAAAAACCTGGCAAATGTGCGCATTTTATAATTAAATTACACATAAATTAAAGTTTTTGTGTACCTTTGCCCAAAAATTAAAATATAGAAGAGCAAAAGGAGATAAAGTAAGAAGATCCCCCACCCCTTTTAGCCTCTTTACATTCAAAGTAAAACAAATGGGAATTTTACAAGACAGATTAGCGAAGTACACACTTCCACAAGAATATAAGGCCAAAGGTGTGTATCCTTATTTTCGTGCCATTGAGGGCAAACAAGGAACCGAAGTAGAAATGGGTGGTCACTACGTATTAATGTTTGGTTCGAATGCCTATACGGGTCTGCCAGGCGATGAACGCATTATTAAGGCTGGCATCAAGGCTATGGAGCAATACGGCTCAGGTTGTGCTGGTTCACGTTTTTTGAATGGTACGCTTGACCTCCACCTGCAATTAGAGAAGGAATTAGCTGAGTTTGTAGGCAAGGACGATGCACTTTGCTTCTCAACTGGTTTTACAGTAAACTCTGGTGTAATTCCTGCTTTGTTAGGTCGTGAAGACTACTTAATCTGTGACGATCGTGACCACGCTTCAATCGTTGACGGTTGTCGTCTGTCGTTTGCTCAACGCTTAAAGTATAAGCACAACGATATGGCGGACTTAGAACGCAAGTTGCAAAAGTGTGCTCCTGAGGCTGTGAAATTGATTGTAGTAGACGGTGTGTTCTCTATGGAAGGCGACTTGGCTAACTTGCCTGAGATTGTTAAGTTGAAGCACAAGTATAACGCAACAATCATGGTGGACGAGGCTCATGGCTTGGGTGTATTCGGTCGACAAGGACGCGGTGTGTGTGACTACTTTGGCTTGACTGATGAGGTAGACCTTATCATGGGTACTTTCAGTAAGTCGTTGGCTTCAATCGGTGGCTTTATAGCAGCTGACGAGAGCATCATCAATTGGTTGCGCCATAATGCTCGTACCTACATCTTCTCAGCATCAAATACGCCTGCTGCAACGGCTTGTGCCTTAGAGGCTTTGCACATCATTCAGAACGAGCCTGAACGCATTGAAGCTTTGTGGGACGTTACGCGCTATGCATTAAAACGTTTTCGCGAGGAAGGCTTTGAAATTGGTGATACGGAATCACCGATCATACCCCTTTACGTACGTGATACAGAGAAGACTTTCATTGCTACGGCACGTGCTTTTGACGAAGGTGTGTTCATCAACCCCGTAATTCCACCTGCTTGTGCTCCTCATGATACATTGGTACGTGTAGCATTGATGGCTACTCACACGAAGGAACAGGTAGATCGCGCGGTAGCAGCATTAGCTAAGGTGTTCCGCGAATTGGATATTATCAAGTAAGTTTATTGATAAGTAGACAAATTTCAATATGTTGACGGGTAAGTTAGTCCCAAACCATATTGAAAAATAAAAAATGAGGAAAAGTTCTATTTTAGATCTTTTCCTCATTTTTTATTTTTCAATATGGTTTGGATGGAATAATTACGGTTTTATGTTATGAAAGTCAGAACTTGTAGGTGATTGGAACATTTGTAAGTGAAAAGTCGGTAGAAGAGCAATTATACTTTCTATTCGGCTGGCAGCAATCTCTTCGTAGTCAACGAAATTGGTGTTGTTAGTATACAACCAAACCTCGAGCGGTAAGCCGTTCGGTGTGGGGTTAAGTTGTCGTACTAGTATCCATTGATCTTGTACGATATCTTTGTCCTTTTTAAATAGCTCACTAAGGTGGTGTCTATATAATGTAAGGTTAATGTTGGTGTTATTTGTTATGTCTTTCTGAGAAAGCAATTTTTCAGCTATAAGCGCTTCGATTTCAGAGAGCGAGAGGCTTCTTATGCTTTGTACATCAATATATAGAGTACGTTTAATGCGACGTGCTCCTGTGGTGACCATAGCATTCCAATTTTGGAAAGTATCGCTAACGAGCGTATAGGGCGGAATGGTAGAAATGGTATTGTCAAAATTCCTCACTTTAACCGTAGTAAGCGAAATTTCCTCAACATTGCCATCAATGTCAAGTTTTTTAATGGTAATCCAATCGCCAACTTTAAGCATCTTGTTCAGCGAGAGTTGTATGCCCGCCACCAATCCCAAGATTGAATCTTTAAAAATTAACATTAACACTGTGGCTGCAGCACCTAAGCCTGCAATGACGCGTATGGGATTGTAGCCGAATAGTAGCGAAATGGAGACGATAGCTCCTAAACATATGATGATTAAGCGAATGAATTGTAATATACCTGTTAGGTGATACTCCTCGTATTTTTTAGCAAGTGCAACGGATAGGTTTTTTAGAAATGATGTAACAAGTAGCGTCGCACAGATCGTTATGTAAACTTGTAAAGAGTGAGAGATGATAACGTAAGTGATAGAAGTCGTGATGTTGTCATAACATAAAGGCAACAAGATGTACACTAATATGCAGGGAAATAGTTGACTTGTAGCGCTTAATACGGGGCGGTTGATTAGATAATCGTCCCATTTCGTTTCTGTTTTCTCAACCATTTGGAGTATGACGGGCATGGCGTATTTTCTGAAAGTCCAAGCAATGAAATAGCAAAGTAAAAGGAGTAGCGCAATTACTATTATTTGTGCGAGACGGACGCTATTAGCTGCTGAAATGTTACACTCAATGAGTAATGTCTCGAGTAAATGTCTTGCAAGATTAATCATTGTAGTATAGAAACAAGAAACCCCTCCGCTTATCGTTGCTTTGAATGATTAGTGGAGGGGGTGCTATTTTTTTGTATGGTGTAAAGGATGTCAAATGTACTATAGTAGTTAAATAGGACTTGACTTCTTATACGTGAAATTTAGTTGGCAGAGGTAAACTCATCAAGGAAGCGTACATCGTTCTCAGAGAAGAGGCGGAGGTCCTTTATTTGATATTTAAGGTTGGTAATACGTTCAACACCCATACCAAATGCGTAACCTTTGTAAACTTTGCTATCAATGCCATTCGCTTCGAGCACATTGGGGTCAACCATGCCACAGCCTAAGATTTCTACCCAACCTGTTTGCTTGCAGAAGGCACAACCCTTGCCGCCACAGATGTTGCAAGAAATATCCATTTCTGCACTTGGTTCTGTAAATGGGAAGTATGAGGGGCGCAAACGGATTTTTGTATCGGGACCAAACATTTCACGTGCGAAGGTAAGCAATACTTGCTTAAGGTCGGTAAAACTGACGTCTTTGTCGATGTAAAGTCCTTCGACCTGATGGAAGAAGCAGTGAGCACGGGCAGAAATGGCTTCATTACGATAAACGCGACCAGGGCACAATACGCGAATAGGCGGCTTAGAGTTTTCCATTACGCGGCTTTGTACTGAACTTGTGTGCGTACGAAGTACAATGTCGGGGTGTTGCTCTACGAAAAAGGTATCTTGCATATCGCGAGCGGGGTGATCCTCGGGGAAGTTAAGTGAAGAGAAAACATGCCAATCGTCTTCCACCTCGGGACCATCAGCAATAGAGAAGCCTAAACGTGAAAATATATCAATGATCTCATTCTTAACGATAGACAAAGGATGACGTGTGCCTAATGTAATAGGGTAAGGCGTACGTGTAAGGTCTAAGTCAGAATGGTCGTCTTCTTTTGTAGCAAGGCATTGACGTAATTCGGTAAGTTTGTCTTGTAATGCAGATTTTAGCTCATTGAGCTTCATACCAATTTCGCGTTTTTGCTCTGGAGCAACGTTACGAAATTCACCCATAAGGTCGTTTACTACACCTTTTTTACTAAGGTATTTAATGCGGAGCGCTTCAAGCGCTTTCTCGTCTGTGGCTTGTAAGCCTCCAACCTCGCTTAATAAAGCTTGTATTTTATCTATTAACATTGCGTTATTGCTTATTTTTAATGCAAAGATAAATATTTCTTCTTAAATATGTACGTCTTACACAGAAAAGGCTTACTTTTGCCACTCAAAATAAAGGCATTTATGATGAAAAAGTTCTTTTATACGCTTGTGTGTGTGCTGCTTTTTGCTTCATGTACAAGCGGGAAACCAAAAGAAGAGGCTGCTGGAAAGAGTGATAGTTTAGCTTCGGCGTTAGATACGTGTACTGCTGATAGCGTTCCTAATCCGCCTAAGGCTGCAGACGGGTTGTTTGATGATTTTATATACTCTTTTATGAGTAACAAGCGTTTCCAATATGAACGGATTATATTTCCATTAAAAAATGTGGTTGATGGTGTTAATCAGCCTATAGCAAAGGGGGCGTGGAAGTTTGATCATTTATATGAGAAGCAAGATGTGTATACGCTTGTGTTTGACAACTCAAAATCAATCAAGGCAGAAAAGGATATTTCACTGCATCATGTGGTTTTCGAATGGGTTTACCTTACGCAGAGAAAAGTGAAACAATACGTTTTTGATAAGATGAACGGACAATGGTTCCTGACGGCTCTTGATACACACAAAATGAGTAAGAACGTTAATAGTGACTTCTATGAGTTTTATGCTCAGTTCTCATCAAATCACAAATATCAGTCAAAGCACATTCTTAATCCGTTCCATTTCAAGACTTATGATTATGAAAACTTTCAGAGTATAGAAGGATTGCTTGATGTTAATCAGTGGCCTGACTATCGTCCTAAGTTGCCTTCGGGTACTATTACGAACATAAACTACGGACAAGGTTACGGCAATAGCCGTCGACGTGTCCTGATGATTTGTAGTCAGTCTGGCGGTATGGGGTGTTCACTCACTTTCGTGCGAAATGGCAAGACATGGATGCTTGAAAGATTAGAAAATTAAATCATTGAAAACCAACTTACTAACCAACTTTTATTAGTGTGTTGGTATAAAATATATTACCAAGAAATGTATTCGCTTTTAACACATAATACATTTGGCATTGACGCTAAGTGTACAGACTTTATTTCGTACCAAACAGTAGAGCAGCTGAAATCAATTACTTCAAGTTTGAAAGGAAGACGCTGGCTTCAAATTGGTGGCGGAAGTAACCTTCTCTTTGTTCATGACTTCGAAGGCGTTGTGTTACATTCTGAAATAAAAGACATAGAGATAGTAAGACGTAGCGGAGAATACGTGTGGCTTCGAGTTGGCGCAGGGTATGTATGGGACGATTTTGTAGCCTATTGTGTAGAGCATGGCTATTATGGCTTAGAGAACCTTTCGCTTATACCAGGTGAAGTCGGAGCCAGTGCTGTGCAAAACATTGGTGCCTATGGCGTAGATGTTGGTCAATATATAGATACAGTAGAAGCGGTTGAGGTGGCGACAGGCAATGTTTGCCAATTCAAGGGCGAAGAATGCCGCTATGCCTATCGTAGCAGTGTGTTTAAGCACGAGATGAAGGGAAAGTATATTGTGACGCATGTAATTTATCGCTTGTCGTTAAGTTTTGCTCCCGACTTGTCGTATGGTGCAATCAGCCGCGCGTTACAAGCGAATGATATTAATGCAGAGGTAGTTACTGCACAAGTTCTACGAAATGTGATTATTGATGTTCGCCGTTCAAAATTGCCCGACCCTGCTGAGATTGGAAGCGCTGGCTCTTTCTTTATGAACCCTGTAGTTAGTCAAAGCAAATTCGAAAGTTTGCAACAACAATATCCCGATATGCCTCACTATGTTGTTGACGGAGGAGTGAAAATACCTGCTGGCTGGATGATAGAACAATGTGGTTGGAAGGGAAAACGTGTTGGTAATGTAGGCGTTTATAGTAAGCAAGCGCTTGTACTTGTAAACTACGGAGGTGCGAAGGGCGAGGATATTGTCCAACTGAGTAATGCGGTGATTGCAGATGTAGAGCGTAAATTCGGTATAACGCTTCACCCAGAGGTCAATTTTATAGAATAAACAGAGATGTTGCTATGCCGAAGTTGATATTTTTAGGTACGGGAACAAGTACGGGTGTGCCACAGATTGGGTGTAAGTGTGAGGTATGTCGTTCAAATGATACTCGTGATAAACGTTTGCGCACGTCGTCACTATATATAGGTGATGACGGAAGTCACATCTTAATAGACTGTGGTCCCGACTTCCGTGAGCAAATGTTACGCCAGCCTTGCGACTCGATTGATGCAGTGTTGCTCACACACGAACATTATGATCATGTGGGGGGAGTTGATGACTTACGTCCCTTTAGTTTCGAACACTCATTGCCCATCTTTACAAATCAACTTTGCGCTGATAATTTGCGGCAGCGATTACCATATTGTTTTACTAAGAACAAATATCCTGGAGTTCCTAATATAGAACTTATTACTTTAGATCCTAAAGATAGTATCCTATTTGGTAATCAAACTGTTCAGCCAATTCAAGTGATGCATGACTTGATGCCAATTTACGGCTATCGCATTGGAAAAATGGCGTACATTACAGATATGAGCCACTTGGTAAAAAACGAAGATGAGAAGTTGAAAAACTTAAATGTGCTCATCGTTAACGCGTTACGAATAAATCCACATCATTCGCATCAAAGTTTAGATGAGGCCTTAACCTTTGCCAAGGCAATAGGAGCACGCGAAACGTATCTAATTCACATGAGCCACCAAATAGGTTTGCACCGACGTATCAACGAAATTTTGCCTCCTCATGTACATTTGGCTTATGACGGATTACAGATAGAATGGTGAGGTCGGTTTCCAAAAAAACTGTATGAGAGCAGGAAAATGACGCTGTAATGCTTATTGACATTTCGCTTTTGGCATTCTTTCAGTGCTGAAAAGCTGTATGCAAAGAACTTTTTTTGTAAGTTTGCATTATAAATTAAGAAATAACAAATATGATGCGTGCAAATACGATCTATTAGCACACACTATTTGCAACCGATTTATGAGAAAGAAAGCAATCAAAATACTTTGGAGTACTTATGCTGCGCTTTTGCTACTTGGCGCAATTGTTGTGCTTTGTGTAGAACAAGGTTGGATTGGCTATATGCCACCGATAGATGAACTACAAAACCCTATAAGTAAGTATGCCTCACAGGTGATAAGTGCTGATGGTAGACTTATGGGCACATGGTCGAGAAGTGAAAACCGTGTATTTGTAAGCTATGGTAATATTTCGCCACACATGTTTGATGCATTAGTCGCAACTGAGGACGAGCGCTTTTATGACCATTCAGGCATAGACGTTCGCGCTGTGATGCGTGCTGTCGTAAAGCGTGGTGTAATGGGACATAAAGAGGCTGGTGGTGGTAGCACTATTACGCAACAATTGGCAAAGCAACTCTATTCTTCTTCAGCCGAATCGACCATGCAGCGTTTAATGCAAAAACCTGTGGAATGGATTATCGCTGTAGAGTTGGAAAGACATTACACAAAGGAAGAAATCCTAACGCTTTACCTTAACTACTTTGACTTTCTACATAATGCTGTAGGTATAAAGACTGCAGCAAACGTTTATTTTGGAAAAGCTCCCAAAGATTTAACCTTGACGGAGTGTGCTACGCTTGTTGGCATGTGTAAAAATCCCTCTTATTTTAATCCCGTGCGCGAACCAGAGCGTTGCCGCGACAGACGCAATGTCGTGTTGCAACAAATGGTAAAGGCAGGAAAACTCTCTGAAACGGAATATGCCACGTTAAGCGAAGAGCCGCTAAAACTTAACTTTCATCGTATCGACCATAAAGAAGGTATTGGAGCTTATGTGCGCGAGTATTTACGCCGTATAATGATGGCTGAAAAGCCAGAACCTTCTAATTATCATGCTTGGCAGCGTCAGCAGTTCTATGAAGACTCATTGATGTGGGCAAACGATCCCTTGTATGGATGGTGTAAGAAGAATCAAAAACGCGACGGAAGCAATTATGACATTTACACTGATGGCTTAAAGGTTTATACGACCATTGATTCTCGCATGCAGCAATATGCAGAACAAGCTGTCTATGCGCAGGTAGGAAAGAACCTGCAACCGAAGTTTGAGGCAGAACGACGCAGCTCGCCCAACTTCCCCTATAGTGCAGACCTTAGTCGAAGCGATGTAAAGCGTCGTATAAAGAGAGCTATCAAGCAGTCTGATCGTTATCGCATGATGAAGTCATTGGGCGCAACAGAGGAGGAGATAGATAAGGCTTTCCATACCAAAGTGCCAATGACAATGTTTACCTATCGTGGTGAAGTAGACATGACGATGACTCCAATAGACTCCATATTATATTATAAGAAGTTCTTACGCTCGGCATTGGTATCAATCGATCCGATGACGGGACAAGTGAAGGCCTACGTTGGAGGTCCAGACTTTTCGCACTTTCAATATGACATGGCTATGGTAGGACGTCGCCAAATAGGTTCGACGATGAAACCATTTGTCTATGCAATGGGACTGCAAGGAGGCTTAACACCACGTACAACTATACTGAATATACAACGCAGCTATGGAGGTTGGTGTCCTCGTAATAGTAGCAGAGCCTCATACGGTGCTCATGTAACATTGAAATGGGGTTTAAGCCGTTCAAACAACTGGGTAACCGCTGGCCTTATGTATCAAATTGACCCTACGGGGCAAGCACTTGTTCGCGACCTTCATGCTTTGGGTGTGGCAAATGACAATATGCAGCCCTCGTTGCCCTTATGTTTGGGTACGTGCGATATTACGCCAGCCGAATTGGCATCTGCCTATACGGCATTTGTGGAGAAAGGTATACGTCGTGCCCCCTTACTTGTTACGCGCATAGAAGATAGCGAAGGAAATGTAGTGGCAGAGTTTACCCCTCGAACCAATGAAGTCTATAGCGAAGAGACGGCATATAACATGATAGACATGATGAAGGCTGTTATTGATGAAGGTACAGGACGTCGCTTGCGTTCTACCTACGAAATGAAAGGCCCGATAGCAGGTAAGACAGGTACAACAAACAACAACTCCGATGGTTGGTTTGTTGGATGTGTTCCTCAATTAGTTACGGCTGTGTGGGTAGGTGGTGATGAGCGCGACATTCATTTTAATTCGACGGCTTTAGGACAAGGTTCTGCTTCGGCTCTGCCCGTGTGGGCGCTCTATATGAGACGCGTCTATGCCGACAAATCCTTAGGTTACGACCCCGAGCGAGATTTTGATCGTCCAGTCTCTATGCAGGAGACAACGCATTGCCATGCAGCTTCAAGGGGTGGGAGCAAGAATGAGGAATCTGTCGAAACGTTTACTACAAATAATGAAGCTACTGAGCCTGTCAAAAAAGCGAAAAGTAAGTCAGCGGCTGAAAAATATTTTGAATAGGAACGTGCTGAGGCGTCACGCGATGATTGTGCGTTGATGCGTGCTTATGCTAATAGGCAGTGACGCTTTCAATTTCATAAACGAATAATGATAGTTAGATTATAAGGTACTTAACATGATGCAAAGAATATATATATGGGCGCTTATAAGTGCCATGTCAGTGTCAAGCGCTTGGGCGCAAAAGATTGTTGTAGGATCTGTTACGTTGAAAGATGGTGGCATTTATACGGGCGAACTCATAGGTGGTAAACCAGGTGGGAAGGGCCGTGTCCAATATGATAATGGTGACACTTATGAAGGGTCTTTTGTTAAGGGACTTCGACAGGGTGAAGGTACATTTACTGAAGCCGACGGCTCTCGCTATGAAGGAAACTGGACAAAGAATGAGCGTAACGGCAAAGGGACTTACTATGCCGTAAATAACAATCGCTACGTTGGTACATGGTATCGCAATCAAAAAGAAGGATTTGGCAAAATGTACTACTATAATGGTGATGTATACGAAGGCCAATGGAAAGACGATGTACGCAATGGAAAGGGAACCTACACTTACAAAAGTGGAGCTTATTATAAAGGCGATTGGGTGAACGACCAAAAGGACGGTAAGGGTATCTTTGATTGGAATGACGGTTCTAAGTATGAGGGCGCATGGTTGAAAAATCAGCGTAACGGTCGCGGTACATACATCTATGCTGACGGCGACTATTATAATGGCGATTGGAAAGACGACATGCAAGACGGCCGTGGAATCTATAAGTTCCGCAATGGCGACGTGTATGAAGGACAATATACAATGGGAGAACGAACGGGTGAAGGCTCGTTTCGTTTTGCCAACGGCGACACATACGTTGGCAATTTCTTGAATGGTGAACAAAGCGGTCAAGGCACATTTCAATGGAAAGGCGTTGCTTCATACACTGGACAGTGGCAGCACAACATGATGCACGGTCACGGTGTGTACAAATGGAAAAACGGTGATGAGTATAATGGAGAGTGGAAGAATAATCGCATGGACGGCGAGGGAACGTTACGTTTTGCTGCGGGAGGACGTTTTAAAGGACAATTCCGCGAAGGCAAACGTGACGGACGCTCTGTTGAGATACGTGCTGACGGTACACGTATAGATTGCACTTATCGCGACGGACAAAAGCACGGGAAATACAAAGAGTATGATGCCAATGGTAATGTGACGAAGCAAGGAGAGTACTCAAATGGACGTGTTGTACAATAGACTCACTGTCTTGTAAGTATGACAAGCCAAAGAGTATAGGAATACGCAAGTAAGAAACCTATTAAACTAAATATATCATGAAAGCCACAACTTCAACAAAAAAGAAGACGGTAAAACGTGTATCACGTCCGCGACAACTAAAGATTGTTAGAGACGACGAATGGTTGCAACCCTTTGAAGCAGCCATACAAGGGCGACACGAACACGTTAATAACAAAATAGCTGACTTAACAGGTGGAAAAGGCTCGCTAAGCGACTTTGCTGATGGACATCTGTACTTTGGTCTGCATCGCACACCACGCCAATGGGTGTTGCGTGAGTGGGCCCCCAATGCTACTGCCATTTACCTAACGGGTACTTTCAATCAGTGGCAAGAACTTCCCAATTATGCCTTAAAACGCATTGATGAAAATGGCACCTGGGAATTGAAATTACCTGCCAAGGCATTACATCACCTCGACCTTTACAAACTGTCAATACATTGGGACGGCGGTCAAGGCGAACGTGTGCCAGCTTGGGCAACACGTGTAGTACAGGACGAAAAAACAAAAATATTTAGTGCGCAGGTGTGGCACCCTGAGCATGCTTATGAGTGGAAAAAGCAAACGTTTCGCCCCAAGCGAGGTCCTTTGTTTATATACGAGTGTCATATAGGCATGTCGCAAGATGCTGAAAAGGTCGGGACATACAATGAATTTCGCTTAAACGTTCTTCCGCGCATTATTGCCGATGGCTACAATTGCATTCAGATAATGGCCATTGCCGAGCATCCTTACTATGGAAGCTTTGGCTACCATGTAAGTTCCTTCTTTGCCCCAAGTAGTCGTTTCGGTACGCCAGATGAACTTAAGCAACTCATCGACGAGGCACATGCAGCAGGCATTATGGTGATTATGGACCTCGTGCATAGTCACGCGGTAAAGAATGAGGTAGAAGGACTTGGCAATTATGCTGGTGATCCCAACCAATTCTTCTATCCCGGCAGCCGACATGAACATTCGGCTTGGGATAGCCTTTGCTTTGACTATGGCAAGAATGAGGTCGTACACTTCTTGCTTTCAAACTGCAAGTATTGGCTGACAGAATTCCACTTCGATGGTTTCCGCTTCGACGGTGTCACCTCTATGCTCTATTATAGCCACGGATTAGGAGAAGCCTTCTGCGGTTATCCCGATTACTTTAACGGACATCAGGACGATAACGCTATCTGCTATCTAACGCTTGCCAATCTACTCATACACGAAGTGAACCCCTCTGCCATCACTATAGCAGAGGAGGTAAGCGGTATGCCAGGCTTAGCAGCACCCTTTAAGGACGGTGGATATGGCTTTGATTATCGTATGGCTATGAACATTCCTGATTATTGGATAAAGACGATTAAGGAGCGCCGCGATGAGGATTGGCGTCCATCGTCTATACTATGGGAACTTACCAACCGTCGCGCTGACGAAAAGACGATTTCGTACTGCGAAAGTCATGACCAAGCGCTCGTGGGCGATAAGACGCTCATCTTCCGTCTGATTGATGCAGATATGTATTGGCATTTTAAGAAGGGCGACGAAAACTACACCGTACATCGGGGTATCGCCCTTCACAAAATGATACGCCTTGTCACGGCATCAACTATTAATGGTGGCTACTTAAACTTTATGGGCAATGAGTTTGGCCACCCAGAGTGGATAGATTTCCCACGTGAGGGAAATGGCTGGAGCTATAAGTACGCTCGACGCCAGTGGAACTTGGTTGACAATCACGAACTCTGCTATCACTATTTGGGCGACTTTGACAATAAGATGATACATCTATTGCGCAACACTGAGAGTGATATACGAAAGTTCCCTGTGCAAGAAGTATGGCATGACGACGGCGACCAAGTGTTAGCCTATATGCGTGGTTCTTTGGTCTTTGTATTCAACTTCTCGCCCAATCGCTCTTATGATGGGTATGGCTTCCGTGTGCCAGAGGGCGCTTACGAAGTAGTGTTGAATACAGATGCTACAGAATTTGGCGGAAATGGTTTAGCAGACGACACGGTATGCCATTTGACAAACTTCGATCCGCTTTTGGCTCGCGAACACAAAGGTTGGCTAAAACTTTACCTACCAGCTCGTTCGGCCGTTGTACTCTGCAAGAAAAAAGAAACAAAAGAGGAGAAAAACAAGAAGTAAGCGTAACCAAAATCATATATCGTTTATTATTGGTGTCCGATAAAATTCTAGTCTTTCGAAAAAAAAATAGGGCCGATTCCATTTTGCTGGAGTCGGCCCTTTTGGGTTATATTGATGCAACTGTATTGCCAACTGGGGCATCGAGTTCCAAGTTGGCAATGCTGACGCGAGGACGAGGCTGCTGATAAAATAGCGGTTTATAGAGTTAAAGTCTTCCTTTTCGAGCTTT
>ERZ780178.438-NODE-438-length-32363-cov-49.879101_pt1 | contig 32363 bp, 26 predicted proteins | sample MGYA00511018_ERZ780178 | MGnify/ENA primary metagenome ERZ780178 (study PRJEB29588, sample SAMEA2151439) | human gut metagenome | biome: human gut; feature: human-associated habitat; material: faeces | place: Denmark | collected 2008/2010 ...
ATAAATATAACTATCTAATTATACTTTTTTCACACTTTGGCACTCTTGAAGGGAAAGTTGCGGAAAATTAAACTGTAACTGTCACTGTCACGCTTTGGGCAGTCATGGAGAGGTGAAAGAGTTCAATCGTACAGTTAGAAAGTGTTCTGTCATGCCTTTGAAATATTTATTTTCATTTTTTCCGTAAAATCCTTGCTTGTTTCAAAAATAAATTGTACTTTTGGAGCATGAATAACAAGCTATTCTTATCTAATGTATGATAAATGCATGAAAGTTAGCGCGTTATCTCATAGTAAACAACTAATGGTGAAAACCAATAACCAGAACGCAAGCCCCGCTTGGCAGAGTGAACGCTCTCCAGGCGGGGTTTCTGTATTCATAAATTGATAATAGTGAATGAAGAATAATGTTTTTGACTGGCATCACAGTCTCTTCTATGGCGAGAAACTTAGGTTTAGTGATTTCGACACTAAGAATCCTACATCGCTAGACGCATTGCTCAAGAAAATCTATATGCTTGCGCAAGAACGCGGTTTTATGCCGATGAGGGATTCGCTCCCTGCATTCAATGCCGCCTATTATGTGGCTGCCTGCTTAACTAATACGGAGAACCTGAATGAGTCTTTTAGTTGGGAGAAGATGAATTCGGCGACAGAAAATATCTGGCGGGATCATGCTAGGAGACGCAATCGGAGTTACGGGGATTCTTGCTCCATGGGTCAGCTTATACTCGTGAGATGGATGGTTTATGCCATTTTGTCTTGCCAGGAGTGTATATCTGATGAGATGAAGTCTTTTCTGCAGGTCTTCAGAAAAAAACTTCTGAAGATTGTTACAGCTGATAACTTTTGTTTATTAGAAAGTCCTTCCTTTTGTTTAGACATTCCTGATGTGATAGATAAATGGATATATAGATATCACACGGATTTGCGTCCTCATCCTCTGCATCCCAAGCATTATCCCTCTGATCTCTGGGAGAGTGTAGTTTGCGAGTATAGTCTGGCTGAATTGAAGTTGCAATTGACTTTCTTTCCTACGATACAAGAGCAAATGGCGTTCTTAAAGTGGGCTAAGGAGGCATCTGATAAGTTAGGTATTTTACATCTTCCATTTCCTGCTGATTCGTCAGATTTGCCATTTCCTCCACCCTCGTCAGGCTCGCCTTTCCCTTCTTCAGGAATTGGTCCTTTACTGTAGTAACTTAACTTCATTATATCGGAATGGAAATAACAGATGAATTATATGCCGACCTTTCCAAGCGTATAAAGGCCGGAGAGTTTTTGAAGAAGGGTGCCACTTTTGCCAGTCTGCCTTCTTTTTCTGAGGGTGCCTCTTCTGCCAGTCTGCCCTCTCTCCCTGAGGGTGCAGATGAGCGTATGCAGTCGTTTTACGAAGATTGCAAGGCATCGCGTGCTTTGGACGAGAAGAAGATCAAGGCCTTGGAAAATGAGATCCAGGCTTTGAAAGATGAAGCAAAGGCACGGATGGGGCGCAATGATGCGAATGAAGCGATTGCAGAGTTCAATTCAGCATTGGAAACTGATTACGATAATTACAAGGCTGAGTCGGAGAAGACCATCGCTACGCTGAAGGAGGCGCTGGATGATGCCCGAAAGTTATCTACTGATGCCTTGGACAGAAATAAGAAACTGCTGAAGGAGATTGAGCGGTTGAGAGCCAAGAATGAAACACTTAGCAGTTATGAAGCTATATCATATAAGCGTATGCCGCCACCTGTGCAGGAAGAAAGCGGGAAAGATGATGGCAGCAAGGCAAAGGCCAAGATTGCCAAGAAGATTATCAAGGCTGGCGTGGATTATGCTTCTGATATTGCAAAGGTAGAAACCCCAGAGGATGGACACATGTGTATGCGCTTGCTTGACTATATGCTGGAAGAGGGTGTAAAGAAGGAGCTCTCTCATGACAAGGATACCCAATATGAACTGGGTAACATGATTCTGGGTATCATTTCAAACCGTGACCGGGCAATAGAGGAAATGAATGCCCGCAAGGTTGAAAATGAAGCTAAAATCGTAGTCAGTGACGGCGGAATTTACAATAACGAGGTAAACAATCAGCATGTCGTTCCGCAGAACACGGGCAATGTCCTGCCTGGAGAAGGGATGCCGCAGTATAAGTTGGAGGATATGCCGCAGAATAATTGGGGAGGTGATCAGCAATGAAAGAAAATCGGAAAGAATCTAAGGTAGTCATCTGTCCTGGTGCTGTCTACAACGGATATGTTGAGCACCAGAATATCTTTGGCGTGATGAATGTATATCCATCGGGTGGAGGTGAAGCTGGGCAGAAGAGCCAGAGCATGGCTCATGTCGGGCAGATTGGGAAGCCATCCCACAAGGGCAGAAACAGCGAGCACCTCTTTGCCCTCGACGATGCCTGCTACTGCAAGGATGAGGTGGAAACCCGCAAGCAGGTAAGCCTCTTCTGCCGATTCCTTAAGCAGAACGAAATGCAGGGCGAGCCTATCAGTGCTAAGGTGGATTCGCCCCTGAACATCGCCATTTTCTCTTTTGTGAGGCATTGGAAGAAACTGGGTGTTATTCCTCCAAAACGAGTGGTGGGTGTAAACACCATCTTCAGATTCCTCTCGGAAGATTGCCGCATCAGCAACTATGCTACGGGCAAATCTTTCTATAATGCCTTCAATGGTAGAGAACCGAAACCGGATGCCGATATCGAGCGGAAAGTTGATGCTTTTTTCGAAGAAAACAGGTTTAATGATTGATGCTTTTTTTCGAAGAGAATAGTTTTAATGATTAATCCTATTTTTCCTAAAAATCCTATTGGAAAAATTGCCGTATCTTTGCCCCGTAATCAGATGATAAGTCTGGTTACGGGGCTTTTTCATATACCGAGAAAACTGGTACCATTTCGAAGTTTCATGATGAGCCTGATATAGAATATAATTTATGTTTTAGATTAGTTTAAAGATAAGTTTTAAAAGTTAGATCATGAAGGAAAAAATGAAGATTGTTAAGCTCCTTGCCACCCAGAGTGGAACGAGCCAGCAGACAGGTAAGCCTTGGAAATCTCGCGAGGTGGTTGTTGAGAGTGTGCAGAATGCAATGCATCCCGACCAGTATGTTGCCCGACTCTTTGGCGAGGCGGTGGATAAGTTTACAGCTCAGGAGGGTGAGGTGATCGGCATCGAACTCCGCCACAGCGTAAGAGAGTATAACGGCCGCTATTATGGCGAGACAAGCATCGCTGACTTTGAGCAGGTGCAGCCGTTTTAAGGGTGATTAGCAGAAGATTAAAGCTTTTTACTAATCACAAAGTTCAACCTCAAAATTAAAAGTATCATGTATATTAAGGTACAGATTTCAGACGAAGTGTATAAGGCTCTTGTAGCCAGTGGAAAACGCAAGAGAGGCTCTATAGCCCTGGTAGGTCCTAAGGAGGGCAACTTCAATGCCTTCTCCAGCGGTAAGGTGAGAACCAAGCCCCGCAAGTTTGTCAAGCTGCCTCATGGGGTGGCCAGTGTAGATGAGGATTATGTGAGACTGCATCTCAACATCAACCGTCAGGAGACCGATATTGAGCCAGCCGAAGCCATCCGCTGCGAGAGTGAGGATGCAAGTGAATTTATCTTTAACAATCGCCTATGAGTTTCGGAATATCCAATAGTGTAATGAGCCGGGTGGTGCAGGTTTGCACCCCCGAGCTCTTCCACCAGGCTACCTGCAGCAGCGTGGTGAAGGATGTTTGTTCGCAGATAGCTGATGCGCTGGAGAGCAAGCGTCGTGGCGAGATGAATAACGAGGATTTCGAGACGCTGAAGACCCAGCTCAAGAAGTGCCTTCCGATACTTACTCCTCATGCCACCTTCAGGAATGGCCGCAGATGCAACAGCGATGCCATCCCCAGCGGCTTTTCCATCTATGATATCGACCATATCCCGAATCCTCGTGGATATTGGGAAGAGAAGAAGAAGCTGCTGGCAGAAAAGAAGATTGGGGTATTCATGGTTTCCAGGGATTTGCAATCCCCGGAAAGCAAGGAGCCAGCCGGCTCTAAACAGATCAACACAAGCAAGGAGCCGGCCGGCTCTAAGCAGATGATCAGCGTGCTGGATCTGATAGTCCTGGTTCACGTAACTCCCTCTTCCGAGGGTTTGCGCCTCGTCTTTATCATTCCTGATGGTATGTCGCTGGCTGATGCCCAGAAATGGATGTCGCAGCAGTTGGGAGATGGGGAATATGATGTATGCGTGAAGGATCTGGCTCGTCCGTCTTTCATCGTTCCCGAAGACTACATCCTCTTTATCAATAATGAGGAATTGTTTAAGGAAAGAATCGTTACATACTCCCTTGCCGGGGATTGCAAATCCCCGGAACGCCTGGCGGGGGCAAATCATCAAGTTCAAAGTTCAAATCTCAAAGTTCAAAGTAATTCAAATGTTCAAGACAATCGACTTCCGGGCACTCACAGCCATCCTGCTGTTTCTTCTGGCTCTGCTATTCAGCCTGCCCAATCTGGTGATAGCAATGGTACTGCTGCTGGTGATCTCAGCCCTGCTGGAGCTCATCCTGATGCTTGCCCGGAAATCTTCCCCACGGAGTACCAAGGCATTCCCTATTATCAGCTCATCCGCAAGCTGATAGAACTGCTTGGCGGCGAGCCAGAGCACGGATCCCGTAATTCATTTATCTTTACGCTTTCCTGCTATCTCCGCTACCTTTGCGATGACAATCCGGCATGGATCAAGCAGATCATCCCCATCTTCGGCGAAGACCAGAAGCGAGCCTTCACCACCGTGGAGAGTGCCTGTAGCAGAAAGCAGTCGCACCGCATGCCCAGCATTGTGCGTACAGCCATCAAACTGGCTCAGGAGGCTGACAGCAAGGCGAAAGGGGAGGGAAGCTATGATGATGAGGATTTCGGTGATATCCATAATCCCGAATCCTATTTCTACAACATCCATCAGATGCCGCAGAAACTGCCCAAGCTCATCAAGCTCCTCATCTCCAAGACGCCTTCCATCTATCGCCCAGCGGTATCTCAGGCTGTATTTCCGCCGCTGGCTTCGCATCTCCTGGAAACCCGATTCCGCTACATTGATAATGTAGAGCACGAAGCAACACTATCATCAATCCTCTGCGCACCGACAGGAAGCGGAAAGGAGGCGATTACCCAACCGATCAACAGAATTATGGCGGATATCAGAAGACGTGACGCCGAGCAGCGTGAACGTGAAAGAAAATGGAAGGATGAATGCAACAGCAAGGGAGCCAACAAGGATAGGCGTGAACGTCCGGAAGGGCTTGTGATACAGGAGGTAAACATCGATATGACCAATCCGGCATTCGTGCTCCGCATGAAGGAGGCTGCGAATCATTTCCTCTATGCCAAGGTAAACGAACTGAACCTCTTCGATGCCCTCAAGGGCAAGACCAACCAGCATTTCCGCATCATGGAGCTGGCTTTCGACCTGGGCAATTACGGACAGGACCGAGTGGGCACCCAGAGCGTTACGGAGACCGTGAAGGTACGTTTCAACTGGAACGCCTGCTGTACTCCCAAGAAGTGCAGAGATTATTTCCGCAAGGTGGTAACCGATGGACCTATCTCCCGCATCTCGTTTGCCACCATCGAGCGTCGTCCCTGCGGTTCGGATATCCCCGTATATGGCACCTATGATGCCGCCTTTGATGAGGAACTGAAGCCCTACATCGACAATCTCCTGAAGGCGAGAGGGTTGGTAAACTGTCCGCAGGCGATGCGTCTTGCCAAGACTTTGGTGGAGGAAAATGCCGAGTTTTCGCGTCTCTCTCAGAACTATGTCTTCGAGAATCTGAGCTTTCGTGCCAACGTCATTGCCTATCTCAAGGCGTGCGTGCTCTATGTGGCCAATGGCATGAAGTGGGAGAAGTCAATTGAGGATTTCGTGAGATGGAGCGAGCGGTATGATCTGTGGTGTAAGTTGAAATTATTCGGACAGATGATTTATGATGCCGACAATGATGGATCTGATATCCGGAAGACTTCGCCAAGAGGACCGATGAATCTGCTGGAGCTACTGCCTGATGAATTCTCGCTCGATGATTATGTAAAGGTGAGACAGAAAGAGGGCTATGAAGACAACATCTCGAAGGCGAAGGTAGCGCTCAGACAATGGGAGCACCGGGGATATGTGGTAAGGATAGAGCGTGACAGTGACAGTTACAGTTTTATTTTCCGCAAGTTGAAGTTTCTGAAAGGTTCATCCTCCACTTCTTCCGGATCATCCTCCACTCCTTCTTCTTAATAGTAATTAAATAATCTTATGCAAGTAGTAATTAAATAATCTTATGCTTATGGAAATAGTTTTAGAACGAATAGCCAAGAAAAATACTTATACCATCGGCAGACTGTATCTGCTTGCCGATGGTGATGTGAAGCGCAAGTCGCTTTCGGGCAAGCGTGTTGGCGATAAGCGCAGCTTCAGACATAGTTTTGATATGCAGAAGTTGTCTGATGATACCTATTTCTGTGATACGATGGAGCCTACCTGGCGCAATCTGAAAGGGGTGGATCTGAAACCTCAGGAGGTGAATGCCAAGTATAGCAGGGTAAGCGGCAAAGTGGCGAGGAAGATTCCTGGCCACACTGCTATCCCCGAGGGTTCGTACCGCGTGCTCATCACTTTTTCGCCCCGTTTCAGGCAGTGGCTGCCGTATGTGCAGGGTGTGCCCGGTTTTGAGGGCATCCGCATCCATGCCGGCAACTATCCCGACGATACTCAGGGCTGCATCCTGGTGGGCGAGAACAGGCTGAAGGGCATGGTGGTGAACTCCCGCATCTGGCTCACCCGCCTGATGAAGCGGATAGATGAGGCGCAGCAGCAGGGAGAAACGGTTTGGATCACGATTGTCTGATTTCTAAAAAAGTTGGTGGGCTTCATAAAATGAAGGTCACCAACTTTTCTGATATTGCTCCACAAAAGTTTGAGGAGTCATGATTTTAATTTGTTGCTTATCTTTTACTCCATCGAAATCCTTGATATTGATAGTTAACAATACATCGGCATTACAATTTAAAGCAGCCTGATACTGGTAACTGTCTTCTAAATCTTTAAACTTATCATCTATTACCCCTTGCTCTAGCCCTGCTTTTGAAGCTGTAACAATTTGAAATGTATCAAGAATACGAAGCAATATTTTCCGCTCGTTTACCAAACGCTCGGGGTTATAGATATTCATTCTTCTCAATTGTTTGTCTACCAAAAATGTTATGGTATAGAATCCCCCTTCTGACAAAAACAGAGTATTTTTGTCAGGTGATAATTTTATTATTTTAGCGACAGCTTCGAATTGCAGTCTTTTTTCTAAAAATTCCGCAATGATATTAGTATCACAAAAGATTTTCATATTCCGTATTTTTCTTCCAGATACTCATCACGAAGTTCCTTGTCACTCTTGTCTGAGGCAAATATACCAGCTAATTCGTCCCAACTAAACATCTTTGAGGAATTCAACTTCTGGGTTTCCTCAGCCTTAGGTGCTTCTACAATAATCTTTAGCAAGACCTTGTTTACCCAATCTTCGATATTGAGTTTGTCTTTTCTTGCAAATATTGCAGCTTTGTCATATACTTCCGGTCTTAATGTTATTGTTGCCATAATCAATATATTTATATTTAGCAATGCAAAACTACAATTTTTTCTTGAAACTACCAAGAAAATAATAGAAAAAATAGGGCTTTCTAAAAAAATACCTGAAAAAGCTGAGGGTGTGTCATAAGTCACAGCCAACACGCCCTGAACCAACGGTCACCGGCCGAAGGGAAAGGTAAAGGGGAGAAGCTCCTAGCCAGGGCCTTCAGCCCGTATTTGAACCACATGTGAAACTTCTGTATATACGATTTACTGTTCTATTTTCCGCACAGCTTGTTATCTCTTTCCTCGATGGTGTAGCTGAAAGTTGGTGGGCTTCATAAAATGAAGGTCACCAACTTTTTGCTTTATGCATTGCATTAACCCTTGGCATGCTATCGGCTAGGATAATATTTCCTGTATTTTCTCCTCTCCGATATTCAATGTCTTTGCTATCATTTCAGCCGTCATTCCTGTTTTTGATAATGCCAGGACGGCTGCACGCAAGGATGCCTTCTGCTCTTGAAGTGCCGCATCTTTCTCTTGAAGTGCTGCATCTTTCTCGTCAAGCTCCGTTTTTTGCTTTTCGAGTTCTTTTTTCTGCGTCATGATAGTAGCATCCTTTTGTATAATGGCTGTATCCCTGTCTTCCAGAGCCTGGAAGAACTCATCTTCAGCATTCATTCTGTTTCTGATGTCAGGATTAGCGGCTGCCGACTGTAGTCGATGGAGGATATGCTCCATTTCTGCATCATCCGCATATTTATTTTCATCCAACTCAAGCATTCGCTGGTCGTCCGGATAAATCTGCGACTGGTCGAATACGCTCAGTATCTTCTCCAATCTGTTGTTTACCCTTCCTCTCAGCAGCGGTATCTGGACAATGATGCTGTCATGCTGCAGACTCTCCACAAATGGATCAGGTGTCTCCTGGAGTATCTCATTTCCTTCATAGTCATATACCTTATGCTTGGCATAGATCACGGGTTCCGTAAACTTGCCCACGCAATGGCCTAGCAGATACACCGCCACGGTTGGCAGGGCGAATTTGCCTTTGGTATCCTTGCGCATATTCTCCTTGTTGTTATACTGCACAGCCAGATATTGGCGGAAGCGCAAAGTCTCCGTCTCCAGCCAAGTTTTCTGCAATTCTATCAGAATCAGTTTTTTGCTGCCGTCATCTTCCAATACGGTTGCTGCAAAATCAACACGAAACATGGAGATGGCATCGCGGGAAATGTTGGGATACTCGTGACGTCGCATTTCTACAGCAATCACCGTTTTCTGCAAGAGTGCAGAAAGCAAGGTCTTGGCTATTCGCTCGTCTTCCATCATATACTTGAAGACGGCATCGTAAAGTGGGTTGGCTACGTATATCTTCATATTCTATCCTCCTGATAAGTTGAACTATTGCAAAGGTGATGCCAGCTCGGCGTAATGAAAGCCTGCTTTCATTTTGCCAAGAACCGCTTTGCTTCTGCAAAGATACGCTGAATATTTGTAACTTCCAAATTTTTATGGCGATATTTTATTTATTTTGTAGGCTATGATGGGGGCAAATACAGAAATTTGGTGGGCTTCATTTTATGAACCCCACTACAAATCCCCAACCGAAAACGAAGGAACCCGATTCTGAATCTCTATGATTCGGAACCGGGCTCCAGGACTTAGTATCGAAAAAAATTAAAAATAGTCTTACTTGAAGTATCTCTTGTAAAGACCTGCGAAACCTGCACAGTGGCGAGCCTCGTCCTTAGCCATCTCATGAACAGTATCGTGGATAGCATCAGAACCCTGCTCCTTGGCAAGCTTGGCAATGCGGAACTTGTCCTCGCAAGCACCCTTCTCAGCTGCGATGCGAGCCTCGAGATTGCTCTTGGTATCACCCAAAACCTCACCCAGCAACTCTGCAAAGCGAGATGCATGGTCAGCCTCCTCGAACGCATAGCGCTTGTAAGCCTCTGCAATCTCTGGATAACCCTCGCGGTCTGCCTGACGAGCCATTGCAAGATACATACCTACCTCGCCACACTCACCTGCAAAGTGATCCTTCAATCCCTTGATGACCTCCTCATTGACGCCATCCTTATATGCCTGACCGAGAACGTGTACAGTAGCGAATGTCAAATCATCGTCCACTGTATCTTCCATCTCCTTGAACTTGCTGGCTGGAGCCTTGCAAATAGGGCACTTCTCTGGTGCCTCTGTACCCTCATAGATGTAACCACAAACGGTGCAAATAAATTTCTTCTTCATAATGTTAATGTATTAAAATGTTCTTGTATTGTATTATCTTATTACTATTAATTCTCTTGTCTGACGAATCATTTCGGCAACTTGTACCTATTAATTCGTCTTCTTCTCCATCTTCTTGGCGCAAGCTGAACAGATGCCCTTGTAGTAGAGCTGTTCCTCCTGCACGATGTTGCCATCTATCACCTTGGTCTCTGTTACCCGTGGTGCTTGCTCATCGAAGAGGTCGATGATCTTGCCGCAGTTCTTGCAGTAGAAGTGAACGTGTGGCTCGATGTTGCCATCATAGCATACGCGATGCTCGTCGATGGTGATCATCTGGGCTGCATTTACCTCACTCAGCATGCGGAGCGTGTTATACACTGTAGTACGGCTTAGGGTCGGTACCTTGTTCTCCAAAGCTTTGTAAACATCTTCGATGTTTGGGTGGGTAGGGTGCTTGATCAGGTAGTCCAGGATTGCCAGTCTCTGTACTGATGGTCTTATGCCTTTCTCCACCAATCTGTTGTAAGCTTCTGTTTTTTTCATATTCCTATCTCTTGATTGATTTTTACGTTTGCAAAGGTAATGAATTTATTTCTATCTACCAAATAATTCTGTAAAAAATCCAAAATAATAGGCTTTATTTTTAGATAATTTACAGAATTAAATGTTTGTTCACAAAAAAGAGGCTATTTTCCGGTCTTTACGCCCAGGAATTTATCTACCATCATCAGCTGTTTGAGCAGGAAGGCTGGCTTGCATGCCTTCTTTGCCTTGAGCTTGATGGTGAAGAGATCGCGGGTGCCCTCTACGGCTGGCTGCTCACCGATGTTGACGAAGGTAGGGTAGAGCACCTTGCTGCCATCTGAGTGCAGACGGTCCTTGGTGAGGTTCTCCATCTTGCCCATATCCTTCACATCCACTCCGATGAACTCGTATTCGGTGGCGCTGTATGGCAGGGCGAAGCTCAGGGCATTGAGCGATACGAGACCCTTGCCCTTTACGGTGAGGGTGATGGTTTCGCCTGCCTTGTACATCTTCTTGTCAGCTGCGAGACTGATGCTGCCCTCTACGGCTGGCACCTTCTTGCTGCTTACTCCGCTCTTGAGCTGGGTAGCCACCACGGAGATATCATAGGCGTCGATGAGACCGTTGCCGTTGATATCGCCCTTGCTTACGTAGCCCTCGAAGTCCTTGTCGCCCCTGCGCAATCCGCAGTAGTTGAGGTAAGAGGTGAAGTCGTTCTCGTCGATGCGCCCGTCGTGGTTGATGTCGCCAGCCTTCTCCATCTTGCTGCCTGGAACCTTGAATACGTACATCTCGGCACCCGAACCCATTCCGCCTCGGGCTTCCTCTATGGTCATCCTGATGTACTGAGCCTCTGGGTTGCCCTGGAACTGGTATTCTTTCACGGCATTCTCGTTCTTCCAGTCGAAGCTTCCGGTCTCGGTCCAGTTGATGCCGTCGTTGCTGATGGCGAACTTGCCCTTCTGGATCTGTCCGTTGGTTTCGCGCTCAGAAGCCGGGAGATAGTGAATCTTCTCGAGCTTGGCGATGCCGTTGAGGTTGAGGGTTACATTGAATGGCAGTACACCTTCCTTCTTGTAGTAGTCGGTATGCCAGAAGTTCTTCTCGTTGAAGTCGAACATCTTCGAAACCTCCAGTCCTTCCCAGTCCTTCGTAGAGTTGGTGGCTGTGATGTTGCGGATGGCTTCATCGAGAGGGTCCTTGATGGTATGCGCCTGAACGGTGGCCCATTCAGAAACGCCGTCCTTGTTCACGGCTCTTACCTGCACCTCGTAATCGGTTTCCGGCTTCAGGTTCTCGATGGTGAACTCGTTGCTGCGGATGGTGGAATGAATCACGCCATCCACCTTTACCTCATAGTAGTCGGCGTTGGCCTGCTTGTTCCAGGTAGCCACCAGCTCGAATGCCTTGTTAGGGCTCTGGCTGTCCTTCATCGTTACCTGAGGGGCAGCGAGGGCACCGGTGGCGTGGAGTAGCACATCGGCGTCATCCATCTGATAGCCATCCATGCGGAGCTCTACGTCGTTGGCAGTGATGTCGGTCTTCGCCAGTCGCACATAAACCATCGGGTTCTTGCGGATATCCATCTTCTCGAAGTCGCTGCCCGGTGTGGCGAAGCGGTTGAGCTGTGGAGCCTCGTCGAAGAACCATGCATTCTCGGTGTTGCGGAGTTCATCGAGCGAATTCACCTGGGTCAGCTTCACGCTCTTTCCGCCAATCTTCGCTGCCAGCTTCTTAGGCATCTGGCTCAGATTGATGCGCAGCTCGGTAGCCTGGTTCTTCTCCTGACCCTGGAAGTGGCCCGTGGTCTTGTAGATATGTACGTTGAGACGGCCCTTCTGCAGGGAAGAGGTGATATGGGTGGTGGCGTGTTCGCCCAGGCGGTAAAGCTCGGTCTTGCCGTCATCATCATAGAGGGCGTAATGGGTTTCGCCGTATGGATAGAGTTCGAAGATGCGCTGAGTGTTGTCTATCTGCGATACGTTGTTGTTAGGATTTACCATCGGGATGATGGCACCTCGCTTTACGAAGACAGGCAGTTTCCAGTAGGGAGCCTCAAACTCGTTGATGATTCTTCCACCTTTATATATATGTCCGCTGAAGTAATCCACCCATTCGCCCTGAGGCAGGTAGATGCCGTTGCGGATATCGTTGCCCTCCTTATCCATCTTGGTTTCCTTGTAGATAGGAGCCACGAGGAACGACGGACCGCACATAAACTGATACTGCGTTGCCTTGCCCAGGGTATAAGGGTTGGCATCGTCGAGGAACATCGCTCTTACCAGCGGCTTGCCGGTTACTGCCTCGTGGGCAGCGGTGTAGATGTATGGCATCAGCTCTGACTTGAGCTTCAGATACCAGCGGTTGACGGAAGTAACCGGTTCGCCCAGGATATGAGGATACTTGGCATTGCTGCCCCAGCCATCCATGTTCAGACCCATTGCGGTGAAGGCCTTCCATTCGAACTCTCGCATGTTGACGATCGGATTCTTTCCGCCGAAGATACCGTCGTTGTCGCATGTGATGTTGGAGATACCCGAAAGTCCGGCTCCGATGAAGGTAGGGATGTGGAAGCGGATGTACTCCCAGTCGCCGCCCGTCTGGTCGCCCGACCAGACGGATGCGTATCGCTGTGTACCAGCCCATCCATCGAGCGAGATGATGAACGGGCGGGCATTCTCGCCATAGTAAGGCATGATCTGAGCCACGTCAGCCACACCGTTCAATCCGAAGGAATAGCCGTCGCCTACCCAGGCCACGTCGGTCTTGAGCACTCTTACGCCGGCTGTTCCCACCTCCTTCACGATGTCGCGCTGCAGGAGCGCTTCGATGCTGTCTTTCGGATGCAGGTCTGACTGGGTCCAGAGTCCGATTTCCACACCGTGCTTGCGGGCGTAATCTCCGAATTTCTTCAGGTTCTGGATGTTGCCGTCCAGGGTACTCTCCTGACCATATCCGGCTCCGTATCCATCGTTTGGCAGAAACCATCCCAGCGGCATATCGTGCTTCACATATCGGTCGATTGCCGCACGTGCTGAGAACTGGTAGTTGTTCTTCTCGCCATTCAGTGATTCCTTGATTCCGGTCTTGTCGCTGGCACTCTCCTTATACGCCTTTCCATCCTCGAACACCATGGTTCGGCCCTTGTCGGCCTCCTTCCAGTAGTCGCGGTTGTAGGCATTGAGATGGCCCTCGTAGAAGCCGAACTTCGGGAGCAGTACAGGGTTGCCGGTGAGCTGGTAATAGCCATCGAGCAGATCGGTAGGCTTTTTGCCCACCATGAAGAAAACGTCTAAGTTCTTGGATTCGTGAGAGAGTTCTACCTTTCCGTTTTGGGTAGAACCGAAGTCGTAGAGACCTGGCTTGAAGGTGTACCACATGAAGCCGTAGCCAGCGGTTGACCAATAGAATGGGGCAGGGGAAGCCACTCCGCCATCTACCCAGTTGTTGGTGTTGACGATTTCGATTTTCTCACCCTTGTGAGAGAATCTTCCGTTCTGTACGCCGCCACCGAAGAAATACTCATCCGGCTGTTCGCGCAGGCTGAGGGTTACCTTTTCGGGAGTAAACTGTGCCGGATCGCTCTGCTCTGCCACGGTCTTTCCGTTTTCGAGGTTGATGATCCTGAAGAGCTGGGTAGCCTTGTCGAAGATGACCTGTGCCTTGGTGGTAGAAAGGATGATGGAGTTATCGTTCTCCTCCACCTTCACCTGTTTATGATTCAGGGCAGTGCGTGGATTATCCACCAGGATGCTCGCCTCAGGCTTTGCCTCGGGCGCTCTCATCACGCCGTCGTTACGGTCTTCGAAGATACGGAAAACACTTTCGCCATAGAAATCTACGGCGACACGTTGCTGGTTGGCGAAGACAATCTCCACCAGCGTAGGATTGATTCTGAGAATCTGGACATCTCCAGCCTTCGCGGTCTGGGCTGCCTTCTGGGCATCGGGAGCGGTCGGAAGCAGGGGAGATGATGCTGTGTTGGTTGTGTTGGCAACCATAGGCAAGGTTACTGCCATTGCCATCAGGTTGCCAACAGATAATTTCTTATAAATATTACTCATTGTCTTTTTGAGGTTATGGAGTTAAAGGAGATAAAGTGTTATGTAGTTAACTTCTTAAGTCCTTTAACTCCTTTAACTACAGTTTTTCGATGAATGCCTTCATCTCAGCCTCGTGTTCCTTCGCCTTGAGGAAAAGATGCCACTGGTTCTGGGCTCTTACGAGGTTGTGCTCAGGATACTTGCACTTCCAGTAGTGATCGCCGTTGAGGTAATCCCAGAGGAAGCGTACAGCCTGCATGTATGGGAAGAGCTCGGCTGCATGAGGAAGCAGGGAAATCTCCAATGGAGAAAGGAAGGCTGATGCTGACTCCACATAGCCGCGGGTGAACGACTCGAAGATGTCCATGCGGAAATCTATTTTCTCGAACTCTGGAGAATCCTCGGCGATGGTATTCGCTGCCGTGCGGAGGAAATCGCCGTAATCGCTCACGAAGAGTGATGGCATCACGGTATCGAGGTCGATGACGCACAATACGCGACCCTCTTCATCAAACATCATGTTGTTCACCTTGGTATCGCAGTGGCAGACATGCTTCTGCAGCTTGCCCTCGCGGAAGAGGCGCTGGCAGAGACACATCTCATCCATATAACTCTCTATTTCTGCGATGAAATCCTTTACGCCTTCTGCGCGTCCGGCACGGTCTTCCTTGACAGCCTGACGGAGCTGGTCGCGGCGCAGTTCCATATTGTGGAAATCAGGGATGGTTTCGCCGAGGCGGTCGGTGATGTCGGTGAGCTGAGCCTCGAACTCTCCGAAGGTCTTTCCTGCGTAATAAGAACTTTCCGGGTTGACAGCCTCCTGGGTGATGGCACGAGGAATGAAGACGGAAATGCGCCAGTACTGCTGGTCTTCGTCCTTTACATAGGTCTTGCCATTGTGTGCCTTGACGAAGGTGAGCACCTTGCGGTTAATGTCGTCAGCGCCCTGCTTTTCGAGCTGCTGGCGGATGTGGGTAGTTACTTCCTCGATATTGTGCTGCAAGAGATCTACATCGGTGAAGATAGAGTCGTTGATGCGCTGGAGAACGTAGTCTGGTGCATCATCTTCTACGGTTGTCACCTTGTAGGTGTCATTGATGAGTCCATTACCGAGGGGCTTTACCTCATTTACAGTTCCGGTGATGTCGAACTGTGAGATGATAGGTTTGAGATCTTTCATTTTAGTTTGGTTTTAAATATATTTTTTATAAAGCTTTCGCCCTGAAGGGCAAAAGCTTTGACATTATCTCAGGTCGATGACTTCTGCTCCTGGGAATTCCTTGCTGTTGAAGACGAAGGAATTGTTGGAAATGCCCTTTGCCTTGAAGCCGGAGATGTTGATGGTGCTCCAGGTAGAGCCCTGGCGCATCTTTACCTGCGATGGCACGTGGGTGTTCTTGTTGATGGTGATATACATCTCTGCCACGGTACGCTTCTGGTTGTTGGCAACGAGATGCACCTGATAGTTGCCGCCCACAGTCTTGAGGCTGCTCTTATATCCTGTCTTGTAGATGTGGATGAAGGTATAAGGATTCATCGACATCTGCTTGGCCTGGGTAGGGTTGCTCACGTTCACCTCGTTGGTCTTCTTCATATAGGTCCACTGCGTCTTGCCGTTATACCATACGATGGCTTCCGGTGTGCGCGCATTAAACTTGTTGCCCTTGATGGTGATGGTACCGCTTGCCGAACCATACTTAGGGCTAGACAGCTTGAAGTTGGCGGTAGCGCCCTTCTTGTTGCCGATGACGGCAGCGGTCTTGTCGAGCACCTGCTGGGCGGTCTGCGCCATGGTGCCCAGGCTCATCATCGCTGCGAAAGCGATAGCTAAAATCTTTTTCATATCCTTACTGTTTATTGTATTAAAACTAAACCTAAAGCTTTTGCCCTTTCAGGGCGTATTGGTTCTTCGCTCATTGACCCAGGGTGTTGCCCTGGGCTAGGAGCTTTTGCCCTTTCAGGGCGTTTCTCTTACGAGTTCCTCAATTGCATCAGCAATGTATTGAGCTGGTTCTCATCCTGCAGGAGTACCTCTCTTGGCTTACTGCCCTGAGCGGCTCCTACGATGCCTGCTGCCTCAAGCTGATCCATCAGTCTGCCGGCACGGTTGTAGCCGATGCTGAAACGGCGCTGAATCATACTGGTGCTGCCCTGCTGCGAGAGAACGATGGCATGGGCTGCCTCCTCGAAATATGGATCCAGGTTGCGGGTATCTACGCTGCCGTTGCCTCCTACGCCGCCATCTTCGCTAGCCGGTTCTGGGAGTTCCATCGGTTCGATAGGACCAGGCTGGTTGCAGATGTATTCGTTGATGCGTTCAATCTCTGGTGTATCTACGAAGGCGCACTGTACACGCACCGGTTCGTTGCCGTTGAGATAGAGCATATCACCACGACCGATGAGCTGGTTGGCTCCCGTTCTGTCGAGGATGGTCTTGGAGTCGATGGCCGAAGTTACCTTGAAGGCAATACGGCCCGGGAAGTTCGCCTTGATGTTACCGGTGATGATGCTGGTGGTAGGACGCTGGGTAGCGATGATCATGTGGATGCCCACGGCACGTGCCAGCTGGGCGATGCGGGCGATAGGAAGCTCCACCTCCTTGCCGGCTGTCATGATCAAATCTCCAAACTCATCGATAATTACCACGATGTATGGCATAAATTCGTGACCATCAGTCAGTTTCAACCTATGGTTCACGTATTTCTGATTATACTCCTTGATGTTTCTGGCTCCCGCCTTCTTCAGCAGGTCGTAGCGGCTGTCCATCAGCACGCAGAGACTGTTCAGCGTTCTCACCACCTTGGTTACATCGGTGATGATAGGCTCCTCCTCATCCGGAACGGCAGCCATAAACTTGTTGGTGATGCGTGAATATACGCTGAACTCCACCTTCTTAGGGTCGATGAGCACCAGCTTCAGCTCGTTAGGATGCTTCTTGTAAAGCAGGGAAGTGATGATGGCGTTCAGACCAACAGACTTACCCTGACCGGTGGCACCGGCAACGAGCAGGTGAGGAATCTTCGCCAGATCCACCATGAACACCTCGTTGGTGATGGTCTTGCCCAGCGCGATAGGCAGCTCCATCTTGGTTTCCTGGAACTTCTTGGAGTTCAGGATGCTCTCCATGCTCACGATGTTTGCCTTGGCATTAGGCACCTCGATACCGATGGTTCCCTTGCCAGGGATAGGAGCGATGATACGGATACCCAGGGCAGCGAGGCTCAGGGCGATATCATCCTCCAGGTTCTTGATCTTGGAGATGCGCACACCCTCGGCAGGCTGAATCTCGTAGAGAGTGATGGTAGGGCCCACGGTGGCACGGATGGTCTTGATCTGTACGCCGAAGTTGCCCAGCACCTCGATGATTCGGTTCTTGTTGGCCTTCTGCTCCTCTTCGTCGATAGACACCTCCTGGTCGTCGTATTTCTTCAGCAGGTTGAGGGTAGGGTACTTGTATCTTGTGAACGGCTCCTTCGGATTGATAGGCGTATTGAGCACCTCGGCATTGCTTACGGTGTTGCTGGTAGCCTTCTCCTCTCCGGTAGCCACAGAGATATCCATTCCGATATGAGCCGAAGCGGCAGCGGCTGCGGCCATCTCCTGGCGCTCTCTTTCTGCGCGCTGTGCTCTGAGCTCACGCTGCTGCTGAATCAGACTTGGAGCAGCCACGTTCTTGTCGGCATCAGCCTGCTGGCAGTCAGCGGCTGCGGCTGCATCAAGGTCGATTGGCGAGGTGGTCGTCTCATTTCCGTCCTTCTGCTCCTCAGCCATCTGCTGCAGAGAACTTTCCTGGTTCTGGTCAGCCGTCTGGTTCTGGGATGTCTCCTGAGTCTGAGAAGTCTTGGAGTTCTCGTCCATCTCATCCTCCTCATCATCCACGACACCCTGGGCAGCATTCCGGTAAGCTTCATCGATGGCATTATTCTCCTCCTGCTCCTCCCTGTGGTTGGTAATCTCGAATTTCACCTTATTAGATATATAGCCGATAGGGTTGAGTGCCTTTCTCACGATGGTGATGGTCTCGGTGGTGATATAGGTGAGGAATGCGATGGCCACGAAGAGAAGGATGGCGGTGAGTCCCGGAGGACCGATGACGTTCTCCAAGGTCTGGACCACAAACATGCCGTGCTTTCCGCCCGGATTGAAGATGAGACTACCGAAGATAGGAGTGAGGAACTTGGCGAAGGTGACGGATGACCAGATCATCACCACCATCATGCAGAAGAACCACTTCCAGAGATTCACGCGATAGACATTCATCAGCTGGAAACCCACCATCACCACGAAGCAGGGAATCAGGAAGGCAGGGAAACCGAAGTTCACCGCCATCAGCCAATAGGAGAGGATGGCTCCCATGGATCCGCAGTAGTTCTGGAACAGCTGCTGGGTGTTGGTCCATTCTCCAGGCTGCATGTTCTCCAGCAAGCTCTGGTCGGCAGCGCCCGTACTGAGGAAGGAAATCATCGCCAGTATCATGACGACTGCAACCACGAGAAGAGCGAGTCCGAGGAAGAAATCGGTAATCGTATTGTTGAAAATATATTGTAAACCAATGGCTTCGCTAAATGATTTAGTTTTGCCTGATGTTTTTTTCTTTGCCATTTTTCTATTCCTTTTTAATATTTAACTGCAAAATTAGCAAAAAAGATTGAGAAACGCTCCTTTTTTTCGGGATTTTTTGCTAATTTTGCAACTTGTAATGAATAAATAGCAGTAATGAAGATAATTTTCACTAGTTTCGAAAAGAAAACTATCAATAGCCTGCCTCGAATTCTCTTTCCTGGCAATATGATAGTGATAGATAAGGCTGAAGATACAGATGCCGCTGTAGAATATCTCCTGGGACAGGATATTCTGGGTGTGGATACGGAGACACGACCAAGTTTCTCCAAGGGTATGCACTTCCAGGTGTCACTGCTGCAGGTGAGTACCCGCGATACCTGCTATCTCTTCCGCCTGCATCTCACGGGTATGACACCAGCCATCATCCGATTCCTGGAGGATAAAAAGGTGCCAAAAGTGGGATTGTCTTGGCATGATGACCTCTTGCAGTTGCATCGCAGATGCGATTTCAAGCCGGGATATTTCATCGAGTTGCAGGATGTGGCTAAGAAATTCGGCATCAAGGATATGAGCTTGCAGAAAATCTACGCCAACCTCTTCCATCAGAAAATCAGCAAGGCACAGCGACTCAGCAACTGGGAATCCCAGGAGCTCAGAGAGGCTCAGTGCAGATATGCCGCCACGGACGCATGGTGCTGCATTCATATCTACGAGGAGTTCAACCGTCTCAGCAAGGCTGACGATTACGAGCTGGTAGAGTTCTAGGTTGATGTATTCGATTTTTCGTAAATGAGAGAATTGATAGAACTTAAAAGACTATATAATATAATAATGTATAAGAACGTATATTTAAAGAAAGGAAAAGAAGAATCTCTCAAGAGATTCCATCCATGGATATTCTCCGGCGCTATCCAGCGCATGGACAATGATATAGAGGAAGGTGAAACCGTAAGGGTTTTCACTTCTGCTGGCGACTTCATCGCCATCGGTCACTATCAGATCGGTTCCATCGCCGTAAGAGTGCTCTCTTTCAGCGATGTGGATATCGACAACGAATTCTGGTGCGCCCGACTGGAATCGGCTTACAGGATGCGACTGGCGGTAGGTATCGCCGGCAATCCAGACAACAACACCTATCGACTGGTACATGGCGAGGGAGATAACCTGCCGGGTCTCGTTATCGACTGCTATGGTCCTACTGCCGTGATGCAGGCTCACAGTGTGGGTATGCATGTATGCCGTATGGAGATTGCCAAGGCGCTGAAGCAGGTGATGGGCGACGAGCTGCAGAACATCTACTACAAGAGCGAGACCACCCTGCCATACAAGGCAGACCTGCGCCAGGAGAATGGCTTTATCCTGGGTGGCGATGCCGATGACGTGGCTGTGGAGAACGGATTGAAGTTCCATATCGACTGGCTGCGCGGTCAGAAGACCGGTTTCTTCGTAGATCAGCGTGAGAACCGCTCCCTGCTCGAGCATTACGCCAAGGGTAAGAGCGTGCTCAACATGTTCTGCTATACCGGCGGATTCTCTGTCTATGCCATGCGCGGAAATGCCAAGGCGGTTCACTCCGTGGACAGCAGCGCCAAGGCGATCGAGCTGACCAATGAGAACATCGCTCTCAACTTCCCTGGCGACCCACGCCACGAGGCATTCTGCGAGGATGCGTTCAAGTATCTGGATGAGCACGACCAGCAGTATGATCTCATCATCCTCGATCCTCCAGCCTTTGCCAAGCACCGTGCAGCGCTGCGCAATGCGCTGAAGGGATATACCCGCCTGAATGTAAAGGGCTTGCAGAGAATCAAGAAGGGTGGAATCCTCTTCACCTTCAGCTGCTCTCAGGTGGTTACCAAGGATAATTTCCGCAACGCTGTGTTTACTGCAGCAGCCCAGGCAGGAAGAAAGGTTCGCATCCTGCACCAGTTGCATCAGCCAGCCGATCATCCTATCAACATCTATCATCCTGAAGGCGAATACCTGAAGGGACTCGTGCTTTATGTGGAGTAAAAATACAATGAAGAAATTTTCAATCATGATATGTCTGGTTTCAGCACTTCTGCTGGGAATGGCCAGTTGCGGCGATTCACAGCAGAAGCGACTGCGACTGAGCAAACAGGAGAAGGCCCGACTCGACAGCATCGACCGGGCTTCGCTCAAGGTGGGTGTGATGCCTACGCTCGATTGCCTTCCGGTATATCTGGCTTACGAGGACAGCATCTTCCTGAAGCTGGGAGTAACGGTACATCTCTATCGCTACAATGCGCAGATGGACTGCGATACAGCCATCGCCCGAAAGAGGGTAGAGGGTACGGTGACCGACCTGGTGAGAGCTGCCCGCCTGCAGAAGCAGGGTACAAAGCTCTTCTATCCTGTCTCTACCAATCTGTACTGGCAGCTTATCACCAACCGCAAGGCGCGTATCTCGGAGCTGAAGCAGCTGTCAGACAAGATGATAGCCATGACCCGTCATTCTGCTACCGATTATCTCTCAACGCTTGTCATCGACAGCGTGAAGACCAAGTATGACGTATATCGCGTGCAGATCAACGACCTGAACATCCGTCTGCGCATGCTCCTCAACAATGAGATGGATGCCGCCTGGATGCCGGAGCCATACGCCACACAGGCAAGAATGGCTAAGCACGTGGCACTGGCGGATAGTAGAGACAAGAACCTCCAGTTGGGAGTCATTGCCTTCCGCAGTAAACTGAAGAGAGAACCCCGAAGAAAAAATCAAATCGACAGATTCGTGAAAGCTTACGACATCGCTGTAGATAGCATCAATAAGAATGGCGTACAACACTATGCCGCTTTACTGACCAAGTATTATGGTATTGATGCCCAAACCGTTAGCAATCTGCCAAAATTAAAGTACAGTCACGCTATGGAGCCTCGCCAGCGAGACCTTAAGGTGGCAGATATTAACAATTAAACAACTACAATTATGTCAGAAGAAGTAAATTTGTCAGAAGAGTCTAATAACCCAGAAGAAGATGTTCTGGATCAGAATTTTTTGTTGGAGAAGGTAGATGAAATGCGTGATTTGATTCATCAGCAGCGTTTCGCCGAATGCAAGCCAATGCTCTTTGCTATCTTAAAAAACTGTCCGAACCATCAGCCGTATATGAACCGTCTGGGGCAAGGTTTGCTGACAACCGCTGTTGTCAATTTGAGTCTCTTCCAACGCAAGAAGATGCCTAATGAAGTGCTTGGCTTTCTCAAGCTGGAAAACAAAGCTATAAAGGAGTTTGAAATCCCGGAAATGACACCCGAGGCTAGAGCGAAGCACATCTCCTACGCAATTTCTGTGCTTGACCAGCTTCTGGTAGATATCGAGATGGATATCCGTTCAGAACAGGGTATTTTCAAGGATTTGAAAAAGCAGGGCGAGGCGATTGATATCAAAGAGGTGAAGCCAACCCTCGAGAAATTCGTTTCCCGAGAGGCGATGCTTTTCCTGAACCACGACCTCTCGAAGGAGGATCAGGACCAGGCTTCAGCCCGTCTGTATCAGGAGTGGGAAGAGTATCGCGAAAAGATCTTCGACAGATTTGTCTCTTCTGGATATTGGAATGATGAGGAACGTGCTGTTGTCAAAGACACCATCCTTTCGCCTACAGTTGATTCCTTGACCTCTCAGCTTCTGGTGAGTGCCATTACGCTCTCTGCCGCCACCGTTTTCGATATGGGTAAATTCACTTTGCTCTACGATATCTACCGCCTGGCAGATGACGATGAGGTGAAGGTGCGTGCCCTCCTGGGATGGCTGCTGGTTTCTACGAATTGCGGCTGCTACGAACAGCAGCCTGACTTCCGTAGCTTTGCAGAGCAGTTGACCGAGGATTGCAAGAATGATCCAGACTTGCTTGCCGAAATCATAAAAGCCCAGAAGATGCTTGCCGTGACTGTATTCAGCGAGCAGAAGTCTATCGACTATACCAATGATATCATGTCATCGCTGTCAAAACGTTTCCTCGGCGACCTGAAGGATAAGGTAGCCGATTTGCTGGAGGCTGATGAAGATATGAGAAATCTCTTCGAAATCGATGAAGACGAGGAAACTTCGGAAGAGGAGAGTCCTATCCGTTCTGTCGATATCAATACCGACGAGGATGGGGTCGATAATCTCAACGTGGGTGTGGATAGCCCGCTCTCTATGGATGAAATGATGGATAAGGGTATTGACATCCTCTTGCCACAGTTTAAGATGTTACGAGACCAGACAGAGTTCTTTACTCATCTGTACAATTGGTTTATGCCTTTCTATCTGAAGAATCCTCATGTAACCGAGGCTCTCGGATTCGTAGATGAGAAGAGAAAGTTCTGCAAGGCTTTCTGTTCTACTGCAAGATCTTGTCCTGCCGATGCCTATTCCCTGGCAAACCTGATCATCTCTCATCCTAATGAGATACCGGAGAATATTGTTGACTGTTACGATGACCCTGAGGATGAGGGAGATGGCAGCGAGCCTGCAGATGAGGAAGAGATTGTTAATGAATTTTTTAAAGAGCCTGGAGAGCATCGTGCAAAGCGTATCCGTATCAACTACATCCGCAACCTCCTGCGCTTTTCCAAGTTTTATAAAGAGAAGGATGAACTCTTCACTATCCTCGACGAACTGGATGATGACAAACCAGCCTATGCCGTCTTGGCGGGTCCTCTTTTCCAGGATGAATTCTTCGATAAGTACCGCATGGCTATAGCCCGCTATTCCTTCCGCCGCGAGTTTCCTGACCTGGTTGAAGTGATGCTGGAAGGTGTGCCATGCGATACGCTGGAGATGCACTTCATGAAGGGATGGGTATGTATGCAGAAGGAAGACGATCATAGTCTTCGCATGGCTGTCAGTCACTTCAAGAAGATGCTGAAGATAAAGCCTGACATGAAGCAGGTATATCTGCAGCTGGGCATCTGCTATCGTAATCTCATCCAGGTGGATGAGTATCTGGAGAATTTCGACAAGCTGATGGAGTTCAAGGATTCTTTCTCAGAAGAGGAACTCTTCGAGTTGAAACTGGATAAACTGAAGTTCATCGTCATGAACAACAGATTTGAAGAGGCGATGCCGCTGGCTTACGAGCTGGATTATACCCATCCGGAGAATCAGATGGCGGGAGCCTTGCTCACACAGCTGCTTATCAAGATAGGTGGCGAACATGCGGAAGAGAACTTCCAGAAGGCTCATCAGCGCCTGGATGAATATTTCGCCGAAGCGAACGAGCTTTTCGGTAGTTTCGAGAAGATGAAAAAAGAGGGTAAGGATACGAAGAATATGATGATGCAGGCGATGGATCTCTTCTTCAAGATGATGAAGAATGATAAGGCTGCCGAAGCGTACAACAACTATTCGCTTGGTCTCCTGGCATTGATAGAACATCAGCCGAAAAAGGCTATGGGACCTTTCTTCAGGGCTTATGCCTATTATGTAGAAAAGGATGAGAATGTATTCTTTGAAGCCCTTAAGGAAGACTATAAATGGTTGAAGGACTATGGATGTTCTTACACTGATTTGATGATTATCTATAATCAGGTAGTGGCTGAACACCAGAAATCGCAAGAAGAAATAAAGAAGTATGCCGATAAATCAGAATAGAAATAACAATAACAAGACACAGATAGATACCAACTACGCCCACCTGCAACCGCAGGCGGTGGAGTTGGAGAAGGTGGTTCTGGGTGCATTGATGATTGATACCGATGCTTTTTCGGTAGTATCCGAGATGTTGAAACCCGAAACCTTTTATGATCCGAGACATCAGAAAATCTACGAGGCGATTCAGACCATGAATATGGAGGAGCGCCCCGTGGATATCATGACCGTTACGGATGAACTCACCAAGATGGGCGCCATCGAGAAGGTGGGTGGAGCCGGTTACCTGATGGAGATTTCCTCGCAGGTGGCTTCGGCTGCCCACATCGAGTACCATGCCCGAATCCTGGCGCAGAAATATCTGCAGCGACAGCTCATCCATTATGCCGGCGACATCGAGACCCAGGCGTATGATGAGGGTGTGGATGTGGATGAACTCATGCAGCATGCCGAGGGTGAGCTTTTCCAGCTCTCTCAGGGTAATATGAAGCAGGATTACACCCAGATTGATCCGGTGATCAAGGACGCCGTGGATATCCTGCAGCGTGCTGCCCAGAACAAGGGCGGACTCACGGGTATTCCTACCGGTTACCAGCAGATGGATGATATGACTTCCGGATGGCAGCCTTCCGATCTGGTGATCATCGCCGGACGTCCTGCCATGGGTAAGACTTCCTTCGCGCTGAGTATCGCCAAGAATGTAGCGGTAGATCACGGGGTGCCTATCGGATTCTTCTCGCTTGAAATGAACAACGTTCAGCTGGTCAACCGTCTTATCTCGAATGTCTGCGAGATTTCGGGTAAGAAGATCCTGAACGGTCAGTTGGATCCAAGCGAGTGGGAGCGACTGGACAAGAAGATCCGTTCTCTCACGGGTGCACCTATTTATATAGATGATACTCCGGGCCTCTCCGTCTTTGAATTGAGAACCAAGGCGCGCCGACTGGTGAGAGAGAAGGGGGTAAAGCTGTTGATGATTGACTACCTCCAGCTGATGAATGCCAACGGAATGAAGTTCGGCAGCCGTCAGGAAGAGGTTTCCACCATCTCTCGTTCCCTCAAGGGACTTGCCAAGGAGTTGAACATCCCGGTACTCGCCCTCTCTCAGCTCTCGCGTAACGTAGAAAACCGTGAGGGTCTCGAAGGAAAGCGACCACAGTTGAGCGACCTCCGTGAATCCGGAGCCATCGAGCAGGATGCCGATATGGTACTCTTCGTTCATCGTCCGGAATACTATCACATCTATCAGGATGAAAAGGGAAACGATCTTCATGGTATGGCGCAGATCATCATCGCCAAGCACCGTAAGGGTGCCACCGGAGATGTACTCCTGAACTTCCGTGGCGAGTTCACCCGCTTCCAGGATCCTACCGATTCCTATACTCCAGTACAGGAGGGTGGTGAAATCATGGGTTCCAAGATGAACGGTGGGGCTGCTGATGGGATGATTGCCAGCGGTGCCATTCCACCTCCGCCGATGACAGGACCTGACGGTCCGTTACCTTTCTAGTTGAAAAGAGAATAATTTCGTACCAGAACGTTCTTTTTCTGAATAATCTGGTATAGAAATTGCTCAAATCTCTAGATTTTGGGTAAAAAACAGGTGGAAAATGGCAATTTGAAAGATTTTCTATTAAAAAAGTTATAAATTGTTTGCGTATATCAGAGAAAATGATTACCTTTGCCAGCGATAAATATATAACGTATAAAAATAGAAAAATATGAGAGCATTAGCGTTGAATATTACAAGCATTATTATTATTCGACTTCGACTGCAGCATGTAGGCGGAAGTGATAAGGTGTGCGTATAGTTCAGCGGTTTGGATATATTAAGCCTTTCTACACTTCCGTATATGGGAGTGAGAAAGGCTTTTTTAATTCCCAGCTCTTTACGCCCTTGCCAAAAGTAAGGGCGCAATGTTGCCCCTAAAGGGCAAAAGCTTTAATTAATAAGAGAAATAAAAATATTTAAGAGATATGAGTGACAGATTATTTATTTTCGACACAACCCTTCGTGATGGCGAACAGGTTCCAGGATGCCAGTTGAATACCGTAGAGAAAATTCAGGTAGCCAAGGCTCTGGAGCAGTTGGGCGTTGATGTCATTGAGGCTGGATTCCCTATTTCAAGCCCGGGTGACTTCAATTCCGTAGTAGAGATTTCCAAGGCTGTAACATGGCCTACCATCTGTGCGCTGACCCGTGCGGTGGAAAAGGATATCGACTGTGCTGCCGAGGCGTTGCAGTATGCTAAGCATAAGAGAATTCATACGGGTATCGGTACCAGCGATAGCCATATCAAATATAAGTTCAATTCCAACCGCGAGGAGATCATCGAGCGTGCCGTGGCTGCTGTCAAGTATGCCAAGAAGTATGTTGAGGATGTGGAGTTCTACGCTGAGGACGCTGGTCGTACCGACAATGAGTATCTGGCTCGCGTGGTAGAGGCTGTCATCAAGGCAGGTGCTACCGTAGTTAACATTCCTGACACCACCGGCTATTGCTTGCCAGATGAGTATGGTGCCAAGATCAAGTATCTGATGGATCACGTTGACGGCATCGAGAATGCATGCATCTCTACCCACTGTCACAACGATCTCGGTATGGCTACTGCCAATACCCTGCAGGGTGTATTGAATGGCGCCCGCCAGGTGGAGGTGACCATGAATGGTATCGGCGAGCGTGCTGGTAATACATCGCTCGAGGAAATCGCTATGATCTTGAAGTGCCACAAGCACCTCAATATTGATACCAACATCAATACCACCAAGATTGTGCCTATGTCTCGCATGGTGAGCAGCCTGATGAACATGCCTGTTCAGCCTAACAAGGCGATTGTGGGCCGCAATGCCTTCGCTCATTCTTCTGGTATCCACCAGGATGGCGTGCTGAAGAACGTTCAGACTTACGAAATCATCGACCCTAAGGATGTGGGCTTGGATGACAACGCTATCGTATTGACAGCCCGCTCGGGTCGTGCAGCCTTGAAGTATCGCCTCCACGTAAACGGCGTGAATGTAGATGACGAGGAGAAGCTCGACAAGATCTACAAGAAATTCCTCCAGTTGGCTGACAAGAAGAAGGAGGTTACCGACGAGGATGTACTGATGCTCGCTGGTGCTGATTCTGCCGACAAGCATGGTGTTCAGCTCGACTGGTTGCAGGTTACCACCGGCAAGGGCGTGAAGAGCGTGGCAAGCATCGGCTTGAATATCGCTGGTCAGAAGTTCGAGGCTGCTTCATCCGGTAATGGTCCGGTAGATGCTGCCATCCGTGCCCTCAAGAAGGTCATCACCAAGGAGATGAACCTCAAGGAGTTCACTATCCAGGCGATTGACAAGGGTTCTGACGATGTGGGTAAGGTTCACATGCAGGTGGAGTACGATGGTCATGTATATTATGGCTTCGGCGCAGATACCGATATCGTGACAGCTTCTGTTGAGGCTTACATCGACTGTATCAACAAGTTCAAGGTAAGATAAAGTATAATTCAGATAAATATATAACAAACAGGATATTATGAATACATTATTCGACAAGATTTGGGACAAGCACGTTGTCCAGATTGTTCCGGACGGTCCTACACAGCTTTACATCGACCGTCTCTACTGTCACGAAGTAACATCACCTCAGGCATTCGCCGGTATGCGGGCACGCGGACTCAAGATGTTCCGTCCAGACCAGATTTTCTGTATGCCTGACCACAATACTCCAACCCACGATCAGGATAAGCCAATCGAGGATCCTATCTCAAAGAAGCAGGTAGATACTTTGGCAAAGAACACCGCTGATTTCGGCGTAACCCACTTTGCTATGAATACCAAGGATAATGGTATCATCCACGTGGTTGGTCCTGAGAAGGGTCTTTCTCTTCCAGGTATGACCATCGTCTGCGGCGACTCTCATACATCTACCCATGGTGCTATGGGTGCCGTAGCCTTCGGTATCGGTACTTCTGAGGTCGAGATGGTGATGGCTTCACAATGTATTCTCCAGAGCAAGCCAAAGTCTATGCGCATCAGCATCAACGGCAAGCTCGGCAAGGGCGTTACCGCCAAGGATGTAGCTCTTTATCTGATGAGCCAGCTCACTACTTCAGGTGCTACCGGTTACTTCGTTGAGTACAGTGGCGATGTAGTGAAGGATATGTCAATGGAAGGTCGTCTCACCCTCTGTAACCTCTCCATCGAGATGGGTGCCCGTGGTGGCTTCGTAGCTCCTGATGAGACCACATTCGAGTACATCAAGGGTCGTGAATATGCACCTAAGGGTGAAGAGTGGGACAAGGCTGTGGCTTACTGGAAGACCTTGAAGAGTGGCGATGACGCTGTATTCGACAAGGAGTTGACTTTCGAGGCAAAGGATATCGAACCACGCATCACCTACGGTACCAACCCAGGTATGGGTATCGGCATCACCGAAAGCATCCCAACGCTCGATGAGATTCCAGAGGAAGAGCAGGCTGGTTTCAAGAAGAGCCTCAACTACATGGGCTTCCAGCCAGGCGAGAAACTGGAGGGTCATCCTATCGATTATGTATTCCTGGGCGCATGTACCAACGGTCGTATTGAAGACTTCCGTGCTTTCGCTTCCCTGGTTAAAGGAAAGAAGAAGGCTGAGGGTGTAACTGCTTGGCTTGTACCAGGTTCTTGGTTGGTTGATAAACAAATACGTGAAGAGGGAATTGATAAGATTGTAGAGGCTGCCGGCTTCGAAATCCGTCAGCCTGGATGCTCTGCTTGTCTGGCAATGAACGATGATAAGATTCCTGCAGGCAAGTACTCAGTAAGTACATCCAACCGTAACTTCGAGGGTCGTCAGGGACCAGGTTCCCGCACCATCCTTGCCAGTCCATACGTAGCAGCTGCAGCCGCTATCACTGGTAAGATTACCGACCCAAGAGAGTTTATGTAATTTTTAATTAATAATGTACAATTAATAATGTACAATTGACAAGTACAGTTATGAAACAGAAATTCAATGTAATTACATCAAGCTGCATTCCTCTTCCATTGGAGAATGTAGATACAGACCAGATCATACCAGCCCGTTTCCTCAAGGCTATCGATAAAGAGGGTATGGGCGACAACCTCTTCCGTGACTGGCGTTACAATGCCGACGGAACACCAAAGCCAGACTTCGTGATGAATGACCCTTCCTACAGTGGTGTCATCCTCGTAGCTGGCAAGAACTTCGGTTCTGGTTCTTCCCGTGAGCACGCTGCCTGGGCTATCGCAGGTGCAGGCTTCCGTGTTGTCATCAGCTCTTTCTTCGCTGATATCCACAAGAACAACGAGTTGAATAACCTCGTATTGCCAGTAGTGGTAAGCGAGGAATTCCTGAAGGAACTTTTCGAGAGCATCGACAAGGATCACAAGACAGAGGTGAAGGTAGATCTTCCTAACCAGACAGTGACCAATCTTGCTACAGGCAAGAGCGAGCACTTCGAAATCAATGGCTACAAGAAGCACTGCCTGGAGAATGGTTTGGACGATGTAGATTTCCTCGTTCAGAACCGTGACAAGGTAGAGGCTTGGGAAGCTAAGAACAAGTAATCAAGTAATTATGAACGTTAACGCAAAGAGAGATAGTTCTCGTATCAGGGAGATTGAGATCATGGACTGCACGCTGCGCGACGGCGAGCAGACCAATGGTGTCAGTTTTCTCCCTCACGAGAAATTGATGATAGCAAGAATGCTGTTGCACGATATCAATGTTGATCGCATTGAGGTAGCTTCAGCGCGTGTGTCGGAAGGAGAAAAGGATGCTGTCGCTCGTATTTGCCGTTATGCCAAGACCATAGGTAAGTTGGATTCCGTTGAGGTATTGGGATTCGTGGATAACAACAAGAGCGTGGATTGGATTGCCGAATGCGGCGGTCATGTCATCAACCTCTTGGCGAAGGGTAGCTACAAGCACTGCACCCAGCAGCTCAAGATGTCGCCTGAGGAGCATCTCGCTCATATCAAGCAGACCATCGACTATGCTTTGAGCAAGAATTTCACCGTAAATCTCTATCTGGAGGACTGGTCGAGCGGTATGCGCGACAGCCGTGACTATCTCTTCATGATGATGGACGAGCTGGTGAAACTGCCAATCAAGCGCTTCCTGCTTCCTGATACTTTGGGTATCCTGAACCCATTGCAGTGTGTGGAGTATATGCGCCAGATGGTTCGCCGTTATCCGAACTCTCACTTCGATTTCCATGCCCACAACGACTACGATTTGGCAGTGAGCAACTCGCTGGCAGCCGTATTGAGCGGTGCCAAGGGTCTTCACGTTACCGTGAATGGTTTGGGCGAGCGCTGCGGCAATGCGCCATTGGCGAGCGTACAGGTGATTCTGAAGGATATGTTCGGGGCAAAGACCAATATCAAGGAAGACCGCCTGAACGATATTTCCCGATTGGTTGAAGGATACAGCGGCATCGCCGTGGCTCCGAATACCCCTGTGGTGGGCGATAATGTCTTCACTCAGGTGGCTGGTGTGCATGCCGATGGCGACAACAAGGACAAGCTTTATTGCAACGACCTGGTGCCTGAGCGTTTCGGCAGACATCGTGAGTATGCACTGGGCAAGAATTCCGGCAAGGCGAATATTATCCAGAACCTTAACGAACTGGGCTTGGAGTTGACGCCGGAGCAGACCAAGGCTGTGACCAAGCGTATCACCGAACTCGGCGACCGCAAGGAGCTGGTAACCCAGGACGACCTGCCATACATCGTGAGCGATGTGCTGAAGCATAGCACACCTGAGGATAAGGTAAAACTGGTCAGTTACATGGTGTCCACTTCTTATGGTTTGAAGCCTATCGCCAGCGTGAAGGTAGAAATAGAGGGTAAGGAGTATGAAGACCGTAGCTCTGGTGATGGTCAGTATGATGCCTTCGTCAAGGCGCTTCGCAACATCTACAAGGTGAAGTTAGGCAAGACCTTCCCTACGCTCGACAACTATCAGGTAACCATTCCACCTGGTGGCCGTACCGATGCCCTCGTCCAGACCGTCATTACCTGGCGTGAAGGTGACCGCATCTGGCGTACACGAGGCTTGGATGCCGACCAGACGGAGGCTGCCATCAAGGCAACGCTTAAGATGCTCAATATGTATGAGGCAGATAAGAGCGATGAACAGCCAGCATCGCCTCGAAATTTAGATATGGAATAAAAACAATTAAAAAATCAGATAAGATGAAATTAAACATTGCAGTTCTCGCCGGTGATGGTATCGGACCAGAGATTATGAAGCAGGGCGTAGCAGTTATGCAGGCCATTGCAGAGAAGTTCAACCACGAGTTTACTTACAATGAGGCTATCTGCGGTGCTCACGCTATCGACGAGGTAGGTGATCCTTTCCCAGAGGAGACCTTCAAGACTTGTATGGATGCAGACGCAGTGCTCTTCGCAGCCGTTGGTGACCCACGTTTCGACAACAACCCTACAGCCAAGGTTCGTCCTGAGCAGGGTTTGCTCGCTATGCGTAAGAAGTTGGGCCTCTTCGCCAATGTCCGCCCAGTGGCTACATTCGATTGCCTGCTCCACAAGTCACCATTGAAGGATGAACTCCTGAAGGGAGCTGACTTCGTAGTAATCCGCGAGTTGACTGGCGGTATGTACTTCGGTGAGAAGTATCAGGATAACGATAAGGCATACGATACAGATATCTATACCCGTCCTGAGATTGAGCGCATCCTGAAGGTAGCTTTCGAGTTTGCCATGAAGCGCAACAAGCACTTGACTGTAGTAGATAAGGCAAACGTATTGGCATCTTCTCGTCTCTGGCGTCAGATTGCCAAGGAGATGGAGCCAC
>ERZ780178.441-NODE-441-length-32203-cov-3.812617_pt1 | contig 32203 bp, 30 predicted proteins | sample MGYA00511018_ERZ780178 | MGnify/ENA primary metagenome ERZ780178 (study PRJEB29588, sample SAMEA2151439) | human gut metagenome | biome: human gut; feature: human-associated habitat; material: faeces | place: Denmark | collected 2008/2010 ...
CGTCGGGAGTCAAAAGCTCCCGGCCGGTCTGCTGGTCGTTGACGCTGAAGCTGCCGCTTCGGCCTTTGCTGCGGCCGTAGGTGTTTACATCCAGCGTTTCTTTCCCCATGAGTTCGGAAACGTACTTGTGGGTTTCTTTCTCATTGCCGCCCAAGTAAAGGAATTCGTCGCACAGCCCCACCAGGGATTCCCACTGATCCTTGAACAGCGACTTGATCTGCGCCATGTTCTGGGCGATGTAGGAACAGAAGATGTTCCGGCTCCGCATGGTGGAAAGCCAGGGCAGGAAGTTGTCCGTGGGCAGGGCGATGTTGGGGGCCTCGTCGATGAGCAGATGGACCGGCACCGGCAATCTCCCCTTGTATTTCCGGTCGGCGACAAAGTAGAGGGTTTGGATGAGCTGCCCGTAAATCATCCCCACAAGGTAATTGAGGGATTTATCCGAGTCCGGGATGCAGCAGAACAGGGCCACTTTTTTCTCGCCCATTTCCTCCAGATGAAGGTCGTCGGTGTAGGTAAGCCTTGCAATCTGCGGCAGGTTAAAAGCCGACAGCCGGACGCCGACGCTGATTAAGATGGATTTCAGCGTTTTGCCGGCGCCCATCTTAAAGATGTGGTACTGCTTGACAGCGATACTCTCCGGATCCCGCATCTCTAAACGGGCGAACAGGACGTCCAGAGGAGACTCGTATTCCTCATCTTCCTCCCGTACTTCCGCGGCGGCCAGCATCTCCATCACCGTGGCGAAGTTCTGTTCTTCCGGCAGCGCTTCATGCATGAGGTATAGGACCAAGGCCTGCAGAAGCGCCGTTTCCGATTTGGTCCAGAAGGGATCCGAACTCTGCGCCCCGGGCGGAGTGGTGGACTGAATGAGGGTTTCGATTAGGCGCAGCACGTCCTTGTCGTCCCGCACATAGGCTAATGGGTTGTAGCAGAAGGAGGCGTCGGGGGTTAACAAGTCAAACACCCGCACCTCATAGCCGTTGGATTTCAGCGCTCCGCCTGTTTTGCGCAGGATTTCGGATTTTGGATCGCAGACGACCAGCGAACACGTCCCGCAGTTGAGCACATTGGGAATGGCATAGGAGCGGCTTTTGCCCGCGCCGGATCCGCCGATGACCAACACGTTGGTGTTGCGTTTGTGCTTGTGGCCGTCCATCCCCATCTGGAAATGCTGGGTCAAAATGAGGTTTTGTTTAGGATTTTTCTTGTCCCGGTACCGCTTGGCGATCCTGCACACGTTGCCCCACCTGGCGGAACCGTGCTCCGAACCCCTGCGGTAATGCTTGCGGTTGGCGGTTGCGGCAAGGGCGACAACCGCATATCCCAGCGTGAAGAACAGCAGGCAGCGGGCGGAGTATTTCGTCCAGTGAACAGAAAAGGGGCTGTTCATGGAGGCAGAGAGCTTTTCCAGCAGATCCACAAGGTTCATCCCGTCGCGCCAGCTTCCGGCGACCAACAGGGCGGCCCACCAGACGATGGGCAAAGGCAGGAGCCCGCCAGGAATTTTTTTCTGTAGCTATCCCGCTGAAGAGGCACCCACCCTTTCTTCACAGCAGAAAGATAAAACAATGCAGACGGTCTTGTCGGTTACTCCCCTCCTTTTTCAATAAAACAAAAAAATCCCGGAGTCGACGGGAGAAAAATCCCAAAGACTCCGGGCAAAGATCGTTGTTACACTTTATATCGTTCAGGTACACGCCGGTATTTCGCGCGGATGAGCTTTATGAGAAGACGGTCAATGCCGCCGCAGCTTCGATCAGCCGCAAGATAGGCGTTTCGCATCCCATTCAGGGACAGCGTGGCGTACTGGTGTTCTTCGCCGCTCAGATACAGCTTGCGCTTTGGAGCAGCGAGGGTTTTGTTCATAAGTGCCTGCAGTTTTTCGGACACTTCCGGGTCGATGGATCCCCGCGCGCTTTGAAGTGCTTTGACCAGTATGTTCCGGTCCCCGTAGGTCATTTTCACCAACCGCTGCCTTGTCATGGTGATTCCCTTCCTTCCGGCATTTAATCTTATTTTACTTTAATATAGCACAACAGTCTGCGAAAAGCTACTGCACAAAAGAAAACAAACGGAAAACATTCATCGATCCGGCGCGTTCTCTGTTTTTGCTTTCGGCGCCTTGGCAGGCTTGGGCGCTGCGACGGAGAATTCATCCGGCTGGATGGCCTGCTCCAGATCCCGGAAGGTCCTCTGGATATCCCAGTTGATGGAATAGGCGGCCCGTTTAACGTCGCCCAAAAAGCCGCGCTTATCGTCCGCGCTCATTTCCGTATAGCTTTGGCACACCTTGTCAAAATGGAACGCAGAGGTATCAAGGCCGAATTTCTGCGCAACCACATACGCTGCGCAGTAAGCCTGAGCCGCATACGCCTGCCGATAGTAACCACTGCCCACCGCGTCGAAGCCGGCGTGGGCCTGCTCGCGGGCGATGGCGCAGATGGTGGCGGTTTCATCCATCCCATTGCGGACAAAAATGGTGTGCTGTCTCGGCACATACTGCGCCTGCACCCCTTGAGGAAGCTGGTCGGAAATCACCAGCGGGACCGGACTGTTTTCTATCATGGCGGCGATAACCTCTTCGGGCAGATGCTGCTGAGGCGGCAGGGGCTGCGGCCCTCTGGTCTGAGCGATGTCGTAGGCTTTGGTGATGGTGGAGCCGATCCCTCTGGTTCCATCCTCTTTGGTATATTCCTGATCCGCATAGAAGGTATATCCTTTCTCACCGGAACGGATGGAGCGCCCGGCTTCCTTCCATTTGTCGAAGGTGCGGGGATGGGTGATTTCAGGATTCTGCGCATAGAGAAGCAGCAGGTTGCTGGTTTTCTGCGGGGTGCAGTCCGCCATGAAATGGAGGAATCCCCTCAGGGAATCGTCATCCTTGAACACTGACTCGGCCTGTGCGTTGACTCTCGACCAGACTTCCTCACGTTCAGCCTGCTTCATAGCGGCATATTCTTCCTTGGTGTACTGCTGTTCCGGCTGAGGCAGGACTTCCTGCTTTCTGCCAATCAAACTGGATAAATCGATAGGGCATTACCTTCCTTTCTGTTTTTCCTTTTTCTTCTGCTTGGAACGACCGGGGGTAGGATTCTGGTGTTCCTGCTGCTTGGATTTCCCTGTTTTCTTCTCCGCCTGCTCCTGCCGGATTTCCTGCAGCTGCTTTTTCACCGAGGGCTTATGCTCCGGCTCTTTAGGGCTTGTTAAGCCGGACGAAGAGCTTTTGCTGGGCGAGGAAGGCTCGGACGGACTCTTTTCCGCTGCCGGGGGATTTGATTCCTTCTCCCGGCCAGAAGTAAAATTTTCGGCGGCATCCTGCTGAGGCGGGCCGATATTGAAATCGTCCTCAAAGCCGCCCACCTCGAATTCCACTTCGCCCTGCTCGGTTTTGACGGTTTCCGTCTTGCCGGGGGCCGGGGCTGCGGGAGCCTGTTTTTCCTGCTCCTGTACGCTGGCGATGGTGGCTTCGCCGGCCTGCGCCTTAACTGCGTCAAGACCGAGATTGTCAAAAATACGCTGGACTTTGGAGGCGTCGTCCGCGAATACCACCACTTCGATACGGTCGGCCTTTTGCTTATTCCGAATGGGGACGTATAGCAGGCCGTGCGTTTTGGCTTCTGTGGCGAACTCCCTCATATGTTCCGTGGGAATGTTAAAGAATTTGAATGGACGCTGTTCCCGAAGCATGCGCACAAGCCTCGTCTTGCCGTGGGTTTTCTTCTGGTCCTTCAGTACGGCATAGACAAACAGCGCAAAGTTTTTCGCCGCCATCCCCGACAGCCTGAGCGCCATTTCTGTGCCTTCAAGTGTAAACCGAACAATCTGGTCGGCTGGATCGCTTCCGTAGTTCAGTCAATTCACCTTCCTTTCTGATTATCCCGATTGCGGGCTTCTTTCTGCGGACCTTCTTTTTTCTGCTGTTCTTCCAATCGCGCCGATTGCAGCCGCTGTTCCATCTCTATCGAATGGATTTCGATGTTCCGGCACAGCTTGACCGTGTGCCGCAGCTTTTTCAGCTGCGCTGTGCATACACCGATTTGCGGGGATTTTGGTTCATAGCGGTAGAGCTTCTGGCGCTGCTTTATCAGCACGGCGATTTCATCTTCCGCTTTCTGCCGGATGGCGGCAAGCTGCCCGCGGTCCGCGATGTGATTTTTGAAGATGAATTCCGCCTGCTCGATTCGTCGATCCAGCTTGCGGATATCCTCACGCACAGCGTAACTTATGTACCGTGGCTTTTTCGGCAGTGCGCCCACCTTGTATAAATAGGAAAAGTAGAGCGCCCGCAGGCCGGTGCGCCCGCGGTGGGGCTTTTTTCTGGAAAGGAGAAGGCGCCGGCGGACCGGCGTCTGTTCTTTCCCAGCCCGGTGGGCAGGCTTGGGGTAAAGGATGCGACGCTGGAGGGTTTCCGGGGTGTACCGCATTCCCAGAGTCTTGAACCGCACGGTGCGCCCGCTGCCTGGCAGAATCAGCGTGGGGTGCTTCCTGTCAAAGCGAAAAGCATAACCCTGCCGCTCCAAAATCCGCAGAAACTGCTTCCACGTGAGAGCAACTGCAACGGCGGCGTCCAAGTCCTGCTGAATGGGGGTTTTCCATGTGGGCGCTCCGTTTTGTTCGGCCAGCCACTGCGCGTAGGGGCGGACGACCTGCTCCGATTTCTCCGTGCAGATGATGGATAGACGGTGCTCTGCGCAAAGCGCATCGGAAATCCGACGCACCTCGGTGATATAGCTTTTCGCATTGCTGCGGTATTTTTTGCCGTCTTTTACGGACACGGAGTTCCACACAATGTGATTGTGTATGCATTTGGTGTTCAAATGCGTGCTGATCACCGCCTGAAAATTCCCATGTAGAAGCCGATCTGCAAATTCCAGCCCGATCTGATGCGCCAGCTCCGGCGTCACTTCACTGGCGGCGAAGCTCTGCACCAGGTGGAATCCCTGCACACCTTGCTCCTTATGCCACATGGCTTTGACGCGGCACATGTCTTCAAAAGCCGTTTCGCAAGTGCAACCGCAGGCGGAAGCGAACAGATCCTGCTCGCTTTTATCTTCGTTGCGCGCTTTATGAAGCGCACTTTCCAGAGAGTCCTCGTTCGCCCTGCGGGAACACTTTTTCTCATCGAGCGCATAGTCGATGGCGTTGTTGAGGCGGTGGACGGGGATAACGCTGGTATATGCTATGGCGCTTTTCTCCTTTCTGCGTTTTAAGCGCGGGCACCTTGGACGGATTCATGTCCTGGCTATGTGCGCGAATTGCATCCAATCGCAGGTTGGCTACCAGTTCTCCTTTACTTCTTCCCAAACCTTACGGACAAGCTTCGTCATTTCCTCAATGCTCTGCGGACCGGCCTCCCCATAGGTGTTGGCTACCCTGGCGAGCTGGTTTGCGTTGTTGCAGAGCCCGGCCACCTTGTGGAGCAGATCTGCGTGGTGGTCGCAGGGCCTTGCCCGTAGTTCTGCGCCCATGATGAGGGAACGCAGGAATTCCTCGCGCGGCAGGCCGCTCGTTTTCACCTGCGCCTCCAGATGCGCCAACTCCTTTTTGTTGAGATGGAGGGGGATGATGTGATTTCGTTTTCTCATTTTGGGACTCCTTTTTATCGCTCCGGTTCATTCCGTTTTGTGAAATTCTGTTTTCGTTCTTTCTGTTTCTTGCTCAGTTATTTCACTTCTTTCCGAGTTTAATTGAAGGCGGCTGCCGAGTGGGTCGGGGGTCCCCCCAGAACGCGTTTGGATATCCAAACGCTATGCTTGCAAAACCAGTCACCGGCTGACAAAGAAGAAACGGCATGGAATCAGAGACGGTCGTTCTCATTTGCTTCCTTGATTTTGGCAAGGCCGTCAAGGGTGGTGCATATAATGTTTTTCTTTTCGGCGGCTCCAATTTCGGCAGACATACTGTTGCTGATTTCGCTTCCGCACACTACGAGCATTCGGCATCGCCCCAGTTTCTGATGAGAAATACTGTGAAAGTCCCTTTTTTCATCCGGATTATCCGGCTGGAGGTACTGTACCTCACTCAGCTTCGGGCAGATGGGAACATATCCCAGTTCATAAACCTTGCGGCAGTAGCGTCGGAGCAGACGAGGCGTGGCTTCGGCGTCGGCACAGATATAGGCAAATGCTTTTTCCATGATGTTTTTCCTTTCTATAAATACTGTAAGCGGCAGAGCCGGACGTCCACATGGACTTCTAGCTCCGTCGCCTGATTCTTTACTGGACATCCAAATGGATGACCAGAATTATTCGGCGGCGTTATCCGATTCGGCGTGGGATTCCAAAGCAAAACGAACCCGGTCGGAACCCAGTTTGTAATAGGCGTCGGTAACTTCGACGCCTACGGCTTCGTATCCTTCCAGTCTGGCGGCGAGGACGGTGGTTCCGGCTCCGCAGAAAGGATCGAGAATGCGCCCGCCCGGCACACAGATTTTGACCAGGTCCCGCATAAGCTGCAGAGGTTTCTCCGTGACGTGGATGCGGTTCTGCGGATTGGCATAGCGGAATACGCCCGGCAGGCAGCCCACCGGGCGGTTCACCGGCATGGGGCCGTTGGAGCCCCACACGACATATTCGCTCTGCTGGCGGAAACGTCCCTTTTGCGGGCGGCTGGTCATCTTATCCCAAACCACCGAGCCGCGCCAGATCCATCCGGCCCACTGCAGAGCGTCGGTGATGGACGGATACTGCCGCCAGTCGATAAACAGACAGATGGGCGCTCCCGGTTTGCAGGCTTTGCGCGCGTCGGACAACCATTCGGCCATCCATCTTGTCCAGCTTCTCTGGTCCCGGTTATCCCCGTCGAAATCCGGCAGGGCGTTTTTTGGATCCATGCTGCTGTATTTTTGGTTGGTGGTGCGGTTTTTCTCCGAGGGCTTCCAGCCGCCTGAAGCGTAGGGCGGGTCAGTGATGAGCGCATTGAATACCTGCGGCTTGAATGCCCGGATGATCTGCAGCGTGTCGCCGTGCAGGATGCTCCATCCGTCCCCATCGCAGTGCTCGATCGGCAGCATGGATTCATCTATGATTTGTGTCAGTTCGTTTGTATTGGTCAGAGACATCATCCTTTCTGTTATCGCTCCATATCAGAGCGCGTTTTCGGTTTTGTCGGTGTTTTCTCCGATAATTCGGTTTGCACATATTCGCTGATAATGTTGAGGGCACTGTAATAATCTACGGAACGGAAGACACGATTTGTCATCTCTTTTGCCTGTTCCTGCTGACCGTTTTCCCGCAGCAGACGGGATGCCCGTCCGAGGATCGCGAAGATATTCCCGTCTTCGCCGATCAGCTTCATCGTTGGACGCTTGGGAACAGGCGGCTTTTTTACAGATTCTTCAGACTGTACCGACACCACTTCAAAAGCGAAATGCTCTGCGTTCCAAAAATGGACATTCAAAACTCCATTGCTGATCTGGATTGTCTGCTGCTCGAAGCCTTCGCCCCAACCATCGGAAAACTGGCCTTTAAGATATTCCAGCAGATCTTCCATTTCCGGTGCGGTGAGAGATTCCAGAAGCTTCACCGTGGTACAGCCCATGAGCACCCCATTCTGGATTTCCACCGAGGGAACGGCACTCATTACCTTTGCCTTAATATCGGGATTGCGACTCTCATCGAAATACAGCATCAGATTTCCGCCGTCATCTCCATTGCGCTGTTCCACGGCTTCCTGGATACTGTCCGCATAGTAGGACATGTCGCTTCCGGTGAATAGCGTGGGATAATCGACAGTCCCATTGTTCCAACCAAATTCGTCCACATCGTTTTCGTAAAAATCCCCGGTCAGCGGGAAATAAAATTTCAGCATGCTTGGTTTTTCTTTTATTGCAAACGCTCCTTTCTAACGGGAACAGGCCTCCCTTTGACGGGCAGCACGTTCCTCATACTTTTCTTTTGCCAAATCGGCGTAATCGCAGCCCTCTTTTTCCGGCAGATTCAGGATGATCCGGTATCGGCTCTGATAGAATTTCGCTATATGCTCGGCTGCCCATCGTCCCGCATAATCATTGTTGGTACAAATTTCGATTTCTTCAATTTCCGGGTGTCCGGAAAGGAAGGCTTCCAGCGCAGGCGGCGCCTTGAAGGAAGAAGAACGGGTCGATTCTCCTTCTTTTGGCGCATAAATCCCGCCAAGTGAGAGCCTCCATTTATCCGCAGTTTCCTCCAGCGTCAGGTGTGCAAGAGTCTCTATGGCCGCTTCGTACACAGCAAGCCGTTTCGATTCCTTTTTAGGCGGCAGCAGGAAACAAAACCGTTTGTCACTGCCGGATACCTCTGCCTTGAATGGTTTTCCTCTTGTATAAGTACCGCGAAGAAATGCATACCGGGCAGCACCGGCTTCATCCTTGCCAACGAACACGGCATTATGGTGGTCGGCACTCTCGTAGAGGATACCGGCTCGGAAGCAGGCTTCAATCACCTTGCGGTCGATTCCGCGTTTCATAAGGTAGGCCGATACTCTGCGGTTGCTTTCCGCTACCGGAGGAAGAACAAATCTCTTTTCCTGTTCAGGCAGGGGAGGCGGCGGAACATAGCCGGGGCTTTCTTTGCAGAGGGTCAGTACTGCATCTACGAACCCCATTTCTTCCACCTTGACGAGATAGTCGAGAGCGGACTTACCGCCAATATCCCGGCTTTTCCAATGAAAATTAGAGGTTTCTCCATTGATTTTGAAGCTGTCATGTGTCCGGAGCTGAAATTCTCCGCGGCTGCCGGCCTTGACCAGTTCTTCTGGGCGATATCGCTGCAAAAATTCAATGGCGGTCATCTGTCTTGCTGCAAGGATTTGTTTTTCGGTTACTCCGGGCATAGGGTTCTTCCTTCTTTCTGAAATTAAATGACAGCCGCTCGCAGGGCTTTTGCCTGATCGGTTCTTTCCCACGGAAATTCTGGCTTTCCAAAATGGCCGTAAGCGGCTGTCTGCGTATATCGAGGTGTTAAAAGATCAAGCCGGGAGATAATTTCGGCCGGAGTTAATCCAAACACCAACTTTACGGCTTCAGCCAGACAATCGTCGGCGCAGACCATGCCGGTACCGAAGGTGTCTACCTCCACCATGACCGGCTCCGCCACCCCGATGGCATACGCCAGCGTGACTTGGCAGCGGTCGATGAACGGCCGAAAGAAGGTGCGCCGGACATCGGCGATGGCATAGGCCAGCGCGACCTGACACTTTTCGCACAGCCCTGCCGCCACAAGGTTTTTGGCGATGTACCGCGCCATATATGCGCCGGAACGGTCCACCTTGGTGGAATCCTTTCCAGAGAACGCACCTCCGCCGTGCGGGGCGAACACGCCGTAGCTGTCCACCATGAGCTTTCGACCGGTGAGGCCGGTATCGGCTTCCGGGCCGCCCAAAACGAACCGCCCCGAAGGGTTCAGAAGGATTTTTGTGTCCTTGTCCGGAGGTAAAGCCTGCAGCGCCGGGGCGAGCACTTTGTCGGTGAGTTCCCAGCTAAGTTCATCCTCGGGTTTTTCCGGGCTGTGCTGGGCCGAAAGGACGACAGCGTCTAGCCGCAGAGGTTTTCCATCCTCGCCGTATTCTACAGTGACCTGCGCTTTTCCATCCGGGCGCAGGCCCCGTATCATCCCGGTTTTCCGGGCGGCAGAGAGGGCGCTGGTAAGACGGTGCGCCAGCACCACCGGCAGAGGCATCATCTGCGGCGTTTCCGAACAGGCATAGCCCACCATGACGCCCTGATCTCCGGCCCCGAGTTGCAGGGCGGGCTGATCTTTGGAGAGATTTCTCCTGCGCTCTAACGAACAGCCCACTCCTGCGGCGATGTCCAAGCTTTGCCGGTGGAGGAGGCATTGGATGGAAAAAGAGGTAGGATCATATCCCGCCTTTCTAAAAACCGACTGCACAATGGAAGGGATATCCGGCTCGTACAAACTGGTGATCTCCCCGGCGACGATAACCTGTCCCTTGGTGGCCAGCACCTCGCAGGCCACACGGGAGAGGGCGTCGTGGGTGAGGCATTCATCCAGCACACGGTCCGCGATGATATCGCACAGTTTATCCGGATGCCCCTCCGTCACGGATTCAGCGGTATAAAATTGATTCATGATATTCTTTTGCATCACTTTACCTCCAGCGAAAAAGGCTTAAGGCTTTTTTCGATTTCCCCGTAATCCTTGAAGTTTACTTCACAGCCTAACAGGTAAGAGACTGCTTCATTCCATTCCTTTAAGGAATAGTTCTCCTTGCTTTTCATACGATACAAATCTCCCAGAGCTGTCCACTTGACGTCCGGCAGCAGACGAAGGTTAGGGATAGAGGTGCGATACAGCTTGGCTAAGCAGTCTAACAGTACGATTTTTTTCAATCAATCCCTCCAGTGCAACAAAAATAGTTATCGCTCGTCACCGCTTTTTCGATGGCGAGGCTTTTTCTGAGAAACTGCTTCCTCAGGCAGTTCCTGTTGAGTACGACGGACAGCTTCCAGCACAGGAGCCGTATTGATCCCGTTCTGTCTGCATCCGCAAAGGATTCCTTCCAGATAGGATGAGGATGGCAGTGCGGGAACGTCCTTGAAGGGAGAGTTCATCGTATAAGCCATGATCTCTCGCCGGACGCCGTCCAAAGTTATCACCGTGACGGCTTCTTTTCCATACAAATAAGGGAAGCCCTCATAACGATCCAGGCGCTGTTCATCCCGCTTTGAGATCCGCCAGAGAACACCTTCCAGAGAGCTTCCTTCTTTCGGAAGAATCGTGGCGACGCCATTTCCGCCGCCGCTCATACGAAAAGCAAGACAGTATCCTTCCAGACGAACAGGCTCCACCACCTCTGCATCGGGACAGCGGAAGGCCATCTGATTCAGATTCATGTTGGAGCCATATGCAAAATAGTGCTTTTCTTCGATTTTTATCACCTCTGTCGTTCATGGTTTCGGCGCTCCTGCAAGCTGGCATATTGAGCTTTGTCATATCGCCAAGCCCGGTCGCCGGGGAGATTCGAGAGCAGATGCTCACGCACATTCTTGTATTCCGGGCCGATGAGCCCAAGGCGCAGCAGAAAGGTACGGAAGGTAAACGCCGGGTTTTCGCTGATCTCGGTTTTCCGCATTACCGTTCGGCTTTGGTTGATGGCCTGTGCGGAAATCGCCAGAGCCAGCGTGATGTTTGCCCGTACCTTACCGGCGTGGAGCGTGCTTTCAAAGCAGCGCCATTCCAGTGTGCCCCGATAAAACACAGAATGTAGGTTTAAGGCATAGTACCGGGTCCAGTTGTAGTGTTCACCGCTGCCGTCCGCGCCTCCATACCATTCTTGCTTGAGGCGCTCCATGGTGGCGTTTTTAGGCAACTTGCGGATTTTTTCCAGCATCGGTTCCCGTACCTTTCGGCACCAGCGCTGCACGCGGCTTTCATTGACATTTAAGGCCTTAAACAGGATATCCTCTTTGGAATACATAATGGAGAGGGCATTTTTCAAGCTCTGCGGGGTATGCTTGGATGCGTCCACATGGACGTGCATCCCACAGCTTTGATTTACCACAGCTCCGGCACGGCGAAGAGCCCGGACAACCTCCTGCAGTTTTCCCATTTCTCTGTATTCCAGTTTCGGTGAATTCATTTCCACCTTGTAGGTGTCATCGTCTATGGGAAGCTGTTGCCGCCCAACTTGATGTGAGGCATGAATACTGGAATCGTAAACAAATCGCCATATTTTCCCTTCGCCGTCGGTAATCTCCCATGGGTCGTAGGTTCTGGAAGAATTGGAATGTCGGGCGGTAGTTCCGAACAGGGAGGCCACGGCTTCCGCTGCTTCCTGGCGGGAAAGGCCGGTCATTTCGATTTCACAGCCGAAATATTGGTCTTTTAAGTCAATGGATGGCAGTCACCTCCCGATGGGCGGCGGAAAGCCTTTTCCCGATGGCCTCCACGACGGTGACAGTAACGCCGTTTCCGGCCTGCTTGTAGAGCTGAGCGTCCGACTGAATGGCCAGCACTTTCTCAATGCGGTTATCCTGCCAGCCCTGCAGCCGCAGACACTCCTTCGGCGTGAGACGGCGGATACGGCACCCGTTCCAAACTCCGGAGGCTTCTCCTCTATGTTTGTGAAAACCACTGCTTTGCCTTGCGGTAAGACAGCGGGCGTATGAGGTGAACGCAGGATCCTCATTTATATCCACAAAACAGGGAGTCCCCTGATCACTGCTTGCGGTAAGAGTATTGGCGATCTCCCTCCCGACTCTGCCGCGCCGGATATTCCGCCGGGCATAGGCCAGACTGATGCTGTCACCGGGATACGCCATTTTGTATCCCTTTTTCGTGTTTTCCTTGATGGGTAAACCGCCTACCTCGTACAAGCCGGTTTTTCCGCCAAAACCACCTGCTTGTGCGGCGAGAGTACAGCTTACTCCTTCTGAGGAATAGACGCGGTTTCCCTGTGCTCCGGGCAGGACTTGTACAAGAGATGAGCCTGCTGTTCCGGTGAAAGGAAATATTTTTCCACGACATCGCTCATCAAAATATCCGACAAGATACACTCTGCGTCGGGATTGGGGGACGCCAAAATCTTTGCTGTTGAGCACCTGCCATTCCAGACCATACCCCAGTCTGTCCAGCGTATGGAGGATGGCCGCAAATGTCCTGCCCCCGTCATGATTAAGCAGTCCGGGAACATTTTCAAGCAGCAGATACGCAGGTCTTTTTGCCGCAGTCAGCCGGGCAATTTCAAAGAACAAGGTACCTCTTGGATCGGAAAATCCCCCACGGTTTCCAGCAATCGAAAAAGACTGACAGGGAAAACCTCCGCACAGGAGTTCGAAGTCGGGGATATCGCTCGGATCGGCTTTTCGGATATCTTCACAGAACCACTCTCCTTTGGTATCAAACAGGGTTTCATAGCTTCGGTTGGCTTTTTTATCGATTTCACAATGGCCAATACAGGTGAATCCTCCGGCACGAGTGAGTCCTTCTCGAAACCCGCCGATGCCGGAGAACAGGTCAATATATCGTATTGTCTTTCCTATCACGCTCCTTCTTTGAAAATCTGCAAACAACTAAGGGACAATCAAGCGGCATCACTCCTTTCAAATGGTAAAATGAAATATATATGAAAACAGCCTGCAGAAATCGGGATTTCCCAATCCTGCAGGCTGTTACGGGCTTTCTTATGCGTAGGTTTCTTCTTCGGGGGATTCGTCTGTTTCCTCGATATCGTCAGGCTCGGCATCTTCATCGGCTGTGAACTCCCGGCAGACTTCTGTCCGTTCCTCATACTCAGCGGCTCTGGCGGCTTCAAATTCTTCTTCGGCTTCCTCCAGCGCCTGTTCAATCAGACCGACGACGAATTCCTTTTGGGTGAGGCGGCGGTGGTAAGCCTTCTCATAGGCTTCAAGGGATTCCTTCACCCTCTGAAACAATTCCTCGCTTACCTGAAATGCCAGTGTTCTTCCTTTTCCCATGACTGTGACAGCCCCTTTCTCATAATGCTCGGTGATGATCCTTTCGATAAATTTGCTCATGGTGCTTTCGGTTTCCCGAATCTCCTCGCTGATCCTGTTGTGCAGTTCCAACGGGATCTTACAGGTAACGCCTTTGGTTTCCATGCTCCCATCGCTCCTTTTTTGCTTTCTTTCCCTTTCGGGCAACACAAGCATATCGGAAAGCTGCGGATAAAGCTATTACCAAGACCAACAACCTTTCAGACGAAGCAGGGGCAGCATACGTCACAAGCAATAAAGGCTATGTCGGGGTTATTCCTCTCCCATCAGAGAACCGAGAAAGCCCATCATCTGCTCCGGAATGGATTCTTCCTGCTGTACCTCAGGCTGGGAAGGGAGCGCTTTGAGTTCTTCCCGTAAAACCCGGCGCAGGGTAGTTTCCAAGACGTTTTTCCTTTCGCTCTCCAAGATGGCCTGCACCAAAAAGGTGCTTTTCTGACCTTCCGGCACGGCCTGCAGGATCGCCCACGCCCGGCGGTGATCCTCATTTCGGAGGTTTGGTCGGAACATAAAAAGGGGCCTGTTCATCCTTTGCCCAAACCGCCCGAGAACTGCCCCAGAATCCGTTCAAATCCTTCGGCGTTTACACGGTCGTCTGTCAGTGCAAAAACCCGACACAGGCCGTCCTGTGGGCTCACATTGCCCTTGACCACCGATGCACCTCCGCCCAGCATCACGACCGGGATGGCTTTGAGGTCGAATCCCGATTCCATGACTGCCGAGAGCAGCCGTTCGGTGTAAAGACGGCCCTGTCTCCGGATGATGGATCGGGCCTTTTCGTCCATGCTGCAGGGCTTTCCGGCCAGCACTCGTTCCACCTGGGCGTCGGTAACAGACAATCCGACATCCCGGCGAACCTGTTCCTTTGTTTCGTCGATGCATCGGATCATGCCGAGCTCCAGACTGCGGCAGGTCGAGGCATTGGGAACGCCGTTATCCAGCCGCATGAGGTCCACCGTCCAGCCGCCGATATCCATAAGCAGCACAGAAGGCTCGTTCTGGATGAGCTCCGGGTGAATAGCGATGGCAGAATATCCCTGAGGGAACAGCTTAACATCCTCGATGGTTATTTTGTAGGGTACTCCCTCGAATTTAAAGCACACCGGCTGAGAAGAACGAAGCAGGTACTCTCGGAAGAATTTCTTTTCTCGGCCGAATCCGGCCAGAGGCAGACCGGCGGCAAGGGTTACGGAACACTCTGTGTTTTCTCCGCGCTGCTTGATCTCTCTTGCAATGGCTGCAAGGGTAAGCAGGTAATAATTGTCGTTCTCTGTTTTATTCCGCAGAATCGGCTGCCTGCCGGTTCCGCACACATAAAACTTCCCACCGTATTCCAGCGTGTTTTGCAGGGTGTAGGGTTCATGGCTGTAAACAGCGATACCGGCTGGAAAAGAAAAATGCCGTGTCTTGATGGCGTAATAGCCGTGGTCGATTCCGATGTTCATGGTTTTTAACATCCTTTCCCGATGATTGTTGAAAGTTTAAGTTTCTGCTGGTTTTGACCGAGCTTACCGGAGAGATATATATTCTTTCCCAGCCAAGTAAGTAACTTAGGGGGGAGAGAGTGTGAGAGAGGGGGGGAGGCGAAAAATCGCCGCGAAAAAACGCCCCGGCAGACCTGCCGAGACGCTTCTAAAAAAGGGCGCACTACCCCCTTGTACTTTGAGGGCTTGAAATTTGCCCGTTTCGCAATTCGTCAATCTATCTATGAAGCCGTCGGAAACTTTTACAGTTCCGACAGCGGGGAAAAAGGTATAAAACGCAAAAAAGCGGGGCCTCTGTCTGAAAAAATCAGACGGAGACCCCGCTGCGGCGGATCTTACTGCGGTTTTCTGTTTGGACATCTACGGTGAAACGGTTTCCCGCATTTTGCTCAAAAAGCCCGAAAACCCGCATAAACACTAGAAAAATTGGGTGACATCTTTTTTGTCACCCAATCATGGCTGGGCTGGCGGGATTCGAACCCACGAGGTGACGGAGTCAAAGTCCGTTGCCTTACCGCTTGGCGACAGCCCAATATTCGATACCCCAAGAGTATAACATATTTCAGGCCGTTAGTCAAACGTTTTAAGCAAAGAAAAGCCGCGCGCAAACAGGTTTTCCTTCTGCGCACGGCTCCATATCCTTCTTTGAAATTATTCCGCTTTCAGCGTGTAGCGCTTGTACGGGCGGTCTGCAATGCCACCGGAGATTGACATCGTAGATTCCGTCTCCAGCGTGAGCGCGTCACCCTCAAATGTGAAGATCATTCGTCTGCCGCCTGCGGATTCCGCACAGCAAACTTCGAGCTCAAAGCGCTTGTCACTGCGCCAGCGACCCACAGCGCCGTAGGTACGGCCGCCGAGCGTAAAGCTCGTGAAGTGGCTCTGAAGGCCGATCTCCGCCGTAAATTCGCCGTTATCCTGCTCGAAAACGAGATTTGCTTTTTCGGGCGCAAATTCAAAGCGCAGCGTCTTTGTCACACCGCCCTGCGGGGCCACGATCCACACGCCGCCGATGAAATCGACAAGCCCCGGAACTTCCTCCGTAAACGCGAATTTCTTACCCTCAATCTCTTTTTCGGACCACGGGTTGCGGGAAGACAGCATCGGCGTGATCTCCGCTTTTTCCAAACGCTTCTTCAAAACGTGCGCCATGGGGCTTTCCGGCAGCGTCTCCTCGTCCGTGATGGCCGGCAGCAACGCTTCCCACGCGCAGGTCAGCTGCTCCTGCTGGTTGGAGGAAGAACTCTGCAAAATGAGCACGGTGTCTTTGTCCTCAAACACCACGCCGTACTGGCCGAACGCACCGTCCGCGCGGAACACATGCTCCGGCACGCAGCGCCAGAACTGGAAGCCGTAACCACAGCGCCAGTCGGGATTATCCGCATTATTCGCCGGACTGATCGTTGAGACCTGATTTGCGCTCGCCATGTCGAACCATTCGGCGTTCAAAAGCTGCTTGCCCTCCCACTTGCCGTGCCGGGAAACAAACAAAATAAAGCGCGCCATGTCTTCGGTCTTCAGACGGCTGCCCGCGCCGCCCATTTCGATGCCGTCCGGCAGACGGAAGCACTCAATATTCTCAATGCCGAGCGGCTCAAAAAGGCGCGGCGTAAGGTACTCGAACAGATCCTCACCCGTACGGCGCTTCAGCGCGGCGCACAGCATGTTCGTGCCGGCGGTGTTATACATAAAGCACGTGCCGGGCTTATATTTAAACTCATGCGAAAGAAAATTCTTAATCCAATCCGGCTCGTTCACATCGAACGTATTGATCTCCGTCTCGTGGCCGCAGGACATCGTGAGCAGATCGCGCACCGTGCAGGCAAGCAGATTTTCGCTCGGATTTTCCGGCATCTTGTCCGGGAACAGCTCGCTCAAGCGATCGTCAAGAGACAGCGCTCCCTCCTGGCACGCAAAGCCGATAGCCGTGGAGGTCAGCGCCTTTGTAAAGGAGAACATCATGTGCGGCGACGCCGGGTTATACGGCTTCCACCAGCCCTCTGCGCACACCTTGCCGTGGCGCAGCAGCATCATGCTGTGCAGCTCAAGCCCTCTGCTTTCTGCAAGATCGATAAATTTCAATATGCCTTCGGAATGAATACCCACGCTTTCCGGCGTGACTCTTTCCAATATCATAAATATAACCACCTTCCTTTTGATACTTTAATCATAGCACAGCAGCCCGCCCGTTTCCAGTAAAAAGAAAATTCCCCCCGTAAAATTCACTGTCAGAAATTTAGTGAACTTGTCACGTTCTGAAAGCCGTGCTATAATTTACCCGAAAAAGGCGGCTGCTCGGGCCGCGAAAGGAGAAAACTATGCTTTTAGATAAAGCGTCTTCAAAAGACAAATTTGCGCTGAAAATTCTTGCCGTGTTTTTGATTTGTGCCGCGGATATGCTTTTCGCCGCATGGGTCATATACGCCGAAAAACAAAAAGGCACGCTGCTCTCCGTGCGGGCGGCTTCCTCGTACCTGCCGCAGCTCTTTGCGCAAAATCTGCTCACGTCCGCCGTGCCCGCTTTTCTTGTTTTCCTCGCGCTCGTTTTCTGCAAAAAGCGCTTTGTGCAGGCGATGCAACTGACCGTCCCCAAAGGCAAAACAAGAAAAATCGCTGTTTTGTTGCTGTTTCTCCTGCTTATCGTCACGGCCGCAGCGCTGATCGTAAAGCCGAATAAAATCACCGTGCTGTACAGCCTATTCTACTACACCGTTTTCATCGCGTTTTGTGAGGAATTCGTCGTGCGCGGCGTATGCGTGGGGCTTTTGCGGGACGAGCCCGCCGCCGTTCGCTACCTCGTGCCAAACATTCTCTTTGCCGCCATGCACGTGTTCGCCTATGCGGATTTCGGAGCGATCACCGCGTCTTACCTTGTGCGTTTTGTATGCTCACAAATGGCGGGGCTTGTCGCCATGGGCTGCCTTTTCCAATACCTCAAAGAAAAATCCGGCTCCCTGTGGATCCCCGTCCTCGTGCACGCCGTTTTAGATTACACAGCCGTGTTCGGCTTCTAAAAATTCCCCGCAGCTTCACGTCGGAAATTTCACGAAGCTGCGGGGAAATTTTTACGAAAACACCTTTTCCGTGTTCTGCACGCGCAGGAACAGCGTTAGGATCATGCCGAGCATCATCAGGCCCGCCATGGCAAAATACAAGATGCGGATACTCGTGTTTTCCACCAGAATACCGCCAAGGTTCTGCATCAAAATGGCACTCATCGCGTCCGTAGCGCTGATAACGCCCAGTGCCGTGGAAACGGAACGCACCTGCACAACGCCGCGCACAATCTTCAATAAGATCATCCCGAACAGCGTAGAACCGATAGCACGCAAAACCAGCATGGTCACAACCGCAACAAACGCGTTCGGCGCCGTGGCGTACAGCAAAAACTGCGCCACCATAATAGCAAACGCCAAAAGCATCAGCGTGCGCCCTGAAAAGCGATCCATAAATTTGTACGAAAACAAAATGACAGGCAGCTCAACAATCGTACTGAAAAACAGCACTGTGCCCACCGCACCCGTCGGCATGCCGAGCTCCTGCAATAAAATGGGGCTATATGTCATATTGAGATTTGAGCAGCCCGAAAAAACAAACCCGATGATGACGAACAAAATGTACATCGGCGCACAGAGAAATGAAAACTGCTTGCCCGCCGCAGCCTTTGCCGCTTCCGTATCCGTAAACGAAATGTCGTCCGTGCCGAGGAAACCCACAATGGCCAGCACCGCCGAAACGGAGACCGAAACAAAAATCAGCTGCGGGCTCGTAAATTCCATCATGGCGCAGGCCACCTGTACGGCCGCCGCATAACCGAACGTGCCCCAAATACGAATGGTGCCGTAGCGGTACTTCGTCGAGGTTGCCATGCGCTCGCTCACCGGCGAAAGCGATGAGATAAACCCCATGATGCAGCCGTTTAAAAGGAACAGCAGCATCGTTTCGCGCACCAACGCAAACAGAATACCGAACACCGCCACGCACGCCATCATCACCGTACAGATAAGCCGCGGCTTTCGCAGCTTATCATTGATATACCCCACGATCGGGATCAGCACCACGCCGAACAAGCTCGAAGCCGACATGATAAAGGACATCTCCGCTTTCGATTTGCCGATGCCCGTCAGATACATAGACAGCACCGAGGTAAACACGCCCAAGCTCCAGTAAAAGAAGAAATAGGTCAGGGCATACGCCGGGTAACTGCCGCGAAACGTTCGCTTGCTTTTTTTCCATCTCAATCCAACCGCCTTCCCAAAATTTAGGGCGCACGCCGCACACAATGTGCAGCCCTTCCCCTCAAGGCTTATTTACGTCCATCATACCAAATCCCCCGTTGCGTTTCAAGCTTTTTGCGCACGGAAAAGCTTTTATTTTTGCAAAGCGGTAAAGAGGTACCCCCGGGCGAAAAAACGAAGCAGAATACAGTGCAGCCCTTTGAAAATAAGTGCAAAATAAGCAACCGCGTTCTGCCTTAACTGCGAGGCGATGTTCGGGAGCACTCCCGTTTTTTCTTTTCCGACGTGACGGAAGAAGCGTTCCATAAAAGTATCAGAGAAATTTTTTCGCTCCATGTTACTCAACTGTCGGTCGGTTGCTTGTGCGGGTGGACTATGATATGCTAAAGAAAAGTCCTAAGGGGAGGAAAATTTATGAATTTATCAAAAATAGGACAGTTTATCAGCCGGCGCAGGATGGCCATGGGTCTTACTCAGGCTCAACTGGCCGAACGACTGAATGTAACCGATAAAGCGGTCTCTAAGTGGGAACGTGGCAAAAGCCTGCCCGACGTGACGCTTTTCAGCCGTGTGGCTGCGGAGCTGCGCGTCAGCGTTGTGGAGCTTCTCAGCGGCGAACTCATGAACGTGGTTCGCAGCAGCAATCTGGACGAGGCCGTCGATTGGGATGGAAAAGCAGCTCAGGCCACACCTCTCACCTTACGCCGGGACGATCCTGCGGATTTACTGGTTTCGCCCTACTTGTTCGGCTGCAATCTGGAGCACACTCGCTCCTGTATCTATACCGGCCTATCCGCCCAGATGGTTCGCAATCGAAAGTTCGCCGGGAAGCCCACGGCTTGCGAGGGCTGCGCCATAGAATGGTTTCCCTTGGGGGAACGTGGCGTGTTTGCCTTGGATGAACCCTACACCCGCCACGGAGAAGGCTACCACATGAAGCGGACCCTCGAATGTAATTCCGTCGGTATCTTCAACCCCTACTGCGGGGAAGCTGTCGGCATGGGTCAGCATGGCATCACAATATCCCAAGGGCAACCGTATCTGTTCGGAATGGTGGTTAAAACCCAAGAATCGGTGAAGTTTACGGTTTCATTGACAGATCGAACCGGAAAGAACGTCTACTGCCGTGCCACATCTGTAGGTGGCGGCGACGATTGGACCCGTTTAGAGGTGGAGCTCACCCCGCAGGCCGCTGACCCTGATGCCGATCTGCGAATCTGCTGGGAGAATGCGGGTTATGTCTGCGTAGGAGCCGTTTCTTTGCTGCCCAAGGATCACTTCCACGGAATGCGCCGCGATGTGGTGGAAGCCATGAAGGATTTGGGCATCAAGGTGCTGCGCTGGCCGGGCGGCAATTTTGCCGGGGAATTCAACTGGATGGACGGCCTTTTGCCGGCGGATATGCGTGCGCCGTTCCAGTCTTATTTGGGTCTGGAAACTCAACCTCACACCATGGGCTACGATTTCAGCGAGATGAATACCGATGACTTTATCGCCTTGTGTCGAGAAATCGGTGCCGAGCCGTTTATCACCATCAACCCCTGTTGGAACACCCCCGATGAGAACGCCGCTTGGGTGGAATACTGCAACGGCGATGTCTCAACCCCCTACGGAAAACTCCGAGCCAATCGGGGTCACCAAGAGCCTTACAACGTGCAGTTTTGGTCATTGGGTAACGAATTCGGTTACGGTCACATGGAGGGCGACAACACTCCTGCCGGGTACTGCCAGATCGCACTGGAGAATGGCAAAAAAATGCTGGAGGCCTCACCCGGTCTCAGCCTGTGCTCCTCGGGACCCTATCCTAACAAGGAATGGGCAGAATTTTCAGCCAAGCCGCTTGCCGGGATTTCTCAGATGATTTCCCAGCACTATTATGGCTACGACCCCCATTACACCGACCTTTCCACCGTAGAGGAGGAATATAACCGGTGCATGGCTTCTGTCTCCCGGATGCGGGAGCTGATTCACCAGTCCCGGCAGTGGCTGGAGCCTTCTATACGCATTTCCATGGACGAGTGGAATGTGTGGTATGCCTGGTACCGTCCTTCCAGTGTTACCGACGGTATTTATGCGGCGCTGGTTCTGCACATGTTGATGGAAGAGGCGGAAAAAAGCGGGATAGCCCTTGCGTGTCACTTTCAGGCAATCAACGAGGGAATGCTGTGTGTGAAACCGAATCACGTGAGCTTGACAGCGCAAGGACAAGTGTTCTCCTGGATGAATCGCTGGCACATGGGTAATCGTCTGTGCTCCGCGTCTCAAGAAGCCGTTATTACCGTGGATCGAGAGGGTCGGGTGTCCGCCACGGTGGTGAACGCCGCATTTCACCGCAAAAAGCCGGTGGACTTCTCTTCCTTTGGACCTTGCAGCGAGGCGGTGCTCTTCTCCAGTGACACCGTGTTGCCTCCCTCCTCATTTACCCAGTCAAACGTTCTGGACCAAGCTGCGGGCGGAACCTTACAAATGCCGCCGCACAGCGTTTTGTTCTTGCGCTTTTAAGAAGCAGGTTTTTATTCGAACGGTCGGGGAATACGGACAAAACAGCCGGGCTGTGAAGTGTTTTCGGACTTGAACTGCGGCGAGGATGTTTCATGTTGTATTGCTTTTTTCTTGACGCAAGAGTGCTTTGCCGTTATAATGAGAAAAAGTGAAATCTAAAGGAGGCACCACGATGGCAGACATTCGGGCATTTCATGCCATGCGGTACACAAAATCGGCGGGAGAAGCGAAAGAACTGACCTGTCCGCCGTATGACATCATCAGTGAAGCGGAGCGCGCGGCGTTTTTGGAAAGAAACCCGCACAACGTCATACGCCTGGAGCTGCCGCGCGGCGAAGAACCGTATAAGACCGCCGGCAAGACGTTGCACACGTGGCTTTCCGACGGCACTTTGCGCTGTGACAAGGACGCAGGTCTTTATATCTACGAGGAAGAATTCAAAACCGACGTAGACCATGGCGAGGTGCGCAGCCTAAAGGGCATCGTGTGCCTTGTGCGCGTGGAGGATTTTTCTGCGGGCGTTGTGCTGCCGCACGAGGAGACGCTCTCTAAGGCGAAAAAGGACCGTTTTGAGCTGATGAAGGCGACGAACTGCAACTTCAGCTCGATTTACTCTTTGTATCAGGACGAAAAGGGCGAGACGCAAAAGCGCATCGACCGCCTTTCCGCCGGCACGCCGTACTGCGAATTTTCAGACGAACTTGTCACACACCGCCTGTGGATTGTGAATGACAAGCAGGCGCTTGAAGCGTTCCGCGCCGATTTTGCGCCGCGCAAATTGTACATTGCGGACGGGCATCACCGCTATGAAACCGCAATTCATTACCGCGATTACTGCCGTGAAAATGCCGTTTGGGCGCCGGGCAGCGAATTCGTCATGATGACGCTCGTCGATATGGCACATCCGGGGCTTGTGGTGTTCCCGACGCACCGCCTTGTGCGCGGCATTGAGGGCTTTTCCGCCGAAAAGGTACTTGAAAGCTGCGGGGAATACTTTCAAATCGAGACGCTTGCGGACAAAAGCGAGATTGAGCCGCGCATGAAAAATGTGTATGATGCCGGGCAAAAGGCGTTCGTATTCGTGTATAAAAACGGGGACAGAATGAACTACGCGCTGCTGATTTTGAAAGACGCGGCGGTTATGGAAGAATTTATGCCCGAAAAGAGCGAGGCCTCGCGCGGGCTGGACGTCAGCGTTTTGCACACGCTCATTTTGGAGCGCGCCCTCGGGATTGATCGCGAAAATATGGCAAGTCAGAAAAACTTGACGTATACGCGCGATTTGAACGAAGCGCTTTCCACGGTTGAAAGCGACGAGATGCAGTGTGCATTTATTTTGAACCCCACGCGCGTGGAGGAGATCGGCGCGGTAGCGGCTGCGGGCGAAAAGATGCCGCAGAAGTCCACGTATTTTTACCCGAAGCTTATCACAGGGCTTGTAATGAACAATTTGGAAACGCCTGTGGAAGATTAAAATTTATTTTTAATAAGTCAAGCGCCGTGCTTTTACTCCAGCATGACGCTTGATTTTTTATATCAATATCGGAGACAATCCTTTTCAAACCATGCCGCTTTTCACGTCAAAGCAGGTACCGGACGCATCACTGTGTATTTCCGTAAAACTTTGTAACGTGTATAATTCCCCGCATTTCTCAAATACTACCCATACCGAAACTTTGAAAACAAGGGAGATTTGAGATATGAAGGCAACCGGTATCGTCAGACGTATGGATGATCTCGGGCGAGTGGTGGTGCCGAAAGAGCTGCGCCGCACCATGAAGATCAGCGAGGGCACGCCGCTTGAAATTTTCATCGACAAAGACGGCAGCATCATCTTCCGCAAATACTCGCCCGTGGGAGAACTAAACGAAAGCGCCAAAAACATGGCGGAGTGCATCTCGGCGGCAAGCGGCATCGGCACCGCCGTGTGCGACCGCGACCGCATCATCGCAACGGCAGGCATCCCGAAAAAGGATTTGCTGGATAAGCCCGTCTCCAAGCAATTGGATGAGCTGATGCGCCGCAAAAAGGCATTCATCTCCTCCGGCGAGGACACCGTTTTGGCGGCGGAGGGCGGGCTGCGCACCGCAAACGCAGCGTTCCCCATCTCCTGTGCGGGCGATTTGTGCGGCATGTTCCTGCTCATTAAAGACGAAGATGCAAAGCCCGGCGAAACGCAGGAGCATTTGCGGCTCGGCAAGCTCGCGTCCGATTTTTTAAGCCGCGAAACAGTTGAGTAACATGGAAAGAGTCGCTGAAAGCTTTTGATCCAACTTTTTTCAAAGAAGTTGAAACCGAACTTCTCGTTCGGTTGTAGATTCCAAAGGTGAAACCTTTGGTCGAGCTCCGCAGAGCTCGAAATCCTTTTGCCTACTAAAAATCAGGACGGAAGGACGGAACTTCCAGTGGACGTTCCGTCCGTGGGAGACCCAATTAGGGGGTCTCCCAAAAAGGCGAAGCCTTTCAGAATTTACTTTCTCACAAAATTTATTTTCTCACAAACAAAACGCCCAGCGTGTTCGGGCCGCAGTGACTCGAGACCGTGCAGCCGGCATAGGTCTCCAACACCTCGTCGAAGCCGCCGCATTCCTTGATGATCGCTTTCACATTCTCCACAATTTCCGGCGCACAGCCCGAGTGCGTGATGAAAATGCGATTTCGTCTCAAATCGTCTCTGCCCTGCAAACGCTCGCGCACATACTGTGCAATGCAATTGTCGATCTTGCCGCGGTACTTTTTGCCCACGCCCATTTTGCCGTCCTTCACTTCAATGCACGGCTTTAGCTTCAATAAATTCGCGCCGAGCGCCGCCAAGGTAGAGCATCTGCCGCCCTTTTGCAGATAAAAAAGCGTATCGATGACGAAGCTCGCCTCTACTTTTTCCGCCGTTTCGCGCATGAGCGCGGCAATCTCTTTGGGGTCCTCTCCCTTTTCCGCACGCTCTGCGGCATCCAAAACGAGCAGCGCGATGCCCGTGGAAAGATTGCGGGAATCGACCACATACACGTTTTCAAACTCCGCCGCAGCGGTGCAGGCGTTCTGGTAGCAGCTGGAAAAATCACTGCTGATATTAAAATGGATCACCGCGTCGTAATTTTCCCTGCATTTTTTGAAAAATGCCGTGTAATCGCCCACGTTCACGGCAGCAGTGCGGCACACGCCCTTGCCGGAGCGCACGTAGTCGAAAATCTCCTGCGGCGTGATGTCCATGCCGTCGCGACAATTCTGCCCGCCCTTTTCAATGTACAGCGGCGTAATGCCGATATTATACGTTTCGATAAGCTCCGGCGACAGATCGCATGTGCTGTCCGCCGAAATTTTAATCCTCATTGCAGAATTCTCCTCTCCGCTTTCGATTCGTTTTACGGTGTTTATGTTGTTTCAGTATACAACAGCCCGCGCTTTTTTTCAAGATTTCGCACCGTTTCCGGCATGATTTTTCCGTCTCTTTCATAAATTTTAAGACATTCTTACATTGCGCAAAAACGCTTGCATCTAAAGAAATTTTTCGCTACAATAAAATCACAAAACAAAGATGAGAGGAGACCGTATATGCAAGGTCAAAATTACAATCCCTACACCGGCGCACCGCTTTCCGGCATAGATCCGCCCGCCGGTTATCCGCAAAAAAGCCGTATCGCAGCCGGACTGTTCGGCATGCTGATGGGCACATTCGGCGTGCACAATTTTTACCTTGGCAATACACAGCGCGGACTGATCCAGATTTTGGTCGCTACGCTCGGCGCGCCTCTCACCTGCGGTCTTTCCACAGTTGCCGTGTGGGTCTGGAGCCTTGTTGAGGGCGTGCAGATCTTAGAAGGCAAGATTAAAATGGATGCAAACGGCATCAAGCTGAAGGACTGAGAAAGGAGATTTTTATGACAGACGAAAAAAACACCCGGAACACCACCCCGGAGACCGCAAAGCCGGAGCCGACCTTGACGAATCCCGTAGAGCAGAGCTTTGCCGAAGCCGAGCGCCTTGCGGAGCAGGCAGAAGCCGCCGCAAAAGACGAACCGTGCTGCGATGTGCCGAAAGCCGAAGAAGCTGCCCCGGAAGCACCGAAAACGGAGGTGCCAACGCCGCCGCAGTATCAGCCGCCGCAGTACACCTATGCGGCCTACACCGCACAGCCGCCGCAGCCCACCCCGCAGGAGGGCGCGGGCGACTACCGCCCCCCGCGCTACACGGAGCAGTACCAGGCGAACGCCAATAATGCAAATTATAACAACCCGCAGCAAACCTACTATGCCCCGAACGGCCAGCCGCAGTATGGGCAGAACTACGCACAGCCGTATGACCCGCCGCAGGGCACCAAAAGCCGCATTGCAGCCGGTGTGCTCGCCATTTTATTCGGTGTGTTCGGCGTGCACAACTTCTACATCGGCAAAACGGGCCTTGGCATTGCACAGCTTGCCATCACCGTTTGCAGCTGCGGCACGCTTGCCATCGTCTCCGAGATTTGGGGCATCATAGAAGGCGTGCGCCTTTTGCAAGGCACAATCTATACGGATGGTCACGGCATGAAGTTTGTTGACTGAGCTTGATTTTATACCATTGACTAAAATTCCAAAACAGCAAAACCCGGTGCAGCCGAATCCAGACTGCACCGGGTTTTCTCTGTTCTGTTATGACGATATAAACGCGTTTCTTATTTGACCGGCAGCCAAACACGCATCTGGTTTTCGCCGCGGTTTGCCCATGTGTAATACGGGATAAGGCGGATTGTCTTTTCCACAAATTTCGGAACCTTTGTGGAATACAGCGTGTCGATGTCCTGCTGTGCGCAGCCTGCGATCTCTACGGGCACAATGCCGCCGAGCGTTTCGGGCTCGAAATCGAGCGCCTTCGGCTCTGCACCGGCTTTGACATACAGCGGCAGCACCTTGCCGTTATCGACTTCCTCTGCGCAGTAGACGAGCGCGCCGCGCTGTACACACACCTTGCCGCTGTCCGCCGCGATCTTTGCGGAGGCGTACACAACGTGCGGGGTCATGTCCATGGTGAGCGCAAGCGTATCGCCGTCTTTCCATGCGCGGGTGATGTAAGCGTAACCGTCCTTTGTCACGGCGTTAAGGTCAACCACTTCGCCGTTTACGGTCAGCAAGCTCTTTTCGCTCCATGCCGGAATGCGGATAGCGACCGTCGTTTCCGCTTCGCCCTTAATCGTATACTTTGCCGTGCCGCCGTGCGGGAAATCGGTCTCGCAGGTGAGCGTGATGCCCTTTTCGGTCTTCACCGTGCCGCCTGCATAGAGGTCAATGAAGAACGTGTCTTCATTTTCGCTGTACGCATAGGAGCCGAAGGAAGACACCATGCGCGCCACATTCGGCGGGCAGCATGCGCAGGCATACCACTGCGGGCGGGTGGGCAGCACTGCGCGGTGCGTGACGGCCTTGCCAGAAATGCCCGGTACGACCTCAAGCGGGTTCACATAGAAGAAACGCTTGCCGTCAAGCTGCATGCCGGCGAGCACGGTGTTGTAGAACGCGCGCTCCATCACATCGGCATATTCGCCGCGGTGCTCGTTTTCAAGCATCTTCTTCGCGAAGAACATCAGGCCGATGGAGGCGCAGGTCTCGGCGTACACGGTGTCGTTCGGCAGGTCATAATCGACCGTAAAGGCTTCACCCATAAACGTGGAGCCGATGCCGCCCGTAATGTACATGCGGCGCTTTGTGATGCTCTCCCACAAATTACGGCAGGCAGCAAGCAGTGTCTCGTCCTGTGTTTCCTTTGCGACGTCCGCCATGCCGGTGTAAAGGTACACGGCACGCACGGCGTGGCCCACGGCGTCCTTCTGCTCACGCACGGGCAGGGTGCTCTGGGTGTAGTCGGTATTCAGCTCCTCCGCGCCGTCCCAAACGTTCCAGCCGCGGTTCTTTTTTTCTTCCACGAAATAATTCGGGGCCTGACCGCGCACGTCTACAAAGTGCTTTGCAAGCTCCTTATACTTTTCGTTGCCCGTGGCGCGCCACAGACGCATCAGTGCGAGCTCCACCTCCGGGTGGCCCGGGTAGGCACGCGTGTTTTTCTTCATGAATTGCTCGTAAATGCAGTCTGCACTCTTCGACATGATGTCGAGCAGCTCGCGCTTGCCGGTGACCTCATAATACGCCACGGCAGCCTCCATCATGTGGCCTGCACAGTAAAGCTCATGTGCATCGCAGATGTTCGTCCACATTTTGTCGGGACACTTCACGGTGAAATAGGAATCGACATAGCCATCTTCGTGCTGGGAAGCGCCGTAGAGCTGAATGGTCTCGTCCACGGCCTTTTCAAGCTCCGGGTCTTCGCCCGCTGCAAGCGCATAGGCTGCCGCTTCGATCCACTTTGCGACATCGCTGTCTTGGAACACCATACCGTAGAATTCGTCCGGCTTTACGTCCTTGCCCCTCAGCTTTTCGGCTGCAAGGCGGATATTTTCAATGGCGTGGCTCTTTTCGATACCCGGGATGGCGTCGTTCAGGATATTATACTGATACGGCAGCACCTCCTCGCGCACGAGCTTCTGCATTTTGCCGATGAAACCGTTATCGGCGGAAAAGGATTTTACGGGGATACGTTCGCTTTTCATCTTTACAAACCTCCATCATGAACTTCAAGTTGTTCGTACATCTTTTATAGCACATTCAAACGGAGAATGCAACTGTTTTCGGAAAACTTTTATTTTGATACGGAAAGTTCATGAAAAACGGTTGCAATTTTCACGCGTTGCAGGTAAAATCAAACTATAAAATTTTTTCCGAGAAAATCGAACCAAAAAAGGATGCGTGCCGCATGGCCATAAAGATAAAAGGGAAACTTCCGCTTAAAATTTGCAGCGTGCTGTTCGTTTTGTACGGTGCAGCGTCGCTTGTGGCGCTTCTGCTGTGCCTCATCGACCGAAAATACGTGGAGGAATACGACCTTTCCGCTTACTTTAATTCCTCTATGCCGGTGCTGTCCGTTGCGGGCGCGATGCTTGTGCCCGTTTTGCTGCTCATTGCGGGGCTGATGGGCCACGCCCGTGCAGACCGCCCGAACAGCATGAAGCCGTGCTTTTTTCTGGGCCTTGCTACCGGCGTCATCATTCTTTTCAATGTTTTGTACGAGATTTTCACCGGCGATGCGCCAAATATGCCGGAAATCTGCACCTATGTTCTCGACCTCGTTCTCCCCGTTCTCTACACGTTCTGTGCATGGCTGAACTGGAGGCACAAGGGAGACGACACGCCGAAAGCCGCAGATGCCGACCCCGCACCCGCTTCTAAATCCTGATCGTTCCCTTTAGATAAAAAACTCAAGCACGCAGAACTTTCGAGTATGCGTGCTTTTCTTTTGGCTTGTTCGGTTTTTGAAAGGCGGTTTGTGACCGCCTTTTAGGAAACCCATGCAACTGGGTTTCCTACGGATTGAACGTCCCCCGGACATTCAATCCTACTTTCCTAGTTTTTGGTTAGGCAAAAAGATTTCGCTTTCTGCGGAAAGCGACGTAGGGCTCTGCCCTACGCACCCGCAAGTTTTCTGAAGAAAACTTGACTAAAGACTTTAAACCGCCGTTGCCGCGGGCTCGTCAGTTCATCAGCGCTTTATAGATTTCGCCTTTCTTAAATCCGGAGAGCTTTGCGGCCTCCTTAGCGGCGTCGCTGGCAGAGCTGCCGTTTTCTATCGCTTTTTTTGCGGCTTCTACGGCGTCCTCTAACGTCATTTCTTTCTGTTCTTCCGCCTTCGCACCCTCAATGACGAGCACAAATTCGCCCTTCGGGGCGTTCTGCTCGTAGTATTCGGCGGCTTTATATAATGTCGTGCGCACACACTCCTCGTGGATTTTCGTAATTTCCCTTACAAGCGCGATGCGTCTGTCGCCGAATATCTCCGCCATATCTCTCAACGTATACGGCAGTTTATGCGGCGCTTCGTAGAACACCATGGTGCGCACTTCGTTTTTGACGGACTCCAAGTGGTCCTTACGGCTCTTTTTATTGACGCTCAAAAAGCCCTCAAACGTAAATCTGCCCGTCGGCAGTCCCGATACCGCCAGCGCGGAAATGACGGCGCTCGGGCCCGGCACAACAAGCACCGGCACGTCGTGCTCGGCGCACAACGCCACAAGGTCTTCGCCCGGGTCGGAGATGGCCGGCATGCCGGCGTCGGAGACAATGGCGCACGTTTCGCCCGCCAAAATGCGGTCTACAATGCGCCCACCCTTTTCGGCCTTGTTGTGCTCATAATAGCTTACAAGCGGCTTTTTAATGCCGAAGTGGTTTAAAAGCTTCATCGTGACGCGCGTGTCCTCCGCTGCGATGAAATCCCCCGCCGCCAAGGTCTCCGCCGCGCGGGGCGAAAAATCCGACAAATTTCCGATGGGCGTGCCCACCACATACAATGCACCGCGAAGCAGTTTATTTTCTTCCATCTGCGCGTCCTCCCTCGTGACCGAATTTGTAATTCCCGTAAATTTCCAGCATTTCGGCGGAAAACCCGCCGTTTTCGTCTTCTATAATAAGTGTCGGCAGTACGGAAAGCCCCGGTTTGCCGCCGCGCCGCACTTCCAGTAAAAACAGAGACGGCGCGGTGTTTATCCTTTGCTGTACGAGCCGCAGCCTTTTCGGCTCTAAGCCGTAGCTTCTAAAAACATTCATTGCGTCCGCAAGGCGCTCCGGGCGCTGACATAGGCAAAACCGGCCGCCGAAGCGCAGCACGTCTCTGCCCGCTTTCGCGACATCTTCAAGCGTGCAGGTGCACTCGTGCCGCGCGTTTTCCATGCGTTCGTCCGGGTTGCGCAGCCCCGCGCCCACGGCCTTATACGGCGGATTACACGCCGCAAGATCTAACGTTGGGTGCGGAATGATTTTTTTGATCTCCCGTATATCCCCCCGAATGACCTCGATATTTTCTTCATACCCGTTTTCCGAAACGGAGCGCAAGGCCTGCGAAAACGCCTGCTCGCCGAGTTCCACCGCCGTGATGTGCCGCGGGGCGTAATTTGCCTGCCACAGAAGCGAAATGGTGCCGCAGCCCGTGCCGAGATCGGCGAAAACGGCGTTTTCGGGCAGGGAACTCTCCAGCGCAAAATCGGCCAGCAGCAACGCATCGCTGCTGAAGCGGAAGCTGCCCGCAGGCTGCTCAAGACCGGCGGGAAAAGGCTCCTCCATGGTGCGCATCTCTTCCAGACTCATGCCGTATTTCCCCCTTCCCGTCATTGCACAACGTGTCCGTTCCCGCTATAACAGGTCAACTGTCCGACTGTCGGCAGCGTCTTTCTACCTTTTTTTGTCGCGAGTCTTCCATGTTCCGAGCCGACCTGCATATCCATTCCCGTTTCTCCCGCGCCACAAGTTCCCGTCTCACCATTCCGCACCTTGCGGCATGGGCCGGAGTCAAGGGCATAGACGTACTGGCCACGGGCGACTTCACGCATCCCGTATGGCGGCAGGAGTTGCGCGACGCGCTCGCGCCCGATGAAAAAAGCGGACTCCTGCGTCTGAAGCATCCGCTCACCCGCAGCGACATCGCACGTGAAATTCCTCATCTGGCGGGCATGGAGCCCAGAGAGCCGCTCTTCATGCTGGAAACGGAAATCAGTTCTATCTACAAGAAGAACGGCGCGGTGCGCAAGATACACAGCCTCGTCTACGTGCCGGACTTCGAATCCGCCGACAGGCTCTGCGAAAAACTGGAAGCCGTGGGCAACCTGAAATCCGACGGCCGACCCATCCTCGGTCTGGACGTGAAGGACCTGCTCTCCATGGTGCTGGACATTCCCCGCGCCTACATGATTCCCGCCCACATCTGGACCCCGTGGTTCGCGCTCTTCGGCTCCAAGTCCGGCTTCGACCGCCTGGAGGACTGCTTCGACGACCTTTCCTCCCACATCTTCGCACTGGAGACGGGCCTTTCCTCGGACCCGGGCATGAACCGCATGGTCAGCCAGCTGGACGGCTACGCGCTCATCTCCAATTCCGACGCCCACTCCGGGGCCAACCTGGGCCGCGAGGCCAACTTCTTTGCGGGCGCGCCCTCCTATGACGGCATCTTCGCCGCCCTGCGGGCCGCGGCCCGCCGCCTGCCGCCCGACCGGCAGCCCCAGGACTGCCGCTTCCTGGGCACCATGGAATTCTACCCCGAAGAGGGCAAATACCATTTGGATGGCCATCGGAACTGTAACGTTTGTCTAACCCCGCCGGAGACGCAGGCACGGGACGGATTATGTCCGGTGTGTGGGAAAAAGCTCACCATCGGCGTGGAGCACCGGGTGGAGGAGCTGGCCGACGAGCTGGCTGAGGCCCGCAAGACCATTGTCGGCCTGGAGGCCATCCCGGAAAACAACGGGGTCCACTTTGCCCGCCTCTATAAGGCGTATAAGAGCTATGTGGGCGAGAACCACATCGGGGCCCTCTGCTCCCGCTGCTGGCCGGATTTCTTCACCGAGTTTGGTACCCCCGTGTGCAGCGTGCTTTCCCTGCTCAACGCCAACGGCGTTTCCGCCAGCTGCGAGTCCGACGCCTACGGTGCCCTCTCCATGTTCATTGGCAGCGACC
>ERZ780178.452-NODE-452-length-31575-cov-3.221003_pt1 | contig 31575 bp, 28 predicted proteins | sample MGYA00511018_ERZ780178 | MGnify/ENA primary metagenome ERZ780178 (study PRJEB29588, sample SAMEA2151439) | human gut metagenome | biome: human gut; feature: human-associated habitat; material: faeces | place: Denmark | collected 2008/2010 ...
GCCCGCGTTTCCTGCAGGCTCATCATCGTTTCGACGATGAATACATCACAGCCCGCTTCATATAAGGCGCGGGCCTGTTCTTTATATACGTCAACCAATTCTTCAAAAGTCAGCGTTCCCATGGGATAGAGCTGCTGGCCGGTCATGGTCATGTCGCCGGCGACCAGGGCCTTGTCCCCTACGGCTTCTTTGGATAGCTGCACCAGCCGGGTATTAATTTCTATCAGCCGGTCTTCCAGGCCGTATTCGGCCAGCTTGATGCGGTTGCCCGTAAAAGTCGGCGCATAGACCAGGCGGGAACCGGCCTCTACGAACTGGCGCTGCAGGTCCTGTATGGCCTGCGGATGTTCCATAATCCATAGTTCCGGGCAGACGCCGACGGGCATGCCGGCTTTCTGCAGGTTGGTACCAGTGGCACCGTCAAGGATAAAAACACCTTGTTCCAATAACTGTCTGAATTCATCTCGTGTCATCATCTATCTCCCCATATCTATCATATCGTTCCATCGGTAAAATCCATATGCTGTATGTATAATGATTGGAAATCCGCCGTATTTCCCAGGACGACTTCCCTTCCCTTCTGAATGAACGATGTCATCCGTTCTACGGCTCTGCCATCGGTCAGGGCCTGTACGGCACCCAGCAGAGACGTATTGCCGGCAGCACGGGTCCTGGCTGCCCACGACGGCGGGATGAGTCCCATAGAGGCGGCTGCTTCCGGCTTAAGATAATAGCCGAATCCGCCGGCCAGCCAGATTGTCTTCACATCGTCTTCGCGCAGGCCGGCTGTCTTAAGAAGGACGGATATACCGGCCCGGATAGCGCTTTTTGCCATCTGTATCTGGCGGATATCACGCTGGGTCAGCACGACAGGCGTGCCGTCTGCTCCCTGAGCCAGAGGAAATCCCTCTGTAAACCACGGCTCCCGGAGCGTCCCGTGCCGGTCCACGATTCCATGCTCTACCATGCCTGCCATGGCTTCTATCACGCCGGTACCACACAGTCCACGGGGGGAAATATCGCCGATCGTACGGACTACCGGTCCGGATTCATTCCATGTCACACTGCAGACAGCTCCGGGAACGCTGCTCATGCCACAGCGCAGCTGTCCGCCTTCAAGGGCCGGCCCGGCTGCCGTGGAAGCGACAAAAATGCCATCGCCATTTCCCAGTGCCATTTCCCCGTTGGTCCCCAAATCGAGGAACAGGCTGTTCGTATCGCTCTGGTCCATAGAGCAGGCAATGAGCCCCGAGGCAATATCGGCCCCCACATAGGTACTAAAGCCGGGAAGTATGGTAAGCATACAGGAATCGGGAAGTCCCCTGCCAAATAGTTCCGCTGCCGGCAGGGTGACTCCTCCTAGCGATACGGGCTGGAACGGCCAGCTTCCCAGCCCCTTACAGGACCATCCCATGAGGAGATGCTCCATGGTCGTATTCCCGGCCAGGGTCATGCGCCGCAGCTGCTGCCTCATTCCGGGATACGGAGCCAGCAGCTTATGCAGCACTTCTTCTATGCTGTCCATAGCCAGCTTCTGCAACTCGTCAGCCTGTCCGTCACAAGCGGCAGCAATGCGGCTGACAACGTCGGCACCAAAAGTGCGCTGGCGGTTAACGGCGCTTGCCGAATCCAGTACAGTCCCATCGGAAAGGGATACGAGTGATGAGGCTATGGTCGTCGAACCGAGGTCAACGGCCAGGCCATAGTCTCCGCTGGTCCGGACGGCAGCGGCCGCCTTCTCCTGATGGAGGCCGGTCATCTGTCCTTCCCGATGTACGGGCAGACGCACCCGGACCGGTGCGGCAGGAACGGCCTGACAAGCCAGGCGCCAGCCATCTTTCAGCTCTTCTCCGGAATAAAAATTCCGGTCGGCCGGCGTGACGGGAAGATCCCCTTCGACGAGCTGGATACCACAGCGCCCGCACGTGCCCTTGCCACCGCACAGGGCAGGAAGCTCTCCCTGCCCACGCAGGGAAACGGCCAGATTCTGTCCGGCAGGACAGGTGTATTCCTGAAAGGCCGGACTGGCAGAAACAACGGTTTCTGTTCCGTACGGCTGTTGCCGGAGCCGGCAGTCCCTGTGGGCGCACTGCCGGCAGTCATGGCCGGCATGGAATTCTTCAGGGTCCGGGCTCACGGAAAAAACAAGACTCAGCGACTTTTCCGGAACGACCATATAGTCTGGCGTCATGGTCATTCCCAGCGTACGCCGGGCAGCCAGGCAGTCATAGGCACGCTGCTGCCACGGGAGTGGCAGGTCCGTCCCGATTTCATACCGCCGGGAGATGCCACACCCTTTTTCCCGGCAAAAAGACCGGAGAGCCTGCTGCAGTTCTTCTTCAAAGGAAAACAGGCTGCTGTCTGCCATGGCGTTTAAGAGCAGGGCTGCTGCGGCATCGCCCTCTTCGCGAAGGCGGCCGATATACGCCGTAATGGCTCCTCCCAGCGTCATCATGGCATATATCCAGGTTTTACCCCCATCCTCTTTCATGGCAAAAGCCCCTTTGGGACGGATGATGCGGCGCAGGACCGGTATTCGTTCCATTACATCTTTTTTTGTCCGGTCCCAGGCATCACTGCCTGACCGGCATCCCAGGAGACGCAATGTCTGGTCCGGGTTGAACCGGGTCGTATGCCCTGTAATAATGCGGATATCGCTCATGGTCCTGCTCCCTTTCATTAGTATCACATTCTATAGGATATGTTCTCTCTATCATATACTGAATACGACTCTTACACAAGAGATTTCTAAAACCACACAGGAAAAAGCCGTACAGGCAGGAATCGTCTGTACGGCCTTTCCATTGGGATATGGGAGATAAAGGTATATGAAACTGAAAGCGTCATGCCTTGGGCTGCAAGACCCTTTCAGCGCGGGTATCATGAGTTTTCCCCTCGGTGCTATTAAAAAAGCCTTCTCGTTCCCATCAGGAAGAGAAGGCTTCATTGCCCCGGATATATCATTCATGAGGATCAACTCATGGCCATATAATATCACCATATATAAAATATGTCAATTGTTTTTAGTGAACGTACCCCCGTCTATAGAGGCGGGGGCTTCCTGCTTCAACGAGAACAGCACCACTGACTCTGAAGAGTTGTGGCGACTTACACTCTCTCCACAGGCGTAAGTTTCCGTGCGACCCACGGTACTTTATGCGTTATGTCAGGCAGATATTCGCCTAGCTTCTTCTCGTATATTTATCGCAGCGTTCTTATCTCGGTTATGGTGACTGCCACATTTAGGACAATCCCATTCCCTTACAGATAAGTCCTTAGTTGCATCGTTTTGGAAGCCACAAACATGACATAGCTGACTGCTTGGATACCACTTGTCTACCTTTACAAGCTGTTTTCCTTGCCATGCTAATTTGTATTCCAATATATTTGTGAACATATTCCAGCCATTATCTGCTACGGACTTACCAAAACTGAATTTACCGCCTTTCTTGCGTTTAGCCATCGCCTTGACGCTGATATCCTCAATACCTATGGCATCATAGTGGTCTACCAAGTAGCGGGCTTTTTTGTGCAGGAAGTCGCGGCGTTGATTGGCAATTTTCTCATGAAGCACAGCTACGCGAAGCCTTTGCTTTTCACGATTGTGGCTTCCTTTTTGCCTTTTGGATAGTTTTCTTTGTGCTTGAGCCAATCTCTTCTCGGTTTTACGCAAAAAGTTTGGATAATTCGCATCATCTTCGTCAGAAGCAACATATAGACCGTGCATGGCAAAATCAAGCCCAAGAAATTTCTTCGGCATTATAGGGAGTATTTGGTTTTCGTACTCCACCAAAATACTGATATAGAATTTTCCTGAAGGTGTTCTGCTTATGGTAACGGTCTTTATCGTGCTGTTTTCCATCAGGGGACGATGCAGACATAATTTTACCCAACCAACTTTAGGCAATTTAACCTTATTTCCTTCTAATCGGACAGAGCCTTTCTGATTGTTCGTAGAATATGAGCAGTGGCCTGTCTTCTTAGACTTGAAGTGCGGTTTGCCAAAATGTTTTCGGTTGCGAAAAAAATTGTTATATGCCTTGTTCAGGTTCATCTGTGCATTGGCAAGAGCAAGACTGTCCACTTCTTTCAGCCAAGGGAATTCTTCCTTGTACTGTGCAGGAGTATTATTCAGTTTCTTACCGGTTTCCTTATAGTAATCAAGGCGGTCTCCAAGCATCTTGTTATAGATGAATCGGACACAGCCGAAAGTCTTGGCAAACATAATTTTTTGTTCAGCCGTTGGATAGAGCCTGTATCGGTATGCCTTATTCACTATAATCTCACCAGCCTTGATGTTCTATGTATTCACAATTTACGCCTAACCTCTGGAAAATCTTTTTTGATCAGCCTAGAGCTGGCACTTTTATAAGCATTGATGAATTTTGATAGTTCTGTATAGAGAATACTTTGCGGCGATACTTTACCACCAAAACAAGATGGTAATAGAGCAAGAATACTGAATGGTTATTGCTATCCAATTTCATAGTATAATCAATTCTTTCTCATATACGACTAATTATACTACAGAACTATCTACAGAACTATCTACAGAGCAATGGTATGGCTCAATTACTTACGTAAATTCGCCATACCCGCCTTCATCCCCCACCTAAGAGGTGGAGGACTTCTGGCGGATTAGGTTAAAGTAATCCCTGACATCATCGATGGACTGCACGTCTTTACAGGAATGGAACTAAATATTATTGATTATGATGGACGTGTCGATATGGAAGAACGCATATTGCAAAAAGTCGATTACATCATTGCCAATCTCCATAAAGACTGCATCCAGTCCGGATCGGTAGAGGAGAACACATCGGCACTTATCGAGGCTATGAAAAATCCCTATGTTAAAATTCTGGGGCATCCTGACGATGACCGCTTTCCTGTCGATTATGAAAGACTCGTAGTGGCGGCTTCCCACGAACATATTGCCATGGAAATCAATAACAGTTCTGCTTCGCCACGCAACGGGCGTACCGGTGCAGAAAAAAATATTCCTGTGCTGCTGAAATATTGTCAGCAGTATCAGGTTCCTGTCATTGCCGGCAGTGACGCGCATATATGGCTCGATGTCGGAGATTTGCAGCGGTCGGACGCCTTTTTGCAAGACGCCTGTTTTCCTGAATCTCTCGTTCTGAATGCGACGAAAGAAGGCTTATTATACGTCCTCAACGATACGCCGAGACGGAAGCGGCTTGCTGCCAGCCTGTCTGAATAGATGGTGTAGTGAACACCGGGAATATAAAAAAACAAAAGAATGGGATGGAAAAGTGTAGCACCTTTTTATATTGCAACGCTTATCGAGCGGGTATATAATAAGATTTGCTTTGATGGTTTGATGTATCATTTCATTTAAAAGCAGTAATGTATGAAGAGGAGGCTTTTCTATGTCATCTAAATTAGGCACAATCTGTATTGTGCTGACAGCAATTGCCTTCGGGACCATGGAAATCTCGTTGAAAATCGCTGGCACTGCTTTTACTCCCTTTCAATTGACCTTTCTTCGTTTTCTCGTCGGTGGTCTGCTGTTGATGCCTCTGGCACTGCGGGATATGAAGAAGCGCCATATCCATCTGAATCGTTCTGATATAGCCTATCTGGCTGTGCTGGGGCTGGTCAATATTTGTTTCAGCATGATTTTGTTCCAGATTGGGGTCAATATGGCCAATGCCGGCCTTGCGGCTATCGTCTTTTCCAGTAATCCTGTCTTTGTCATGATTTTTTCGTATTTTATCATTCATGAAGCATTTACCCGCAAAAAGGCAATTACCCTGGTCCTGAGTATCGTCGGTCTGATTATCGTGGCCAATCCCGTAGCCATTATCGAAAGCGGCAATTTCGGGCTGCTCGTTTCGGCTGCGGCAGCTGTTTCCTTTGCCCTCTATACGACACTTGGTAAGCTGCGTATTGCCAAATTGGGCGGCAATGTAGAAAATGCCTTCAGTTTCCTTCTGGGCTGCTTTTTCCTGTTCTTTATCCTCCTGTTTCACGGCGATCCTATCCTGGGCGGCATCAATTCCAGTACTATCTGGCCGCTCATTTATTGCTCCCTCGTCGTTACCGGTTTCGGGTACCTGTGCTTCATGAAAGCAATTGAACTGACTGGCCCTTCTAATGCATCTTTTGCCTTCTTCATTAAACCAGTCATCGCGTTGATCCTGTCGGCGATTATTCTGTCGGAACCGATTACAATGAACGCTGTCATCGGTCTGGTTCTCATCCTTCTGGGCTGCACCATGGCAGGGCCTATCGAACATCTCCTGTTCCGCCATCATGCGGTCGGTGAAATCGAAGGGCGTAAGAATCATCCGGCGTGGATACGGGAAAATGCAGAATGCCCGCTGGTCATCACTATTTCCCGGGAATTCGGCAGTGGCGGCCGCAATATAGGCAAACTCGTAGCCCGCAAGCTGGGCGTGCCCTACTATGACACGGCTATTCTCAATATGACACGGAAAGAACATCCCCAGACATTCGAAGCCTGGCGCAGGGAAAAAGACAATCATCTCGGTCCGCTCCTGGCTAAAGTCTACGATGATTACGTCCATTATTCGACAGGGTATGAATCGAAGCGGCAGGAGATGTTTAATGATGAATCCGATGTCATCCGGGAACTAACCAACGGTAAATCCTGCGTTATCGTCGGGCGGCTGGCAAACTATATCCTGCGCAAGCGTCCCAATACATTTAATGTATTTATTTCTTCTGATCCGGACTGGGCTGTGCAGCGCATCATGCTGCGCGAACACGTCGATGCCGATACGGCTATGAAAATCCGCAACCGCGTCAACAAGGAACGGCGCGACCACTGCATGTATTGTACTGATTCCTACTGGGGATATGGGGCCAATTACGATATGAGCCTGAAATCCAGCGATTACGGTGTCGTAAAGACAGCAGACCTCATCCTGGCAGCAGCACAGCATCGTCTTACCATTTCGAAGGACGAACTCAATCCTGTTACAAAGGACAATGCCCGGGATGAAAAGACAACAGCTGTGCCCAAAGCCTGATACGGTATAGGTGTTACCGGGCAGGGAAAATTTCTTTTGAAAAAGACTTGCATTATCCTGCTATATCGGGTATACTATCTTACGTCAAATAAAATATAGTTCCATCAAGAGACGGCGGAGGGACTGGCCCTGTGATGCCGCAGCAACCTTCATCTATTGAAAGGTGCTAAATCCAACAGTGTATATACTGGCAGATGGGTATACGTAGCCCCCTCTTGTCAGAGAGGGCTTTTTTTTACATACGTATCAAATGGAACTAAAAAAGTTAAGGAGGATATACAAATGGCTAAAAACCGCGAATTCTTTACTTCTGAATCCGTTACTGAAGGTCATCCTGATAAGATGGCTGACCAGATTTCCGACAGCATCCTTGATGCCATCCTGGCAAAAGACAAAAATGCCCGCGTTGCCTGCGAAACGCTGGTAACGACTGGCATGGTCCATGTCGTGGGTGAAATTTCCACTACCTGTTATGTCGATATTCCACATATCGTCCGCGAAACAATCCGTGAAATCGGTTACACGCGGGCTAAATACGGCTTTGACTGCGATACATGCGGCATCCTCGTATCCCTTGACGAACAGTCTTCAGATATTGCTATGGGCGTCGATGAAGCTATGGAAGCAAAAGAAGGGCAGAAGGATAAATTTGATATGATTGGTGCCGGTGACCAGGGTATGATGTTCGGCTACGCTACTAATGAAACGGACGATTACATGCCACTGCCGATTTCCCTGGCACACCGTCTGGCACGCCGCCTGGCAAAAGTCCGTAAGGATGGCACGCTGTCTTATCTCCGTCCCGATGGAAAGACACAGGTCACGGTCGAATACGATGACGGCAAACCGGTCCGTATCGACACCATTGTTATTTCGGCACAGCACAGTCCGGAAGTAACACGTGACCAGATTGAAAAAGATCTCCTCGAATACGTCATCAAGCCGGAACTTCCTGAAGGCCTGTTCGATGACAAGACAAAACTGTATATTAATCCGACGGGACGGTTCGTCATCGGCGGCCCTCAGGGTGATTCGGGCCTCACGGGACGGAAAATCATCGTCGATACGTACGGCGGCATGGCCCGTCATGGCGGCGGATGCTTCTCCGGCAAGGACCCCACAAAAGTCGACCGTTCGGCCGCTTATGCAGCCCGTTATGTAGCCAAGAATATTGTTGCCGCAGGACTGGCTGATAAGGTCGAAATCCAGCTGGCTTATGCCATAGGCGTTGCCCGCCCTGTTTCTATCCACGTTGAAACGTTCGGTACAGGCAAGGTCGATAACGATGTCATCGTCAGCCTGATCAATAAACACTTTGATCTCCGCCCGGCCGGCATCATCGAAATGCTCGACCTGCAGCGTCCTATCTACAAACAGACCGCTGCTTATGGTCACTTTGGCCGCAACGATCTGGATCTTCCCTGGGAAAAGACCGATAAGGCCGATATCCTCCGTAAAGAAGCCGGATTATAATAGACAATCATCCTTGATGTCTGCCTGAGGAAAGTGTATGACTTCACTTTCTACAGTACTTTACGGATTGACAAATATGCTCTTTTTGAGTATAATTTCAATGTGTGCAGTAAAGCACTCCCTAACATACATTTGGAGGGAGGGATATAGAATGGCAGAAATCAAAGTTGGTAAAAATGAATCCTTGGACAGCGCACTGCGCCGTTTCAAACGTTCTTGCCAAAAAGCAGGTGTTCTTTCCGAAGTCCGGAAACGCGAACACTATGAAAAACCGAGCGTACGGAGAAAGAAAAAATCTGAAGCAGCACGGAAACGGAAGTATAGAGCATAATCGCAAAGAGTAGAAGGGTGATATCATGTCTCTGAAAGAAGAACTGCTTCAAGATATGAAAACGGCAATGAAAGCGAAAGAAGCTGGTAAGACGGCTCTTTCCGTCATACGCATGGTCCGTAATTCCATTAGAAATACGGAAATCAATGGTAAATGCGAACTGGATGATGCCGGTGTGGCAGCAGTCATTGCCAAAGAAATGAAACAGCGCAAAGAATCGCTGGCTGAATTTGAAAAAGCCGGCCGTACTGACCTGGCAGACCAGACAAAGGCTGAAATGGCCGTTCTGGAAAAGTATATGCCAAAACAGCTGACGGAAGATGAAGTTGCGCAAATCGTCCGTGACACCATTGCCGGGCAGGATGCGTCGTCTCTTAAGATGGGCGATGTCATGAAGCTCGTCATGCCGAAAGTCAAGGGCAAAGCCGACGGGAAGGTCGTTTCCCAGACCGTCAAAAAAATCTTACAAAACAAGTAGTGAATTTATCATAAATCGCTTGACAAATCCGCTGATTGATTGTAATATTTAACCATGATTTAGACAACAAAATAAGTCATGAATCAAGTCAAAGAAGACTTCAAACCAAATTTTTGGGGAGAAGTCTTTTTTATTTGTTAAGGAGGAATTGGGTATGGTAAAAGAAGATTTAGTTTATGTCATTCCTGCAGGTCAGTATGGTAAAGAAGGGGTATTGGCCCTGCTCGAACAGCATCCGGAAATCAAATTTGTATCTCTCGTAGGCGTCGATCTCGCCGGCAATGATACCGATGAAAAGATTCCTATTTCTACGTTCTTTGATGACTATGATGATTTCTTCAATGCAACGGCTTTCCAGACAGATGGTTCTTCCGTCGTCCTGCCGGGTATTGCAACGCTTTCCAATGCCCGTGTTGATATCAAGGCTGACCCCGGTGTAAACTGGTTCGTCGATTATAACGATGGCAACATCGATTATGCAACAGGCAAGCCGGTTGGTACTCTCCGTATCCCCAGCTTTCTGCGTCATGCAACGGGCTATATCGATTCCCGTTCCATTCTCCGCAACACATTGAATTATGTTAATGATGAACTTCTGGCAGTCATCAAAAAATACGGCGTCAAAGGCCTGACCATTAATACTGACGATATCGAAAAAATCGTATTTACGACGGCAACCGAACTGGAATTCTGGGTCAAGACCCCGAGCCAGGAAGTGGCAACACGCAGCCTTTCCGTTACACAGAAACTGCAGGAATCGTATTGGCAGCGTACACACGGCGTAGTCCGTACAGCTTTGGAACAGGCTGTTGAACGCCTCCGTCTCTATGGCCTCGAACCAGAAATGGGTCATAAAGAAGTCGGTGGTATCAAAGCCCAGATTGATGATTCCGGTAATCTGATTTACGTTCTCGAACAGCTCGAAATCGACTGGAAATACACAGGCGATCCCGTACAGACGGCTGATAACGAAATCCAGGCCCGTGTCATCGTCCGTGAAGTATTCCGTGAAAACGGTCTTGAAGTTACGTTCCAGGCTAAACCGATTCAGGGCGTTGCCGGCAGTGGCGAACACACCCATATCGGCATCGGTGCCATCATGAAGAACGGTAAATTCGTCAACCTCTACAATCCTGATGACATGTCCCAGGAATTCCTGTCTGCTCTCGGCTATGGTGCTATCATGGGCATCCTGAAACATTACGAAGTCATCAATCCGTTCGTTTCTTCGACAAACGATGCCCTCAATCGTCTCAAACCGGGCTTTGAAGCTCCGGTTTGCATCGTAACAGCCCTCGGTGGCGAAACACCGGCTGTACAGTCCCGTAACCGTTCGGTCCTCATCGGCCTGATCCGCAATACGATGAAACCGGCTGCTACCCGTTTCGAACTGCGTGCTCCTAACGCTTTCACTAATACTTATATTGCCATTTCCTTGTTGTATATTGCCGCTCTCGACGGCATCAAATATGCCCTGTCCAGTGGCAAGACACCGGCTGAATTATGTGCTGAACTTTCGAAGAAACCGGGCGATGACGCCGATTACCTCGAAAAAGACCGTGCATACCGCAGCGAAGTCGATGTATTTGAAGCCTTTACCGATGAAGAACGGGCTGACATGTTTGGCAAGGCTCCCAAGACTGTCTGGGAAAACTTCAAAGCTCTCGACGAATATCCGGAAAAACTGGCAGAAATTACCAAAGGTGCCTTTGAAAAACGTTTCGTAGAATCGTTTAAACTGGGCGCTCTTACCCGCTGGGCTCTGGAACTCCAGTACCGCATCATCCCGGACAATCTGGAAAAAGTCATCGCATGCAAACAGCTTCATACAGAAGCCGATTCCAACCCGCTGGAAGTTGAACGCTGGAAGATTATCAACACGCTCCGTACAGAACTGGGCCGCGATACGGAAAAGAACCTGTCTATCTTCTCCAAAATCAAAAAAGCCCTGGCTGTCAAAGATTATGATACGGCTTCCGACCTGATGGTCATCATGAACGACAAGATGGATGAATTGCTGAATCTGTATTATGAATACAGCCACAATGCATTCTAATAAACGTTGCAGTCTGTGATGCAGTAATACTGCATAAAGTAAACACCTGTCTTATGGGAGAATTATCTCATAAGGCAGGTGTTTTTGCGTCGTACGGCCATTGTCTCTCAAGCGGAACAGGTATTCAGCCAAAAGAACAGAAAGTTATTTATCTAATATACGCATATTGACTGGAGAAATAAGATATTTCTATTCACAATATGTATCAATAACCTGTATTAAAGTACAGGTTATTTTTTTTTGAAATTTAGTATCCTATACGTAGATAAATAGAACTAAAAAAATAACAAAAGAATGCCCACGATGAATCATTTTGTAAAGGAGGTTGTATTATGGGTTTAATTAAAGCAGCGATGGGTGCGGCAGGTGGCGTCCTGGCCGACCAGTGGAAAGAGTTTTTCTATTGTGACAGTATGCCTGCAGACGTCCTGATGATGAAAGGGCAGAAGCGGATTAGTTCCCGTGGCCGCAGTTCCAATACGAGCGGGGAAGACAACATCATTTCTAATGGCTCGAAAATTGCCGTCAATAACGGACAGTGTATGATGATTGTCGAATCGGGCAAGGTCGTCGATCTCTGCAACGAGCCGGGCGAGTATATTTATGATAAATCTACGGAGCCATCTATTTTTACAGGTGATCTCAAGCAGGGACTCAAAGACATGTGGGGACAGATGAAGGAACGATTTACCTTTGGTGGCGATACGGGGAAAGATCAGCGTGTCTACTATTTCAACATGAAAGAACTGGTCGGTAATAAATACGGTACGCCCCAGGAAGTTCCTTTCAAGATGAAAGATCCCGATACGGGGCAGATTCTTCTGATCCGTCTGCGTTGTTTTGGCGAATATAGTTATCATATCGTCGATCCCGTCCTGTTCTATACGAATATAGCGAGCAATGTCGACGACAGGTATGAACGCATCCAGATTGACAGCCAGTTGAAATCGGAACTGCTCAATGCGCTGCAGCCGGCTTTCGCCAGGCTGAGCGCCCAGAGGATTGACTACGTCGAACTGCCGGGACGGACGTTTGAAATCGCCGATGCCCTGAATGAGGTCCTGTCCAAACGATGGCGGGAACTGCGCGGTCTGGAAATCGTATCCTTTGGCATCAACAGTATCAAAGCTAATGAAGAAGATGAAGCGAAAATCCAGAAAGTACAGATGGGTAAGACGCTGTCAGATCCGTCCCTGGCCATGGGAGCTATGGCTGATGCCACCAGCGATTCCATGCGTATGGCCGCCCAGAATGAAGGTGCCGGCGGTGCAGCTTTTGGTTTCATGAACATGAGTATGGCCGGCAATGCCGGTGCCGGCATGTATCAGCAGATGGCTCAGCAGCAGGAGCTGATGAACCGGCGGCAACGACTGATGGACCCGCAGCAGTTCGAAGCGGAACGGGTCGTAGCTGCGCAGGCAGGCGGAGCGATGGCGGCCGGTACGGCAGGCAGCTGGACCTGCCCGCAATGCGGCACGGCGAACCAGGGCAAGTTCTGCCTCAACTGCGGAACGAAGAAACCGGAACCTAAACCGGCTGAAGGTATGTGGGACTGTGGCTGTGGACAGAAAGGCAATACGGGAAAATTCTGTGAAAATTGTGGCAAGCCCCGTCCGGAACAGAAAAAAGATGCCGATGGATGGACCTGCCCGCAGTGCGGCGCTGTCAATCAGGGTAAGTTCTGTATGGAATGCGGTACGAAAAAGCCGGCTGATGCCCCTCTTTTCAAATGCGATAAATGTGGCTGGCAGCCGCCGGATCCCCATCATCCGCCAAAATTCTGCCCTCAGTGCGGCGATCCTTTTGATGACAACGATAAACAGTGACGTATGAAATGAGGTGAGATTATGGCTAATACCTCTGTGGGATATACATGCCCCAATTGTGGAGGGCCTCTGGAATTTGCTCCTGGTACCGCCAAGGTAACCTGTCCGTATTGTGATACGGAATTCGAAGTTGCCAAAATCGAAGAACTGTTTGCAAAGCAAGAAAAGATGGCGGCAGAAGCCCAGGCTGCAAAGGAAGCTAAATGGGATACGGCAAATGCCGGCAGTGAATGGAGCGAAGACGAAGCGGCCCAACTGCAGATTTTCACTTGTTCGTCCTGTGGTGCTGAAATCGTCAGTGATAGCAATACAATGGCGACAGAATGCTGTTATTGTGGCAATCCTACCATGCTGCCCAGTCGTTTCTCGGGGATGCTCAAGCCGGACTTTGTCATCCCCTTTACAAAGACAAAAGAAGATGCCATAGCAGCATTAAATGCGTTTTATAAGGGAAAGCGGCTCCTGCCAAAAGCTTTTACGGCCCATAACCGCGTAGAAGCCATCCAGCCCATGTACGTGCCCTTCTGGCTCTTTGATTCCGAAGTGACGGCGTCGGCTGAATTCAAGGCAGAGACTGATACGGTCTATGAAACGAAAGACGAACGCATCACTGAGACCAGTGTCTACCGCTGCGACCGCAAGGGGACTATGCGCTTCCAGCGTATCCCCGTCGATGGCAGCCAGAAGATGGATGACACGTACATGGAAAGCATCGAACCTTACGATTATGATGGCATGAAAGATTTCAGCAGTGTCTACCTGACGGGATGCCTTGCCGATAAATACGATGTCGATGCTGAAGCAGCCGTACCCCGGGCAGACGAACGGGTCCGCCAGAGCGCCATCGGTGTCCTCGAAGATACCGTCGAAGGGTATGACCGGGTAGAACTCAAAGAAGATGTCATCAGCAAAGATGAAGGAGCTGTGTCCTACGCCATGGCGCCGGTGTGGATTTTGACGACGCGTTACCAGGACCAGCCGTATACCTTCATGATGAACGGCCAGACCGGCAAGATGATCGGCAGCCTGCCCTATGACAAGCAGAAAGCTAATCTGTACTGGGCCGGCAGCTCTCTGATCCTGACAGTGATTTTTTACTTCATCGCCAAGTTGTTCGTATAAGGAGGGATAGTCATGAAAGGATATGTAACGAAATGTATGCTGTTCCTTGTCTGCCTGTTCTTCCTGACGATGAACGCTCTGGCTGCCAATCCGTCCAGCCTGGCTGACGGGGCTCAGCTCTTAAAGGGAAGTGAACGCATTGCCGTGTTAAATGAAATCGGCAGTGTCGAAAAGAAATATGGCGTGCGCCTGGCTGTCGTCACGGTCGCCTCGACGAAGCAAGTGAAAATCGGTGACTATGCCAATCAGATTCTGGACAGCACCTATAAGGACGGAAAGAATGGCAATATGGTCCTGGTCCTGGCCATGGATACACGCGATTACTACATCGCTACAGATAAGACCATGCGCCAGCGCATCACGGATAAAGGCGGCATACCGGCACTGGAAGAACAATTCCTGCCTCTGCTGAAAGAAAAGAAATATGGCGATGCTTTCAAAGCGTATGCGTCGGAGTCTGGTGAACTGCTGGCTTATTATGAAGCCAATGGCAAGGCCTACGATCCTCATGACCAGTTCAGTGTTACGGCCCTGGCCATCGCCCTGGTCCTCGGTATCGTTGGTGGCTTCCTCATCCGGCGCTATCTCATTAGTACCATGAGCAATGTCGCCCCGGCCCTGGCGGCTTCGGCCTACCTTGATGAAGACAGTTTCGACCTCGTAGAGAAGGACGATACCTTCCTGTTCATGAACGTGTCCCGCGTAGCCAAAGCCAAAAAAGAAGAACGCCACGATAGCACCGACAGCAGTCACGGTGGCGGAGGAGGGAAGTTTTAAACAGGTATATAAGGAGAGCTCGTTATGAGATATGAGAAAAAAATACTGCTCATGCTGATGGCGGCCTGCCTGATTGGAACCAGTGCCTTAGCCTGTGAAGAAGGGTATCGCCGGGCCGTGCGCCTGGATTCTGATGAAGCGCAGCAGATTCACGTTTTTACGCAATACTGGGATACCATTTATCCCAGGGACGGGAACCCCTTAAAGAAATTTGCTGTCACCGACCTAGACGGCGACGGCCTGCTGGAAATCCTGACGCAGGACCAGAAGGGAAAAACCGTTCCCGTCGTCCATGAAGTGAACCCGCAGCGCCAGGGCCTGACCTTGAAGAGCAAGCAATGGTATTACCGGCACATCTTCCAGCATAACATCGCCTGGTTCACCATGCATCCTGAAACGGCAGCCGGCCCCTGGGTAGGCCGTACGGAAATCGTCGAATGGATGCTCCAGGACAGCTATGACATCTATATGGGCCGTAAAGAAGGATTTGGATAAGCCCTGTCGTTCATAAGAAAGGACGTGTTTGCTATGAAATTCAGGACAACCTCGCTTGGAATGAAGCAGAAGAAACTGCTGGTCACGCTGCTCGCAGCCTGCTTTTTCACCACTGGTGCCGCACTGGCTGCTGACTATGGGAACCCGGCCGGACAAGGACGGATTACCATCGGGCTTTGAAGACTTACCGATAATTCAATAGAAATAATACAAAAGGAGGCGTTCCATGACTATGATGACAAAACGCATCTGTTCTCTCGCAGCGGCCGGTATTCTTTCCGTCGCATTCCTGGCTGGATGTGGCAGTAACGCACCGGAATCACCGAAAGCAGATGCCGTGAAGATGAAACCTATCCAAACACTCAAACTGGCTGGTAAAGACGTACCGCTCTATGAATTGACGGGAATCGAGCTGCCTCACTTTGTCAAATCCCGTCTGGCCGTGACCGCTGATGCAGTCTATGCTCCGACTCAGGAAAAAGGGGAAAACGATGCTCATCTCTGGAAATTCCCGATGAAGGGCGACAAGCTCTCGGCAGGACAAGAAATCGGTCTGATGAAACTGTCCTGGCTGACGACGAATGGCAAGAACGTCTATTTTTGCCAGGGCAATCATGTCCAGGGCATCTATGACGGTTCGGCTGTCCACCAGGCGGCCTTGAGCAGCAACCGGGAACGTTCCGTCCAGGCTGTCTACGGCAGTGATACGGTCTATTTCGATCGCGAAGGGGCCAGTGCGACGGCCGGCATCACGCGGGGCACGCTCACGAAAGACGGCTTTTCGAATCCCAAACTGCTGCTGGCTACCTTTGGTTATATGGACCAGCGCAAGGCTGCTAAAGACGAAGTCGCTCCCAAGCTGATTGCAGCTGATACAGACGGCTTCTATATGCAGTGGACGGCCCGTAATGGTTCGAACAATGGCACGGGATGGACGAACCCGCTTTATGCTTTTGACCCGGATGGCAAGGAACTGCGTTCCTTTGAAGTGAATACGGGCCTGGCTGAAGGGATGCAAAAAGCTTCCGCCAGCGGACCTGCCTTTGTCACCCGTGATTATGTCGGTTTTACGGGACGGGGGCTGTTCCGCATATTTGATAAAAAGACAGGTTCCGCCGTCGGTGATATCATCTATCAGATTGATGACAAAGTGTATACGCCGGATACTATTGCCACAGATGATACGAACCATGTGTATTTTACTCTATATGATAACAAACAAAAGGTACAACATATTTACCGGATAGACTTGTAACAGCAGAGCGGAAGGGACTGGCCAGCGGCCGGTTCCTTTTGCCATATCTACATTATATTGTCGTGACAACTGTCATGTATACATGGTATAATATTTATAACAAATGGACAGTGCGTTTGCGACGGGCAGGTGAAACGATGATTGGAAAAAAATGGCTGACCGCATGCGGAATTGTTGTATTCTGGCTCATATCAATGATGTGCCAGGCCGTTTCTATCATATATGATAACACCTGGAGAGATGCCTATGGACAGGTCCTGGAACGCACCGTCTTTTCTTTGGATGAGTGTACGGGCCATGATGACTATATCATGGAATTATTTACCGATACCGATGTAACTGCTATGGAAGCATACGATATCCAGGCCACCGTATTACAGAAAAACACCCGTTATTCCTATTATTGGTATCCTCATTATATGGCGACTGTCGTATTAGCCGTCAGTGATGACTGCCCGTATGACATTACAGGCTGGCATAGTCTGCAGACCCTGCCTGTAACGGTCTGCATCCTTTCGTCACAGCCACAATATTCTTTTTCTGTCCAGGCTATGAGTTATGGATTAGGCAGAGATGTTTCCGGCCAGCTGGCCGTGCAGGCACTGAAAAAAATCCATGAGGAGGGCCGGTTCCAGCTGGATACACTCACGGGATTTAATATCATGCAGCCCTACAGAAACCGTCCGGCTGCACAGGTCTATGTTCTCTACGATTACCAGGCGCGGCAATGGCAGCGGCGCGGGGCGCCTATCCATATCGTCGTCCCCGATGAAGGAACGCTGGCATTTCAGAAGGGGCTTTTATCGAAGATACCGCTGGTAGTGGATGATGCTAGACTGGCTGATTGTCTGGCTGATGCCGCTTACCGGACGGAACCCATGGAAGGAGCCGTGCAGATATCCGACCAGGAATCCTTTTTTGTTAGTGCTGATTTAATCAGCCATCAGATGCTGTTCCATGTCTTTCATGTGTATGAAAAAAACGTTCTCACCGGTACGAATAACATGTTATGGTATATGGCCGCCCTGTTTGTGACAATCCTCTGGGGCTGCCGCCTGCGCCGCCACGTCATACAGCCCCGCATGAGGAATGCCTATGCTGGTCTTACTCTTGTTCTTTGTGGATGGGTTCTCCTGCGCATGTACAAATTGATGCTGCCGGGATATGCCGTGGATCTAATCCGCTGGAGCTGGTATAGCTATTATCTTTTTTTCGGACTGCTCGTTTCCTTGATCGTATGGATCGGCTATATGGCGTCACAACCGGACTGGCACCCTGAATGCCCGCCATGGCTGCGCCTGTTGTTTTCTTACAATCTGGTATTGGCCGTACTCGTATGTACGAATGATATACATCAATGGGCATTCATCCTGCCGGACATTGCAGGCGATGCCAATTCTTATCATGGTAATGGACCGCTGTATTACCTCCTGGCCGTATCGTATGGTGCCGAGTTTCTGGTCGTTAATTTCTGGCTCTGTTATGCATCGTGGAAGCAGCATGTGCAGCGTTCGTTCCGCCTTATCCTGCCGTTCCTGTGCTGCCTGTTCTACGGAGGATATATCGTCGGCTATCTGATGAAAATCCCCTTCTGCCGTATTTCTGAACTAGTTTTGACGACCGTAGTATGGACGCTTATCTGGCTGGAAGTAGTGATGCGTATCCGGATTATCCCGACCAATGAAGGCTATATCGAATTTTTCCGTCAGTCCCGTCTTGCTATACAGCTTTGTGATGATTCGGGCCGTGTCGCATATGCATCACGGGATATAAATAATCTGCCTCTGGAAGATATGGAAATCCAGACCATGCCCATACGTGGTGGCTGGGTACGCTGGTATCGCGATGTACGACATCTGCGTCAGCAAAAGAGAAATCTCTCCCTCGTTGCGCAGGCACTGGAACGGTCGTACCACTTATTACGGAGAGAAGAAGAAATCCAGCGCCAGGTCATTCATCAGGAAGTCAGCCGATGTATCTATGCCGAACTGGAGCAAGTCATCAGCAGCAAGCGGGAGCGTATTGCAGCTTATATGAAAGCGCTGCAGTCTATGAAGCCGGGAATCGAAGCTGATGCTATCGTCAGTCATCTGAACGTCATGGTCTGCTATCTGAAAAAGCGGTGCATTCTCTTGCTCCGCGGAAAAGAAAAAGGTATCCTGGAAGTACGGGAATTATCTCTGGCAGTCAGCGAATCCCAACATTATATGACTGTCGCAGGCCTGCGTGGCATGGCTACGGTCCGCCTTTCCGGGACCATACCGGATAAGACAGCGCTCTTTCTATATGATATGTTTGAAGAAATAGGGGAAGCATCTATTGCTCATCATGAGCCATACTGGATCTGTCATTTTTCTGAAACCGGCCGGGCATGGACGCTTTCGGTAATGTTGGAAGACCGGCCGGAAGGATCAGACTGGCTTCCCAAGGCTCTGGCGGGCAGCACACTGCCAGAGCCGCTTATCTATGACAGGCTCGAATATGGGCGCCGTTTGACTGTTTCTATTGGAAAGGAGTCGTATCATGATTAATATTTACACCCTTTCCAGTACATTCTGCATTATTTGTATGACCGTGGCTATCATCCTCTTCGTTGCCAGCAGCCTGCTGTACTATTTCCTGATGCCACAGCAGGAATTCCGCAATATGGGCCGCAAATGCCTCGAGGGAAGCAATCTCATTGTTCTTCTGGCAATTGTGACTATCTTGTATGAAGTCATGACTGATAGGGCAGATGGAATCCTGTATATAGAAGCACTGAATATCTGGCGTTATGGCATCATATTAGTAATTATCATCAGCACATTGTACATGATTCATGATTTCCATGCCGGTGGACAGTATCTGCTCATTGCCTCGTTCTTTCTCCTTCCGGAATTAGACACGTGGCTTCCCTGGTCGCTGTTATTGGCATTGTCATGCATAGCCCTGCGTCTCATCCTGGTTTTTCCGGCGGCATACCGCCAATACCGGAGTCAGCTGACAGCCCGTTCCATCCAGTCAGCCGTCGATTTTCTGGAAGAGGGAGTCTTGTTCAGTCTGGAAAAAGGAGAGCCTGTCCTGGTCAATTACGTCATGTATGATGTCATGGAAAAGTTGTTGGGCACAGTCATCCGCAATGCGAATATTTTCTGGCATCTCCTGTCAAACTGGAACAATACGGAACACGTTACCATGGAGCGTCAGGGGCAGGACCTTCTGTTCCGAAAGAAAAATGGCATGGCATGGCTGCTGCAGCGGCATCATATCCAGTTCAGGAATCAGTCAGGCTGGCAGATCACGGCACTGGATGTGACGAATCTGGACCGGGTGAACCGGGAGTTGGACCAGAAAAACCAGCTTCTGGAACAGCGGAATGAAAAAATGAAATATCTTCTCAATCATCTAGTCGATATACAAACCCAACGGACGACAGAAGAAATGCGCTATAAGATCCACGATCTCATGGGGCAGCGTATTACCATCCTGCAGCAGCTCCTGAATAATAAAAATACGACCGATTATGCGGCAATCCTGCCACTGGTAGAAAATGTCCTGGCAGATATGCGCCGCGAGACGGCGGATAATCCGGCAGAACGGCTGGACGTACTCATCCGTACCTATTGCAGCCTTGGCATCGACATCACCCTGACCGGTGCTCTGCCGGCGGATGCGGAGTTCGCTGCTGATCTGGTAAGTATTATCCGGGAGTCCCTGACCAATGCCCTCCTCCACGGAAAGGCAAGCCGGATCTCCATAGAGCTTCCTCTTACGGGAAAACGGATACTGACCATCCGTGATAACGGTATCGGGTGCCGGGGACCTATACAGCCCGGCAATGGACTGCAGGGAATTGAACGAAGAGTCAGAAAAATGGGCGCTGCACTTCATCTGAAAGGAAAACCTCATTTTGTTCTGTCCGTAGAAGGAGAGGATGACTATGATTCGTGTACTCGTCATTGACGATCAAAAAATTCTGCTCGAAGGACTGGCAGCCATTTTATCTCAATGTGATGATGTAGAAATTGTTGGAACAATTCCATTCTCGGAAATGGTCGAATCCGCCTGCTCCCTGACAAAGCCGGATGTGATTTTCATGGATATCTGCATGGAGGGGAAAAACAGTGGCATTGAATTGACAAAGCGGTTAAAAGAAAAAAATCCCGGTCAGAAAATCATCATCATGACCGGGTTTCAGGATATTAGTTTTTTGGAAATGTCCCGTGATGCCGGAGCCGACAGTTTCATCTATAAAGAAAGTTCGGCGGCCGCCTTTATCGAGTGCATGAAGCGGACTGTAGCAGGCGAGCAGATATATCCCGATGTACAGGGGAATGTGACGTTCGGTGTCTGTGGTGTAACCCTGACTGAGCGGGAACTGGATATCCTCCGGCTGATCTGCCGCAATTTGTCCTATCAGGAAATTGCCGACGAACTGGGAATCAGTAAGCGGACCGTCAGCTTTCATATCAGCAATATGCTCAGTAAGACCGGTCATAAAAGCATCGTAGGCCTTGCTGTCGAAGCTGCCGATAAAGGATATGCGTCGGCCCCCTAGAAATAAGCTGTCAGACTGGTGCCGATGACATATTCATGGAAAGAAGCCATATAGGTGGTATCGTGACGGTTTTTCAGGGAAAAGCCTTCGACAGCCCAGATAAGTCCCGGTTGGAGAACGTAGTCCAGACGGAGTCCCCAGCCACGGAATCCCATGCGGCGGAAAAATGTCGCATCGGCATCCATCGTGTGGTACAGGATGGTAGAAGCAGGCTGGTCATAATAGCGGATCCATGCTTCGTAGGAGCCTTGTTTTCGTTCATCCAGCTCTCCGTAGATAAGGGAGGCGACAAATCCCGTTTCAGACTGGCTGTACCGGTCCACCTCATGACGTCCCCAAGCGTGGAGCCATTCCAGCCGGGCCGACAAATCCGGCCGTATCTGATAAGATCCGCGCCACAGGAAGATGCGCTGCCGGTCATACCTCGTACCGGCCTGCCCCGGATAGATTCCGTAAGCCGCTAATGATGGAAACGTCGGTGGGAGACTGCTGGCATTGCGGAAATCCAGAAAGGCCGTATCGCTCTGGAAGCGGCCGTTAAGCCTGCTGTGTAGGAGACTCCATCCTATTTTCCGATGTTCATCATCAGGGCCTGTCGTGCGGCCGGCAAAGAGCGTAATGCTGCCGGGAGAAATCCCTTTCTGACCGAGACGGAACCGCAGGCCGTCCACCTTTTTGTCAATAACATTGCCATCGAGCAGATAATAATTGAAACGGCCTGCTTCTACTTTCGTCTGCTCCGTTTCATGTTGGATATACAGTCTGCCCAGATAAAGATGATGGTCTGCGTCATGGTCTTTATCATTCCGGTTATCTTCCAACTGGGTCCGTATGGTTGTATGTTCGTTCAGATGGATGAAAGGAAAAATCCGCAGCCGGCGCGTCGCCATATATATCGTTTCATCATGCCGGCGACTCTCCTTGCCAAACTGGGCGGTATGAGCGGAAAACCGTCCTTTCCCCCAAAGCCAACGGTAATCACCGTGCACTTCGACATAGGGATAGGTATTTTTCTGCGTCCTCAGAATTTCTTCGTCTTCTAACGGCTCCGATTGTACATCATCAGGAAAGATTACAGGAAAAGTGGAAAATCCGGCTGCCTGGCTGGAGCCGTAGAACAGGGGAATGACTGTCAGGATAAACAGGAGCAACACGCATTTCAGGTTCATGGGGGAGTTCCTTTCATATGCTTTTTCACAATCATATCACAATTAATACACAAAAAGAACAACGGATTCACAATAAAAAATGCATAGTGTACATAGGGATATAATTATTCTGCATATACATAAAAAATATAGAATTAAATTCTAAATTTCTTGACAGGCAGGAGAATATAGTGTATTATTTCGGTATACATTAAAAACTGACGAATCAGGAGGGACCGGATATGAACAGAATAGACTGTATGTGTACAAATTCATAGCGCGGATCTGAAACAACAGAATGCGCGTCATCAAGAGCAGCGGAGGGACTGGCCCGGTGAAGCTGCGGCAACCTGCCGGAAGGTAAGGTGCCAATTCCAGCAGGATTAAACCTGGAAGATGAGACTGGCTAGGGGAGCAGCATCTTTCAGGATGCTGATTTTTTTTTTAGGAGGGATACATGAAAAACAGAGGGGGAGCATCGAATCAGGGAAATGCACTGACCTATGCGCTGGATTTAATACAACAGACCTGTTCCGGAGAGATTGCCCTGGTCATCCAGGATTCCCGGCTGATTCAGTTGGAGCGCAATGAACGCATCGTCCTTTGTCAGGGACAAGGAATTTGCCGGAAACCACCGGACCGGAAAGAGATAGAACAACAGATCCGCTCATCACTGGGGAATCTGCAATACGGGAAACTAGTCGTCGTCATCAAAAAACATGAAATTGTCCGCATCGAACGGACGGAGAAAAAGCTGATCAGAAAAGCTGAAGGCTGAATCATCTGGTACGTATGCCATCAAGGCAGGCGCACCGGGTGTATTCAGCTTTTTTTATTGCCAAAGGGGGAAATGTTATGAAAAAAATATCTATTCTGCTTGTTGTAATCTGTTTTCTTATTCTGGGACTGGCAGGCTGTGGCGGTACAGGTACGGCAAAAAGCGAAAAAGCCTCTTTCCATGCTTCTAATCTCTATGAGGGTGATTTGTCGGGAGTGACACTGTATATCGGTGCGGCAGGAATCCAAAACGCCCAGGGAGTATTGCAGGCCGCCGGTCTTGATGATACGCCCTATACGGTTCATTTCCACAATCTCCGCGGTGGAAATCTGGTATTGGAAGCCATGGCTGCAGGCCAGCTGGATGCAGGCTGTGGCAGTCAGATACCACCTATCTTTGCTTCACTAAGCAATAATGGCGGGAATTTCAAAATCGTCGCTATACGAAAAGGATCAACTTTGGATCAGGAACTGATTACGGGCCCGAAAAGCAAAGCATCTATCCATACGGTCGCCGACCTGAAAGGGAAAAAAGTAGCCTATGTCAAATCTACGACAGCCCAGTATTTCCTGTTTAAAATGCTGGAAGAAGCCGGTCTTTCCTGGAACGATATCGAAGCACTGCCTATGTCTACATCAGACGGTCTGTCGGCCGTACTCACTGGTGATGTCGATGCCTATGCCGGATATGGAAATAGTATTATTCAGGCCAAAAATAAAGGCGCCGTTACGCTGGCTTCAGCAGAAAACATTCTTTCCGGCGACTATTACTGGTATGCTGCTCCCGCTGCCCTGGCGGATCCCAAGAAAAAAGCGGCTCTCATCGATTATCTGGAACGGATCAATGAAGCCGATGAATGGATACGTCAGCATCCGAAGGAATGGGCGGCTTTTTATGCCAAAGAAACGAATCAGAAGGCTGATGAATATCAAAAACAATTTGAAGAACAGGAAGCACAGCGCAAAGGGAGAATAGCACCTCTTGATGAAAAAACAATTCAACCTGAACAAGATATTATCAATTCCTTTATAAAAATGGGTCTGTTGAACCAGCCTGTTGAAGCGGCTGGTTTATTTGATGGCTCACTGACGGAGGCTATTTCAAAATTTCATGTGTATGAATAAAGGAGGTATGCCGTATGGCAGTAAGAACAGTCCAGGAAGTAGTACTGAAAAGGCGAGTATGCGAAAATAACAAAAAAAGTCTGAATACCATAAAAGTCCGGAACTGGTTGAAAACCCTTATTCTCATGTGGTCCGTCCCAGCACTTCTGATAGGAATCTGGATATACCTTTCCATGACTAATCAGCTGAATCATTTATTTCCCAGACCATCGGAATTGATACAGACGACAGCATCTCTCATTGCTGACGGGACATTGGCTGCCAATATACAGATCAGCCTGCTTCGCGCTGGAGCCGGCCTGGCAGCGGGAGGAACCATCGGATTTGTATTGGGGACACTGACAGGACAGTTCCGGCTTTTCGATACCATTCTGAATACGCCAATCCAGATGATAAAAAGCGTGCCACGTCTGGCTATTCTGCCGCTGATACTTATCTGGTTCGGACTGGGTGAAACGGCGAAAGTCGTCCTCATTGCCCTGAGCACGTTTTTCCCGGTCTACCTCAATACGTTTCATGGTATCCGCTCCATAGACCCGGAATTACTGGAAATGGGCAAAGTATACGGGCTGACGCCATGGGAATTATTCCGGCACATTATTTTCCCTGGAGCGGTCTCGTCTATTATGATTGGTCTGCGCCAGTCTATCGGTGGGACCTGGCTGATCCTGATTGTCGCTGAAACCGTAGCAGCCCAGTCCGGCATTGGATTCATGGCGACAAATGCCCGCGAATTTATGATGATGGACGTTGTCGTCCTGAGCATGATTGTCTACGCCCTGCTGGGCACTATATCAGACTGGCTGGCCGTGCGGCTTACCAGGCGTCTGCTCCGCTGGAACACTAATATGAGGAGGTCCGAATCATGAACGGATATGAAATCAATCTGCATCATCTTACTAAAGCATATGGTTCCCATCTCGTATTGCAGGATATCAATCTGACTGTACAGGCTGGGGAAAGCGTGGCTCTCGTCGGCAAGAGCGGTTGTGGCAAGAGTACGCTTTTACGTCTTATATCGGGACTGACATCCAAAACACAAGGTCATATCATCGTCGGCGGTCGGGAAGTCTGCGCTGTCAATCCGGAGATACGGTTCCTGTTTCAGAACGCCCGCCTCTTGCCATGGAAAACCGTACTGGAAAATGTTATTCTGGGTTCTCCGGACCGGGATCAGGATACGGCACGCCGTGTATTGCAGGAAGTCGGCCTGCAGGGCAGGGAAGATGCCTGGCCAGGCGATTTATCAGGCGGTCAGCAGCAGCGTGTGGCACTGGCACGGGCACTGATCGGCCGGCCGCGGGTACTGCTGCTCGATGAACCACTCAGCGCTCTCGATGCACTGACCCGCCTGCATATGCAGCGCCTGATTGAACGGCTCTGGCAGGAACTGGGGTTTACTCTGGTTCTCGTAACACACGATGTCAGCGAAGCCGTCTATCTGGCTGACCGGGTTGTTCTTATAGAAGACGGACATATCCCCCTGGCATCAGGAGAACGGATTTACTCCCGCTTTGGCTATCTGCCATATTTTACAGACCGGTCATTAGATGTTATACAGCCTGATCTGGGGTCGTGCGGCGGATTTTCCGAGTTCCGGAAAATTGCAGATATGGCCCATGCGTATGAAATCACCGTACAAGCCCACGTTGCCGGTACAGGAGTAGCAGAAGCGGCAGCGATTCAGGCGGAAGCAGCTATTCCTAATTTTATCATTCATGAACATCACCAGAAAACCTTACTGAAGGAATACAGAGAACTTGTTCAATACGATTATCAACCTGTAAACGGACAGTATGCCGTTCCGGATCTCCCGGGAATCGGGCAGGATATTACAGAAGAAGTATACAAACAATCGGACTACTTCCTGGTTAATTCGTAGTATACTAAAAGAAACGACGAAAAGAGGAGATGATTTCTATGTTAGGAGACTGTGCCAATTGCAACTGCAATCATATGTGTGCCCGATTGGGAAAAAGCTGTACAGGTGTACATCCAGAAGAAGTATTGGCATTATATAATGAAGAAGAACGGCGCATCATGGATGCCGCGGCTTATGTAGAAGCTACATATTACATGAAATATACGCGCCTGCAGGAAACGGCAGCTTTTGCCAGAAAAATGGGTTATACAAAAATTGGTATCGGATTTTGTATCGGTATCGCCGAAGAAGCACGCCTGTTTGCTGCTTACTTGTCCAAGGAGTTCGAAGTGTATTCTGTCTGCTGTAAAAATTGTGGTGTCGAAAAAGATGTCCTGGGCCTGAAAAAAGTAAATCCCGATGCCCCTGTAGAATGCATGTGCAATCCAAAAGGCCAGGCTGATTTTCTCAATAAGCAGAACTGCCAATTATTTGTATCGGCTGGTCTCTGTGTTGGTCATGATGCGCTTTTTGCACGGACTTGCAAAGGCCCTGTCACGACACTGGTAGTTAAAGACCGTGTACTAGCTCATAACCCCATGTCAGTCGTCTATTCCGGCTATTGGAAAAAGAAACTCGGCTTGGAATAGTCTGTACTGATAAACTCTGCCCAACTCCTGTCATATACTTATACGATGGGGTTGGGCAGATTCTGTAAATATGTCTACAGGCGGGCTATTTGATGAAAATCTGGAAGAGAAAATGGAACTTCTGATATAGCTGCTTCAATTGTATTTCGTCCGCTGGTATTATCGTGGTCTGGAGCATGCGGCGCAACATCCCTGATGAAGTAAAGGGCCTGTAGGAAAAAAGGCTCAAGTATGGACAAATTCAAAAAAACTGTCTATACTTATAGTTAATAAGCTAACTAATTATGAAGGGATGACAGTGATGAAAATTGAAGCGTTTCCGACACGGGAAGAACTGGAACAACATGCCAGCCTGATTCCGGAAATCAATCCTCCGGCAGTACTGGCCATGTTGCGTATCATGCAGGCTGCCGAAGAAATACGTTGTGATATCAATGACGTCCTGGAAAAAAAATATCAACTCAGCGAAGGTAAACTGCGGGTCCTCATCGTCCTGCACCAGCATCCGGAAGGCATTGCACCGAGTTACCTGGCAGAGAAGACGGGAGTGACCAAAGCGACAATCAGCGTCATGTCACAGCGACTAGTACGGGATGGATTAGTAGAAGCCCGGTCGAGCCAGGAAGACCGGCGGGCAAAGAAACTGTTGCTGACACCGGCCGGGAAGGCCTATACGGAAAAAGTACTGCCCGGTCATTATCTGCGCATTACGAAACTCATGGGACGACTCACGGAACAGGAACAAAATGAACTCATCGGACTGCTGAAGAAACTGACAGGATAAGTCTGACTGACAGTCCCTGTGTGATATTAGATATAATTAGTTAGCTAGCTAAATATATAAATGGAAGGACTGTTTAGTATGGACGGACAAAATATGATATGGCGCAGAAAAGCGATGCATATGGGGATATTTTTTATCATCGTCCTCATTGCCGGCGGAATTCTGCTGCTGTATAAGGGAAATGATGCCGTCGCTCAGGGCATCATAAAAAAAGATGGCATCGTCACGGCAGAGCAGGTAAAAGTATCTTTTCAATCAGTCAGTGGCAAACTGATCCGGGAAGCCGTGCAGGAATCGCAGGAAGTAAAAGCCGGCGACATCCTGATGGAACTGGACAGTACCGATGTAGACCTCGATATTGCTAAAACCCAGGCCCAGATTGCCCAGCTCGATGCACAGATACAATCGATGGAAGGTTCTATACAGATTGGCTTTGCCCAGACCAATACGACAGAACAGGAAAGCCGGCGCCAGATAGATCAGCAGCGTGCTGCTATCGATTCGGCCGCTGCCACACTGGTCAATGCCCAGAGGGATTACGACCGTAAAATGGCCCTGTACAGTCAGGGAGCCATCGCAAAATCCGATATGGACGACTCGGAAGCGGCTCTTTCTGTAGCCCAGGCCGCTATGAACCAGCAGCAGGAAGGCCTGGCTAAATTACTGGGTGGAGCCATGGATACGGGTGATACGAACACCATGGTACTGCCACAAATTGAAGAACAGCGCCAGACTGTAGCCAACAAGGGACATGACAGAGAATCCCTGGTCCAGCAGCGCAACCAGCTCCGTGTACAACTGCAGCAGCTGGAAGTACAAAAAGACCGCCTGATTCTGAGAGCGCCGGAAGATGGTAAAATACTGAAACTGCTGGCCAAGAAAGGAGAAATGATTCAGGCTGACACGCCGGTCATCCTCCTGGAAAGCAAACGGAAATATTATGATATCTATGTCAGTGAAAAACAGGCTGTCCGCCTTCACGAAGGGCAGGATCTGTCCGGTACGGCCATAACGGATGGTCATCGCGTAGGTGGTACGATACGGTTTATCACGCAGGCACCGGGCTTTGCCGACCTGAAGGGTACGAGAGAAAAAGGGCAGGCTGACCTTACGGCTTTCCAAATCCGCGTCTACACCAATCCGGAAGAAAAAGTCCTGCCGGGTCAGACAATCGAGGTGACCGATCATGAACTCTCTGAAACGTGAGCTGGCTTTTCTATTTTCCGGTATGGGCATGCCTTATGAAAAAGTGGCGATGATCGTAGCGGTGGTCTGCGCCGTATTATTTACAGTGCTCCTGGGGAATAACTATATACAGGATGCCCCGGTCGCCGTCATCGATCTGGATAACTCCAAATACAGCCATCAGGTCATCGACGAGATGGATGCCTCCCCGTATATCCGCATCGATACGGTCCTTCATACAGCAGTCAATCCGAAATCGCTTTTTTATCGGGACCGGTTTGCTGCCGTCGTCTATTTCCCAAAAGATCTGGAAAAGAACCGCTACAGTGATGCTGCCGGGACCATTGGTGTATTTTATGACAATACGAGCATTGCCCAGAACGCAGATATCATAGAAGGTCTCAATGCTATCGTAGCGGTAGAAAATGAAAAACTGGCGGCTCCCACAACATCCCGGGCAGAACGGGGCATTACCCTGCGAGACCGGCTCCTGTTCAATCCACAGGGTTCCGCAGCCAACAATGGGGAAGTCCAGGGATTCCTCTTTTTCTTTTCTTCCATGTTTTTTACCTTTGCTACCATCGGTATGATACCCAGACTGCGCATGACCGGGGAACTAGCCCGTACACAGCAGGAGGGAACGCCGTTTGCCATACTCGTCCGTCTCATCCCGTATTGTATCTGCCTCATGACGGCCCTTACCGTCGGCATGGTCATCCTTCATTTCCTGAATGACATGGCTTTCACAGGCAGCCTGCTCCTGTTTTTCCTGACCCAGTGCTTCTATATCCCGGCCGTCGGAATGATGAGTCTGCTCTTTGGATGGAATGCAGCCAATCCCGGCGTAGCTGCCAGCCGCATGATACTTTTTATACCTATGGGATTTATTCTTGGCGGTGCCACCAGCCCGATTATGCAGCAAAGTCTGTGGGTACGCTACTTTGCTCATTTCTTTCCCCTGACCTGGGAGTATGAATTTACGAGAGACATTACAATCCGCGGTGCCGGATTCTGGGATATTGCCCCGGAATTTGGAGGATTCCTGATTTATTTCGCCTGCATCCTCATCGTCTTCTGCCTGGTCTTTTACGGAACGAAACAGAAGAAATTGGCACATCAGAAGGAGGAATTGTTATGAACGAAGAATTACAGCATATACTGGTACCGGTCGATGGATCCGAACCATCGAGGCGGGCTCTGGAAAAAGCCGTCTATCTGGCACAAAAATGCGGCAGCAGCCTGACACTGCTGACCGTAGTAGATATGAATAAAGAAATCAATTCTTTTGAACAAGTCAGCACTGGCGGATATATACCGGGAGAACTGAAAGAAAAAGGATACAAACTGCTTTTGAAACTCATGCCTCTCATTCCCGATACTATCCATGCCGAAGCCGTCGTCCAGATAGGAGACCCGGCACAAAACATCGTAACATACAGTGAAGAACACCCGGTGGACCTCATCATCATTGGCAACCGGGGCCTGTCAGGCCTGAAAAAAATACTTCTTGGCAGCGTCAGCAACTACGTCCTCCTGCGCAGCCACGTACCGATTCTGATCATGAAATAACTATAAGTCCGCACAGTGCATTGTATATCGCCTTGCGGACTTTTCTGTGTTTACGAAGTACTAGAGCAGGTCTGATGGCACCATAACTACTCAAAAAACATATCGTTTCCTCATACTGACAAACTATGACGGGTGTGTTAAAATGAAACAAGCTACAAACTAGGAGGATTTTGGGAATGAACGGACATGGTGACGTCATGAAAACATCCATTTCTATAAAAAATAAATACAGCACTATCGTGCTGCCGCTGTTGTGGGTCGTAATCGATTATCTAGCTGTCCTGCTGGCAGAACAGCTGTCTTTTTTCCTGCGTAATGCGCTCATTACCAATTCGGCCCTGCATATTTCCTGGCTCAGTTTTCACGTAATTGGGCCAGCTATTTTTATCCTTTTCATGCAGGTCCAGTCTCTGTATACACGGCGCATGCAGTTCTGGCGCATCATTTCCCGTATTTTCAAAGCCAATCTATATGCCGTCGGGATGATGATATTTCTCATGTATGTCCTGGAAACGGCATCTCATACATCGCGGTTATTCATAGGATTTATCTGGATATTTGCTTTCTTCTTTCTTGTATTATTCCGCTTTGTCAGCCGCAAACTATTGAACCGTCTCCATATGCTGCAGCTTCCGGTCCTCATCATGGGGGCAGGAAAGACGGCTGCTATTGTGCTAAAATATTTCAAGGACGATTCCGGTCTTGCCTATGATTTCATCGGTTTCCTGGAAGATCATAAACCAGAACCGGAAGTCGCCAGACTCATGCCACATCTGGGGACCTTTGCTGATGCCGAAACCGTCATCGATCAGACAGGCGTCCAGCAAGTCCTGGTCATCGCGCCGGGGCTCAGCAATAATAAAGTACAGGATATCATATACCGGCTGCAGCCCAAAGTCAAAAATATCGCCTTTATTCCTGATATGGGCACCATGCCACTGGCCACCCTCGATATGGAAACTCTCATTGATGGACATATCGTAGCTTTTCAAATCCGCAATAACATGGCCCGGCGATACAACCGTATCATCAAGCGCTTGTTTGATATAGTCTGTACCTGCATCGGCATTATCTGTCTGAGTCCCGTATTCCTGGCTATTTCCCTGT
>ERZ780178.461-NODE-461-length-31157-cov-14.621085_pt1 | contig 31157 bp, 24 predicted proteins | sample MGYA00511018_ERZ780178 | MGnify/ENA primary metagenome ERZ780178 (study PRJEB29588, sample SAMEA2151439) | human gut metagenome | biome: human gut; feature: human-associated habitat; material: faeces | place: Denmark | collected 2008/2010 ...
GAAGGTAGAAAAAGAAGAAAGTTCTGTAGAGATAGAAAAAGATAAAGAAGGAAGAGTAATAAGCTATAAGTTTACCTATCCAAAAGTTTATGATGCACCATTAATAAATGAACAAAGATATGAGAAAGATTTATTAAGTAGAACATGGGCAAGTTATAGAGAAGAAGAAAAAGATAAACTGATATATGAATATGATGAATATCAAAGATTAAAAAGAATAAAGACAGAAAAAGGAATATTGGTAAATGAATTTACTTATGATGAAAATGATCAAGTACTTTCTACCAAAACAGGAACAAGTGAAACAAGTTTCAGCTATGATGAATATGGAAGAATAAAGAATATAAAAAATGAAGGAAATTATGAATATGAATATAATTATTCTTCGATATATGATTTGACTTCCGTTGAAGATAAAGTAAGTAAAATCAAAATAGAATATGAAAAAGATAATGAAAATCTATTAAGTAGTATAAGTTTAAAAGAAGGAACAGAAGAAAAATCAAAAATAAACTATAAAACAGATTATCTGACAGGAAAGATAATAAGTAATGTAGAGAATAAGAATTATTTAGATATCGAAAGTGAAGAAGGAATAAGTATCTACGAAGAACAGATAAAAACAATAGAGCAAGATTTTATCAAACAGGGATATTATTCTTCTAGTTATGGATATTTAGCAAATTTAAGAAATGAAGAAGAAATAAAAATTCCTAAGGGAATATATGTTACTACCAAAAATATAAATACCCATTGTATTAAAGGAACAAAGCTAAGCTATGAAATAGAAGAAAAAGAAAAGATAATAATAGCTGTTGTATTTTATGGAACAAATATCTTAGTAGAATTAGAAGGAATAAGTATAAAAGGAAGTAATGGATATTTAAGTGTAATAACAAATGGAAAGACAGTAACAAGTAGAAGAATAGGAAAAGCAGATAAATTTAATTATCTGACATTGACATTAGGAACAAAAAGCAGTTTTATCTTCAATGGTCAGTATAAAGAAATTGACTATATAAAAACAAAATTAAAAAATTTGGTAATAACAGGAACATATAGTCTTTTAGCATTAAAACAAGAAGAAGCAACCAAAAATGATTTAGAAGATATAGCAAGACATTTAAGCTATTTGATAGAAGATAAAATAATAAATAAAGATGGAATAGGAATAAGTGCAATATATTCAAAAGAAATATACGATATAAAGAAAAATAGTAGTGCGAAATACTATATTCCTTTAAATGGAAATCTTGTTCAAAACATAATAAATGCTTCGAATATAACAAAAATAGAAGATCCGTATATATTTGAAGAAAAAGAAACAAATTTTAAGCTGTCACAAAATAGAATATTTAAATATAACGAAAATAAAAAGATGTATGATGCCAGAAGTAAAAATACATTGGCATATAGAATAAATAATAGTAAAAGTAAAACAATAAAATTAAATATCTATCCATTTTCAGTAGAAGAAGAACAAGAAGAAGTAATATTTTCAATAAAGAAAAGTAAAACAGAAAAATATTTAACATTGGCTAAAAAGAAAAATCAAATATATTTGTATGCCGAAAAAAATAAAGAGAATAAGTTGATATCAACTGCAACAATAAAAGCCGAAGAAATAACAACGATATATGTAACATATGTAGAAGCAATAACTAGCCATGGTTCTTCATTAGAAGAAGACTTAGATGTAAGAGCCTTTATAAAGATAGAAGAAAATGCAGTAAATAAAGCCTTTTTATCATTGACACCAACAAATAGAACAACAAAGCTACTATATGTTGGAAAAGATGAAGAAGAAACATTTAATGGACTTCTAAGCGATATAGAAATAATAGATGAACAAATAGATTTAACCAAAGATGTAGAATCCAAAAAATATAATATAACAAGTTATAATGATATCGCCTCAAGACCAGTAGTAGAAGAAATAATAGATAATAATAAAAAAGTAATATTAAAAAAGAAATATTATTATAAAGAAAATACCAATAAGATAATAAAAGAAGAGATAGAAAATAATGAAGAAAAACAAAGTAATGAAATAGAATACGATAATAGTAATCGAATAATAAAACTAGGTGAAAGAAAATTCAGCTATGACTATTATGGAAGATTAATAAGTGATAGTTTAAAAGATGAAAGTTATTCATATGACAATTTTGGAAATATCTTAACAAAAAGAAGAGGAGATAAATTTTATCAATATTTATACGAAGATAATCTTTTAAAAGAAATAAGAAATAATGAAGAAAGTATAAAATTAGAATATGGAACAAGTTTGTATCCAAAAAAGATAATAAGAACCAAAGATAATAAAGAAGAAAACATAGAATTAAACTATATAGGAAGAAGATTAGAAAAAGTAGAAGTAGATGGAAAAGAGTATAAATATACATATGATGACCAAGGACAAAGAATAAAGAAAGAAGGAAATGGAAAAGAAGAATACTATTTCTATGAAGAAGGAAGAATCAAAGAAGTAATAACCAAAGAATATAGATTAATCTATAGATATGTTGGGGAAGAAGTAAAAGGAGTAACATATAAAAACGAAAATAAAGAAATAAGTTACTTTTATGAAAAAAATATATTAGGGGAAATAATAGGAATAGTAGATGAAGAAGGGAAAAGAGTAGTAGAATATAGAAGTAGCAGCTATGGCGAAGTAGAGAATATACACGATAATAGCAAAATAGAAATCAGTGCGAAAGACCATCTAAGATATAAAGGATATATCTATGATGAAGAGACAAGATTATATTATTTAAAAACAAGATACTATGATCCAGAAATCGGAAGATTTATAAGTCCAGATTCAATAGATTATCAAAGTCCAGAAAGTATCAATGGATTAAATCTATATGCCTATGTCAAAAATAATCCGATTAGTTTTTTATATAGCAATGATAGTACTACTGTTGATGATAGTATTTTAAATAACGTAGATTTTGGCTCTATAACTCAAAGCAGATTTAATTTAGGATGGCTAGTAAATGGAATAAATGCTGGGACAACGATTTATGATTCGTATGAATTAATATCTGTATTAGTTAATCATACTGCTTACTTTTCGAAAAATTTACAACCTTTCGCCGCTGATATGACTATGCTTGGAGTTTCAATGAAAAAAGGAGTCCTTGCATTTAATCAATCTAATTGGGGTATTAGTAAGGCAAATGTATTTAGTATTGTATTAGATGTTGGTTTAGATATATTTGATAGTATTCAAAGAGGAGTAAGTTCAAAAGGAATAGTGTTAGGTGCAACATTAACTGCAGCTAAAAGTGTTGGCCTTATTTATTTAGATAAGGGAATTATATATGGCGCAACTGCAATAGGAAATTGTTTTGGTCCAGGTGGAGCTGTAGTAGGATTTGCTGTTGGCGTAGTTATTGCTTTTGTAGTACATATAATTTTAGGTGAAATATTAAATAATTTAATTGATAGGATTGCAAAATAGGATGAAGAAAATGAGAAGAAAAATAATAATATCTTTTTATGATTTATTGTTATATGGAATTTTTTTGGCTTCAATAATAGTTACTATTGTAATACTATTTTTTATGTCTATCATTGATTGGTCTTGGATATTCAATCCTAGTTTTCTTGCAGCGCTACGAAATGCTAATCCGATTGCAAGTATAATAGTTTTGTTCTTATTTGTTAGACATTTCAAAGTTGATTATAACACAGCTGAATTTTATTATTTTCCTTTTACAACAAGTTGGTATAAGGTGAGTCACAATATTGATGCTAATTGGAATCAAAAGATAATTCTTTCAGAAATAAAAGATATTGAAATAGTTAAGCTCACAAAAGAAGAAAAGCGGACGAAAGTCTTTTATAAACATTGGTTTAATAAATATTTAAAAATTAACTTAATATCAGGTTCTACTAAATATGTCTATGTTGGAAATTATACAAATTCTCAAATTCAGAAAATTATTAATTTAATGACTATTAACTCAATGAATGATATATATGAATAAATTAAAATTGAATTTGGATATAATTACATTATTATGTTTTGAAAGTGGAATTTAGTTTGTCAATTTACAAAACTTAATAAATTCCTTGTTTTTCTTGAAAAAGTACCATCATTAATGGTAAATTATATAGGCGTATATAAGCGTGATCTCATTTATGGTGTATAAATGTTAATCAATTTTAAAAAATCGGAGGTAATAATATGCGACGTATTTGGGCGTTTATTGTAATGGTTGCATCTTTGGTATTGGGCGTGTTATTTTGCGGTCAACCGATAGCCGAACATTTAACTTATTCATCTGAATTCGCTAATGGTGTTGAATTAGTCTATAGTCTTTCAAGAAGAGAAGGTGGACGTGAAATCAACCCTTCAACAATTGGCGATAAAGTTATGGAAAGACTTGACAAAGCTGATATAAAAAATGCACATGTCGAGGTTGTTGGTGAAGGAGATAATGCTGAATTAAGAGTTAATTTCACTCATCGTAACTTAAATGAAATTGAATTAGTTAAAAAGCAAATTAAGGCTACTGGTGAATTAACAATTTTAGTTCCAACTAATGAAGGTGATTATTATTTGACTGGTACAGAATTCTTCGATTCTGATTCTCCACTCACTTTAACTTATGTCGGCAGTAATGCTTATCCTGGTTTTAAGATAAAATCTAAGGCTGTTGCTGATAGTTTTGCTCGTCATTTCCCAGATAATTCTTCTTCTTCTAGTGATAGCGAATCTAGTTCTACAACTGTATATATTTTCCAAGATTTTAACCCTGATACTGATTCCTATGGTGCTGCATTTGGTGAAAACGTACAGAAAGCAGTTAAAGATAAAGTTATAGCTTCTATAGCTTGGGAAGGCAATTATATGGAAAGCAGTAATGTTTTATATACTACTGCTGATGAAAATGGCTCTGCTTTTACTATTGCTTCTGCTAATGCTTATGTTAATGCTTATAATTCATCCGATTATGGTGTTGATATTCAATATTTATATCAAGATAGTACAAGTGCTTCCTTAGGAACAAATGTCAAAGATTTTACATTTATTGCTATAGGTGTTTTAATGCTCCTTATAGTTGTTTGTTGGATCAGTTTCTACGGACTTAGTGGTTTTGCCGGATCATTAGCAATGATTTTCTCATCCGCTTTAACATTAATGCTTGCTACTTTCTTAGGATTTGAATATGCTCCAGCTTCAATTATGGCTCTTATTGTTTCTATATTGCTCTTTACCTTTAATTCTCAAATTGCTCAAGAAAAGATTAAAGGTGAATTGAAAAAAGGACGTTCTATTGCTAAAGCTACTTCTGAAGGTTTAAGAAAATCTTTGTTCTTCACTTTAGATACAAGCTTAGTAACATTTGTCATTGCTTTATTTACATTTATTATTGGCAAGAGTTCAATTAAAACCTTCGGTGGTGTTTTACTTATTGGTTCCCTTGTCAGTTTCTTAATCAATTATTTTGTCTATCGTACATTGATGTATTTCTTATCTACTTCTTCATTGGCACAAAAGAATAATTTAGGATTAAAAATTAAGAATTATTCTGAAAAGAAATATGCTCTTCCAGTTGAAAAGAGAAAGAAAAATAATAAAATTTATGGAATTATCGGTGGCGCATTAGCTGTTGCTTCTTGTGCTTTATTAGTTACTACTAATTTCACAACAGGAATGTTCAAATTAGCAGATGGATATGAAGATTCTGGCCGTGTTGCTATTAAAGTTTCCTCTTATGAAGCTGATTATTATCAAGAGGAAGAAGATTTCCTTAAATTTGTTGTCACTTCAGTTGGTGAAGTAAATAGTACATATGCTGACTTTGAATATGATGATTTCTTCTTTGAAAGAGATACTCTTAAAGATGATGATGGAATAGAATATTATCAAATTTATGCATCTTTCAAAATTGATTCTTCTTTAGCTCAAGATGAAGATTTCATTAATTCTTTTGAAAGAGTTAATGAAGCTATTACACTTGAAGATAGCGAAGCTTCTATATTAATTGCTCCAGCAAAAGTAGTTAATTCTGAACATGATGTAAGATATTTATTACTTGTTGTTGGTTTGAGTGTTGCCTTTGCTTCTGCATTCTTCTTACTTAGATATGGTATTTATGTTTTCTTAACATATTTGCTTTCCGGCACAATTATCGGTGCAACTTCAATTGGTTTATTCTCTGCGTTGATGTTGCCTATGACACCATTTGTTGTCTTTGGATTACTTGCTATTACCGCTATTACAAGCATTATCTTTGTTGCTTTATTTGACCGCAATAGAGAAAATAATAAGTTATTAGGAAAGAAGATTACTTTTGAAGGACGTGTTTCTTCAATGGAAGAATCTTTAGCTTTCGCTCTTCCAAATTCAATTGCTCTTGCTGGAAATACCTTAGTTGGTTCTATCTTAGTTATTTTATGCACAAGCATTTCTAGCTTGATGAGTTCTTATCTCATTTTGACTATTGGTGTTGTTTTAGGAACAGCTTATATCATTGCTTTCGCTCCATCATTCTATTTATTTGTTCGTGCACACATCAAATATAAATCTATTGATTTCTCTAAGTTATTCATGAAATTTAAGAGAAAGAAAAAGGCAGTTGTTGTCAATGAAAATGAACCTCATGAAACAATTGTTATGGGATTAAATGATTTCCGTTAATATGAATAATCAATTATTATCGGATCTATTAAACTATTATAATTTTACTGAAGATGATTACGCGGCTTTTCAAAAGTTAGGTAGTATTAATGATATACCTAACCCCTTTGAAAGGGCCGCTTCTTTTGTAAATTTAATAGATTATATTAAAAAAGCTATTGCTGAAAAAAAGAAATTTGTAATCTATGGTGACTATGATGTTGATGGTATTACTTCAACAACTATCATGGTTAAAACATTAAAGAAATTAGGAGCTAAGGTAGGATACTTTATTCCTTCTCGTTACAAAGAAGGATATGGTCTAAATAGTTCTAGAATTGAAGAGTTTGCTAAGAAAAATTATGATATTATCATCGCGGTTGATAATGGAATAACTAAGGTTTCGGAAGTTGAAAAAGCTAAAGAATTAGGGATGGAAACTATTATAATTGATCATCATGAAGCGCAATCAAAACTTCCTGATGCTAAATTTATTTTCCAACAATTCTTATCAAATTATGTTGACTATAACATTTCCGCAGCTTTTTTGTGCATGCTTGTCAGCTTTGGATTACTTGGATATTATGATGAATATATTGTTACATTAGCTGGTATTGCTGCTATAAGTGATTTAATGCCTTTAAAAAATGCTAATGTTGCTCTTGTTAGAATGGCTTTAAAAAATATCAATAAGTATCATTATAAAAGTATAATGTCACTTGTAAATGATAAGAATAATGTTGATCTTCATAATCTTAGCTTTGAAATTATTCCAATTTTAAATTCAGCTGGTAGAATTAAACAAGGCTTAGAAGTCAATGATGCTGTTAAACTACTTTTAACTGAAGATGATATTTTAATTAAAATATATTCAGAGAAGTTTAAAGAATATAATCAAGAAAGAAAAGATTTGGTAGCTAATGGCTTTGATTTAGCTTCTATTGATCAGGATAAAAGAATAATTATCTATCAATCATCTCTACCAACAGGTATTAGTGGTCTTTTAGCTAGCAGGCTTTTATCTTTATTCGATAAACCAGTCATTGTTTATTCTCAAGATCCAATAACAAAGAATTATACTGCTAGTATGCGTTGTCCTAAAGGATATAATTTAGTTACATGTCTAGAAAATTTTGAAGATTACTTCGTTGATTTTGGCGGTCATTCTAAAGCCGCAGGTTTTACAATAACTGAAAAATATCTCGATGCTTTTTTAAGTAAAATTCCAGATGTTTTAATTTGTTCTTCTGAAGAAGAAAAAGCTAAAACTATCAAAATAGATATTAATGCTTTTAATATGGAAGATTATAACTTAATTGAAAGTTTTGAGCCGTTTGGAGTTGAACATGATAGACCTTTATTTGAAATTAATGTTGATAAAAAATGTTTAAAGCCTTCTGTAAAAAATCCTGTTCATTTATTTTACCAAGTGAATAAAAACTTAAAAATTTGTTTCTTCAATGGAAAGAAAGAAGTTGAAGGAGATGGAGACATTTGTCTTTTAGGTTATTTTAATAAAAACACTTTCTTTAAAAACTCTTTGAACATTGATTTTATGGTTGAAGAAGCTATAAAGTAAATTGTTTGAATAAAATTAATAAATCCACTCATCATAATGTTGATGGAGGATTTATGAAAAGAAAGGTTAAATTTTTAATTCCTGTTGTGGCTGGGCTTATTCTTGTCGGGTGTAAGCAAAATGTGTCTTCGTCATCGTCTTATTCTAGTAAACCATCAAGTTCTTCTATTAGTGTTCCGGTAGTTTCTTCTAGTACAAAAAGTAATACTGATGTCGGACTTGTCGATTTAGGTGTTGATTTCTCTGAGGTTGAACGTGGTCTTCCACTTCCAAATATTGGAGAGAATTGGACTACGGAATTTACATATACCTATGATAAAGCAATTGTTCTAAAGAAAAAGACTGACTTTATTATGACACCGCCTTTTGTTACTACAAAATCATTATCTGTTAAAATTACTGGATTCCTTGAAAAAGGAACTACCGCAGATAATAAATTAACTGTTTCAGTTCAAGGCATTGATAAAACTGGAAAAGTTATCACTGAAGAAACAATTAATGCTTCTAAGATTACTGGAACTATAGAAAACCCGACAGAAATATCTTTCTTATTAGCTAATCCTAGCGGGAAAATAGGAGCTATTAAGATAGGATTAAAAGAAACTGGTAGAGCGACAAATTTTGGAATTACTAAATTACAAATTACATCGAAATAGTTTAATATAACCCCGATTAAAATCGGGTGTTTTTTTTGTTTATATTTTATTTTCGATATTACATAAGGCAAAAGAATTTTTTATTGGTAAATTACTTTTTATAGTTAATTCTTTTTTTATTATTTTTGCATATGTTTAATTATGAAAACTCCATCATTATTTGTTCATAAAAGAATTAAGATTTTATTTATTATTGCAACAATTGTTTTATTTTGTATAGGTGGAAAATTGGTTTATACAACAATTTTTGCTCATGCTTATATCAGCGATAAAGCGATGGAGATGTGGGAAAGATCTTTTCCCATCGCTAGTAAAAGGGGTTCGATTTTAGATTGCAACGGAAATGATTTAGTCTATAATGAACCGACTATGAGTGTTGCGGTTATACCATATCAAATAAAAGATAAATCTGTAGTCAGTAAAAAATTGAGTGCGATATTAAATGTTGAAGAGAAAAGAATATTCGAGAAAATCAATAAAATTTCTTCGATTGTTTTGCTTCATCCAGAAGGCAAAAAGATTTCTTATCAAGATGCAGAAAAAATAAAAAAAGAAGAGTTAAAAGGAGTTTATCTAGTTCAAGATTATAAAAGAATTTATCCGTATAAAGAGCGTTTGGCTTCATTATTAGGATTTACTGGAATTGATGGGGATGGTTTAGCTGGAATAGAAAACTATTATAATTCTTATTTAAAGGGAAAGAATGGAACATTAAATTATGTTTCAGATGCCAAAGGAGGCTTTTTTCAAGGTATTGAAACGCATATTGTTCCTCCGAGCACTGGCTTCAGTTTAAGATTGACTTTGGATAGTAGAATTCAGGATGTTTTAGAAAATGCAGCCGATATTGCAATGAAAAAATATAGTCCGGAAGAGATCTATATGGTAGCGATGAATCCTAATAATGGAAAAATATTAGGAATAGGGAATAGACCTACTTATGATAATAATAATTATCAAAATTATTCTAGTGATATATATAATCGTGTTTTGCCTGTTTTTTCATCATTTGAACCGGGATCAACTTTTAAAGCTATCACTTTTGCATCGGCTATCAATGAAAAAGTCATCGATATAGATAAAGATACTTATTATGATAAAGGATATGAAATAGTTAAAGGCAGAACCATAAAGTCTTGGAAAAAAGGGGGCCATGGCCTTCAGACTTTTTTGGAAGTTTTACAAAATTCTTCTAATCCGGGATTTGTAGAGATAAGCAGGAGATTAGGCAGTGAAAGATTATATCAGTATCTAGTTAATTTTGGAGTTGGAAATAAAACTGGAGTAGATATAGCTGGTGAAAATAAGGGTATTATTTTTTCTAAAAGCAATTTTGATGAATTAAATGCTGCGGTTTCCGCATTTGGCCAAGGAATAGCATTAACTCCTATTCAATTGGTTACGGATTTTAGCGCTACGATAAATGGTGGCAATTTATTACGTCCTCATATTTTGGATGCTATTTTAAACACAAATACTGGAGAAGAAATATATAGCTATCCTTTGACTATAAAAAATACAGTAATCAGTAAAGAAGCTTCAAAAACGATGAGAAGAGCTCTGGAATCTGTTGTAAGCAAAGGTTCAGGGCGCAGAGCTTTTCTTGAAGGATATCGTGTTGGTGGGAAGACAGGGACCGCCCAGATTTCTGAAAATGGTGTTTACCTGGATGGACAATATATTTTAAGTTTTATCGCCGCTGCACCGATGAACGATCCAAAAGTTGTTGTTTATTTTGCAATGAAAAAACCAAAAAATTGCATTCAATATGGTGGAACGACGGTTGGGCCGATAATTCAAGAAATACTATCTGAAATCTTACCATTATTAAATGTGAAAAAAGATTATTCAGGAATTGAAAAAGAAAATACTTGGATGGATGTAAAGACATATAAAGTTCCTAATTTTATCGGCCTTGAAAAAAGTAAGGTGAAATCAACGCATTTTAAATTTGTTTTTAATGGTGAAGGAAATAAAGTTATTGATCAACTGCCGAAAGTTGGAGAAAAAATAGAAGAAGGAAAAACGATATGGATAATGCTTGGAGAGTAAAAGATGTTTTAAGTTGGTTAAATATAAATAGCGAAGATGATAGATATGTTTCTGATCTTTTTATCAATGCTGAAAAATGCATAAAAAATTCTATATTTTTAGCATATAAAGGCAAAGATTATGATGGTAATAATTATATTGAATTAGCAAAAAGAAATGGGGCAATCGCTATTATTTCTGATAGCAATAAAGGAATATGTTGCTGTGATTTAAAAAACAAGATAAATTATCTGGCAAATAAGTTTTATGATACGAAAAATATAAAGTTGATAGGGGTAACTGGTACTGAAGGTAAATCGACAACAAGTTATTTGGTATCTAGACTTTACAATAATTTGAATATTAAAACTTTGTTGATCACAACGACTAAAGATATAAAAAATTCTTATTATTCTCCCTTGACCACACCGGACTCTTTAACTTTATCTCAAGCGATTAGCTATGCTAAAAAAAATGAATATCGTCAAGTTGTTTTTGAATGTTCTTCGATTGGAATAGCTGGAAAAAGATTAGATAATTTTCATTTGGATGAAATTTTAATTACCAGAATTGATGAGGATCATTTGGATTATCATAAGACACGAAAAAATTATCAAATGACAAAAATTAATTTTGCTAAGAATAAAGCTGAAAAGATTTATATACTTAATGGTAATAAGAAGAAAAATAAATTTCCAAAAAGCAAAACTGTATGTATAAAAGAAAAAATAAAAAAATGCCGTTATTATTTCAATAAAACTGTATTTATATTTGATGGTGAAAAATATCAAACACATTTATTGTTGCCGTTTAACATGGAAAATTTAAATTTAGTCTTGGGGTATTTTAAAAGGCAAGGTTTTCAAAACAAAGCGATAAAAGAGGCTTTATTTTATGTTTTACCTCTTTCTGGAAGAATGGAAAAAGTATCGGATAATGTTTTTGTTGATTATGCTCATACTTATGAATCGGTAAAAAAAGTTTTAAAACAGTGTAAAAAATATTTTAATAAGCCTTTGATTGTTGTTATTGGAGCTGGTGGAAACCGTGATAAAGGAAAGAGAAAAAAATATGGAAAAGCATTAAAAAAATATGCTGATATAGTAATCTTGACTGAAGATAATCCACGAAATGAAAAAACTTTAGATATTTTAAATGAAATAAAAGGTAAAAATAAATTTTTTATTATTTCTTCAAGATATAAAGCAATAGATTTTGCTGTCAACTTATATTTTGCTGAAAAAACAGTATTGATATTAGGGAAAGGCGATGAAAGAACTATTGAAAAAAATGGAATTAAATATCCTTTCCATGACAAAATGGTGGTGAAAGAATGTCTGTTGAAATAGAAAGAGTATTGTTTTTAATTGCTTCTTTTTTAGCTAGTTTATGTCTATCATTATTTTTTTGCTGGGGGTTAATTCAACTTCAAAAGAGAAAAAAGATAGAACAGCCGATTCATAAATTAGGAGTAAAATCCCATTTTTTAAAAACTGGTACTCCGACAATGGGTGGTATTGGAATAATATTTAGTATATTTTTAATTTATATTTTACTCGATTGGAAATCTTTAAAAAATTATCGTCTTTTAGCTATGGTAATTGGAATTCTTTCTTTTTCAATTATTGGAATAATTGATGATCTTTTAAAAGTTATTAAAAAGAATGAAAAGGGATTATCGGCTTGGTTACGTATATTTTTAGAAATAGAAGTGATCATAATCACCTTTATAATTGCCGGATACGATGATAGTTCCACATGGTATTTAAATTTATATCCATTCAATAATAATTTAGGAAATAATATCTTTTTTTTATTAATTGCGATGTTTGGCGTAATTGCCAGTGCTAATAGCAGCAATTTATTAGATGGTCTTGATGGGCTAGATGGAGGAGTTTTTATTTTAGCTTTATTACCTGTATTAGTATTAGCTTTTCAACAAGGAGAAAGTGATTTAGGTCTTTTATTGCTTTTGATTATCGGAGCAGTAATTGGCTTTTTGCTTTTGAATTCTTGCCCTTCAAAAATTTTTATGGGAGATTCTGGAAGTCTATTTTTGGGTGCTGTTCTTGCTTATAGTCTAATATATTTAGACAAATTAATATTGTTGCCGTTTATCGCTTTAATTTATATTTTTGAAACTTTGAGTGTCATAATTCAAGTGTTTCATTATAAAAGAACTCGCAAAAGAATATTCTTGATGGCACCCCTTCATCATCATTTTGAACTAAAAGGAATACCAGAATATAAAATAGTTTTCTCATACTATTTTATTCAAAGCGTTATAAGTCTAATTGTATTGATAATGGAGATTAATTTATGAAATATCTTATTTGCGGATTAGGAAAATCGAATAATGCTATTTTAAAAAGCATAAATGGTGAGAAAAATGAAATATATACTTATGATGATAAAGAGCAAGCGGATTATAATTTTGCAAGATTAGAAAAAGAATTACCTTTTTTTGATAAGGCGTTTATTGCTCCAGGTCTATGTCAAAATAGAAAAAACTTGAGCTTTATAAAAAAAGTTGCTACATCAATTGATTCAGAATTAAATATGGCGTTGAAACTAGCAAAAGGCAAAGTGCATATAATTGGAGTTACCGGTAGCAATGGCAAAACTTCAACCATTAAATTTTTAGAATATTTATTGAAGAAAAATGGATGCAAAGTATTAGTTGCGGGGAATATTGGAAATAGTTTATTTGATAAAATAAAAAATTTATCTAATTATGATTATCTTTTGGTTGAGATTTCTTCTTTCCAAGGTGAATTTTTCGATGAGAAATGTCTTGATGAATTGATAGTGACTTCTATTTCTCCCAATCATTTAGATGCTTATTATTCTTATAGTGAATATCTAGCTGTGAAAAAGAGAATCTGCTATTTTTCGCATAGCGTTTATTTAGATGAAGAAAGTCAAAAAATATTGAATTTAAAAGATGCGCATGTCATTTCAACAGCAAATGAAAAAGGCTATAGCAAAAATTTCTGTTTGGCTAGATTGCTTTTGTTGGACATTGGATTTTTAAATGAAAAATTGACTTTTGATAATATCGAAGAATTTTTGCCAAAATATAGATATCAAAAGTTTTTCAGGTTAGAAAATACTTATTTTATCAATGATTCGAAATCCACTTCGCTTTCTGCTACTGAATTTGCTTTAAATTTATCGAAAGATAAGACGGTGTTAATTTTAGGTGGTCATTTAAAATCAAGCTTAGATCATAAATTAATAGCGGATAAAATTATGATTTACGGAAAGGAAGCATCAAGATTTATCCCCTTTGTTTCTAAATATGAATTATATAATTCTTTAAAAGAATTGATCGATAATCTAAATTTTGATTTTTCAAAAGATTTGAGAATTTTGTTCTCTCCTGGTGGGTCTTCTTTAGAATATAAAAATTATATCGAAAGAGGACAACATTTTGAAATTATGGTGAAAGAAAAATATGGATCACAAAGTAAAAAATTTTAAATATATTTTAATTGCTTTCACTTTTTTATTAGCTATTTTTGGAATTATTATGGTAAAAGAAGCTTCCGGTATTTGGGCTGAATATATTTACCAGGATAAAAATTATTTTTTTAAAAGACAATTGATATTTGTCTCTCTTGGTGTAGTTGCTTTTTTGATAGGTTATTATATCAGCCCATTTTTCTTATATAAATTTTCAAATATTTTTTTGCTGATATCGATTTTGCTTTTGGGTTTAGTTTTGATTCCAGGTGTGGGAATTGTTAGAAATGGTTCTCGATCATGGTTTGGTGTAGGGGGATTTGGAATCCAACCTTCAGAAATTTTTAAAATTAGTTTGCTGATTTGGACGGCCAAATATTTTTATAAAAATTATCAAAAAACTGATAAATTGATGACACTTGTTTTACCATTAATAGTTGTTGGTATCGGATTTTTTCTCATCATGTTGGAACCTGATTTTGGAACAGCTTTAGTAACATTGATGGCTTTTATAATGATGGTTTTCATAACTAAGATGAAGATGAGATATTTTGTTATTATGGGGTCAGCTCTTGTTTTTGGATTTTCTTTATTGATATTAAGTGCTCCTTATCGTTTTACGAGAATAATATCTTTCTTAGATCCTTTTAAAGATCCTTTGGGAAGTGGATTCCAGATGATTCAAAGTTTATATTCGATTGGACCATCAGGAATAGCAGGCATTGGTTTTGGAAATTCTATCCAAAAAAATTTCTATCTTCCTGAACCACAAACTGATTTTATCTTTGCTATAATTGTTGAAGAATTTGGACTTATTGGCGGAATAATTATTTTGATCTGCTATGGTTTATTATTTTATTATGGTTATAAATATGCTTTGAGTTTTAATACGTTTTCTTGTTTTTTAAAAGTTGGATTGCTCAATGTTATTATGATGCAGACTTTAATAAATTTATGTGTTGTTGTCGGTTTATTACCAGTAACAGGAATTACTTTACCTCTTATTTCTTATGGCGGTAGTTCTTTAGTTATCACTTTGTTTTCTTTAGGAATAATTGCGCAAAAAGGAGATTATGATGAAATATATACTATTAGCAAGCAGCACAGCAGGACACATTTGTCCTTGTTTAGAAACCGCTGATTTTTTAAAAAAACATCGACGACAATTTGTAATCATATCAGAAAAGAAAAAGATACCTTTAATGCTATTAAAAGATAAGGAAAATGTAGTTTTTATCGATGAATTAAAAAAGTATAAATCGTATATATCTTTTTTAAAAATTTTGAAACAATATGATAAAGAATGTGTTTTTCTATCATTTGGTGGAAGACTAAGCACTGTGTTCCCAATGCTATATATTTTAGGATATAGAAATTTATATATTTATGAATTGAATATGATTATGGGAAAATCAAATAAAATTGCTAAACCATTTTGCAAAAAGGTTTTTAGTTATTTTCCTTTAAGTACTGCTAAAAATGTTAAAGTAATCGGCCATCCTCAAGAAGATAGAAAAAGACGGAATTATATTAAAGAAAGAGAAAATAAAATTTTAGTTTTGACTGGGTCCAATGGTACTAAAGAATTATATGAACTTTTTGATAAATTAAAATTAGAGCATGATGAACTAGATATTACTATTTCTGAGCCTTTTAAAAGCTATAAGTTTAAATCAAAAATAAAAAGAATGCCTTTCATTAATTCGAATTTCTACAGCAATTATGATTTAATTATTTCTAGAGCGGGAGCTGGATCAATTGCGGATGTCTTAAGACAAAATATTCCTTTAGTGTTATGTCCATCAAGACATGTTAAAGATGATCATCAATATGCTAATGCAGAATATCTTTATGATAATGTTGGAATAGAGCACTTTGATGCGGAAATTAATATAAAGGATTTATATAAATTGTTAAGAAAAGAACTCCAATATGATAGAAGAATAACATTGATTGAAAACTATAAAAAATTTCAACATAACTTTGTTTTAAATAATCTTTTGGAGAGTATCGATAATGAAAATTAAATATGATGTTCCGATAAAAAAACTTTCTCCATTACCGCTTGATGGTATTTTTTCTGAAGTAATTTATCTTGAATCTTTAAAAGAAGTGATAGAATTTTTAAAAGAAGAAAAAGAATATTATTTTTTAGGAAAAGGAACTAATACTTTACCGATAGTTAGCAGAGTAAATACTCCTTTAGTAATTTGGAAAAACAGTGAAATTTTAATTAATGAAAAACAGATAATAGTTTCAGGAAATATGGCGATAGGCGAAGCTTTTCAAAAGGCCAGGGAAAATAATTTCAGCAATTTTATTGGGATTAATACTATTCCTGGAACAATTGGTGCAGCAATAAAAAATAATGCCACATTTTTAAATTATTCATCTTTTTCAAATTTACAAGGCGTATTAGTAATTTCAAATGGTAAAACTAAATATTTAAGAGCCGATGAAATAGTTAAAGGATATAGAAAAACAAATATAGAAGGGATAGTTTTATTGGCGTTTTATGCACCGATAAAAATTGATGAAAATTATAAAAATTATATCGACTATATCTGTAATTATAGGAAGAAACAACCTTTCAAAAATACACTTGGTTCAATATTTAAAAATGGTAAAATGCCAGCTTTTAAATATATTGAATCATTAGGTGAAAAGTATTTTGAAAATAAATGCTTCATAAGTGAAAAGCATTTTAATTTTTTTGAAGTTGAAGATGGATGTAAGCCTGAAGATATATATAAATTGATTTTGAGAATTCAAAAAGATGTTTATTTGCAATATAACTGCTTGTTAGAACTAGAAATAAAATTACTGAAATAAGTATTAGCAAAAGTCTATTTATAATTTTTGGATTAAAAAAGAAAAGCTTTTTTCGCTTTTCTTAAAATAAATAGAAATTTAATTGAAGTATTATTTATCGTGGTGGGTGCATTGAAGTGTCAATATTTTCTTCCTTTGATAGACTTTAATAATTGAAGTAATAACATAAGTTACAATGAAAAAGAATACTGAGAATAAAACTATAGTTGCGCCTGGTTTTAGATCCAAGTAAAACGAAAGAATAAGTCCGAGTATCATGCTGATAATTGAAAAGATAATACTTATTAAGTGGGTTAAACGATAGCTTTTTGATATTAATAAACTACTTGCCACTGGAACTACAAGAAGGGAAGATATTATTAAAGCACCGATTGTTTTACTTGATATTGCAATTGTAACTGATAATAAAATTGTTGAAATGAAGTTGATTAAATTTGCATTTATTCCTGATAATTTAGCTTGATTTTCATTATAGGAAATGAAGAAGATTTGTTTATAGAAAATACTATAGAATAAAATAACAAGTAAAAATATAATGATGACGGAGATCAATTCCATATTGTTGATCAAAACAATCGATCCGAATAAATATGAAGAGAAGTTGCTAGAAGATGAATACCCAGAAAGTATTCCTGTTATTCCTACGGCGGTTGCAAAGACTATTGCTAAAGCGATATCAGCATATTTTTTCATCTTTTTACGTATTAATTCGATGAAAAACGCTGAGATAATAGAGATTAAAATTGCACCGAGAAGTGGATTAAAACCAGCGCAAAGACCGATGGCGATTCCGCAAAGAGAAGTATGACTCAATGTGTCTCCAGTCATTGATAGATTTTTAAGAACCATGTTTGTTCCTAAAAGAGGAATGATTATAGAAAGTAAAATGCCAACTATAAAGGCGATAACCATAAATTGATAATCAAACATTTTTCTCCTCCAAGTGCTCATCGTTCAAAACATAAACTTTTTTGCAAGCGGATAAATCTTCTTTGCGATGAGAAATAATAATAATTGCTGTGCCTGCAGAATGGATTTCTTGTATTTTTTTTAGAAATTCTTCTTGACTTTTTACATCTATACCAGTGGTAGGTTCATCTAAAATTAATAGATTTGGTTGATTTAATAAGGCTTTTGCCAGTCTTACTTTTTGCTGTTGTCCACCGGATAATTCTTGCATTTTTTTATTCAACAGATCAGAAATGTTTAAATAATCGACAGCTTTTTTTATTTTTTCATCTCTTTTGAAGGTTACTATTCCCCAAAAATTATGTGGAATACTCATTTCTAAAATTTCTTTAACAGTTGCTGGAAAGGTACTATCGTTATTTAATGTGATTTGGTCAACATAGGAAATTTTCAAGTTTTTTTGCCGGATTATAGTGTCTTTTGGTGACTTTATTATTCCGGTAATCAATTTTAAAAGTGTCGATTTTCCACTTCCGTTTTCCCCGGTAATTCCGATGAAATCATCTTGATTACAGGTAAAGTATAAGTGATGTAAAAGTAGTTTTTTATCATATCCGAAGGTAAGGTTATTAATTTTAATCAATGGTTCCATATTTTTTAAAAGACTCCAATAATTTAAGTGAATTTTCTAAAATCAAAGAATTATAATCGTTAAACAATTCATCTTTGCTGACATTTTCTAATGTTGATAAAGTGGAAATAGCAGTATTGGTTTCTTTGCTGATAGTCTCGCTGATACTGCTGGAAGAGAAAGATTCATAGAAAATTGTATTGATATTAAGTTCATTTATCTCTTTTACTAGTTCTGCCAACTTGTTTGGTGTAGGTTCATCTTCAGGACTTAATCCATTTATTGATATCTCTTGGAGATTATAGCGGTTTGCGAAATATCCAAAGGCTTCGTGGCTGGTTACAAATTTATAATTTTCATAAGGTGAAAATAAATTTTCTAATAGAGAATCAAGATTGGAAATATAAGAAGAATAAATGTTATATCTTTCTTCGTAATAGGTTTTATTCTGTGAATCGATAGAAATCATCGCTTCTTTGATATTATCCAGTTCGATTAAAGCGTATAGTGGATTTAACCAAACATGGGGATCTTTTGCGTTATCAATTATTAAATAATCTATTTTTTCATCTTCTCCGATGAATTTGATTTTGTCATTTAATTCTTTTGGAAGATCATGCGACCAATGTTCAATATCTAATCCATTGCAAAAGATGATATCAGCATCATACATTTTTTTAACTTGACCAGGCGTCGGCTCATATTCGTGGGGTTCAACACCATCTTCAGTTAGAGTTATAATGTCATATTTTTCGCCTACAATCTTTTTTACAAAATCTGTGATCACAAAAAAGGATGAAACAATTATCGGTTTGCTTTTTATAGTATTATTAGTACATGAAGCAAGCAATGTGATTATTGGAATTAAAAACATAGTTTTTTTCATGACAGCCTCCTATGCAAATGCAAATCATTCGCAATTGCATTTTATAAGATAAACTACTATAATTAGTATGTCAAGAAAAAGAAAGAATTTTTAATATGAAAAATACTAAAGCTCGTGAAAAAATATTGGAAGTACTAAAAGGAAAAACTACACCGGTTACGGCAGAAGAAATTTATCAAGAATGTTTTTCTTCTTCGATTAATCTTTCAACTATCTATCGTACTTTAGCAAGATTTCATGAAGAAAATTTAGTTGAAAAGGAAATAAATAGCGAAGGAAAATCAGCTTATCTTTTAAAAAAAGATGAGCACTGTCATATTTTGGAATGTATAAAATGCCATAAGAGAATACTTTTAGACTTTTGTCCTTATCATGAAGTAAATAAAGATATTTATTCAAAAACAGGTTTTAAAGTACAGGAGCATAATATCACTATTTATGGTTTTTGTTCATCTTGTCAAAATAAAGAATTTGAAGAGAAATAGTTGCTTTCGTAGATTGTATCTATTATTGATTGGAACATCATTCTTTGCGATAGATTCTCGTTGAATTTTGTTTTGCTTTCTTGAGTACTTTCTATTAGCGTTTTATTGATGGAAATATTATCGCTGCTCCAATATTTTTCATCGAAGGAACAACTTAGTTCATAAGAATAGAAGATATCTCCGTTTTCTTGGAACTTTTTAGAAAATACTGATTTTGCTGGATACATGGAACTGTTGTAATCTACTCCGAGAATATCTAACATCGTCGGTACTAGATTATATGGCGAAGTGAATTTATCTACTGTATTTTTGTTATATACTTCTATTATTTTTTCGTTTAATGTTGGATTATAGAAGTTCATAAATGTTTTATAGATATCTGGATAGTCTCTTTCTTCATGTCCGCTTAATGCGAGATTTAAGTCTTTTCCATCGCAGCTATAATATACTTCATGGTCTCCATACATCACTATCAAAGTGTTTTCAAATAAATTGTTTGCTTTTAAGTAAGAGAGTAAATGCTCAACTGATCTATCGAAATTCATCGATGCCATCTGATAGTATTCCATTCCCCGTTTTCTTATTTCGCTGGTATCATCTTTTAATGGATTTGTCCAAAATCCTTTTTCTTCGGCGTCTTTTAATTCATCGTAATAAAGTTCTTTCATGTATTTATTTGTTTCAGAACCAGAATAAGGACCGTGCATCGATAAAGTTGTCCAGAATAAATAGAATGGTTTTTCTTTTAAGGCATCGACATTTAAAAGCCTTTCGATATTTTGTTCGGTATCTAAATCAGCAGGATAGTTTCCGCCCCAGTTCCATATTGGAGTATCAGGATAAAGATCTTCGTGGAAATACAAGGTATCAAAACCTAATTTGGCATTGAAATTCTTTCTGTCATAGATATCTTTATCACCACCGGTATCATGGATGAAGAAAGTGTTGTAGTCATTTTGTTTTAAAATATTAGCAGAAGAATAAGGATAAGAATTATTGATAGCTAAAGAAGACCAAGGATCAAAAGAAGTAGGTTTGCTACCGATAATTCCGATAAGTTCAGAAATATTGGTTTTATTTTTAGAGTAATTGCAATTGAAGTTTAAACCTTCTTCTTGCATTTTGTATAAAGTTGGAGTCAAGACAGGATTGACCATATATTGGCTGCCAGTTTCAATCATGATGGAAATAACATTGTAGTTTTTCAATAATCCGGTGAATTCGTTTTCGTCTGCATTATTATTTTTTCCAGATTCAATATATTGGGCTAATGTAATATCATCAATTCTGAAATCATCGAATAATTCCTTATAGTAGTAGGATAACATTCCATATCTTGAAAAATTAAATGACTTTGAAACGACGACATTATTAGCGGTTATATTGTTGTTTTTGGTAATATCGACATTGGTAAAATAGGTTATATTCATTGAATAAGTTAGAAGTACTAAGGCAAATAAACTGAAAGATGGAGCAAAGATTCTCTTATAGTAGGTCGAATATGTTATTTCTGGGTGTCTCCATTTTTTTAAGAAATTAATAGTTAATAAAGAAGCCTCAAATAGCACGATAAAAATTACTCCGATAATAATTGATTTTAATTCAAATGGATATTCACTCATCAATCCGCCGATACCGGTTTTTAATAAATAAATATAGGTTGTGGAGAGAATATCAGAAAACATTCGATAATAATTTATTTGTAAAACTGCTAATACAGTTAAGGGAATGAAAAGAATTGAAAGATATATAGTATCGAAGATAATGGATTTGAAGAGGAAAATTATAGAAGCAAAAATAATTAGAATGAATAATTCTAAGAAAAAGAATAATGGAACTTTTTGATACATTGAAACATACATCCATATTTCAACTAAAATTGAAAAAGTAATAAAAGATGTTGCTTCTAATCCTTTTTGTGCTAATAATTTTTTCATTGCATACTACCTTTATATAATGAATCAATCAATTTTTGAGTGTTTTTGAAATCTTCAATGAGAATAAAAATGTTTTGCGTTATTTTTTTGTCATCAGCAAAATTTCGAACAATATTTCCATCGTTATCTATCCAAATTAAATCGGTGAAAAAACTATTTAGTTCATAAGAATAGAAGATATCTCCGTTTTCTTGGAAACGTCTAGAAAATACTGATTTTGCTGGATACATGGAACTATTGTAATCTACTCCGAGAATATCTAACATTGTTGGTACTAGATTATACGGTGAAGTGAATTTATCTACTGTATTTTTGTTATATACTTCTATTATTTTTTCGTTTAATGTTGGATTATAGAAGTTCATAAATGTTTTATAGATATCTGGATAGTCTCTTTCTTCATGTCCGCTTAATGCGAGATTTAAGTCTTTTCCATCGCAGCTATAATATACTTCATGGTCTCCATACATCACTATCAAAGTGTTTTCAAATAAATTGTTTGCTTTTAAGTAAGAGAGTAAATGCTCAACTGATCTATCGAAATTCATCGATGCCATCTGATAGTATTCCATTCCCCGTTTTCTTATTTCGCTGGTATCATCTTTTAATGGATTTGTCCAAAATCCTTTTTCTTCGGCGTCTTTTAATTCATCGTAATAAAGTTCTTTCATGTATTTATTTGTTTCAGAACCAGAATAAGGACCGTGCATCGATAAAGTTGTCCAGAATAAATAGAATGGTTTTTCTTTTAAGGCATCGACATTTAAAAGCCTTTCGATATTTTGTTCGGTATCTAAATCAGCAGGATAGTTTCCGCCCCAGTTCCATATTGGAGTATCAGGATAAAGATCTTCGTGGAAATACAAGGTATCAAAACCTAATTTGGCATTGAAATTCTTTCTGTCATAGATATCTTTATCACCACCGGTATCATGGATGAAGAAAGTGTTGTAGTCATTTTGTTTTAAAATATTAGCAGAAGAATAAGGATAAGAATTATTGATAGCTAAAGAAGACCAAGGATCAAAAGAAGTAGGTTTGCTACCGATAATTCCGATAAGTTCAGAAATATTGGTTTTATTTTTAGAGTAATTGCAATTGAAGTTTAAACCTTCTTCTTGCATTTTGTATAAAGTTGGAGTCAAGACAGGATTGACCATATATTGGCTGCCAGTTTCAATCATGATGGAAATAACATTGTAGTTTTTCAATAATCCGGTGAATTCGTTTTCTATCGTTGAAGAAGAGTTGGTTTTAGTTGTCGAATTTAAAGTGGAAGTTGAAGTGCTGGAGCTATTATTTGTTGAAACAATAGTAGAAGATGAAGAAAAAGAATTATTGTTACAACCGAAAAGGAAAAAAGAAATTGATATTAAAAACGATAGTTTATTTGTAATATTTCTTTTCATTTTTCCTCCATGAGTAATAATTTTACAATTATTTAATTAATAAATAAAGGAATTATATTAAGAAAAGGTCCTTTATTTCATATAAGAGAAGAGTTTTTGCTAATTTATATTCGCAAAAATACAAAATTTATTGATAAAAAGATACAAAAATCTTTAATGTAAATAAAAAATTGTGTTACAATACCAAAGGGAAATAAATCCCACAGCTTGTTTATACACAATTTAGGAGGAAATATGGCTGAAAAAAAGTATGTTTATGCATTTAAAGATGCTCATGGCTTAGGTAAAGAACTCCTCGGTGGTAAAGGTGCTGGCCTTGCTGAAATGACTTACATTGGAATTCCAATTCCACAAGGTTTTACCGTTACAACTGAAGCTTGTACTCTTTATTACGATAGCGACAAAAAAATCCCTGATTTCGTCGTTGAACAAATCAAAGGTGCTATTAAAGATCTTGAAAAAACTACCGGAAAGAATTTCGGTGGCGATCATAACCCACTTTTAGTTTCTGTCCGTTCCGGTGCTCGTGTTTCTATGCCAGGTATGATGGATACCATCTTGAACCTTGGTTTAAATGATACTACAGTTGCTGCTATGGTCAAAGAAACTGGAAATGAACGTTTCGCTTATGACTCTTATCGTCGTTTTATTCTCATGTTTACCAATATTGCTAAAGGTTACAAGAGAGATGAAATGGATAAGATGCTCGATGATATCAAGAAAGAAAAAGGATATAAATTCGACTGGGAAGTTCCAGCTGAAGATCTCAAAGGCTTAGTTGTTAAATACAAAGCTTGGTATAAGGATCATGTTGGCGAAGAATTCCCAAATAACCCATTTGATCAATTGATGGAAGCTGTTAAAGCTATTTTCCGTTCATGGGACAATCCACGTGCTAACACATATCGTCATATGAACAATATTCCATATAGCTGGGGTACTGCTGTTAACGTTCAATCAATGGTCTTCGGTAATAAGGGTGAAAACTCTGGTACTGGTGTTGGTTTCTCCCGTTCTCCATCTACTGGTGAACACAAAATCTTTGCTGAATACTTAACAAACGCTCAAGGTGAAGACGTTGTTGCTGGTATTCGTACACCTGAACCAATCGAAGCTTTAAAAGAACATCAACCAGAAATTTATGAACAATTAATCAACATTGTTCACACACTTGAAAATCACTATAAAGATATGCAAGATATGGAATTCACTGTCGAAGATGGTAAACTCTATTTCTTACAAACTCGTAATGGTAAAAGAACTGCTGCTGCAGCTTTAAAGATTGCTTGCGATTTAGTCGATGAAGGTCTCATCGATGAAAAAGAAGCTTGCTTACGTGTTGAACCTAAAGCCTTAGATGCTTTATTACACCCAACATTTGACCAAGCTGAAATTAAGAAACTCACTCCAATCGCTGTTGGTCTTCCTGCATCTCCAGGTGCTGCAACTGGTGCTTTAGCTTTCTCTGCTGAAGAAGCTAAAGAAAGAGCTGCTGCTGGTGAAAAAGTTGTTTTAGTCCGTGCTGAAACATCTCCAGAAGATATCGAAGGTATGGTTTCTGCTCAAGGTATCTTAACAATGCGTGGTGGTATGACTTCTCACGCTGCTGTCGTTGCTCGTGGTATGGGTAAATGCTGTGTCGCAGGTTGCGGTGCTGCTCATATCGATGAACACTCCAAGACAATGGAAATCGATGGCAAAGTCTACGGAACAAAAGATGTTATTTCTATCGATGGTTCTACAGGTAATGTCTATTTCGGCGCTGTCAAGACTAAGGAAGCTGAACTCTCCGGTAACTTCGGTCGTTTAATGGCTTGGGCTGATAAATATAGAGCTTTAGCAGTCAGAGCTAATGCTGATACTCCACGTGATGCATTACAAGCTTTCAAGTTTGGTGCTCAAGGTATCGGTTTATGCCGTACAGAACATATGTTCTTCGAAAAAGATCGTATTTTCCATATGCGTCAGATGATTCTTGCTGACACTGTTGAAGAAAGAGAAAAGGCACTTGCTTGCTTACTCCCAATTCAAAGAAAAGACTTCTATGGCTTATTTATGGCTATGAAGGACAAGAATGTTAATATTCGTTTACTTGATCCACCACTTCACGAATTCTTACCACAAGAAGAATCTGCAATTGCTGAATTAGCAGAAGCTACTGGTAAATCCGTTGAGCACATTAAGACAAAGATCAATGCATTACACGAATTCAACCCAATGATGGGTCATCGTGGTTGCCGTCTTGATGTCTCTTATCCAGAAATTGGACGTATGCAAGCTAGAGCTATCATCGAAGCTGCTATCCAAGCTCAAAAGGATTTAAGAGCTGCTGGTGAAGATGTTGTTGTCCACCCAGAAATCATGATTCCATTAACACTTGACTTAAAGGAATTCCGTTTTGTCAAGAAGATCATCACAACAACAGCTGATGCTGTCATCGCTGAAAATCATTCTGATATCACCTATAAGGTTGGTACTATGATTGAAATTCCGAGAGCTGCACTTCTTGCTGGTGAAATCGCTTCTGAAGCTGCTTACTTCTCCTTCGGTACAAACGATTTAACACAAATGACTTTCGGTTTCTCCCGTGATGATGCTGGTAAATTCTTACCTGATTATTACGATAATAAGATCTTCGATACAGATCCATTCCAAACTGTTGATACCAAAGGTGTCGGCAAACTCATTAAGATGGCTGTTTCCGAAGGCCGTGCAACTAACCCAGATTTACACGTTGGTGTCTGTGGTGAACATGGTGGCGATCCTGATTCTATCGAATTCTTCCACAATGCTGGACTCGATTATGTCTCTTGCTCTCCATTCCGTGTCCCAGTTGCTCGTTTAGCTGCTGCTCAAGCAAATATTAAGAATCCTAGAAAATAATTTCGGATTTGAAGTATTTGATAAAGCTAGAAAAAGTCAATATTAATAAAAATACAGTCATTCTTGAAAAAGAATGGCTGTTTTTTTTCTTTTCGATTTGGAACAAAAAAACGCATTAAAAAGGCAGGTGGTTCTTGCTTTTTTACACACAGCAATAGGTATTGCTGTATTATAGATGGCAAGGAAAAGGAGATTTTTTATGGTAAATTATAAACTAATTATCGAATATCATCAAAAAGGGAATAATACGCAGGTTGCTGTACGGGTTCAAGCGTTATTTTTGATAAGATGGCTACAAACGGAACGTATGCGTTTTATGCTGTGGACGGCTTTAGTAATAATATTATATGTATGTGAGTATCGATGCTACCAAATTCACTTTTGTCAGGTCTGAGAATAGTCATATAGTTTGCATGATTTGGACGACGAGTAACTGTACCGTGACATTGAATGGAAAAAAATATATGAACGGAACGTGGATAGAGCAAGAGGGTGAATACGCTTTCGTAATTACCAACGATGCAAAACGTTCGACGACTTACAAATTTATGGTTGACCATTATTACGCGAAATACTCTATGGTTGCGCCGACATGCACGCAAAAAAGCTATACAATATATAAATGTATGGGTTGCGTCGGTAGTTATAATGGAGATTATATCGAAGCCAAAGGACACGAATATGAAACAAAGGTAGTACGCGATCTTCATTGCGAAACAATGGACGAAAGAGGTTTCTATTGTACGAAGTGTGGAGCAATTATCACGCAGAATATGGACGGGCAGTATGAACAGTTCGTATATCGAATATTTTTTCGGCCGATATCAGCCTTATATGTGTTGGGTACTTTTGACGATAGCAGGCGTATGGAGAATTGCGATGGATATTTTCTTTGCGATTGCGCAGAAGAACGAAGAAAAAGAAAAGGCAAGAAAGATGATTAAAAACTACGTCATCGGACTTTTCGTCATGTTTTCCATTCTCGTTGCTTGCTTATATCTCGTCATTAATTGCAGGGTAAAAGCAAAAATAGTAGCGTAAAATGTCGCTTATCGGCAATTTCTCGTTGTTATTGAAATGAATAATATTGTAAACAATACGTTGTTGTCGCTGACTTTTACATAGTATGCGCGGAATAATCTAAAAAAGATGAAAAACTTGATGCGTACAGGTTGAAAAAATATTGATTTTCATATATGTTCGCTGAAAGTAGATTGTTTTTACGACTGACTTTCAAATAAAAGGAGAGGGATGAGAGGGTATGGGAGCAATAATAAGAGAAAGATATTTACAAAAGTTAATCGATCGAAAAGAAAATGGTATGATAAAAGTAATAACAGGAATTAAAAAGTGCGGTAAAAGTTATTTTTTTTTGCAATATAATAGAATAAAAATTATATAAATAATGAAACATAAACTTAAAACGCACGAAAACTATTGATAAATAAAGAGTTTTCACGCATAATAAGTTTAAAAGGAGATGAAAATGTCTGAATATACATTTTTGAGTAAAGCGCTTATAAAAGTTGATGAAATAAAAAAAGATTTTGCGTCAGAATCAAGTTTATTTGGTGCTTTAAAACGTTTAAAAGATAATGGGAAAATAGTAAAACTTAAGGGTGGATTATATGCTACTGTAAATCCAATAGAAAAAGATATTTATGTCAATCGGTTTGAGATAGCTACAGCTTTACATGAAGGTGCTTATTGTGCGTATCATACAGCTTTAGAATATTATGGTCTTGCTACACAAGTATATTATGATGTTCATGTTGTTACTGAAAAGCGTTATTCTCCAATGGTGATTGAAGGCTTGGAATATCAATTTTTTCAAAATGAATATAATGGCGGAATAATTGAGACAAAGCAAAATACACAAATTCGAATAACTGAACTTGAACGTACTATAATAGATTGTCTTGATCGTTTACTTTTATCTGGTGGTCTAGAAGAAGTATTCATGGCTTTAACTATGATAAATTATTGTGATGAAGATAAACTTTTAAAGCATTTATCTGGTTATGGTAAAAAAATTATTTATAAAAAAGCAGGATATTTATTTTCAGTTTTGAAACCTTCGTATCTTACTGGACATTTTTATGAAGAATGTAAAAAAAATATGTCAAAATGTGATGATGATATACGTGAAAACAATAAAAATGCTTATATTTATAATAGTGAATGGAAACTGTATGTTCCTAAACACTTAATAAATATGGAGAATTGAAAATGATAGACTTAACATCAGAGAATATAAGAAAAACAGCAAAGGCTACTGGATTTATAAAAGACAATGTAGAAAAAGTAATGCGTCTTATCGATATACTTGAAACAATTTTTTTAACTAAATGGAAAGATAAATTTGTTTTAAAAGGTGGGACAGCTATTAACATGTTTTATATGGGCATGCCAAGATTGTCTGTGGATATAGATTTAGATTATATAGGAAAGAGCAAAGAAGAAATGCTCGCAGATAAAGAAGCGATAGCAACTTATCTTAAAAATTCACTTTATCAAAAGTATTATTCATTTTCTAACGCAAGTAAAAGTTATTATGGATTAGATTCTTATGTATTACAGTATTTAAACAATGCAGGAAATAAGGATGTGATAAAGATAGAAATTAATTATCTTGATAGGACACATATATTTCCTGTTAATCAAAAAAATGTTAATGTTTTAGGTTATAAAGGTACAACGAAAATAAGTATTTTAAATAAATATGAGTTATATGGAAGCAAACTTGCTGCTCTTATTGCTAGAAGCAAACCGAGAGATGTTTATGATGTTTATCAGATGATAAAATCTCATTTATTAGAAAATACTGAAATATTGAAAAAATGCTTAATATTCTATAATTGTATTGGAGGAGATGCAAATATTATTGATTTTAATATAGATAAATTTGATGCAATGTCTAAACGTGATTTTGATCGTATGCTTAAGCCAATGTTATCGAAAGATGAGAAATTTGATTATAAAAAGACAATAGGTGAAATACAGCAATTTCTTAAAAAATTATTATGTTTTACGGATGATGAACGACTCTTTGTCGAAGAATTCAAAAATAAAAAATACAAGCCAGAAAAATTATTCGATGACCAAAATGTTATTTCACGTCTTTGTTGGCATCCTATGGCAATTTGGAGATGTGATAGTAAATAGTTAGTGATAGTAAGCTAAACTTTTTTGTATAAGAATTAGATATATTAAGAAAAGGCCTATTTTTATAAAAGAAAATATATATTTTTAAAACATAAAATCTTATAATATTATTGATGATTGAAAAATAATATGGTTATTATTTTAGATAGTTATTTTTTAGTGTATCCGTTTTTATTCCTTTTTATAGTATTCAGATATCGGATTTTATTCCTTTTTTCGACAAAATAGTATCCGTTTTTATTCCTTTTTTGTTTGACAAGCATAAATAAATGAAATATTATGTAATTGATTAAACGTAAAGGAGATACTTATGTTAAAAAGAAAAATATATCAAAAACTTGTTGATTGGAAAAGAACACATAAAAATAATTGTCTTATGGTAGAAGGTGCAAGGCAAGTTGGAAAAACATATATTATTCGTGAGTTTGGAAAAAAAGAATACGAAAGTTTTATTGAGATTAACTTTATTAAAAATCAAGAATTGAAACAAATTTTTAACGGATCTTTAGATGCTGATTCCATTTATAAAAGAATGTCAGCTATGATAAATGGCGTTAATTTTGTTAAAGGAAATACTTTAATTTTTTTAGATGAAATTCAAGCATGTGGAAATGCAAGAACTGCATTAAAATTTTTAGCAGAAGATGGAAGATTTGATGTAATTACTTCAGGAAGTTTATTAGGGTTAACTTATGGAGAAGATGCTGATGAAAATACTGAAGAACCAGAGTCCGTTCCTACTGGTTATGAAATGTTTTTAACAATGTATTCACTGGATTTTGAAGAATTTTTATGGGCAGAAGGATATGAAAATGGCATTTCTTATTTAAGAGAACTTTTTGGTAATAAAGAAAAAGTACCATTTGCTTTAAATGAAAAATATGAAACTTTATTTCGTGAATATATGGTTGTTGGTGGCATGCCTGAAGTTGTGGCTGACTATGTTGAAAATCATGACTTTACTAAAGTAGCTGCAATACAAGAAAAAATACTTGAAAATTATCGTTTTGATATTTCAAAGCATGCAAAAGGTGCTGAAAAAATTAAAGTTCGTAGATGCTATGAAGCAATTCCTAGACAATTAGCAAAAGAAATTACAAAGTTTCAATATTCTACGGTTGAGAAAGGACAGACAAGTAAAAAATATGGTGGAAGTATTCAATGGTTGAAAGATTCCAATATTGTCAATCCTTGTTATAATATTCATGAACCCTATTTGCCACTTATGGCAAATGCTGATGAAAATCAGTTCAAATTATATATTAATGATACTGGCTTATTGTGTGCTATGTATGGATTTGAAACTAAAAAAGCTGTTCTAGAAAATGTTATAAAAGGGAATGCTAAGGGTGGCATTTATGAGAATATAATTGCAGAAATTTTGGTTAAAAATGGATATGAATTATATTATTACAGGCCAGATGATTCTAATGAATTAGAATTTTTGATAGAAAAAAATGGAGAAGTTATTCCTGTGGAAGTGAAGGCAGGAAATACGGCAACAAAGTCTTTGAATAGATTTATTGAAAAATATAAACCAACAGTAGCTTATAAAATTGTAGATGGAAATGTTGGTGTAAACGAAAACAAATTAACTATTCCTCATTATATGGTTATGTTTTTATAATGTAGTTTTAATAAAATATATAATA
>ERZ780178.465-NODE-465-length-31014-cov-11.639426_pt1 | contig 31014 bp, 23 predicted proteins | sample MGYA00511018_ERZ780178 | MGnify/ENA primary metagenome ERZ780178 (study PRJEB29588, sample SAMEA2151439) | human gut metagenome | biome: human gut; feature: human-associated habitat; material: faeces | place: Denmark | collected 2008/2010 ...
GCCAGCAAATAATTGTGATTGCAAATTTGGATGTCGGGTTTCATGGAATCCCGCAGATACTGCTGGTAGCGGCAATCCAAGCGCATAAAGCAATCTCGCGGGCAGGACTGCGGCACACAAATTCGGCAGCGGTCATACCGGGAAAGTTCCGGGATATGATCCATGTCCAAAATGTGCGCAGCAATGTTCAGGCTGTTGGTCTGCCGTTTTCTGCTTGGCTGCACCAGCGATGCTCTTTCGGCAAGGCGGGCATCGCAGACAAAGCGTTCTTTGCCCTTGCGGACAACGGCTGTGATGGGTGCTGTAATGATACCTTCGTCCAGCAAGACAGCGGACAGGTCGGGCAGATACTCAGTAAGGATAGCGTCCTGCAAGGCAACGCTGGAAGTGGAGATAACGATAGGCAGTTTCATCCGTTCGGGACGGTTCATCTGCCAAAGAATACAGCCCACGAGGTAGGCCAGCGTCTTGCCGGTACCCACGCCTGCTTCGCACAGGGAAATTTCCTTATTATATAAGGTATCTAAAACTTCATGGCAAAGCGCGATTTGTTCCTCGCGCACCGCCATGCCGTGCCGGGGTAAAATCTCCCGGAAAATCTGTTCGGCTATGTGGTGGGATTCCGCATAGCCCGTTGGATAGGTTTGCATTTTACACCCCTGTTTTCCATCCCGTTTAAAGCAAAATGATGGGCAGCAGGCGCTTGGGGTCCTGCTGCCCACGATTTGCCCTAAACGGCAAAAGTAGATAGTTAAGAAACTGTGCCACATTTGCCGCCCGCACCCCTGACACCGGGAACACAACAGGCAGGGTGTTGGCACACCCGTTCACTGACTCCGCCGGAGTCTTACTGCTTACAACTCCGGCTCGGTCACCCCCTCTGACGCGGGAGGCTGCAGGTGTATCATTATAGCCTTTTCCTTGGCAACATATGGTTTTGCCAAACCGCCCATCGGGTCTGCCGGAAAAGGAACGTACCTGTTATGCTGGGTATTCAGTTGTCAAGGTGCTGGGGAACGGACTATATCCGCTAAAGAGAAAAGCGTCGGAGAATGGAGTGTGCCGCCATACGATTTTCTTCTGTTTCTGCCTCATTGTACTTCCTGCGAAGCCACTCAATTTCTATCGGTTTTAAGTATGCTGTATGAGAATTGGGTCTGCGGTCTATAAGAGAAATTCCTCCATGCGGACCGGGCTTCGTGTCAATTTCGTAAAAGTCCATAAGGTAAACAATATCATAATTGATTGTGCGGCGAGAAACGCCGAACCGTTTCGCAAAATCATCGATGCTATATTTTTTATATGTATATAAAAGCTCAATAATTTCATTGCGGCGTATTTCGACGTCAGACACTCCATCACCTCCTCTCATTTCTCTAAACCCCATCTTAAATGTAATTAGTGCAAAAACCTTGCACTAATTATTTGAACTTTTTGTGAATTTTTGAAGTTAAAAAAACACCGCCGATTTCAGTAAAGGAATCAGCGGTGTTTTGCATTAGAAGTTTTTTATTCCGACTATATGCCAATAGCGGAAAAGTTCCTGTCTCATACAGAAAGATTCAGTGTAAGTTCTTCAATGAAATATCTCTGTACTAGTTTTTCTGCTGTTTGCAATGTATCAGGTACAGCATAAAATTTATGGCAATACCGCACAATTCCCGCCTGACGGCTTAAGCACCGTTCCGGCGGCTGCCGCACCTTGCTCGCCGTATCGGTACTTAGAATTATGCGGTATTGCCTTATATTACTTCACCTATTATTATGTGTATCCTTACCATCTTGCTTTTATAAACTTTTTTCATCTGTTTTGCTTGCGTATCCAGCACAGATTGATTTCTAAGTTGCGGTGTTTTTCTATCCCGATGTTCGCTGCCAAGCGAATAGTCTTACTTCACACCCTTGTCACCAAGGTCTGACAGGTACCGCGCACGGCATAGCTGCCGCTGCCTGCGGGCAGGAAGAAGCTGTCGCCTTTCTTGACGACCACGGTCTCACCACCGCAGGTCAGCTCACCCTCGCCGTCTGTGACGAGCAGCGAAACAAAGCTCTTCTCGTCCGCTGTGTCCTCAAACGCGCCGTTCTTGGCATCCACGGTGAAATATTCACCCTGCGCCAGATGGCTGCCGAAGTAATGCTTGACAGGCGGGGTGCGCAGGGTCACGTCCAACGCCTTCTCCACGTGCAGGGCGCGGGGCTTGCCGTCCGCCCCCACACGGCCGTAATCGTACACACGGTAGGTCACGTTGGAGTTCTGCTGTACCTCGGCAATGACAATGCCCTTGCAAATGGCGTGCAGCGTGCCGGCCGGAATAAAGAAGCAGTCACCCTTGTGCACCGGCACGGCGTTCAACACCTCGGTCAGGGTGTTATTCTTGATGCGCTCCTCAAACTCCGCCTTGGAGATTTCATGGTCAAAGCCATAGTACAGGAAGGCACCCGGCTCACAGTCCAGCACATACCACATTTCGGTCTTGCCGTACTGATGCTCGTTTTTCAGCGCGTACTCGTTGGAGGGGTGTACCTGAATGGACAGATTGTTCTTTGCGTCAATGAACTTTGTCAGGATTGGGAACTGTTCAAACTTCTCGCAGTCGGTGCCAAGGCAGCCCGGGTGGGCGGTCACATAGTCCGCCAGCGTTGTGCCGTCCGCCAGATAGCTGGGACCGTCCGGGTGGCAGGAAAGCACCCACGCCTCGGCCAGCGGGTTCAGATCGCTCTTGATGCCAAAGTCACTGCGCAGGCGGCTGCCGCCCCACAGGTAATCCTTGCAGCTGGGAGTCAATTTCAGTATATTCATATGGATCTCCTTTACCTCAAAATTTCATTTTTTACTCAGGCATCTTCTGTTTCCTGTTCTCGCAAAAAATAGCACACAATAAACGCTGACTGTGTCATGCCCAGCCAGAGTAGAAACACCGCATTCCAGCCTCGGCTATGCCGCCGATGCCCCGTGCGGTCGCAGCTGCACCAAAATAGGTTATGGCGCTCAGCACAGGGCGCTAAAATCTTCACTTTAAGCAAACCACTTCTCGGCGTCTTTCACAATTTCACATTCGACCTTTTCAGCAGCTTCTCTGTTTTCGGCACTGACAGAAATGTAAATTTTCAGTTTCGGCTCCGTGCCGGAGGGACGCACGACAATAGAGCAGTTATCTTCCAGCAGGAACTTCAGCACTTCAGACTTGGGCAGCCCGTCCAGGCCATAAGCATAATCCAGCAGCTTTACAACCTTCTTACCGCCAAACGCTTTGATATTGCCGCGGAATGCCTGCATAATGCTCTGCATCTTGGCAAAACCGGCGCTGCCGTCGAACTCGTAGCTGTGCAGGGTGTTCAGGCAGTAGCCATAGGTCTTGTACAGCTCGTCCAGCTTATCCAGCAGGCTGATGCCCTTGGTGGCGTAGTAGCTGAACATCTCGCAGATCATGTAAGCACCGTCCACGCCGTCCTTATCGCGGACGTAGGAGCCGGTCAGGTAGCCGTAGCTTTCCTCAAAGCCGAACACATAGCTGTCTGCCCTGCCCTGCTTTTCCAGCTTGCCAATCTGCTCACCGATAAACTTGAATCCCGTCAGCACATTGATTGTCCGCAAACCATAATGGGTGGCAATCTGTTCCCCCATATCCATCGTCACGATGGTCTTAACCATGACCGGGTCGGCGGGCATCTTGCCGTGTTTCACACGCTGGCAGCAAATATAATCCAGTAACAGCATACCTGTCTGGTTTCCGGTCAGCAGTTCATATTTACCCGCCTTGTTCTTGACTGCAATGCCCACACGATCGCAGTCCGGGTCGGTGGCAAGCAGTAAATCCGCATTGCACTTTTTGGCATACTCCATGCCCAGTGCCATAGCTTCTTTAATCTCCGGATTCGGGTACGGGCAAGTCGGGAAGTTTCCGTCCGGCTGCTCCTGCTCCTTGACCACGGTGATGTTGGTGTAGCCCATCTCCTTCAGTGTGCGGGTCACAGGCTTCAGGCCGGTGCCGTTCAGCGGGCTGTAAACAATAGCCACATCCTTATTGACTTCTTCGCCAAACAGGACAGACTGATTCTTGACCTCATTCACAAATGCGGTATAGACTTCGTCCGGGATGTACTGGATGTTGCCGCTTGTAACACCTGCTTCAAAATCGCTAGTCTTGACGTCTGCAAAAATGTCCAGCTTCTCGATTTCGGCAAGAATCTCCGCAGCAGCCTCAGTGGTAATCTGGCAGCCATCTGCGCCGTAAACCTTGTAGCCGTTGTATTTGCCGGGGTTGTGGGAAGCGGTGACCATGACACCCGCAGAGGTATGCAGATAACGGGTCGCAAAGGACACTGTAGGAACAGGCATCAGAACAGGCCAGATATTGACTTTCACTCCATTTGCTGCAAACACACCAGCGGCAACTTTTGCGAACACGTCGCTCTTGATGCGGCTGTCATAGCCGATTGCCACAGAAGGTTCTGCAAAGTTTTTCTTCAGATAGTCAGCCAAGCCCTGCGATGCTTTTGCGACCGTGTAAATATTCATGCGGTTAGTACCCGCACCGATTACGCCGCGCAGACCACCCGTGCCAAAGGCAAGGTCACGGTAGAATGCATCCTCGACTTTTGCATCATCCAGCGTTTTCAGTTCGGCGGCAACATCGGCATCTGCCGTTGCATTAGCAAGCCATCGCTCATATTCTTTTTTGATGTCCATCTTAATTTTCCTCATTCCATGCGGCTTTTGGCCAGCAGGGCTGCACCGATGACCCCTGCGCGGTAGCCCAGCGTGCAGGCTGTAATGCGGGTATGTTTTTGGGCAAAATCATGTCCGAACACCATGGGCTCCACGGCGGCACGCAGCGGCTTCAGCAGGTTTTCACCCTGGTTGGCTACACCGCCGGACAGCCCGATGACCTCCGGGAAAAAGATGTTGATCAGGTTGGCAATGCCTACCGCAAGATAATGAATGTAGGTATCCACAACCTGCTGTGCGGCGGCATCCCCCTGCGCAGCGGCATCAAATGCCGTGCGACCGTTCACGTCTTCCGGCTTTGCGGCCAGCACGTTCAGCGCACTTTCCGGGTGGGCAAGCCGTGCTTCTTTTGTCATGCGGATCAGTGCGGTGGCACTGGCCAGTGCCTCAAGGCATCCATGACGTCCGCAGGTGCAGCGCGGGGCGTCTGCTGTATCAAGAATCACCATGTGTCCGGCTTCGGAGGCGGCGCCGGTGTAGCCTGTCAGCAGTTTTCCGTCCAGTACAACTCCTGCGCCAACGCCGGTACCCAGAGTAACGACAACCGTACTCTGTGCGCCTTTAGCGCAGCCCGCAAGAGCCTCGCCCAATGCAGCAACATTTGCATCATTACCAACGGCAACCGGCAGACCTGTCTTTTGCGCCAGATATTCCTCCATTGCAAAATCATGCCAATCTAGGTTGTTGGAATACAGCACCGTTCCGCCGTCCACAGTTCCCGGGCATCCGACACCAACACCTGCAACGTCCTTTCCCTCCGCCAGCTGCAGGCACAGCGCTGCAATGTCATCGCAGACAGCTTCCGCCGGGCGCGGCAGGTTTGTGGGGGTGTTGGCTTCGCACAGAATTTCACCCTCGCTGTTCACAAGTGCGGCCTTGATGTTTGTGCCGCCAAGATCTACGCCCAGATACAACATACGCCGTTTCTCCTTCCTTGCTTTACTCTACGGTCAGGTCGGCGCGCAGCAGAATATTCTCTGCATTGTCGCCAAGCTGGAGTTCAAATTTTCCGGGTTCTACCCGCCATACATAATCAGGACCAAGGGTACGCAGCTGCTTTGGTCCGACAGTCAGTTCCACCCGACGGCTTTCACCGGGCGCAAGCGTCAGACGGCGGAAAGCTGCCAGCTGGCGCTCCGGCTTTACGACGGAGCTGAACATATCCCGCACATACAGCTGCGGCACGGCATCGCCGGTGTACTTGCCGGTATTGGTGACCGTGACACTGACAGTGACCGTGTCCTGCGGGTCGATCACGCTGCGGCTCAGGGCCATATCGCGGTAAGCAAATGTTGTGTAGGTCAGACCGTAGCCAAACGGATACAGCGGCAGCCAGTCCATCTCCACATAGCGTTTTCCGCCGCCGGGTCGCCGGCTGTAATGGCAGGGAATCTGCCCGACACTGCGCGGGAATGTGATGGGAAGCCGTCCACCCGGGGCTGCATCGCCAAACAGTGTTTTTGCAATAGCGGTGCCGCCCTGCTCACCGGGGAACCACGCCTCCAGAATGGCAGGCAGATGATCGTTTTCCCAATTCGCCGTAACGGGGCGTCCGCTTTGCAGCACCAGCACCACAGGGGTTCCGGTTGCATAAACAGCCTGTACCAGCTCAAGCTGTCTGCCGGGCAGGTTCAGGTCGGTGCGGTCAAAGTTCTCGCCGCTGGTCTCCTCGTTGTCGCCCATGCAAAGGATGGCGACATCCGCTTTGCGTGCGGCTTCCACTGCTGCGGGGAAATTTTCCCGCCCGGCGCTGTACCCGAAAATCACGCGGGCGCCCCGCCGGTCGTTGACAAACTCAATGCGGATTTTATAAGTGCGTCCGGCTTCAAAGTGGAAATCCAATGCCTGGTCAGCGCTCTTATCCTTGCCCCAGCCATCAATCAGCAGTTTGTCATCCACGTACAGGCGCATACTATCCTGCGTACTCAGCCCGATGCAGCCATCCATTGTGCGGGGCATAACCACAGAACCCGTCCAGACAACGCTGAAACAGTTGGCATCCAGGGCAGGATGCGGCAGTGCGAAAATCCAGTTGAAGTTGACGGTGCGATCCGTGCGAACCTGCACCGGTTCGCCCTGCGGCACAGGTCCGTTATAATAGTGACCTGTCAGCCCGGATTCGCCGTTTTCATCGCGCAGCATGGACGGATCAAACGGGTGCAGCGCCTGCCCCAAAAAGTTGCAGCCGCGCTCATACAGCACCTCGGTTTCAGGGCTGACTGCAGCACGGATTCCGTCCAGCACAGAAACCCCGCCTTTACGGCCGCGTGTTTCGGTATAGTCGCCATAAGAAACCGTATCAGCTGCCGGACCGATGACTGCCACGCTGCGCAGGTCTTTTCTGATCGGCAGCAAGCCGTCATTCTTGAGCAATACGATGGATTTTTCCGCTATTTTTTCCGCGGTGGTCAGGTGTTCCGGGCAGCGCAGGATTTTATCGGCGCGTTTTTCATCCGTATAAGGATTTTCAAACAACCCCAGTGCAAATTTCATACGCAGCACACGCCGACACGCCGTATCCAGCACCGACATCTTCATGGAACCGCTTTCAATCAGGTGGGCAATCGCTTTCTGCCAGACATCATGCGGAAAGTCGTAAAGCTGCAAGTCCACGCCGGCTTCCAGCCCAAGGCGGATGGCCTCCTCCGGCGTTTCGGCAATAAAGTGCCAGTCATACAGGCGGGAAACCGCCGTCAGGTCGCTGCGGACAAACCCCGGCATACCAAACTGCCCGCGCAGGACATCCGTTAAAAGCTCATGGTCCATGGATACCGGAATACTGTCGATGGAGTTGTAGCTGCACATAGCGTCGCACGCTTTGCCGTCTGCAAAAGCCGCTTCAAAGACAGGCAGACAGTCGCTGAATACATCGTGCCGACCCATGGTGCAGGGGGCGCAGTTCAGTCCCCCCACAGGGTTGCCGTAGCCGACGTAGTGCTTGGGTTCGGCAGCCACGGTGTCCGGTGTCGTCAGGTCTGTCCCCTGCATACCCAATACGGTTTCGCGTGCAAACTCAGCACAAAGGTATGTGTCCTCACCATAGGATTCTTCCGCGCGACCATACCGTGGATCACGAATCAGATCCATGACGGGGCTGTATGTTTCGTGAATCCCGCAAGCCCGGGACTCTGCCGCAATGGCGTGTCCCATCTCGCGCCCGAGTTCAGGCTCAAAGCTTGCCGCCAGACCAATTTGCTGCGGAAAACTGGTTGCGTTGTTTGTCATCAGCCCATGCAGTGCTTCCTCGCTAAAAAGGTATGGGATGCCAAGACGTGTGTTTTCTATGGCATACCGCTGCACAACATTGGCTTGGGCAGCAGTCATACCGCGCAGTTGCACACTGCCGACACTATTGTGCTGCATCAGTGCATCAAACCGCTGCATATCCACGGCTGTAACCTTGCCGTTTTCGTCCTGCGTTGTAAAATCGCCGGAATAATACTGATCTGTCTGCAGGATCTTTTCTTCAAGGGTCATCCGGCTCATCAGGTCGCTAATGCGCTCTTCTGTCGAAAGATCCGGGTTCTGGTATGGGTACATCTTTTTTCTCCCTTTATGTTACAGAGGGCAATTTTCGCCCATTTATAATCAGGTTGGCAAAACCGCCGATGCCTGCCACAAAAAACAGCAGCGAAATTGAGCTGTCCCCCATAGATTTTTCCAGCATGGGCTGGATGGCGGTTCCCACTGCGGCCGATGTGCAGGTGGCAATGCTGTTCATGGCAGCCGTTACGCCAAAGTAAGCGGTTTTGCCGCTTTCAGGACTCAATGCAAATTGCAGGTTTGTGCTTGCCAGTGATGCGCCGCCTGCACAGCCCGCCGCAACGACAATCAGAACCGGCGCAACCAAATGTGCAAAGGAAGGGCGCACAAAGGACCAGCCCAGCGTGCAGGAAAGATTCAGGAATGCAGTAAGCCAAATAACGCAGTTCCACGCAGTGCGGTCGGCCAGCCGCCCCCACACCCAGCTGCCTGCCATGCCCACAACAGCGGACACGACACCCACCGATGTGATGAAGGTGTGGCTGAGCCCCAGCACCCGCAGCTCATACACGGAAAGGAACGGAGAAGCAAAGCCGCCAGTCAGCCCGCCGATGATGCAGTAAAAAAGCAATGGACGGTAAGCAGGGTCGCGCACTGGGCGCAGAATATCCGCCGGGCGCATTTTGGAGGTGAATTTTACCGGGTTCTCTCTTACCGAAGCAAGCAGAACGGCATCCACCACAGTAAGCGACAGGCTGACAATACCGATGATAAGAAAGCCGGTATAGCCCTGCCCCTGTCCAGATAATAATCCAGTACGCGACCAAGTGCAAGTGTTGCCGCGCTGGAAACGCAGGTTCCGATAATGCTCTTGACGGCGTAGAACTGACCGCGCCCGCCTTGGGGGGCGATGCCCAAAACCATGTGTTCCAGCCCCGGCGTAACAAGCCCCGCAGAGAAAAAGCCGATGGTATAAAGCACCAGCACCACAGCGCGGGCATGACCGGGGTCCGGCAGAGCCAGCGGTACCAGCAGAATGCTGCTGATGGAAAGCCTGAACACCACGCACATAAGCCATATAGCCAGTTTGCGGTGGTGCATCCGTTCAAACACAAAGGGCGAGAAAAACTGCAGTACGCACCCGAAAGACGGTATCATGGCCGCTGCGGCGCATAAGGATACGGACGCCCCAAGGCTGCTCAAATACCCGGCCAGAAAGTTGCCGGTGGCAACGGCATAAATCACGCCGGCCACTGCGCCTTCGGCAATAATCCGGTAGCGACCCATTTCCAGTTCATTTTCGGTCGGTGTATGCGCAGGAAAAAACAGCTGATAAAGCCAGCCCATGGCTTACCTCCCGGCAGGCGCCTCCACGGTTCCGTAAGCGCGTCCGCGGAGAAGATCCGCGTAACGGCAGATTAGGTTTGTCAGAACCGACAGGCTGCTTTCTTTGCTGACCTGACGCCACTGCGCACGGTAGCGCTGCAGCCAGTGTTCCAGCGCAGCTGCCATGGCATCTGCTTCGGGGCCGTGCGGGCAGCCTGCATTGAGCCATGCGCCAATACGGTTCCACAGCACAATGATGTCTGCCGTCTGGCAGAGTACCTGTACAATCTGCTTTTTGCCGGCAGGAAGGTTTACCGCGGCTGCAAGGATATCTGCCTTTGCCTTTTCTACGGCGCGGTTGGCATCGTCAATCCTTGTAAAGTCCACCTCGGAAAGGATCTCGGCGCGGGTTTTCTCATCACATTCTATCCAGTTGACGGTATTCCGCCAGTCAAAAACTTCATAATCCTGCAGCTTTGCCATCAGACCGGCAAATTGCCCGGTGGTATCGCCGTAATACAGGCGGGAAACCGCTTCGTTCAGCTCGTCAAATTCCACAGGCTCTGCATTCCAACCGAACGCTGCACCGTACAGGACGCCCGGAATCGTCAGGCGCGGGTCATTGACATGACCATAATCGCCCCAGTCAGTGTTCAAAAGGCCAATAGCGTTGTACTTGTGTGCATGGTGGCACATGGTACGGATATTCAGGTAAGAATTGTACATCAGAGGCATCCAACGGTTCCAGCCACAAACGCCGGGGCAGGCATACTGTGTAATCCCGCTGGCGGCAATATCCCGAATCTCATTTTCCCGCTGATGCGGCAGATAGCCCCAGTTCAGGCAGATGGTTTCCTTGGGCAGCTCGGCACAGCTTTCCGGGAAGCGCCACATGATGTCCCCCCAGAACTGCGGTGTTACCCCCTGCGCAACAAGATATTCGCACAGCGCCTTCACATGGCTGAGATACAGGCTGCGCTCGCTCTGCTCCTCGGCGAGTGCCTTGCTGCGCCCCTTGCCCAAATCGAACGTTTCGTCATCACAGATATTGAATTTGCTGCTGCGGAAAAGCGGGCGGTATTCGTCAATCAGCCCTTTTACAAACCCCAGCGCATCGGGATTGGATACGTTCAGGGTATGGTGATTCCCTGCATAGGTATAACTGAACGGAATCTTTTCCGAGTCAGGCAGCTCGCAGAGGTCGCAACAGGTTTTTGTGCTGAGAATACGGTACATATGCCCGAAGGTAGACAAGGAAGGAACGAGTTCAATGTGCCGGGCTGCGCAGTAATCATCCAGCTCCATGATCTCCTGCGCGGTCAGCGGCGTATCCTCACGCCATGCTTCGCTCAGGTCACGGAAAAGATAGGTGTGCTCAATATAAAGCTGCCATTGGTTGATCTTGTAGCGGCAGAGAATATCTGCCACCTGTTTCAGGTAGTCCAGCTTCGGGACACGTCCGCGGGAGCAGTCCTGATAATAGCCTCTGTTGGCAAGATCGGGCCAGTCCTCAATTTCCAGTGCGGGCAGTACGGCTCCGTGCTGTTCAATATACTGGCACAGTGTCTGCACACCGTTGCAGAGTGCTTCATCGCTGCCGGCTTTCAGCGTGATGCATTCCGGCATAATGCTCAGCGTGTAACGGTTTTGCGGCAGGGCGGTATCCACCGTAAGTACGGCGTCACCTGCCCGGGGCTTACCGCGGGTGAACGGCACTTCCAGCCCGGCGTACTCCCGCAGGCAGCCCTGCAGCATCTGTGCATAAAGCAACGCGGCGGGTTCGGTCTGCCACAGGGTGATTCGGCTCTGATTGTCCAGCATATGAACCCCTGCAGGGTGTTCGATCTTATGTGGATTCGGAATAAACTCCATCATCATTTCCTCCAAAAAAAGGCACGGGCGGCGGGCGCATTGCCAACCGCCCGTGCAGAATGTTCGGACTTTGTTATTTAACGGATACGAATTGTCTTGATTTCATACGGCTTTACCGTAAAGGTAATCTTGCCGTCTTTGACTTCAACCGGCTCGCCGTCGGGCTGTTCCAGACAGTTGCAGCTTTCTGCCGCATGGAAGGGAAGGTTCCAGTCCAGGGTGACATTTGTCAGGCTGTTCTCGCACTCATACATACGCACAATGGCACCATCGCCATCCTCGGCGCGTTTGATGGTTTCCAGCACCACATTGGGTGCATCCAGTCCGGCAAGGCTGAAGCTTTCGCCCGGCTTTCCGCCCTGCACAGCCAACGCGGGCTGGTTCAGGAAGAACGCCTGCGGCACCGTGCCGGCTGCCTGCCATTTTTCGGCGTGCGGATAAATGGCGTATGTGAAATGGTGAACTTCCTGATCCGTGGTAGGATTCGGCTCAATGCCGGACTTGATCAGGGTCAGCCCAATCACAGAATCCTTGACGGAATGACCGTACTTGCAGTCGTTCAGCATACTGACGCCGTAATGTCCTTCGCTCAGGTCCATCCACTTCTGACCGCAGCTTTCAAAGCGTGCGCGATCCCAGCTGGTGTTGGCGTGCGTCTTGCGGGTCAGGTTGCCGTACTGGATTTCAAACGTAGCTTCGTCAGTATGGACATTTACCGGGAAGTGAACCTTCAGCAGGCTCTGGTGTTCGTGCCAGTCCACGGTTGTAACAAACTCAATCCGGCGCTGCTTTGCATAGAAATGGATATCCTGCACCAGGGTGGAGTTGCTGTAATTGCGTTCGATGTGCAGTGTGGCGCGCACGGGACCGTTCTCCGTCCATGTGAAGTCCTGCAGGTCGGTGACATCCCAGAACTTTTCGGTATAGAAAATATCGATATCCCAGTTGTCATAATAGATGGGCTTATCCTCATATACGCGGAAGAGGTTGCCTGCCTGACCGGGCTTGAGCACTTCGCGGCGGTTCTCTTTGTCAAAGATGCCGGTCATCTGACCGTGTTCATCAAAGGTGACAGTATAGAACGGGGTGTCAATCTTATGTCCATCGGTCGCAATTTCAAAAGGCGCAGCCGAAACCTGTGCCGGTACGACCGCAAACGTTTTGCTGCCCTTGGCAGGCAGGTTGTTCAGGAACGCCACGGCACCATCGGCTGTTTTTTGTACGGGATAGATATTGCCGGCTTCGTCCTGCAAAGCCTCTGCCTTGCAATCACCCAGTTCAACCACATCGCTGCGGACAAAGCCGGTAGTGTTGTACACGGTAACGCCTTCCCCGGCGGGGGTCAGTGCATCCAGGCGCTCCTCGCGCAGTGCCGTGATTTCGGCTTCCATCTCGGCATACTCTTTTTTGGTGACTTCGTATACTTCGTGGATGGAGGAACCGGGCAGAATATCATGGAACTGATTGATGAGGATTCCATGCCACAGCTTGTCGATTTCTGCCTCTGGGTATGCGACCTTGGCTTGTGCCAGCAGGCTGAGCAGTTCCAAGTCCATCATGTGCAGCTCAATCTTACGGTTGGAACGCTTGTTGCGCGCCATGGAGGTGTATGTGCCGCGGTGATACTCAAAGTAGAGTTCACCTTCCCATGTGGGCAGGCGGCGGTTGTCCTTCACACGCTCAGCCAGCTCATCAAAGTAGGTGCGTGCAAATGCCTGACGCACTTTGGGCAGTCCCTCGATGCCCTTTTCCATACGGGTGGAGGTTTCCAGCATGGCGCGGGTCGGACCGCCGCCGCCGTCACCGTAACCGTAGGAAATCAGGATATCATTGTTGATGTCCTTCTGCTGGTAGCGGTGCCAGCCGCCGATCAGCGCATCGGGATGCAGGATGCCGTTGTAAGTCGTGAAGAAGTCATTCTCGCTCTGACCGACCCCCAGCGTTGTGACAAGGTGGGTCAGGATTTCGGTGCCGTCAATGCCGCGCCACTTGAAGGTGTCGTAAGGCATTTTGTTGAACTGGTTCCACGCCAGTTTTGTGGTCATGAAATAATCAATGCCGCACTTTGCCATAATCTGCGGCAGTGCGCCCGAATAGCCGAATACGTCCGGCAGCCAGAGGATGCGGTTGTCCACACCGAACTCTTCCTTGAAGAAACGCTTGCCGTACAGGAACTGACGCACCAGGCTTTCGCCGCTGGTCAGGTTGCAGTCCGCCTCAACCCACATACCGCCTTCGGGTTCCCAGCGTCCCTCCGCCACGCGCTGTTTGATCTGCTCATACAGCTCGGGGTAGCGCTGCTTCAGGAAGTAATACAGCTGCGGCTGGCTGGACATAAACTTGTAGTTGGGGTATTCGTCCATCAGTTTCAGCACAGTTGCAAAACTGCGGCACACTTTTTCCCGGGTCTGTGCAACAGTCCACCACCATGCCACGTCAATGTGCGTGTGACCAATGCAGCTTGCAATGACTTCCTCATGACCGGCAAGGTCGGTATAAAGTGCTTTTGCCAGATACCGGCGGGCAGCAGCAATGCTTTGATAGAAGCTCTCGTTATAAGGTGTGCGCAGGTCGATCAGATTGACAGCCTCGTTCAGCACGTTTTCCAGATCGCGGCGGGCTTTGCCGTCCTCTTCCAACCGGGGAAAAGCCTCCAGCGGCACAACCATATCGTAGTAAAGACCCTCAATTTCGGGGTCGATTTCCCGCAGGTCTACAATCAGGTTGAATTCGGTATGCAGGATTCCGGTGTAGGACTGCAATTCCAGACGGTACTTTTGACCGCCCTTGGCGCAGCGGTCCAGCAGGATGTCGCGGTGGTTCATATCCACGCCCTGTGTCACCTTGCCGTCCACAAACAGCAGGAACTGCGGGTTTTTGGCATCGTCCCACTCATCAATCTGGGTGCAGACGTGCATCCACAGCGGTTTTCCGTCCATTTCCTGCGGCACAGCCACATCCGCGCGGAACCAGTAATGCTTGTCCGGTCCGTACCAATGCATGGTGCGGCTGTCAAAGGGTTCAAACGGTGCAGGGTCTGCATCGGCATCTTCCGGGCGCAGGAAGTTGCCCGGCTTTATGAGCCAGTCGCTCGTTTCAAACTTCTGTTTTACAGAAAGCTTTTTCAGCTCATTGCAGATACCTGTGACGCGCTTGTCAAGAAAATCAATGGTGCGCATAGGTCTTTCCTTTCCCTCATAACGAGGCTTCCAGCAATTCAAAGCTGGCTGTTTTTTGCATTTTTGTTTGCGTTAGTGGAACGTATCTACACCGAAATCGTGGTATCAGCAAAATGTTATCCTGTGGCATCTCTTTGCCCCTTTAACATCAGAAAGAGTTCTTCTTGATATAGTCCAATACACGATCCACCGTGGTGAACGCCAGACCGGTCACGGTATCGGCACAGCCGTAGTACATCGCAATACGACCGGTCGCGGCATCCGTCAAGGTGGCGCAGGGGAAGGTCACGTTCGGCACGTCGCCTACACACTCATACAGCTCATGAGGAGCCAGCAGGTAATCCTTGCCGCGGTATTTTACCTTCCACGGCTCGTCAATATCCAGCAGAGCAGCACCAATGCGGTATACATAGCCGTTGCAGGTGTTGATAACACCATGGTAAATCAGCAGCCAGCCCTCATCGGTTTCAATGGGGATGGGGCCGGGGCCAATTTTCATGCTCTGCCATGCAGATTCATCGCCTTTTACAGCACCCATCATAAAGCGGTGGCGTCCCCAGTAAATCATATCTTCGCTCTGGCTGACAAAAATATCGCCGAAGGGGGTATGCCCGGTATCGCTCGGGCGGCTCATCATCATGTAGCGCCCCTGAATCTTGCGCGGGAAAAGGACACCGTTACGGTTGTACGGCAGGAAGGCATTTTCCAACTGGTGGAATGTCTTGAAGTCATCCGTCCATGCAATGCCGATGGTGGGTCCGTGGTAGCCGTTGCACCAGGTCACATAGTATTTGCCGTCCATATAGCATACACGGGGGTCATAGCGGTATTCACGGGTTGTGACCTCCGGGTCGTCCCCTACCAGATGAATCGGGGTATCCTCAATATCCCAGTGCAGACCGTCCTTGCTGAAGCCTGCGAAAATATCCATGCTGATGGACAGGCTGTCGCAGCGGAATACGCCGGCAAAGCCATCCTTGAAAGGTACAACGGCGCTGTTGAACACGCTGTTGGAACGGGCGTTGCCGTCACGACCGATGATGGGGTTTGCATCATAGCGCCAGAAAGGGGTGCGGGTGTTTGCAGGCGGTTCCTGCCACGGAATATTGGGCAGTGCGCTGCCGATGATTTTAGCCATACTTGATTCTCCTTGTGTACTTAAAATAAATCGGGAGCGGGAACTCAGCGTCCCGCTCCCGAAGGTTTCCCTGCCTGCAGGGATAGTATTTGGATTTTTAAAGATTACTTATTGGTAGCCATGAAAGCGTCAACCTGGCTCTGTGCCTCAGCAACGATCTTGTCAAAGCCGGCAGCGCGCAGTTCTTGCATCATCTGGGGAACCATAACTTCGGGATCAGCCGTACCGGTCAGCAGCTCGCCCTTGTAACGCTCTGCAATCTGGATGCAGTTTGCCAGTTCATCAGCGATGGGGGTGGTGTCGAGAGTGAAACCAAGCAGGACAGAAGGCTCAGCCTTTTCGTTCAGCTCTTTAACTTCGTCGAACTGGTTGAAATCGAAATCGTCGGTCGGGGTGATAGCGAAGAAGCTGCCCTGGGTGTAACCTGCCATAGACCAATCCGCGTTGTTCTTATGGACGAAGGTTTTGCTGTCATCGGTGTAATCCCAGTTGTCGCCCTGAACGCCGTAGTAGAACAGGTCACGGACGTAGGTGTCGGTGTTTACCAGCTGCAGGAATTGCAGTGCTTTTTCGGGGTTGGCGCAGTTAGCGGAGATGCAGTTCAGAGAGCCGCGGACAGTTTCATTGGAAACGATGGTCGGACCCCACTTCTGGGCAACGCACTCAACGCCGAGCTGCGGACCCCAGGAAGTGATTGCCGCACCGGACCAGCCCTGTGCAATGGAGCAAGCCTTGTAGTTTGCATCTTCGGGACGGGTTGCAGCGTCAGAGTTGATGATACCTTCGTTGTACCACTCATGGAAGGTTTTCAGAATCTGCTTGACGTCATCCTGCTCAACAGTAGCAACAACCTTACCCTCGCTGTCATCATAGCGCACACCCAGGGGATACAGACCGGCGCCAAGCTGGTCATACATATAGGACTGGTAGCCGCCGCCGTTTTTGTTCAGAGGGAAGGAAGCCTCGCCGTCAGTGTCCTTGATAGCCTTCAGGGGCGCAGTCAGTTCATCCAGGTCGGTGATGCCCAACTCCTTGGTATAGTCATAGCCGGCAGCCTCGATCTTTGCCTTATCCCAGACAACGTACTCGCTCTGAGAAGAATCCTTGTAGGTAGGCACACCATAAACACGTCCGCCCACTTCGCAGGCTTTCCAATAATCTTCCGGAACGGAAGCGTACAGTTCAGGAGCCGCTTCCTTGACCATATCGGTGATATCCAGGAAAGCACCGGTATTGACGTCGTTGTTATAGGTGTTGACGTTGGTGAACAGGATGTCGTATTCACCGCTGGTGTTCACAATAACATTGCGGCGGGTGTCCCAGTCGCCCCAGGAGATAACCTCCATGTCAATGTTGACGCCGATCTTATCTTCCAGATACGGGTTAATCTGTGCCAGCCATGCATCGTAGTTAGAAGGCATGCCAGAACCAACGGCCACCCATTTCAGGGTGACGACGTCCTTGGAGGGAGCAGCCGTAGGAGCAGCCGTAGAGGTGCTGCTGCCATCGGTGCCGGTGGAGGCAGAAGAGGAACTGCCGCCGCAGGCTGCCATGCTGAGGGCCATGGAACCGGCCATGCCCAGCGCAAGCACTTTGTTGAACTTTTTCATCTGTTTTTCTCCTTTGCTTGTGTAAAGTTGTGTATCTTCATTCCCCTTATAGGGGAACAGAACCAAATGTGGTGGGAAAATTGAATGGGTTTATTTGTTAGCATCGATGTTCTTATACAGTGTTTTTCTTTTTCAGAGTCTTTCTCTTAGCCCTTAACCGCACCAACCGTCAGACCGGAAATAAAGTACTTCTGGAAGAATGGATACGCGCACGCAATGGGAATGACGATAATGATTGCGATTGCCATACGAACGGATTCGGACGGCATCGAGTTACGGTACTGCTGCAGACTCAGACCTGCGCTGGGGTTATTGGCGATGTACTCCAGGTTCTTCATCATGTTGTTCAGCAGTGCCTGCAAGGATACCAGCTTGGAATCCGAAATATACAGGGCGGACTGGAACCAGTCATTCCAGTAGCCGAAGGTCAAAAACAGCGCAATTGTGGCAAAAACAGGCTTGGAGATGGGCACCACGATACGCCAGAAAATTTTCATCTGGGATGCGCCGTCAATCTTTGCCGACTCAATGATGGAATCCGGTACCGTTGTTCGGAAGAAGGTCTTGCAGATAATAACATTGAAGCTGCTCATCGCCAGCGGCAGAATCAGACACCAGATGGTGTTGTTCAAACGCAGCATATTGGCAACAACCACATAGTTTGCAACCATGCCGCCATTGAAAATCATCGGGATGAACACCATCCAAGTGAAGAAGCCTTTGAGTTTATAGTTCGGGCGGGAAAGCACATAGCCAATCATTGTGGTCAGCAGCACACCCAGCACCGTACCCATAACCGTGACCACCACGGAAATTATGAGCGAATTAAAAATCGTTCCGCGTTCATTCCAAAGGAACGTGTACGCCGCCGTGGAATATGTATCCGGGAAAAGCCTGTACCCGTACTTTGTGATAGAATCCGTGGAGGAAACGGAAATCATAAAGACGTAGAACACCGGAAACAGACAGACGAAGGAAAGCAGTACAAACAGAATGTTAAAGCAGGCATTCGTTGTCGGCTTAATCTGGTTTAAGCGGAACGCCGCACGAGCTTCCTCTTTTTCCAGCTTTTTTTCTTCGGCCTTTATCTTATGCTTTTCTGCCAGAGTCATTTGTGTGTTCTCCCTTCATCAAATAATCGCGCTTTCTTCATCAATCTTGGAAACGATGAAGTTGGCAACCAGAACGGTCGCGCAGCAGCATGCAGCCTGGAACAAACCTGCGGCAGCAGTTCTGCCGATTGTCACATTGCTCTGCAAAGCCTGGTAGACATAGGTGTCAAATGTGCTGGCAACGTTGTACAGTGAGTTGGGAACACCCTGCGTAACCTGATAGAACAAGCCGAAATCGGAATAGAAGATGTGGCCGACATTCAGAATGAACATCATAACGATGATGGGTTTCAGTGCCGGCAGTGTAATATATTTGGTCTGCTGCCACTTGGTCGCGCCGTCCAGCGTTGCCGCCTCGTACAGCGTACTGTCAATGCCGGTAATACTTGCAAGGTAGACAACCATATTATAGCCCATGGATTTCCAGACCTGCATGAAAGTCAAAATCAGCGGCCACCATTTTGGCTGAGAATACCACATGATTTTATCGCCGCCGAAAAACTGTATGATAGTGTTCATCAAGCCCTTGTCGGGGTTCAGGAAGGCGTAGACAAAGTAGCTGACAACAACCCACGAAAGGAAGTACGGGAAGAACATCATGGTCTGGTATGCTTTAGAAGCGATTCGGCTGTAAATCTGGTTAATCAGTACAGCCAATGTAACCGGAATTACAATGTTCAATACGATAAATAAGATGTTATATAACAGCGTATTGCGCAGCAGCATGGTAAAGGTGTTGCTGGTAAGAAAGAATTTGAAGTTATCAAATCCTGCCCAGTCACTGTGAAATAAGCTGTAAAGGAAACCCCTTCCCGGAGTGATCTTGAAATTCTTGAACGCAATAATCAGACCGAACATAGGCAGGTAGCAAAAGACCGCATACCAGATGGCTGCCGGAAGCCCCAGCAGTGTCAGCTCCGTGTCATCACTCGTCCAACGTTTGCGGCGTGGCTTCGTTGAAGTTGAAACTGCCGGCTTATCCTTTTTCATAGAATGTGCCCCTTTCTTTTGGCGAGCCAAGTGTTAACAGCCGCCAGCATTTCGTGCTAACTAAGCGTTAACTCCATAGTTAGCATTCGTTGCCATTTGTTAGTCAAATATTAACATTTACTTTTGTACCTGTCAATCGTCATTTTGCACAAATCGCGCACCGTTTCATTGTATTCGTGCATATCAACGGTTTTCGCATTGTTTTTTTTGTGCAAGATGGCCAACATTTTCAACATCAAACATTAGCAAAAGTTAACTTTTCGTGTTGCTTTTCTCTTATGATTTTGCTATACTTACTATAAACTCAAAAAACGGAGGCTTTCTTTCATGAGCAAACCAACCATGCAGGATATTGCTGATGCTCTTTCTGTTTCCAGAATCACCGTATGGAAAGCGCTAAGCAACCGTCCCGGCGTTTCGGATTCTATGCGTGCCCAAATCCATCAAAAAGCCACCGAGATGGGCTATTTCCACACTCCCTCTCAGGATACCACTGCGACCGTCTCTGCTCAACTGCCTCCCCACACACGCACCGTAGCGGTAGCCGTGTGCCGACCGGAGTCCTCTCTTTTCTGGATGCAGATTATCCATCAGATTGCCAAAGATCTTTCCGAGCATAATGTCAACCTCATGTACACATATCTTCCCACAAATTACAAAGCGGGCTATGTGTTGCCGGAGCCTTTGACAAACGGTACAGTAGATGGTGTCATTGTACTGAACACGTACTCTGCGCCCTTGCTGCGGCTGTTATCCTCTTTACCTATACCAAAGGTTTTTCTGGACACGGTTCCTTCTGTCCCCTATAACCAGTTACATGGGGATCTGCTCATTATTGAGGGTCGCGACCTTATCCGGCAGATTACAAGCAATCTGCTCCGTCATGGATGCCGAAAGCTCAGTTTCATAGGCGATGTAGAATATGCCCAGACAAACAAAGAACGCTACGAGGGATTTCTGGATGCGCTGCATGAGCATGGGATCATTCCAAACCCCAGTCTTTACCTTACCGGGTCATTGGGTCTTCGTACCCATTATGAGGAAATCAGTCACTTTCTGGACTTTTTGCCAACCATGCCGGACGGTATCGTCTGTGCCAGCGACTATATTGCTCATTTCATCCAGCGTTATCTTGAAGAAAAAGGGATAGACCCTGAAGGACGTATCGTACTGACGGGCTTTGACAACAACAGCGAATATTTGAACGTTGCCGACCGTATTACAACAGTCGATGTAAAGCCGAAAACCATCGGTTCTCGCTTGGCCGCCAAGATTCTTTTTGTGATAGAACACCCGAAAGCGGCGCCCGAAGTCAGTTACGTTTCTTCCGAAGTGCTTTACCGCGGCGTGCTGGCATCCGATCCAAAAGCTTCAAATCCTGACGAGTCTATTCTATAAAGCAATCAGCTACATGGTTTTTTCACCAAATAAATAGCAGGACATCCGCGGTTTTGAGGTGATCCCAAAAAGTCAGGGCCATATTTTGAAGTAAAAATTGTTCAAGTAGCCGAAAGGGCTTGTTGTCTGTGAATTGCAGGCGGCAAGCCCTTTCGTTTTGCTCTGATTCTGCGGTTGTTGTAGTAATCCAGATATTCGACGAGTTCCTGTTTGAAGTGCTCCATGGACTGAAATTTTTCCAGATATATAAGCAGATTGATATATGCCTACCGGCTGGCAGCTCTTGTCAGCCCCTGCATAGTCCGCAGAGAAGTATCCTGTGTAATATATAAAGTAATCTTCTTGTTTGTACAAAGTTTTTCCAACGGGTGCAGAAATAATGCCGCGCTTTCCATAATCTGTCCCCCCATGCAGAGCGTGTCCGGACAGAATGCTTCGATCTGCGGCTGCAATGCATCGCACAGATGTTCACCAAAGCACCGGAAACAGGCTTTGGCCCGTTCGTCCCCGGCGGCGATGCGTTCAGCAAGCGCACGACCATCCAGCGGCACACCCAGCATCTCGCCGGACAGCTTTTCCAGCCCCCGCCGGGAAATATAGTCGTCTACGCAGCTGTCCCGAAACGGTGCATTATAAAAATATCCGTTTGGCGGCACACCGGGTGTACCTTCTTCAGCCAGAAATCCGTTCACCCCAAATGCACTACCGCAGCCGGTTCCCACTGCTACAAACAGAGCTCGCCCGGCTTGCGTCGCCTGACCAAAGGTCATTTCCCCCAACGCAAAGGCCGCTGCATCATTGATAAATTGAATCCTTTGCTCCGGCAAGCCGCTGATTTCGGAGAATGCTCGGCGCTGATTGCAGCCGTACAGTGCATCGTATTTGTCCAGTCCTTGTAAAAGGCAGATGCCGTTTTTATAGTCAAACGGTCCCGGAAACGCAAGATCAATTTCAATGGGAACAGCATTTTCCGGGCAGATACTGCTAAAAATCCAACCAAAGTTTTCAAGCAACGTTTGCCTGTCCGCGCCGGCCATTGCCGGGAAATGGCGGACAGGTGCCAGAAAATTTCCTCTTTTATCCAGAGGCGCAGCCTTGATTTCCGTACCGCCCACATCCAGACACAGATACACTTCCTGCATTTTATCTCCCCCGGTTGATTTCAATATTAAAACTGCTCCGGCTTGCCGGATAATAGCTTTCGCTGTATTCCACCGCAATACCGTTCTGGCTATAGCCAGTCGAGACAATATAGACTGTCGGTTCAAAAGGCGACAGTTTAAGCTCTGTCGCGACCTCTGCCGGGGGCATACGCACATCCAGTCGCTGAGAGGTTCGCATGACGGTCAGCCCGCGACTGTCCAGCATTTCGTAAAAGGATGCATCCGTAAAGTTTTGTTCTTCCATTTCCGGGAAAAGGCGTACCGGCACATACACCGTTGTATACACAATGGGGCAACCGTTATACATACCTTCCAGCCAGCGCAGCCGAACCATCCGGGTCACGCGTTCCCCCTCGGCAAGACCCAGTGCTTTGGCGGCAAGCTTGCCCGGTTTTTCTTTTTGCAGTGCCAGCACGCTGGTGTGCAGGTGGTTGTGCCGTTCCCGGCTTTCTTCCTGATAGCCGATCAAGAACCGCGTGGATTCGTGCTGTATTTTTGGTTCTGTCACATAGGTGCCGCTTCCCTTGACCCTTGTCAGGCGTCCTTCCTGTTCAAGCAGGTTCAGCGCCTGACGAACCGTGGGGCGGCTTACCCCCATAGAAACAGACAGCTCGTTTTCTGTGGGAATGCGGGTGTTCGGCGGGTATTCCCCATTCTGTATCCGATTCCTTAACTGCTGTACAATCTGAAGATATCGCGGCTGCGACATACTATATCTAACCTCCCTGCTGATGTGCTGTTTCCGGCGTTCTCCGCGCAAAAATATTGTCACAGCGCAGATTTATACCACACAGAACTTCTGAATCAAGTATACCATGCAGACGGCAACTTGTAAAGATGTAATTACTAATTTTAATTTTATTCAGAAATGTATTGACATTTGTCCCGCTTCCGTGTATGTTGATTATATCGTACAAAATATCCGAAAGCAGGTGCCTTTTATGCCGAATCCCTCTACTTACCCTTACCGGCGCTTCCCCACCATACAGGTCGGTGCCGCCGACCATGCTGCACGGGGAACCGATGCCGTAAAACAGGAACTGCACGCCCTGTGTGCAGGCAGCAGCAAAACCGTTGTGACGGTTGAATGCTACCCCGGTACCGATCAAGCGGAGATCCTTGCGCTGTTCCCGCACGCTGAACTTATCATTCATGCAGATGATCTGGCAATCCAACCCGCTGAGCTGGATGCAAAAATCGAACACGAACTGACGGACGACCCTGTGTTCGGCATCATGACCACCTGGCAGATGAAAAATTTTACCCGGAAGAAGCACTGTGTGCCGCCCGGGGAAAAATTGATGCCGTAACGGATGGTCTGGTACTGGTTTACGGTGTCGGTGCCTCTCTTGTGGAACGTGCAGACATCACCATCTATGCGGACATTACGCGGTGGGAAATTCAGCTCCGTTTCCGCAAAGGGCAGGACAACTGGCATACAGCCATGCATGACCTGCCGCAGCGCGCAAAATATAAGCGCGGCTATTTTGCCGAATGGCGCTGGGGCGACCGGATCAAGGACAAACTGCTGCCGGTTTTTGACTATTATCTCGATACCACATCAGCCGGCAACCCTGCCATTGTGCCGGGTACCGCTTACCGTGATGCACTATCCAAAGCTGCGGCGCAGCCGTTCCGCATGGTGCCTTACTTTGACCCGGGCGTTTGGGGCGGCGACTGGATGAAAACGCATTTTGACCTGCCCGAAAACGGCAGCAACTATGCTTGGAGCTTTGACGGCGTTCCGGAGGAAAACAGCCTGCTGCTGGATTTCGGTTCCTGTGTTGTGGAAACACCGGCGCTCAACCTTGTCTATGCGCACCCGCGTGAGCTTCTGGGTGACTGTGTTCATGCACGCTTCGGCAAGGAATTTCCCATTCGTTTTGATATGCTGGACACCATGCACGGGCAGAACCTTTCGCTTCAGGTTCACCCCCTGACCGAATACATTCAGAGCCATTTCCATATGCACTATACACAGGATGAGAGCTACTATCTTCTGGATGCTGCCGGCGAAGCCCCTTGCGTCTATCTGGGCATTAAAGCCGGTACAAAGCCGGAAGAAATGATCGACGCCCTGCAGACGGCCCAGAACGGCGGCAAGCCTTTCCCGGCAGAAAAATTTGTCAACAAGATTCCCGTCAAGAAGCATGACCATGTGCTGATTCCGGCCGGCACTGTGCATTGTTCCGGTGCAGATACCATGGTGCTGGAAATCAGCGCTACACCCTATATTTTCACATTCAAGCTGTGGGACTGGGGTCGTGTTGACCTTGACGGCAAACCGCGCCCCATCCACCTTGAACATGGTGCAGCCAACATCCAATGGTACCGTAATACCGAATGGGTTCACAGAAACCTTGTCAACGCAGTGGCAGAAGTTTATACCGGCGAAAACGGAACGGTTGTGCGCACCGGTCTGCATGAACGGGAGTTTCTGGACACATTCCGCTTTACAACATCTTCTACCCTGCCGGTACATCGCAACGTCAGTGTGCATATGCTGAACCTGGTTGATGGTACGCGGGCGGTTCTGCGCAGCAAAAGCGATGCGTTCCCTCCTCTGGAGCTGCACTATGCCGAAACCTGTATTGTTCCTCAGGCAGCCGGCGATTATGAAATTTCCAGCCCGGACGGCAGCGAGGTCAAGGTCATTCTTGCCTGTGTTCGCAACTGAGTTATCCTATATGCTGCTGGCTGCCAATCAGGACAGCGGCTGCATCACCTGCTTCCGCCGGGATGAAAAGACGGGACGTCTGAAACCGGAAAAAGCGGGAATCTCCTGCCCTGTACCGGTATGCATTGTGGCACATCCGGTGTAGAATCGCCGGCATTTTATCAATCTCAAAAGTCTGTGGCTTTCCCCCGAAAACCGCAAATCAAATATTAGGAGGTATTTATCATGGCACATTCCATCAAGACGGTCTATGTTGTCCATCATTCCCACACGGACATAGGCTACACGGATCTGCAGGAACGCGTTATTGCAATTCAGGTCAACTATATCAAAACCGTGCTGTCCATGATGCGTCAGCCGGAATATGCTGACTTCCGCTGGAACTGCGAAACGCTGTACTGCGTAGAGGAGTTCTGGAAACAGGCCAGTGAGGACGACCGCGCTGACTTTGCCCGTTTTGTCAAGGAAGGCAAAATCGGTATTTCGGCCAACTATCTGAACTTCAATGATCTTGTCAATGCGGATGTATTCGGCAAGCGTCTGGCCAAATGGCAGGACAAGCTGCAACCGTTCGGCACAAAAATTCACACAGCCATGGCAGCCGATGTCAATGGATTCTCCATGGGCTACCGTGACGCCATGATTGAAAACGGTGTGGAGTTCTTCTTCACGAATGTTCACTGCCACCACGGTATGTATCCGCTGTACCAGAACCAGAATGCTTTCTTCTGGGAAAACGCTTCCGGACAGCGGCTGCTGGTCTGGAACGACGAACATTATAATCTGGGCAATGTGCTGGGGCTTCAGCCCAACCACGCTGTCAACTGGATGATGCGCAACCGTCTGGGTGAAGATGCCGACGCCGGCACTTCCTTCTCGGATCAGCTGCATACAAATCTTGACAAGTATCTGACCGAATGTGAAACCGAGGGCTATTCGTATGATTTCATCGTAACCGCAGTGTCCGGTGTTTTCAGCGATAATGCGCCGCCGTCTGCCGAGATTATGGAAACCATCCGTGCTTATAATGAAAAGTACGGTCAGGAAGTCCGCGTTGAGATGGTTTCGCTGCAGGAACTGTACGCTGCCATCGCGCCGAAACTTACGGATGCACCTGTTTACCGCGGTGACTGGACGGACTGGTGGGCCAATGGTGTCGGCAGTACCCCTTATGCGGTCAAGCACTACAAGGATGCCGACCACCGTTGGCAGCTTGCAAACCGTCTGGACCCGGATGCAGAAGCACGCTATCCGGCATTGTCCGAAACCGTGCAGGACAACTTGATGCTGTATGCAGAGCATACATGGGGACATTCTTCCACCATCACTAACCCATATGACACGATGGTGCTGAACCTGGATATGCGTAAGAACAGCTACGCATCCAAGGCGCATGAAGCCGCCTCCCTTATGCTTTGCTCCATTGCCGAGAAGAAAGGCGATATGCTCCGCTACTACAACACCACCGGTGCTGTGCGTGCGGTAGGCGTCAGCCACACGAGCCAACCCCAGCTGATCGAGTTTTATATTGAAACTCTTGCACTTGAAGATGTTGAGGTGCGTGATTTGGCAGGAAACCTGTACACCTGCCAGGTATCCCCTCACCCGCGCGGACGCAAAATCAGCTTTATTGATACGCTGTCTTACGGCGAAGAAAAAGAATACATCTACACTGCCCGTCACAAAGCTCCGGAAACGCTGAATACACGTCACTGCTATATGGGCGCTGAAGAAGTACGGGATATTGTGAATGACTACGACCCGGTGACGTACCGCCTGCCGTATGAAGTGGAAAACAAATTCTTCCGCATCTGCTATAAGCCGGGCGATGGCATCACTTCGTTTGTGGATAAGCGCACCGGAACCGAAATGGCCGGCACTGCCATTCCATTCTTCACGCCGGTGTACCAGCGTACGCCTCTGCATCAGGAGGTGCCGTTCTCTTCTTACGAGGAGCGCCGCGCACTGGGTCGCAATATTCGCGGCAAACACGCAGAAACGCACATCGGAAAACTGATGGAAATCACCTGCATGGAACATGGTCCTGTGTTCACCCAGTTGCGTCTGCATTACAGCCTTGCCGGTACAGTAAAAGCTGATGTTCTGCTGAAACTGTATGAAGCAATTCCCCGCATTGACTTTACCCTGGAACTTGGCAAGACAATTTCGGACGAAGTGGAGAGTGTTTTCCTGTCGCTTGATCTGAACCGTCCCGGCAACGGAACCGTGCTTCGCAAGGGTGCGCGTGAGGCTTTCCGCCCCGGCATTGACCAGCTGCCCGGCACCTGCATGGAATTCTATATGTCGGATGACGGCACGGCACGCCTTTCCCCCGAAGGCGGCGTGTTGATTGCAGCCAGAGATGTTCCCATGTTCTATACCGGCGAGATACAGCATCACCCCATCCGCCTGTGCGACGGCGCAGCAGAAAACAATGCCCGCCCGCTGTATTCCTGGGTCATGAACAACAACTGGGAAACAAACTTCAAGATGGATTTGTCCGGATTCTGCCAGTATGACTATTCGCTCTGGCTGACCGATATTTCCGACCCCGAACAGGCCATGGACGAGCTGCATGAACAACTGTTTGATCCCTATGTCCTGATCGTGCGCTGAGCAGACCGTGACCGGCTGCAAATTGTAAATCTGTTCTCAATATTGCATCCCGAAATAACTCATTGCGTCCTTCCTAATTTTATTTATGTGTATCTCGAAATGCAAATGTGAGCCTGTTGCCCTTCCTGTATGCCCGACATAGCCAATGACCTGCCCGGCCTGCACCTGCTGACCGGTAGTTACACAGATGGACGAACAGTGTGCATACAAAGTTTCCAGCCCTCCGCCGTGATCGATTTGGATGTAATAGCCGTAGCTGCCGCCCCAGCTGTCAAGGCCATTGGCAACAGTGACCACGCCATCTGCGGCGGCGAGAATCGGCGTACCCTCGGCACAGGCAATGTCGGTGCCGGTGTGGGAGCTTACCTCGCCGGTGATGGGGTCCACGCGGTGACCAAATTGAGAAGTAATCGTACCCGCGACAGGCAGCGGCCATTGCAGGGTGCCTGTCGGGATGCGGGTGCTGTCCGGGTTCATAAGTTCTCCACCGCCCTGTGCAAAACCGCCGAGCAATTCTGCCCACAGTTCCTCATACTGTGGGTCTTGCAGGAGTTGCAGATAGGTGTTCTGGCGGGTGGTGAAATGATAATCTGCCGCCATCTCGTCGGGTGTTTTGTGGGTCAGTTCGATTACGAGGACAGTTTCGGTGATTTCTGTGGTAGTCGGGTTGCCGTCCTCATCGGTAGTTTCTATTGTGGTAGTCTCCGGGTGGGTGGAACAATCCACCGCATTCATCGCCCACATAGTTTCCCGCAGTTTATCTACCTGCTCCTCTGTCAGTGCCGCAACGGGTGTGCCTTGTTCATTTCCTGAAACATACGAAGAAAAGACCGCCAGGACATCTTGCCAACGAATGTAGTACACGTCATCGTTGGCTGTAATGTCTTGGCGGTCATGCTGTACGGTGTCGGAGATTTCTTCCAGCCTGTCGCGGTATTCTGCTGTCAGTGTTTCTACTGCCTGTTGCACGGTAATTGTGTCGGCGTTGGGGGCATTGGCGGCAAAAAAGATGCCATAGGCCGAGCCGGACACAAAGGCCACAAGGCTGATGACAATAATAATACTGAGTGCCACGCTAATCCCTGCAGCAATGGCCGCGACAAGACTGTGCAGGCCGACAAGAAAATGCCGTATTGCCGAGCGCACCGCCACAGCCGTCTTGCAGGTGCTGCTGGCGGCTTTCTGGATAGCAAGCTGCACTTGACGGGTACGGGTCTGCATTTGTGCTTGGGTTGTTATGCTCCGCACAGTTTCATTTGCGGCGGTTCGCAGTTGGCGCTGACCTTGGGTCACACCACGAATATCTCGTGGCGCGGTCTTGGCGGTGACGACTTTTTCTTTCGCCCGCTGGCGGGGCAAATCTGCCCCACGGCGCGGGTGCCGCTCTGCATCGGACAGCGTGCTGCACTCGACTTGTTTGGGGCTGACACCGCGCTCATTGGCGGTGTGGACGCGGATGGTTTCGGTTTGCTCGGCGGAACGGCGTTCCCGGTATTTTTCTATCTGTTTGCGGGCAATCTTGCGCCCTTGCTGCACGGTGAAATCTGTGTTTTGCTTGATGACCGAATAGGATGTATCGGTTACCACCGAGCTGGTATCTTGCGCAGTTGTATAATCACCGTCTCCCTGCGTAGAAGTGCTTTCTCGCAGCATGGTTCGGCTTTTCTCCTTGGCCTCCGCCCACGCCTTTTTCAGCGCAGCTTTCGGGATTTCCCCGGTTGCATTGCTTCTCGGCATATGCGCGGTTGGCTTTTCTTTAATATCTTTCATGGCATCACCCCACGTCATAAATTATTCAAATTGAATTTCAAAATCGTTCAAACAGCTTTTAAATTCTACACACAAGTCGCCGCTATAATAAGTCTCGTAATCAAAACAAACGCGGGAAGCATCCCGCACACCACTGCGCCTTAGACCATGCCAGAGCAGTCGCTCGGTCAAGGCCAGACAACAAATTGGGCTAAAGGGCCATTACATATAAAAAAGCAATGCTGTATCTTCCGATTCTGGACGATACAGCATTTTCTTTGCAATTATGAAAAGATGTTGCTATAATAGAATCATCTCTTTGAAACGCGAGGTTTCTCCCATGAATTTATATATCAGTGCCGCCGAGTATGACTACCACACCCTGCTGAAAGTGGCCGAGATGGCAGGGCTTGCCGGAATCATCGGCTTTCATGAAGCTGGGGACGGCTATCTGGTGACCTTCCCGCAGGGGGAAAATGTTCAGGCTCTGATAGATGACTATAAGGGACGGCTGCGGGATTTGGAAAACAATATTTGGCAGCATTAAAATAGGTCTATAAATTTGAAAAATGAAAGGGGCGAACAAACTCCGTAATGAAAAAATATCCATGTCCTTGTTGTGGATTTCTTACCTACAATGTCCCGGCAGATGAAGATTGTGGGTATATTTGTCCCGTTTGCTTTTGGGAGAATGACCCGTTCATCACTTCTGATAACGAGCCAAGCGACTCCAATCATGGAATAACACTAAAAGAAGCAAAATCCAATTTCTTGCAATTCGGTGCTTGTGTAAAAGAAATGCTACGCTATGTTCGACCACCGAGAGATGACGAAAAGGAAATATCATAGCGTCGAATTCAAGTTTGTAGCACCCCTGTGGACCGCTTCGGCGGTCCTCTATTTTTGTATTGCATGGCTTTACTCCTTTTTCTCGGACGGGTTAGTCGACATCAATTTATATAGCTTTGTATGTCGGGGAAAAGAATTTGTAAAAGGCACGATATTGCCCGCGCACCGAATCAGACCACAGCCTGCGGGGACGTTGGTGACGTAGCCAAGCTGGTTGTCGGAAATGTTCAACAGCTTCGCCAGTTCCGCGCGGTCGGTGGCGCTTTGGTTCAGCATCACGAGAAACTCCGAATTTGCCAGCATCAGGCGGGCGGTGTCGGAGCGCAGCAGTTCGTCCACATTCTGCGTCAGTCCGGTCACAAGTCCGTTGTACTTGCGGATGCGCTTCCACAGCTTGTAAAAGAAATTGGCGCTGTACTCATAGCGGAACAAAATGTAAAACTCATCGCAGAAAATCCACGTTCTGCGCCCCTTTTTCCAGTTCTGAATCACGCGGTTGTAAATCGCATCCAGCGTCACCAGCATACCCAGCGGCATATTCATACCGCCCGCCCAGCACACGGTCTGCAAGTTCTTTGGCGATTTGGTGCGCCAGTTCGGGTGTGACCTCTCCTGCTGCAAAACTCTGTACAAGGTGGTATCCCTGCACACCGCCCGACTTGTGCCAGCGTTCCTTGGTTTGGCGCATATCGGCAAAGGCGGTTTCCAGTGTGCAGGCATACGAGCTTTCAAAGCAGGATTGCTCTGTTTTATCGCGGTTGGCGGCATAATCGAGGGCGTCCTGCAAGGATACAGCCGTGGTCTTTTCTTTGTTCATCACATACTTCACCGCTCGGTCAAGGCGGCGGACAGGGATCACGGATGTGTAAGCCATATTTCATAGAGCCTCCTAGTCGTTTTCTTTTATCTCGCGCCAGACTTCCTTTGCAATGCGCGTCATTTCGTCCACGCTTTGCTGCCCCGCCACGCCTGTGCTGTTGGCGCGATGCGCAAGCTGGTTTGCGTTGTTGCACAAACCGGAAATTTGCCGCACAAGTTCCGCATGGTGTGTGCAGGGGCGCGGATGGATTTCTTTGCCCAAGATTAGAGAGCGCAGGTATTCCTCGCGCGAAAATCCACTTAT
>ERZ780178.480-NODE-480-length-30459-cov-7.593902_pt1 | contig 30459 bp, 25 predicted proteins | sample MGYA00511018_ERZ780178 | MGnify/ENA primary metagenome ERZ780178 (study PRJEB29588, sample SAMEA2151439) | human gut metagenome | biome: human gut; feature: human-associated habitat; material: faeces | place: Denmark | collected 2008/2010 ...
CGGTTACGCCGCGGGGCTTTCGACTTAAATTTCATTAAAGTGAAAACTGCGAATTATTCCTATTATTAAAAAACACTTGCCAAAATCGAACGAATATTGTATAATACCGCCATAATGGATAATAACACGCTTTTAACCGAAGTAAATTCGGACAATTTAACCGCTGCAACTAACCCCAACGCCATGCCTATGGTTGCGCTTCGCGGAAAAGTCATTCTTCCGTCCGTAACGACCACTTTCGACGTGGGCAGAGAAAAATCCCTGCGCGCGCTCGACGCCGCGCTCGCTCACGAAGATGACGCTCTTTTGTTCGTCGCCACGCAGGTTGACGCCGCAGTCGAAAACCCTTCGATTGCAGACGTGTACGAAGTTGGAGTAGTATGCCGTATCAAACGTTGCTCGCGTATGCCGGGCGATAATTTAAGGGTAAACGTAGACACGCTTTACGCGGCGAGAATATCGCAGGTATACGCCGTCGACGAATATTTTTCCGTTTCGGTAGACGAAGTTTTCCCCGATTACGGCGAAGCCGCCGAAACCGAGGCTTATTGCCGCTTCGTCAAAGACGAAACGCGTAATTATTTTCTCTCGATAGGCTCTAAAAACGTAAAAGAACCTTTCCCCGCTATACTCGCCAACGAAGACGCCAACGCGTTTTGTAACGCCGCCGCTTACTATTTCAACTTCAAAGAAGCCGACAAACAACGCGTTCTCGAATGTTACGCGGTAAAGGATAAACTTCGTATTTTCTACGAACTTCTCGTCAAAGAAATCGAAATTAAAAAGATTCAGAAGACGATCGGCGATAAAGTCAAGACGAGTATCGAAAAAAATCAACGCGAATACTATCTTCGCGAACAATTGAAAGCCATACACGAAGAACTCGGCGACGACGAGGACGAAAGGGCGAATTACGAAAAACGCATCAAAGATAAAAAAATGCCCAAAGAAGTCGAAGAAAAGGCTTTGAAAGAACTTTTCCGTATGGGCAAAATGAATCCGTCCTCGCCCGATTATACCGTTCTGAGCGCGTATCTCGACTGGCTTCTCGATTTGCCGTATAACGAACAAACCGAAGATACGGCAGATATAAAAACTGCCGAAAGGGTGCTTGACGAAGACCATTACGGGCTTGAAAAGGTCAAACAGAGAATTACCGAGTATCTCGCCGTGTTAAAACTCACCGGTAAAACGGGCGGATCGATACTCTGCCTGTTCGGACCTCCGGGCGTAGGTAAAACTTCTATCGCCAAGTCGGTCGCAAGGGCGCTCGGCAGAAAATTCGTGCGTATAAGCCTCGGCGGAGTCAAAGACGAAGCCGAAATCAGAGGGCATAGAAAGACTTATATCGGCGCGATGCCGGGCAGGATAATTTACGCCATGAAAGAGGCCGGTACGGCAAATCCCGTAATTTTGCTCGACGAAATAGATAAACTCTCGAACGACCTTCGCGGCGATCCCGCAAGCGCGCTTTTAGAAGTTCTCGACCCCGAACAAAATGCGGGTTTCAGAGATCGGTATATCGAAGCGCCTTACGATCTTTCCAAAGTATTGTTTATCACCACGGCGAACTCTCTCGATACCGTTCCCGCGCCGCTGCTCGACCGTATGGAAGTCGTCGAACTCAACGGCTATACGCGTAACGAAAAATTCGAAATCGCAAAGCGTTATCTCGTTCCCAAACAGAAAGAAAAGAACGGGATAGCGAATTTCGACGTAAAATTCGCAGACGACGGCGTTTACGAACTTATCGACGGCTATACGCGCGAAGCGGGCGTGAGAAATCTCGAACGCGAAATCGGCAGCGTATGCAGAAAAATCGCTACGGTTTGCACGGAAAACAAACGCAAGAAGAAATTCGTAATCGACGCGGACGAAGTTAAAAAATTGCTCGGCGCGGAAAGGTTTTCTTATACCGACGAACTCCGCAGCGACGAAGTCGGCGCGTGTACGGGGCTTGCCTGGACGTCCGTCGGCGGCGTTACTCTTACGATAGAAGTCGCGCTGATGAAAGGCAAGGGCAATCTCTCGCTAACGGGTAAACTCGGCGACGTCATGCAGGAAAGCGCGAAAATAGCGTATTCGTTCGTAAGACTTCACACCACGGAACTCGGAATCGATCCGACGGTGTTTGAAAATACCGACGTGCATATCCACGTTCCCGAAGGGGCGACTCCGAAAGACGGACCGAGCGCGGGCATAACGATAACCACCGCCGTTATATCGGCGTTTACCGGCAGAAAGGTGCGCGGCGACGTAGCCATGACGGGTGAAATCACTCTCCGCGGCAAAGTGTTGCCGATAGGGGGTCTGAAAGAAAAATCTCTCGCCGCGTTCAGACTCGGTATAAAAAATATAGTTATCCCCAAAGGTAACGTAAAAGATCTGGAAGAAATACCCGAGAACATACGCAAAGAAATTAAATTTTACCCCGTCGAAACCATGAAAGAAGTTTGCGACGTAGCGATTAAAAATGCAGATAAATAACGCCAAATTCATAACGTCTGCGGCAAGTCCGTCGCAGTTTATAAAAAGCGAAAAACCGATAATCGCCGTAGTGGGCAAATCAAACGTCGGGAAAAGTTCGTTCATCAATGCGCTCGCGGGTATGAAAAAACTCGCGAGAACTTCCGATACGCCGGGCAGAACCCGACTCGTCAACTATTTCGATTTCGGCGAGTTTATCCTGGCGGACTTGCCCGGGTACGGCTACGCGAAAGTTTCCAAAGCCGAAAAGGATAAGTGGGCGGATACTATGGAAAAGTTTTTCGCCGATAAAACCGCTTGCGATTACGTTTTGTCGCTCGTGGATATCCGTCACGACCCGACGGCGGACGATATAACGATGATCAACTTTCTTCATTCGTCCGCAATAGCATTTACCGTAATAGCGACCAAAACGGATAAAGTTTCGCGCATGCAGGTAAAACAAAGGATTAAAGCGATTGCAAACCGCTTCGCTCTTACAGAAAACGACGTGTACGGAATTTCTTCCGAAACCAAAGCGGGCAAAGACGAAATTCTGTCTAAACTCGATAGCGTAACGGCCGTTATTAAAGGAAATAAGTAAATGACCAGACAAAGACTTACCGTTAAAAAAGTGCTTTGCGACGCTCACGCTCATCTGACGGCGGAAGAGGTATACGAAAAAGCCAGGCTTATCATGCCGGATATTGCTCTCGGTACGGTTTACCGCAATTTGGGAATTTTGGTCGCGAGCGGAGAAATAGTCAAGATCGAAGTTACGGGCGAAGCGTGCCGTTACGACGGCAATATAACTCCGCACGAACATATAGCCTGCACGGTTTGCGGCAGGGTGGACGATATCGAAATAGACGGATTAGACGCGCTTATTCGTTCTCGTAAAGACCTTCGCATAAGCGGATATATGCTCACGTTATACCACGTCTGCGAAAAATGTCGCAAAAAAGTGTAAATCGGCGTTAAAACGCTTGACTTTAAGTAAAAATAGATATAGAATAACGCTATCAATTAAATAATTTCGGATAGAGGCGCAGACCTCATAAGTAGCAGTTTGCATTACGCCGCTCGTACGGCGCGGATTGCGAAAGGGTGGTTTGCCGAAACGGCGCGGTTTTCGAGAATCGCGATTCGTTGGGCGACGGAACAATATTTCGTCGACTGTCGTTTGTTTGCAAACGGAGGGCTATCGTGATATTTTGGTTTTTACCGACCGCAATATTGCTTTATGGCTTTCGTTGCGGTCGTTTTTTTGCGTCCGCGGCGGGCAATCGGCGCGCTTCCGAAGTTGAAGGAGCAAGAGATGAAAAAAAGATTTATTGCGCTAATCGCTCTATTTGCGGTTTTAGTTACGGTTTTCTCGTTTACTTCCTGTAAAAAAGAGACGAGTGCAGACGTGATTAAAATCGGAATGGAATGCGGTTATCAACCGTATAACTGGACGCAACTTTCAAGCGAAGGCGGGGCTGTGCCTATATACGGTAAAGACGGATTGTACGCCAACGGTTACGACGTAAAAATAGCGAAGAAGATTGCCGACAAACTCGGTAAAAAACTCGAAATTCACGCTTACGACTGGGATTCTCTCGTTCCGGGCGTAAGGTCGGGCGCACTCGACTTCGTTATAGCGGGTATGAGCCCCACCGACGAACGCAAAGAAAAAATAGACTTTTCCGTACCTTATTACGAGTCAAATCTCGTTATCGTCGTAAGGGCGGACGGCGATTATAAAGACGCGACGACTTTGGATGATTTCAGCGGTGCTGCGATAGTCGCGCAGGACGGAACGTTTCATAATCAGGCAGTCAATCAGATAAATAATCTTCAACCGAGCCAATCGGCGTTCAAAGATTTCCCGACGATGATAACCGCCCTTAAAAACAATACGATTGACGGCTACGTTGCGGAAGAGCCGGGCGCGCTTGCCGACTGTAACGCCAATTCGGAGTTTAAGTACATTCCGCTCGTCAACAACGAAACGGGTTTTACGATACCCGATATGTCCAACGTAACTCTCGCCGTCGGAATGAAAAAAGGCTCGCCGTACGCCGAAGCGGTAAACGAAGCGATTAACGAAGTGAGCGAAACCGAAAGGGCAAGTTTAATGTCGGAAGCGGTAGAACAAGCCGAAAAACTTGCAGCCGAAGTAACGACCGAAGATAAAACGTTCTTCAAGTCGGTTGCCAACGTTATAAAAGTTTACGGCGTTCAACTTCTCAAAGGTATAGGCTATACGTTGCTTATATCTCTCGTGTCTACCTTAATCGGTTTGATTATCGGTATTCTGATAGGTATCGTAAAAACTATACCGTTATCAAGAAAACGGTGGCTCAGGTGGCTGCAAAAAGTTATAAATTTCCTGCTCACGTGTTATATCGAAGTGTTCCGTAGTACGCCGATGATGGTACAGGCGATGGTTATCTATTGGGGTTATGCTTTCGTTTCGGGCGGAACGACGCTTCCGCTTTTGCCGTCGGCTATATTTATCGTTTCGATAAACACCGGCGCGTATATCGCCGAAATCGTAAGGGGCGGAATAATGTCTGTCGATAAAGGTCAGTACGAGGGCGCGGAATCTATCGGTATGACGCATTTTCAGATTATGCTTCACGTCATAATTCCGCAGGTTATCCGTAATATTCTGCCCGCAGTTTCCAACGAATTCGTAATCAATATAAAAGATACTTCGGTGTTGAACGTAATCGGCGTCGCCGAACTCTTCTATCAGGCAACCGTGGCGGCGAAAGCAACTTACGCCATATTCGAAACTTACGCGATAATCTGCGTGATATACTTTATTCTTACGTTTACCATAACGAGGCTTTTAAGACTTCTCGAAAAGGCTCTTTCTGGCAAGAAAAATTATACTATATGCGGCTCGCAAAGCGACAGCGCGGCAATGATTAAAGTACAAGAGGAGGGCGTTCCTAATGACTAATCCGGTAATAGAACTTAAAAACGTAACGAAATCGTTCGGAGATCATAAAGTATTAAAAGGCGTAAATCTGAAAGTCGATTCGGGCGAAGTCGTATCTGTAATCGGCGCGTCGGGGTCGGGTAAGAGTACTATGCTCCGTTGTATCAATTTGCTTGAACGACCCGACGGCGGAGATATTGTATTCAACGGCGAAAGCATTTTCGGGCAAGACGTGAATATTGCGGGTTACAGAACGAAAGTCGGAATGGTTTTTCAGTCGTTCAATCTGTTCGAAAATATGAACGTGCTCAAAAACTGTACGATAGGTCAGATAAAAGTGCTTAAACGCAGTAAAGAAGAAGCGGAAAAGGTTGCGCTTAAATATCTCGATACGGTCGGAATGGGCGCGTTCGTCAACGCTCGTCCGTCGCAACTTTCGGGCGGGCAGAAGCAAAGGGTGGCAATCGCCCGCGCGCTCGCAATGGAACCCGAAGTTCTCTTGTTCGACGAGCCTACTTCGGCGTTGGATCCCGAAATGGTCGGCGAAGTTCTGCACGTCATGAAACGCCTTGCCGAAAGCGGGCTTACTATGATAGTCGTAACTCACGAAATGCAGTTTGCAAAAGACGTATCTTCGCGCGTGGTGTTTATGGACGGCGGAGTGGTCGCCGAAGACGATACTCCCGAAGTCATATTTAATTCGCCTAAAAACCCGCGCACGCAGGAGTTTTTATACCGCGTTCTGAATAAAGATATATAAAAGATAAAATATTACGCCGTTTTCTCGGTAATTTCGGGAAAACGGCGTATTTTTATTTGCTTTCTCATTCGCGACGTGATATACTCTTACGGTATGAAAAGTATAACTTATATAACCGCATTGCGCGGCAACGATATGAATTGCGTAACGTAGGAGAATCACATGCCGCTTGGTAAACACGTACTCGGTACGGTAAACGAAAAACGAATATACGGCACGGCGAAAGTCGGCGAAAAAGGTCAGATAGTCATTCCGAAAGAAGCGAGAGATTTGTTCGATATAAAATCGGGCGATAATCTCTTGGTTTTGTGCGATAAAACGTGCGGAATAATCATAACCCGCCTCGACGCTTTAGACGACGCCGCAGGCAAAATAATAGAAAAAGCGAGAAAATAATATGTTTTACGAGGCTTATAAAAATTTAGGAATTTCAAAAGAAGTCTACGAGTTCGGCGAAAAAATAATCGACGGACTAAAGGACAGATTCGATAAAATAGACAAAATCGCCGAATACAATCAATGTAAAGTTCTTTCGGCTATGAAGAAAAACAGAGTAGACGTGGCGTGTTTCGCCGCTTCCACGGGGTACGGGTATAACGACCTCGGCAGGGATAAAATCGAACGCGTTTACGCCGATACTTTCCATACCGAAGCCGCGCTCGTCCGCCCGCAGATCGTATGCGGCACGCACGCGCTTACGGTCGCGTTGTCGGCAAATCTGCTCCCCGGAGACGAACTCTTATCTCCCGTCGGCAAACCTTACGATACGCTCGAAGAAGTTATCGGCATAAGGGAATCGAAATGTTCGCTTAAAGAATACGGCGTAACCTATCGTCAGGTCGAACTTTTGCCCGACGGAACTTTCGATTACGACAATATCGCCAAAGCGATAAACGAAAAGACCGCGCTTATAACCATTCAGAGAAGCAAAGGCTATCAGACAAGACCGACTTTTTCGGTCAAACAGATTGCCGAACTCATCGCGTTCGTCAAAAAAGTAAAGCCGTCGGTTAAAGTAATGGTAGATAACTGTTACGGCGAATTCGTCGAAACCGAAGAGCCGTCCGATTACGGCGCGGATATGGTCGTAGGTTCGCTTATCAAAAACCCCGGCGGCGGACTTGCTCCGATAGGCGGGTATATATGCGGTACGAAAGAGTGCGTAGACAGGTGTTCTTATCGTCTTTCCGCTCCGGGGCTCGGACAGGAAGTCGGCGCGAGTTTAGGCGTTCTGACGAGTTTTTATCAAGGATTTTTCCTTGCTCCGACGGTCGTCGCCGGCGCGGTAAAAGGCGCGATTTTCGCCGCTAACATCTACGAAAAACTCGGTTTTAAGGTCGTTCCGAACGCCACGGAAGACCGCCACGACATAATACAGGCGGTCGAGCTCAAAAGCGAAAAGGGCATGCTTGCTTTCTGCAAAGGCATACAGGAAGCCGCTCCCGTAGACAGTTACGTAACCCCCGTACCGGGCGATATGCCGGGGTATGAAAGTCAGGTAATAATGGCTGCGGGCGCGTTCGTACAGGGCTCGTCGATAGAACTTTCCGCCGACGGACCTATAAGAGAGCCTTACGCGGTATTTTTCCAGGGCGGCTTGACCTGGGCGCACGCAAAAGTCGGAATTTTAATGTCCTTGCAGGAAATGGTCAACGCAGGACTCGTAACGTTATAATTTTACAAAGGAATTTTTATGTGGTTCGTACTTTCGTTAGTCGCTCTTTTGTGTTGGAGCGGCTCGGATTTGTTTTCTAAAATAGGCTCTAAACCCGACGATAAATACAGTCAATGGAAAATGGTCGTCGCGGTGGGTCTCGTAATGGGTATTCACGCCGCGTTTGAAATTTTCGTCAACGGCGTACAGATAAACTGGTCGGCTATTCTGACTTATCTGCCCGCTTCGGCGTTGTATATTTCGTCGATGATACTCGGATATATCGCTTTAAGATATATCGAACTTTCCGTTTCTTCCCCCGTTTGTAACAGTTCTGGAGCAATCGCTTCGCTGTTTATGATTATATTCTTCTTCAAGATGTCGGGTATAGAAACGCAAGGTCAACTCGTAGGAACTATTTTCGGTATAGTTGCTTGCGGAATCGGCGTAGTCGGTCTGGGATTTGCCGAAATGGGCGAAGACGAAGAAGTAAAACTTAAAAGGCAAGAAAAAGCGAACGTCAAATATTCGAAGAGTTGGATAGCGATCGTTTTGCCGATTCTGTATTGCTTTATCGACGCCGCGGGAACGGTTGCGGATACGTTTATTCTCGAAACCCTCGACGAAAACGTCGCCAACGTCGCTTACGAACTGACGTTTCTGGCTTGCGGCGGAATAGCCGCGATTTACGTTTTCGCTATTAAACGCGATAAACCCACCGTAAAACGCGAAGCGCCGAAACTTATCGGCGCGGTATGCGAAACCGCCGGGCAGTTTGCGTATATAATGGCGCTTGCGCAAAATTCCGTGGCGGCTGCTCCGATTGTTTGTTGCTACTGCGCTTTGTCTGTGGTGTGGGGCGCGATATTCTTAAAAGAAAGACTTTCCTGGAAGCATTATCTTGCCATAGCGATAACGATTGCGGGAATAGTGCTTCTCGGCGTGTTCGGCGGCGACTGATAAAACTTGATTATAATTGCGGCTCAATCGACTTCGTTCGGGTTCAGTCGCAATTTTTTTTAATATATTTTATATATTAACTTGAAAAATATCGTTCGTTGTGGTATAATCGTAACATACTGGAAACTTGCCGCGAAACGCGGCGTTACCGGATGGGAGCGATAAAGTGGGCAAAAAAGCAAAAAGCGATTTTTTAAGTAAAGAATTATGGGGCATGGTGTTGACCCTGTTTTCCCTTATTCTTCTTTTCTGTATGATAACGGGGGATCTCGTATTTTACAAATTCGGCAGGGCGGTGCAGACCTGTCTTTTGGGTCTTACGGGTTATTTCGGCTATCCGCTTTTGGTGTTTTGTCTGCTCGACGGAATAATGATGATTATCGGCAAAAAGATAGTCCGCGGAAGCGGAATCGTCAAGGCGATCGCTTTGACGGTTTTCTTATGCTCGTTGTTCACTATTATTCAACTTGCAACGACCGACATCGGGCAGGATTTTTATAAATACGTTCCCGAATGTTACAATAAAGGATATTACGGGGTAAGTTCGTCCACGGCGGGCGGCGCGCTCTTCGGGATGATAGCCTGGGGATTGGGTAAATCGCTTTCGGTATACGGGGCGTATATTTTGCTTTCGCTTATCGCCCTGGTAAGCCTTTTCGTCGTATTCAAAGATCTGATATTCAAAAAGCCGGCGATCGACGAAGCGGTAACGCCGGGGAACGGCGAAAATCAGTCTGAAACTTCAACGGACGGGCAACCTGCGTCGGTAAACCCCAACCGCAGAAGATTGTCGCTCGGCAACGATAATTTCGAACTCAAAAGCGCGAGCGATTATTCGGCGCAGGAAGCGCGCAGAAGAAGCGAACAGATTATAGGCTCGGCGTTCGGCGGTCGGTCGGATTACGGTAAGTATGCTCAAAATAACGGTTATCAGAGCGGTAACGCCGTCGGCGGAAACGCTTACGGAGGTTATTCGCAGGGCGGATATAAAAATTCGGAACCGGGCGGCGGACAATCGTACGGAAACGCGAATACTTCGTCTTACGGAAGTTACGGCGTAAAAAATAACGATTATTCCGCTAAAAGCGACTACGGCACTTACAGCGAAGAATACGATAAAAGCCGCGTCGAAGACGACGATTTCGCAAAAACTCCGCGCCGCATAAATCCCGACGGTAAAGTCGGCGATTACGAAAAGGCGGGCTACGGCTCCGCTTCGGACAGAAGCAAATTCGAAGACTACGACGATTACGCGGACGAAGAGCCTATCGAAAAGAGCAATATCTACATTCCCGAAAACTATAAAGAAGCGGTTAAAAAGTCCGATTATTCCGCGGATAAATACGCAAACGACGAAAGCGACTATCAGGACGAAGATATAGAAAAAGCGATAGAATCGGAGATTATGAGCGACGCCAACAATTCGGCGACCGACGACGAAATAGTCGATTTTTCCGAACACGACAATCCCGTCAGGGGAGGCAACGGCAAATCGCTCGATCGCGGGGCAAGAGATATAAAACCCGAAAGACCCGCGGCGAGAAGACCCGAACCGATAAAACCCGCGAGCGAAAAACCCGCCGCGCCCAAACCGCAAAAACCCGAAGAAGAGCAGGAAGAAATCAATCCTTACGATCAGATGCCGCTCGACTTCAGGTACAATCAGCCGCCGCTCGACTTATTCAAAACTTATAAGAGCGTCGAAGACTACGGCGCGATAGAGTACTTTAAGCAGGAAAAGGCTACGACCATAATGAACACGCTTAAAGTTCTCGGCGGCGTAAACGTCAAGATAGTAAATATCGTTCACGGGCCGACCATAACCCGTTTCGACCTCGAAATCCCCGACGACGTATCCATAAAGAACATTATGAAGTACGGCGACGACCTTAAATTAAGGCTGAAAACGGCAAGCGAAATCCGTTTCGCAACGATACCCAAAACGCCGTTTATCGGGGTAGAAGTCGCTAACGACACGAAGTCTATGGTAGGGCTGCGCGACGTACTCGAAAGCGAAGTTTTCGTAAAGGCAAAGCCTTCGTCTCTGACCTTCGCGATAGGTAAAAACATCGTCGGCGACCCCGTCGTGGCGGATATAACCAAAATGCCGCACCTTCTGATTGCGGGTTCTACGGGTACGGGTAAGAGCGTAGGCTTGAACTCTTTGCTCGTAAGTTTAATGTACAAATACAGTCCCGCGGATCTGCGTTTTATAATCGTAGACCCCAAACAGGTCGAATTTACGATTTTCGAAGGCATACCGCACATGCTTTTCAACGAAATACTCTGCGACGCTCCCAAGACCGTAGCCATGCTCAACTGGGCGGTTAAAGAGATGGAAGACAGGTATACCAAACTCAAAGGCGCGCTGGTCAGAAATATCGACGAATACAACGACCAGATCGATCCGAGAAGAGAGAGAAGAATGCCGAGGCTCGTGATAATCGTCGACGAGTTTGCCGACCTTATGAGCGTCGAGAAGAAGAATATCGAAGACAAAATCGCGAGAATCGCGCAGAAAGCAAGGGCGGCGGGCATTTATCTCATACTCGCAACGCAACGACCCGACGTCAAGATTATCGAAGGTTCGATAAAGACCAACTTCACTTCGCGTATGGCGTTCAAGATGTCGAACGCTATAGACTCCACCACTATTTTGGGCGAAGCGGGCGCGGAAAAATTGCTCGGCGCGGGCGATTTGCTCTATAAAACGAGTACGATGACCAACGTCGAAAGGGCGCAGGGCGCGTTTATCGGCACCGACGAAATCAAGAACGTGGTCAAGTATATCAAAGACCATAATAAATGCTACTTCAACGACGCCGCTCTTAAAGTTATCTCAAAAGACAGCGCGCCGCAGGTCGAAAGCATAAACGGCAAAGAAAGCGGCTCGCCCGACGCCGTTCCGGAAGATTATATCCACGCGCTTAAAGTCGCGGTAAGTTTAGGGACGGTTTCGATTTCGCTTCTGCAACGAAAACTTTCGTTCGGCTACCCGAAAGCGGCCAAGATAGTCGACTGGATGACCGACGAGGGCTACGTGGTTGCAAGTCAGATGGGTAAACAAAAACAAGTAACTCTGTCTATGGACGAGTTTATCGAAAAATTCGGAGACGTATGATATTCAAACGAAAGAAAATAGGCGTAATTTCGCTCGGTTGCGATAAAAACAGGGTCGATACCGAGAAAATGCTTACGCTGTTAGGACACGAAAATATAACGCAGGATATTACCGAAGCGCAGATTATAATAATAAATTCATGCGCGTTTCTGGAAAGTTCGCGAAAAGAAGCGATAGACACGGTACTCGAATGTAACGAATACCGCGAAACCGGCGTATTGGAAAAGATCGTGCTTACGGGTTGTCTGCCGCAAAAGTTTATAGGCGAACTCTTCGACGATTTTACCGAAGTAGACGTGTTTTTGGGTATAAACGACTACGAACTTCTTCCCGAAGCGATCGAAAGGGCGTATAACGGCGAAAGGGTTAATTTAGTCGGGGCTAAAAAGACTTTCGAAACGCAAAAAAGGGTAGTTACCACGCCGCTTCATTACGCGTATCTTAAAATCGCGGACGGCTGCAACAATCACTGCACTTATTGCCTTATCCCCGCGATACGCGGAAGATACCGCTCCGAAAAAATAGAAGACCTCGCTACTGAAGCCGAAAATTTAGGCGAACTTACAGAACTCATTCTCGTCGCGCAGGACGTAACGCGGTACGGCGAAGATCTTTACGGCGAAAAATCTCTCGTAAGGCTTATAAGAGAGTTGTCAAAACTCGAAAATATCGGCTCGATAAGGCTTTTGTACGCCTATCCCGACTGTTTAACCGACGATCTTATCGACGAAATCGCGAATAACGATAAAGTCGTAAAATATCTCGATATTCCCCTTCAACACGCCGACGATACCGTGCTTAAACGAATGAATCGTAAAGGCTCGGGCGAAAGTTATCTTGCCTTGATTGAAAAATTAAGAGAAAAAGTCAAGGGTATAGCGATTCGTTCCACGTTTATCGCCGGTTTCCCCGGCGAAACCGAAGAACAATTCGAAAATCTCGTCGGGTTTTTAGAAAAGGCGAAACTCAATAACGCGGGTTTCTTCGCCTATTCGAGAGAAGAAGGCACGCCCGCCTATAAACTCGACGGTCAACTTTCCGAAAAAACTAAAAACGAACGGGTAAAAAAACTTTACGCCGTTCAGAAGAAAATATCTGCCGAAATACTTAAATCTTACGTCGGAAAAACGATAGAAGTTACCGCCGACGGCATAGATTACGATAAAGAAAGATTTTTCGGTCGCGCTTATTTTTCAGCCCCCGATATCGACGGCAAGGTTTACTTTACTTCCGATTTCGACGTAAATCAGGGCGAAAAATATAACGTTTTAATCAAAAGAAGCAATTCTTACGACTTGTTCGGAGAGGTGATAAGATGAATTTACCCAACAAACTGACTTTAAGCAGAATAATATTGATTCCGTTTTTCATAGCGGCGTTTTACGCTCCGTTCACGGGTCATTATTTCGTCGCGCTCGCAATATTCGCAATCGCTTCGTTTACCGATTTTTTAGACGGTAAAATAGCGAGAAAATATAACCTTATTACAGATTTGGGTAAGTTTTTAGACCCTATCGCGGATAAAGTTCTGGTAACTTCCGCGCTCGTCATTATGGTAGCCGATCCGAATAATAACGTTTTCACGGCTATACTCGGCGAATATAACCTCGGTCTGATTTTAGGCGGCATAGGCGTCGTTATCATAATCGCAAGGGAGTTGGTCGTTTCGTCGCTCCGTATGATGGCGGCAAAGCAAGGCAAAGTTCTGGCGGCTGAAAAAATAGGTAAAGTAAAAACTTTCTTTACCGACGTAACGCTCGTCGTCGTGCTTCTCGCCTCGGGGCTTTACGAATTTTCCGCAACGACGGAAGCGGCGAGAATTATAGCGATAATATCGCTGGTCGGGTTTGGTATATCGGTACTCCTTACGATTATTTCGGGGGTAAGTTATCTCGTTAAAAACAAAGAGGTGTTTGCCGAATGAACGACGACGGTTTAAGAAGAGATTATTTCCGCCTGTTCGGCATATCCAAAGACGAATTCGAACGCAGACTCAGAAAAATAGGCTTCGGCGACTGTTATAAAGTCAAGGTAATGTCCGACGGACTTAAAGTCGAATTTTCCTATCAGAAATTCGAATCTGCCACTTACGGGCTTATCGAAAGTCGATTTGCGGCGGAATTCAAAAACGAAATTTACGCGTTAAGGGATATAGGGCTTAAAGAACAGTTTATCGACGTTCTCAAACTCAACGGAATCAAGGTTTCCGCCGCCGAATCTTTTACGGGCGGAGCCTTGTCTGCGGCGATCACCGCCTTCCCCGGCGCAAGCAAAGTTTTTTACGAAGGGATAATCGCCTATAACGAAGAAGCGAAAGAGGAAAGGCTCGGCGTAAAGAGAGAAACGCTCGAAAACTTTCATCCCGTTTCGAAAGAAGTCGCCGCCGAAATGGCGCAAGGGCTTTTAAGAGAAAGAAAAGCGGATCTGGCTATTTCGACCACCGGCATAGCGGGACCCAAAAGCGACGGTTCGGGTTCGCCTATCGGCTTGTGTTTTATAGGCGTAAGTTATATGGGCGAAACGCAAACTTACAGATATATGTTTACGGGCGACAGGCACGACGTAATAAGAAAAGGCGTAAACGCGGCGATATTCAGGGCGTTGAAGTTCATCACGCGCGAAGTCGTGAGATAATAAAGAAAAAATATCGAGAGGTATAAATATATGTTGGAAGAAAAACAGAAGGCTCTCGACCTCGTACTTAAAGAGATCGAGAAGCAATACGGAAAAGGCGCGATAATGAAACTCGGGCAAGGCGCGGCGGATCAGACGATAGACGTTATCCCCACGGGCTGTTTAACGCTCGATCTCGCGCTCGGCATAGGCGGCGTTCCGCGCGGAAGAATAATCGAAATTTACGGACCCGAATCTTCGGGTAAAACGACCGTCGCGTTGCACGTCATAGCCGAAACTCAAAAAATGGGCGGAATAGCGGCGTTTATCGACGCGGAACACGCGCTCGACCCCGTTTATGCGGCTAAACTCGGCGTAGACCTCGAAAATCTGTACGTATCTCAACCCGATACGGGCGAACAGGCTCTCGACATTACCGACAATCTCGTAAGAAGCGGAGCGGTTGACCTTATCGTGGTCGACTCGGTAGCCGCGCTTACTCCGAAAGCCGAAATCGAAGGCGATATGGGCGATTCTCACGTCGGTTTGCAGGCAAGACTTATGTCGCAGGCGCTTCGTAAACTCACGGGTATTACGAATAAATCTAAAACTTGCGTTATTTTCATCAACCAACTCCGCGAAAAAGTCGGCGTAATGTTCGGCAACCCCGAAGTTACTCCCGGCGGCAAGGCGCTTAAATTCTACGCTTCCGTACGTATAGACGTAAGAAAGACCGATACGCTTAAAGACAGTAACGGAATGTTCGGTAACAGAACGAAAGCGAAAATCGTCAAAAACAAACTTGCTCCCCCGTTTAAGACGGCAGAATTCGATATTATTTACGGCGAAGGCATTTCGCAGACCGGTTGTATAGTCGATCTCGGCGTGGAGTTCGGAATACTCGAAAAGAGCGGTTCCTGGTTCTCGTATAAAGGCGAAAAAATCGCGCAGGGCAGAGATAAGGCTAAAGATTATCTTACCAATAATCCCGAAATCGAAAAAGAAATCGAAGAACAAATCCGCGAAGCGGCGAAGAACGCCGCAAAGCCTCAATAAAACGGGGCTTTTCGGCGGATAAAGGCGGGTAATTACGTATGACGAGAGGCGAAAAAGCCGAACAATATTTCAAACAAGACTATAACTGCGCGCAGGCGGTTATTTTGGCTTATTCCGATTTAATCGGCGGCGATACCGAAGCCTATTTAAGACTCGCCTCGTCGTTCGGCGGCGGCATAGGCAGACTTCGCGAGGCGTGCGGAGCGTTTACGGGCAGTTGCATGGTCGCGGGGCTTCTGAAAGGCTACGACGATAATAACGGCGTAAGCAAAGCCGAACATTACGCGCTTATTCAACGCCTTGCGGCTAAAAACAAAGAAATAAACGGCTCGATTATCTGCAGAGAATTGCTCGCGGGTACCGTTAAATTGTCGAGCGACGATCCGTCGGTCAGAACGGCGGAATACGTCAGGAAACGCCCGTGCGCGGAACTCTGTAAAATCGCGGCGGACGTTCTTGCGGAAGAATTCGGAATACAAGAATGAAATCGCTTAAAGAACTTTACAAAATCGGGCGCGGACCGTCGAGTTCTCATACTATGGGACCCGAAAAGGCGTGCCGCATATTCAAAGCGAAAAATATCGAAGCCGAAGAGTTTAAGGTTACTCTCTTCGGCTCGCTTTCCGCTACCGGCAAAGGGCATCTTACCGATAAAATAATCGAAGAAACATTTTCGCCGATAAAAACCGAAGTTGTATTCGGCGATACGAACGAAGAAAATCTCGTTCATCCCAACACTATGGTTTTAGCCGCTTACAGTGGCGGAAAAGAAATCGATAAAGCCACGGTTTACAGCGTCGGCGGCGGCGAAATCGTATTCGACGGCGAAAAAACGCAGGAAAGCAGAGAAGTATATCCGCATAAAAACTTCGCCGAAATCAAGGAATTTTGCCTTGAAAACGATCTTAAACTCTGGCAGTACGCCGAAGTTTTCGAGGGTGAAGAAATTTTAGACTATATCGGTTCGGTATGGGAAGAAATGAAAGCCTGCGTCGCAAGGGGGCTTAAAGCCGACGGTATATTGTCGGGCGGGCTCGGCACGAGAAGAAAGGCGAAAATTCTCTACGAACAGTACGTGCTGAACGAAGACGAAGAAACCCGCGAAAACAGACTCGTGTGCGCCTACGCTTTCGCGGCGTCGGAAGAAAACGCCGACGGCGGCAGGGTCGTTACCGCGCCGACTTGCGGTTCGTGCGGAGTGCTTCCCGCAGTATTTTGCTATCTGCAACAAAAAAACGATATTCCCGATAGAATAATCGTCAGGGCGTTGGCCACGGCAGGCATAATCGGCAATATAGTAAAAAGCAACGCTTCTATAAGCGGAGCGCAGTGTGGCTGTCAGGCAGAAGTCGGCGTTGCGTGCGCCATGGCTTCGGCAGGGATAGGCGAACTTAAAAACATGAATCTCGATCAGATCGAGTACGCCGCCGAAGTCGCCATAGAACACCACCTCGGTTTGACGTGCGATCCGATTTGCGGACTCGTGCAGATTCCCTGCATAGAGCGCAACGCCGTCGCGGCGCTTCGCGCGCTCAACGAAGTAACGCTTGCGTCCTTTCTTGCCGACACCCGCAAAATCACTTTCGACACCGCCGTTTCCACCATGTACGAAACGGGCAAAGACCTCGGCAGGGGATACAGAGAAACCGCCGCGGGCGGACTTGCCAAAATTTACGGTAAAAATAACTGATGTATACTGTTACTCTTAAAAGAAACGAAGAAAAAAAGGTATTGAACGGCTACCCGTGGATTTTCGCCAACGAAGTGCAAAAAATCGAAGGCAAAGATAAACAGGGAAGCGTTGCCGAAATCAAAGCGTTCGACGGGCGATACGTCGGTAAAGGCTTTATCAATCACCACTCTAAAATTATCGTAAGAATACTTACGACGAAAAGCGAAGAGATAAATAAAGACTTTTTCGCAGAAAAGATAAAAATTGCGGACGAAGGCAGGCGCGAACTCGGCTATAACGATAATTACCGCGTCGTATTCGGCGAATCGGATAATCTGCCCGGGCTTATCGTCGATAAATACGGCGATAAACTTTCCGTGCAGTTTCTCTCGCTCGGTATGGAAGTCATAAAAAACGATATCGTCGATATTCTCGTTAAAAGGTTCGCTCCGTCTGCTATTTACGAGCGTAGCGACGTCGCTATAAGAGAAAAAGAGGGTTTGCCCCTTAAAAAAGGCGTAATTTACGGCAAAGACGAAACTCAATCGATTATCGTAGAGAACGGACTTAAACTTATAGTAGACCTCGAAAACGGTCAGAAGACGGGATATTTTCTCGACCAGAAAGAAAACCGCGACGACCTTAAATTTTACGTTAAAGACAAGACGGTTTTAGATTGTTTCTGTAACGAGGGCGGATTTTCTCTCTGCGCAAAAAAATACGGCGCGAAAGAAGTTACGGCGATAGATATAAGCAAAACGGCAATCGAATTGGTCGAAAAAAACGCAAAACTGAACGATCTCGAAATTAAAACCCGCGTAGCGGACGTTTTCGAAGCATTAAGAGAATACAGAAAATCGGGCGAAAAGTTCGGCGTTATCGTACTCGATCCGCCCGCTTTCACTAAAACCGCAGATACCGTAAAAGCGGGGTACAAAGGGTATAAAGATATCAACGCAAACGCGCTCAAACTCGTCGAAAAAGGCGGTTATCTGGTAACTTGCAGTTGTTCGCAACACCTTACGTTGCCGCTATTTTTGCAGATGATTAAAGAGAGCGTTTTTGAAAGCGGAGTAAGGGCAAAACTCGTAGAACTCCGCACGCAGGGCAAAGATCACGCCGTGTGTATCGGCTACGACGAAAGTCTGTACTTAAAGGTCGCCGTTATAAAGGTTTTGTAACGAGTAAAACGATATGTCGGATAACAAAAGAAAAAAGTTACATAGCCCGATAAGAAATCTACTATATAAAATCGGGCGGAACAGATTTTTCTACGCGGGCGTCGCGGCTGTTGCTACGGCGTCTTTCGTTGTCGGCATTTATATAAACAAAAACGCGGGCAAACGGCAATACCTGCCGTCGTCAACCAAAAATTCAACGACCGTCGTCGAAACTTTAAGAGATTTCGAAGTGTATTTTATCGACGTAGGTCAGGGCGACGCCACCTTGATAAAATTCCCCGACGGCAAAAACATGCTCGTCGACGGCGGGCGAAACGATAAAGAAACGGAAGAAAAACTCGACGAATATCTGACCGAAAACGGCAAAAAATTAACGATAGATTATTGCGTCGCGACCCATTCTGACGCGGATCATGTCGGCTCGCTCGATTACGTTTATAAAAATTATAAGGTGCTCAATAGTTTCCGCCCGTATATAAGGGCGAACACCGATAAATTTTCGGGCGGCTTCAACGTCGGTCGTAAATTAAAAGACGACCCTGCCGACGCTTATACCGACTATCTTACCGCCGTTTATAACGAAAACTCCTATTGGGAATTTTTCGACGACGAAAGCGATTTTACGAATACCGCATTGTGCGGCGACGACGAGTGGGAATATTCGGTAGAATTTTTATTGCCTTACGCCAAAAAGCACGAAGATTATAAAGACGAAAAGAAATTCGTCGACGCGAACGACTTTTCGGCGGTTATAAAAATTACGTGCTTCGGTGAAAGCGTTTTGCTTACGGGGGATATAGATAACGAGAAAGAATCGGAAATAGTCGAAGCGTATAAAAGCGATATTCTTAAATTATCTTGCGGAACGCTTAAAGTTGCTCATCACGGCAGCGAAACCTCGACTTCTGCCGCGTTTATCGATGTCGTCAAACCGGACAGGGCGATTATCTCGTGCGGGCTTAATAACGAATACGGGCATCCGTCGAAAGGCGCGCTTCAAAATTTGGCGAGAATAACGATTTATCGAACCGATTTACAAGGGACGATTAAATTATCGTTTACGCACGGAAATGATGATTCGCAAATATCGGTCGATACGAATAAAAACGACGAGTATTTACTCGAGACTCCCGCAGGTTACGAACCTTATATCGAAATTATAAAAAACAATAAACGAAAATGAAAACAGCCGCCCTGCAAAAAAATTGCGGGGCGGCTTGCGTATTAGATTATTGAAAATTGAAATCGAGTTTGTAATCGGGCGATAATTTGAGTTTCGCCTCGAATTTTTTTCCTTTTTTAGAAGTAAACGAAAGTTTATCGCTGATTTTGTCGGTGAGTATTTTGCCTACCTGATTTTTGTCGATAACGCAGCCTAAAATATTGAAATTTATTCTGAAATCGCAATTTTCTCTGTCGCTGCAACGGTAAAAATATCTGTCGCGGATAAAATCTTTGCCGCATTTCGGGCATTTGCCTAAAACTTCGCCGTAAAAGCCCGTTCCGCTTTCGTCGTTCGCGTGCGAAAATATCTCGCTTATCTCGTCTTCGGCCTCCTTAACGCAGTCGTCCACGGTTATTTCGCCGCGGTATACCTTTTTAAGAGCCTGACCGAGTTGACTCGTCTTGTACTTGTCCATAGAAATTTTCATGTCGACGAGTTGTTCTATCAAAAAACGCCCCGCGTTTTCTATGTAATATACGTCTTTTTTAAGCGATATGTAATTGCTCTTTTTCGCGTTGTCTATAATTCCCGTTCTGGTTGCTTCCGTTCCGAGTTCCAAACCCTTGAAAATCGCCTTATAGTCCTCTTCGTCGTTCTCGTCCGAACTCGCTTTTTCGTCGCGGAAGGGGTTTTTAAGATAGTTGTTCAGCGTTTCTATCGTGTAGTGTTTCGGGGGAGTGGTCTGTTTTTCTTCGGGGTGAAAATCCACGTTTACTTTGTCGCCCTTTTCGAGTTTGGGTAAGATTTTGTCTTTTCTTTCGCCGCCGTCGTACTTCGTCCAGCCTGGTTGAAGAATAATCGAACCTTTTATCGAATAATCTTCTTTGCCGCCGAGCGAAATCGTGAGTTCCGATTTTTCTATCAGGCAGTCTTCCGCGCAGAAAACCGCGGCAAACCGCCGCATTATCGCCGTGTAAACTTTGCTTTCGGCGTCGCTTAAGTCGCCCTTCTCCGGAATTTTATAAGTCGGGGTAAGGGCGGAGTGCGCTTCGATTTTAGAATCGTCGAAAATGGTCTTTTTATCCTTGAAAACCACGTCGTAACCGAGTTTTTTAACCGAAGCGATTATGCTTTTGAATTTGTCTTTTTCGTTCGTCGCAAGGTATTCCGAGTTGGTACGCGGATAACTTATAAATCCTCTTTCGTATAGTTTTTGCGCAGTGGCGAGCGACGTTTCCATCGTCATTTTGTATTTTTTTCCGAGATAGTTCTGTAATTTCGTCAATGAATACAGTTTGCCCGCGGCAAGAACGTCTTTTTTCGCCTTTTTGTCGGTAACTATCGCTTCCAAAGCGTTCATACGCTCGCAACAACGCTCGGCTTTCGCCTTCTCGTCTTTGCCGAATTTGTATTTCGATACGAGTTCTATTACTTCGCCGTCGGTTTCGGCTTTCGAAACCAGCGCGTAGTAAATTTCGGGCGTAAAGTTTTCTATTTCGCGGTCGCGGTCGTAAACGGCTTTTACGATAGGCACTATAACTCTGCCCACTCTGAGAAGAGTTCCCGATTTTAAGGTTGCGTAACGGGTAAGGTTTACGCCGTAAAGCCAGTCAATATAGGTGCGCGAAAAACCCTCGTTGGCAAGGTTGTCGTAATGCTTTTCGTCTTTCATTTCCGAAAGCGCTTTTCTGACCGTCTGCGGAGTCTGATCGGGCAACCATAAACGGGATAACTTTTTCGGCGTTTTAAGGGCGTTTTCTACGCAGAGCCTTATAATAATTTCGCCTTCTCTGTCCGAGTCGCCTGCGTTTACTATCTCGGTAACGTCGTTGCGGTTAATTAAAGCCGAAATGGTTTCAAACTGTTTTTTAACGCCTTCGTCGACGTTCCCGTCGTCGCCGTTTTTGAGTTTGAACCTGAATTTTTCGGGGAAGCAGGGCAGACCTTCCATTTTCCAGCGGACGGGCGCGGTCGGCTTTTCGGGCTGATAGTCTTCTATATCGCAAAGCGAAAACAGATGCCCGAAAGCGTAGGTTACTATATATTCCGAATTTTCGTAGTAACCGTTTCTTTTATTCATTTTTCCGATGCCTTCTACGATATTTCGCGCAAGGCTCGGTTTTTCGGCGATTATTGCTATCATTACTATATAATAGTAGCACGACGACGAAATAAAGTCAACCGCCGACTACATATTGCGGTCGGCAAAAAAAATAAAAAAATATTTTGTGTTTTACCCTATAAAAACGGTTGACAAAAGGTATAAGGGTGGGTTATAATGTCGGCGTAAATTGAATAGCGATTGCCAATATAGGTTTGAATATGAAGGTACAAACGTTTCTACCGCACACCGTAAAAGTTGCGACTATTGGAGGAAAACGCAAAAGCGATTTTGCGTAGGTTTCCGTTTTTATTGGCAAGCAGGTTATCTTAACCTGTTTTTTTGTTTTTCGATTATACGAACCGATACTTTTAACGGAGAACTTATGAAGACGCTCGAAGAAAAGATACTTAAAGAAGGAAAACTTTCAGACGGCAACGTGCTTAAAGTCGGAAGTTTCCTTAATCAGCGTTTAGACGTTGAATTTCTTATGAGCATGGGCGACGAGGTCGCTCGTCTTTTCGCAGGCGAAAAAATCGATAAGGTACTCACCGTAGAAGCGTCGGGGATTCCGTTTGCGGTATGCATCGCGTATAAACTCGGCGTTCCTGCGGTTTACGCCAAAAAAGGCGGAGCGCTGAACGTTACGGGCGACGTATATTCTGCCGAAATTTACAGTTTTACGCATAAAAAGAGCAATATCGTTGTCGTTGGCAAAGAATATCTTCAAAAAGGTGAAAATATTCTGATAGCCGACGATTTTCTCGCTAACGGCGCGGCTCTGAACGGTCTTATAAGTATCGTTAAAGAATCGGGCGCGAAAGTTGCGGGTTGCGCTATCGCTATCGAAAAGGGCTTCCAGCACGGGGGCGACAATTTAAGAAAGGCGGGTTATAAGGTCGAATCGCTTGCGATTATCGACGAGATGACTCCGTCGGGCATAAAATTCCGGGCGTAATCGGTTTACGGCTTGCGGAATTTTTTATTTTTTCGGGTGTAATTTTTATTACATATAAAATTTTTTCAGCCCTAAAAGGGCGAAGGAGAAAAGTAAATGAAGAAACTTTTAGCACTTGTTGTAACCGTAGTTACCGCCGTTGCATGTTGCTTCGGAATGACCGGTTGTAAGAAGAACGACGATTCTTCCGCTTCTAACGCTGCCGTAATCACCGTTCCCAAATATGAAGAGAACGTTCCCACGGTCGCAATCAACAGCGATTTCAAGGTCGGATTCATCTTCTTGCACGATGAAAAGTCCACTTACGACCTTAACTTCATCAATGCGGCGAAAGAAGCGTGCAATTATTTCGGTCTTAAAGACGATCAGGTTCTTACCAAAAAGAACATTCCCGAAACCAACGACTGCTACGACGCTGCCGAACAACTCGTAAGCGCAGGTTGTAAAGTTATTTTTGCCGACTCTTTCGGTCACGAAGATTATATCATGAAATCGGCGAAACAGCACGCCGACGTTCAGTATTTCCATGCAACCGGTACTTCTGCCAACGTTACTACGGGTAGCAGAGTTGCTCTTTCGAACGTTCACAACGCTTTCGCCAACATCTATGAGGGCAGATATCTTGCCGGTTACGTTGCAGGTCTTAAACTTGCCGATCTTATAACGAAAGGCGACAGCAAAGTTCCCAAGACCGGTGATATTTATATAGGCTACGTAGGCGCGTTCACTTACGCCGAAGTTATTTCCGGTTATACTTCCTGGTATCTCGGCGTTAAGCAAGGGTGCATCGACGGCGGAAAAGAAGCCGACGCTGCAAGAATTAAGATGAAAGTTACGTTCACCGGTTCCTGGTATGATCCCACTGCCGAAATGAACGGCGCAAACAAACTTATCGCAGAGGGATGCATAATGATTTCGCAACATGCAGACTCTATGGGCGCTCCCTCGGCTTGTGAAAAAGCAGGCGTATACAACGTATTCTATAACGGAAGTACCGTAAACGATTGTCCCAACACCTTCCTTATCGCTTCTAAAATCGATTGGTCGCACTACATGAAGATGATGATCGGTTACGTCGCAAGCGGCAGAGTTGACGAAATGCCCAAAGATTACTGCGCCACCATTCAGGACGGTGCCGTAGTCGTAACCGACGCTAACGCAAAACTCGTAACCAACGAAATGATTTCGAAGATGCTCGCTATGAGAGATAAACTTGCCGCGGGCACGGTTAAGGTATTCGACACTTCTAAATTCACCGTAAATAATGCTCCTCTTACGTCATATATGGCAGACTGTATCGACGTTAAGAAAAACGACGGTAAGAGTAACTTTGAGAAAGATACTGAAGTAATCAAAACCGAAAACGGCATTACGTATTTCAGTGAATCCACCGTGCGTTCCGCTCCGTATTTCGATATTTCCGCGATTGACGGCATTACTTGTCTTGACGTAAACTTTGGTTGATTTTAATATTGACTTTATTCCGGAATGGGCGGGGATTTTCTCCGCCCACTCTCGGTAATTAGATATTTATTCCGTCGTACGGAGGTAAACAATGGTTGAAAACGTCGCGCTTGACGTCAGAAACGTATCGAAATATTTCGGTAAAGTCGCTGCTAATAAAAACGTCAATCTGAGCGTAAAAAAGGGCGAAATTCTCTCGCTTCTCGGTGAAAACGGAAGCGGTAAAACGACCCTTATGAATATGATTTCGGGGATATATTACCCCGACGAAGGTCATATTTACGTCAACGGGGAAGAAGCGGTAATTCGCTCGCCCGAAGACGCTTTCAGATACAAGATAGGAATGATTCATCAGCACTTCAAACTCGTAGACGTCTTTTCGGCTGCGCAGAATATAGTGCTTGGTCTTAAACACGAAAAATATCGGCTTAAAAGCGTAAGTTCAAAGGCTTACGAAATAGCCGTCAAATACGGGTTTACGCTCGATCCGGACAAAAAAGTGTATAATATGTCCGTTTCGGAAAAGCAAACCGTTGAAATAATAAAGGTTTTGTACCGCGGCGCGGATATACTTATCCTCGACGAGCCTACCGCGGTTTTAACCCCGCAGGAAATCGATAAACTTTTCGCCGTACTTCGTAAAATGAAAGAAGACGGCAAGTCGATAATAATCATTACGCATAAACTCAACGAAGTAATGGCTATATCCGACAGAGTCGCGGTTTTAAGAAAGGGCGAATATATAGGCTCCGTCGACACGAAAGAAACTAACGAGCAGCAACTTACCGAAATGATGGTAGGTAAAAAGGTTGATCTTAAAATCGAAAGAACGAAAACCGAAATAAAAAAGCCGCTTCTCGAAATCAGAAATCTCGAAGTAAATTCCGACGACGGTACGAAGGCTATAGACGACGTAAGTTTTTACATTCGCGGCGGCGAGATTCTCGGCGTTGCGGGCGTTGCGGGTTGCGGTCAAAAGGAACTTTGCGAAGCGATTGCGGGTCTTCGCCCACTTAAAGGCGCGATTATGCACAAGGGTGAAAGCATAGTCGGGCTTCCGCCGAAGACGATTATCGAAAAGGGCGTTTCTATGAGTTTTATTCCCGAAGACAGACTCGGAATGGGGCTTTGTCCGTCGTTTTCGATAACGGACAATATGATGCTCAAATCTTACGAGAAAGGTAAATACAACTTAAAAGAAATGCCTATCGGCGAAAACGACGGTAAAGCGAAGAAAGGCGCGAAAAAAGTCGTCAATTCGGTCGTAAGGTTTATCGATAAATTGCCTTGTCCTTTCGTTGACAGAAAAGACGCTCGCAAACGTTCCAACGACCTTATCGAAAGGCTCGAAATCGTAACGCCTTCGAGCGAAACTCCCGTAAGAAAGTTATCGGGCGGTAACGTTCAGAAAGTTTTGGTCGGCAGAGAGATCGAATCCGCGCCTAACGTGATAATCACCGCTTACCCCGTGAGAGGGCTCGATATTAACTCGTCCTATCTTATTTACAACATACTGAACGAACAAAAAGAAAAGGGTACGGGCGTTTTATTTATCGGCGAAGATTTGGACGTAATGCTTGCGCTCTGCGATAAGATAATGGTGCTTTGCCACGGCAAAAACATGGGTATCGTTCACGCGGATAAGGTTACGAAAGAAGAACTCGGACTTATGATGACGGGTTCGCTCAATATAACCGAAACGAAAAAAGAAAAAAATATCGGTATTGCAAAAGACAGCAACTTGACCGAAGAGGAATGGGCGGAAGTTCAAAAGGAACAAACGGAGGAGGAATCGGCAAATGAAGAATAATGAAAAAACCGTGCGCGAGCCGTTATTTCATATAACGAAAAGAGCCTCTATACCGCTTTGGAAAAGTTGGCTTATAAGACTTATCGCCGTAGTCGCGGCGGTCTTGATAAGTTCTCTTTTAATCGTCGTTATAACGGGGCGTAATCCGTTTGAGATATTCGCTTCCATTTTTCACGGCGCGTTCGGTAACCCTAAAAAGCAAAGCGCAAGCGGCGTTGCGAGTTTAAGGTGGCAGACCTTGCAAGAAACGGCAATACTTCTTTCTATCGCGCTTGCCGTTACTCCCGCGTTCAAAATGAAATTCTGGAATATCGGCGCGGAAGGCCAGGTTCTCATATCGTCTTTAATTACCGCCGTTATCGCGGGTTATCTCGGAATGGCAATGTCGACGACTGAATTCGGCAAAGTAATGCTCGTTATACTTATGATACTCGGCGGTATGGTCGCGGGCATTATATGGGCGGTTATCCCCGCCATATTCAAGGCGAAATTCAATACTAACGAAACTCTGTTTACGTTGATGATGAATTATATCGCAATAAGTCTGGTCAACTTTTTCTTAAAAACGTGGGATCCGGCTCATAAACAATATAATCTCGTAAACGGTAAATTCCCCGAACTCGGCAATTCGTTTTTGGCGATAATAATCGTTTCTCTGGTATTGACGGCGTTCTTGTATATATACCTGCGCTTTACTAAACACGGGTATGAAATTTCCGTCGTCGGAGAAAGTAAAAATACGGCTAAATATATCGGGTTAAGCGTTAAAAAAGTTACCATAAGAACGTTAATGCTTTCGGGCGCGATAAGCGGACTTGTTGGCGCAATGTTGGTCGGCTCTATAAAATTAAGTCTGAGCGACGGTATAGTCGGAGGATACGGTTTTACGGCTATACTCGTTTCATGGCTTGCCAAATTCAATCCGTTGTTTATGATACTTACCGCGTTTTTGGTTATATTTTTCCAAAAAGGTTCATACCAGTTGGCGGACGACTTTTCAAAATATAATATAAGTAAAGACTTCGGCGATATTATAGTCGGGATAATCTTCTTGTTCATAATTGCCTGCGAGTTTTTCATTACTTACTCCATAAAGTTCAATAAAAGAAAAAAAGAGGAGGTTAAAGACTGATGGTTTTTCGCGCGTTTATAGTTAAAGCAGTCGAATTCAGTACGGTTCTTCTTTTCGGTTCTACGGGTGAAACGCTTATAGAAAAATCGGGTCATCTTAATCTTGGAATTCCGGGAATAATGTGCGCAGGCGCGTTAGGCGGTTGTTTCGGCGTTTCGTTTTACGTAGGTTTAGCGGGCGTAAAGGCAATGTCGGGCGTGTTGGTTATTCTGTTCGGTATGCTTTTTGCAATGCTGTTCGCGGGCGCTCTCGGCGCGGTGTACAGTTTTATGACGGTTTCGCTTCGTTGTAATCAAAACGTAACCGGACTTACGATAACCACTCTCGGCGTGGGGCTGACTAACTTCTTTATCAACAGAATACCTACGAAAGGTTTCTCGCAAGCCGCAAACTATTACGTTAAATTATTTACGTTTTATCCTCAACTCGGCGGTTTCGGGCAGGTCGTATTATCTTACGGATTTTTAACTTATTTTGCAATTATAGTGTCGCTCGTATGCGCGTTGGTATTGAAAAAGACGAAAATCGGTCTTTATCTGCGCGCTGTCGGAGAAAACCCCGCAACGGCTGACGCGGCAGGCATAAGCGTTACTAAATACAGATATTTAGCAACGGTAATCGGTAGCGGAATAGCCGGTCTCGGCGGTTTATTCTACGTATTCAATTATTTGTTGGGCATGTGGGAATATACTATCGACGGTCTCGGCTGGCTTTCGATTGCGCTCGTAATATTTACCGTATGGAAACCGGATTTCGGTATTTTAGGCGCGTTCGTATTCGGTTGTTTATATTGTTGTAAAGATTATATTTCGGGTTTATCGCTTGCTCAAAAGGAATTGTTGCAGATGACGCCTTACGTCGTTACGATAATCGTCCTTATCATAACGAGCGTTCTCGACAGTAAGAACGCGCAGCCGCCGGCTTCGCTCGGTCTGAATTATTTCAGAGAAGACAGATAATTATAAAAATGAAAAACAGTCGATTATTCCGGCTGTTTTTTCGTCTATAAAATTGACATTTGCCGATGCTCGTTGTATAATAAACGAAAGGTGCAGTATGTACGAAATCAAAAAATATAAAAGACTTACCGATAATATTTTTCTTATGGACGTTTACGCTCCGCGCGTGGCTAAAAAGTGCCTTGCGGGGCAGTTTATCATACTCCGTGTAGACGAAAAAGGCGAGCGTATTCCGCTAACCGTCTGCGATTTCGATCGCGAAAAATCTACCGTAACTATCGTCGTGCAGGAAGTAGGCGCGTCCACCTATAAACTAGGCAAACTTCGCGAAGGCGATTTTATCGCGGACTTCGTAGGTCCGCTCGGCAACGCTTCCGAACTCACCGCTATGCCGGAAGAAGAATTAAAGAATAAAAAAATCGTGTTCGTCGCGGGCGGAGTGGGTACCGCTCCCGTCTATCCGCAGGTAAAATACCTGTCTGAACGCGGAGTAAAAGCGGACGTTATCGTCGGCGCGAAGAATAAAGATTTGCTTATATTGCAGGACGAACTTAAAGAAGTCGCGGCAAACGTTTACGTTACTACCGACGACGGCTCCGCGGGCGATAAAGGGCTCGTAACCGACAAACTCAAAAAGTTAGTTGAAAGCGGTAAAAAATACGACCTTTGCGTGGCTATCGGTCCCGTTATCATGATGAAATTCGTTGCAAAACTCACCGAAGAACTCGGTATTAAAACCGTAGTAAGCATGAATCCCATTATGGTGGACGGTACCGGAATGTGCGGCGCGTGCAGGGTAATAGTCGACGGAAAAGTAAAATTCGCGTGCGTAGACGGTCCCGAATTCGACGGGTATCTCGTCGACTACGACGAAGCGATGATTCGACAGAGAATTTATAAAACCGAAGAGGGCAGAGCCTACTTAAAGGCGAAAGAGGGAGATACTCATCACGGCGGTTGCGGCTTGTGCGGAGGGGAAAACTGATGGCGAACGAAAAGAGAATACCCGTCCGCGAACAGGACGGAAAGATACGCGCTACCAATTACGAAGAAGTTTCTTACGGCTATAACGCCGAAGAAGCGACCGAAGAAGCGAAAAGGTGTCTTAACTGTAAAAATCCGCGTTGCGTGGCGGCTTGCCCAGTCAATATAAATATTCCCGCATTTATTGCTGAAGTCAAAAACGGAAACGTAAAAAGGTCATACGAAATCATATCCGCAAGTTCTGCGTTGCCCGCCGTTTGCGGCAGAGTCTGCCCGCAGGAAACTCAATGCGAGGGCAGTTGCGTCCGAGGTATAAAGGGCGACGCGGTGTGTATAGGCAAACTCGAAAGATTCGTTGCCGATACCGCCCGCGAAAATAATTATCAGACGGCGAAACCTCAAAAATACAACGGCAAGAACGTAGCAATAATCGGGTCGGGTCCGTCGGGGCTTTCCTGCGCGGGCGACCTCATTTCACTCGGTTACGGCGTTACGGTATTCGAAGCGTTGCACGAACTCGGCGGCGTTCTTGTTTACGGCATACCCGAATTTCGTCTTCCAAAAGAAAAGGTCGTAAAACCCGAAATCGAAAGACTGAAAAAAGCGGGCGTAAAATTCGAAACGAACGTTATCGTCGGAAAATCGGTTACGATCGACGAACTTTTTGCCGAAGGCTACGACGCCGTTTATATCGGGTCGGGCGCGGGGTTACCCCGCTTTATGGGTATAGCGGGCGAAACCGCAAACGGGGTATTTTCCGCCAACGAAATTTTAACCCGTAATAACCTTATGAAAGCCTACGACGAAAATTACGATACGCCGATAAAACTCGGTAAAAAAGTCGTAGTCGTCGGCGGCGGTAACGTCGCTATGGACGCGGCGAGAACCGCAATAAGAAGCGGAGCGGAAACTCACGTGGTTTACCGCCGTAGCGAAAGCGAATTACCTGCGAGAAAAGAAGAAGTCGGACACGCCAAAGAAGAAGGCGTCGTTTTCGATTTGCTCACCAACCCCACCGAGATTTTAGTCGGCGACGACGGTAGCGTAAAGGGAGTAAGACTTATAAAAATGCAACTCGGCGAACCCGATGCGTCGGGCAGAAGAAGCCCCGTCGAAATATCGGGCAGCGAATACGACGTAGAGTGCGATTCGGTTATTATGGCTCTCGGAACTTCCCCCAATCCGCTTATTTCAATGACGACCGACGGGCTTGAAACGGATAAAAGAAAGCGGATTATTGCCGACGAAAACGGCGTTACGACTAAAAAGGGTGTGTTTGCCGGCGGCGACGCGGTTACGGGTGCGGCGACCGTTATACTTGCCATGCAAGCGGGCAAAAAAGCCGCCGCATCTATCGCCGAATACATTTCAACCGAAAAATAAATTAAAGATCGGAGTACGGGCGACAATACGCGAGTCATTCTGAGGCGAAGCCGAAGCCCCCTAGGCAGGTCGCCCCCTCTCCGCCACG
>ERZ780178.486-NODE-486-length-30385-cov-23.315694_pt1 | contig 30385 bp, 24 predicted proteins | sample MGYA00511018_ERZ780178 | MGnify/ENA primary metagenome ERZ780178 (study PRJEB29588, sample SAMEA2151439) | human gut metagenome | biome: human gut; feature: human-associated habitat; material: faeces | place: Denmark | collected 2008/2010 ...
AAGGGCTGGAGGATGATAGCTACAGCCTGACTGAAACCGCCACGGATAAGGGCTACGTTCTCCTCAAGGACGCGGTCAAGATCGTGATCACCACCAAGGAAAACGGTGCCTGCGAGAAGTGCGGCGCCAAGTTCCTGACCGCCTCCGCTACCGTCAACGGCAAGGATGTCACCATGGCGGATGGCAACACCATTGTGCCGCTGACTGTCGTCAATAATCCCGGTTTTGACTTGCCCAAGACTGGTGGCCGAGGTGTTTGGATGTATACGGTAGGCGGTGTCCTGCTTCTGAGTGCAGCGGCCTTCATTGTGATCTGCAGCCGTAAGCATAAGAGTGAGCAGTGAAACGCTGGCTACTGGCGGCAGCTTGCGGTGTTGTGGCGCTGGGGTTACTTCTCTATCCACTGATCGGTGAGTTGGTGAGCGAAAAGTACCACTCCGATGTAGAAACTATCTACACCGCGACCATCGAGGACACCGACGATGCCGAACTGACTGCCCAGCGGCAGGCGGCGCAGCAGTATAACGCCATGCTGGCCAATGCGACGATCTCTGAGGGAGGGGCATTCGCCCCTCCCTTTACGTATACCGAGCAGCTTACGGTAGGCGGCGTCATGGCCTATGTGGATATTCCCCAAATAGGTGTGTATCTGCCCGTGCAGCACGGTACGGGCGCAGAGACATTGGAAAAATCGGTCGGCCATGTCGTAGGTACATCCCTACCGGTGGGCGGCAGCAGTACCCATGCGGTACTTTCGGCCCACAGCGGCATGGCGAGTTCCAAGCTGTTTTCGGACATCGACCAACTCGAAAAAGGTGACATCTTTTATATCCACGTTTTGGGTGACACACTGGCCTATGAAGTGGACAGCATCAACACGGTACTGCCTACGGACACAAGCCTGCTGCAAATTGAGACTGGCAAGGATTTGGTCACGTTGGTGACCTGTACCCCCTTCGGGGTCAATACTCATCGCCTATTGGTACGAGGCCATCGGGTGCCGTATGTGCCAGAACAGAAAGCGGAGGATGCCGCAGAAAAACCCGTGCCATCCTCGTGGACGCAGCACTACCTCACTGGCCTTGCCGTCGGCCTTGGCGCGATGGCAGTGGTCGGCGGCGGGTACTTCTTGGTAAGGAGGAAGCGCCATGCGTAAGACCTCTCTTGTGTTGGCGGCGCTGCTGGCGGTGGCGGGCATCTGTGTCATGCTGTGGCCGATGTTCACAGGACATAGGCTTCAGAGCAACGCCGCAACTGCTGTGCAAGAGTTCTTGGTAGAACATAATGAGCCGGAGCAGCAGTACCCCGAATTGCTGGCAGCCTTGCAGGAGTACAACCGCCAGCTTTACACAGAAAAGCAGTGTAATCTTACCGACCTCGAAGCCTGCGAGACACCCGCCGCCGACCTGACCGCCTATGGCATCGAGGATGAGATCATCGGTGTCTTAGAAATTCCAGCCATGGAGCTGACCATGCCGGTCTATCTGGGTGCATCTGATGCCCACCTCGCGGCAGGAGCGGCGGTGTTGGGCAATACCTCTGCTCCCATCGGCGGGAACAACACCAACTGTGTTATTGCCGGTCACAGAGGTTGGAAGGGTGCGGACTACTTTCGGCATATAGACAAGCTGGCTGTAGGCGATACTGTGAAGCTCACCAACCTGTGGGAAACGCTGACCTATACGGTGGCGGACATCCAAATCATCCAGCCCCACGAGGTGGAGAAGATCAAAATTCAACCGAACCGCGACCTGCTGACGCTGCTGACCTGCCACCCCTACGCCAGCGGCGGAAAGCAACGCTATGTGGTGTACTGCGAAAGACTGGCTGACAAAAACTGATATAACATTTATAATACCCTGTGAACAATTTTGCTCTTTCAACTACAGACAAATGTAATTGCTTCTGATTTAGTAACAGAATGTGGTTATCTAATTTTAGGCACAGAGCATATTACAAACGCAGTAGTACAAAAGAGATTATGTCGCGAAGTACTTTCCACCTGTACGCCCCAGCATCTTTCCGCTACAATGACCTTGTACTTAAGGTCATTAGGCATTGAGGACGGAGCAGAGCAGGCACGGGCGAGAAAGGAGGTAAGTTTTCCTTCTTCGTTCTGACTAAGACTTGAAGTATGTAAAAACATAGGACATCAAGAAGACCGTAATTGCCTTTCGGGGCAGTTACGGTCTTTTTTCATTGTCCGGAAGAAAGGAGATTTCAAAATGAATGGCACCCATAAGAAGTAAGCTGATGGAACTCAGCTACAGTGACCCCAAATTTCAGATCCGGCTGACCGGCTATGCGGATACCGTTATCATCGACAGCGGCGCGCAGCAGACGATCAGCGCCATTCGCTTCGGTGGCTATCCCGAAGTCGTTCGGGCTCTATCGGACGCCATATACGGCGGCGCGTCGGTGGAGCTGAAACAAGGTGATACGACCCTATATCTGGATTGCAGGCCCAAAGGCTACCGACGGCTGCTGTCCCATGACGGGATATATGCCGTTGCGACCCTGATGGCCAACGATGACAGCCAGACGGAGGAGAACACTGCCGACGATAGCGAGGAGAACGCCCCTGAAAACCCACGCAAATGCTATATCTTTTGCCCGCCCGGAGACCGTGCGAGTCTGTTTGCTGAGGTAGACCGGAAAACCGCCGCACCGCTAATCCCTGAGTTTCAGGACTATGTGCTGGATTCACTCATTACAAGCGGTGATCTGCGGCAGATGAAAGTGCTTTCCTTCACTGAGCGCATGGAAGCATGGTCGTTGACGCTGCTGCCGGAGGACCGGAACGTAACGGACATTCTGGAGCAGGGGCTCAAAGATGGGCGTATCACCATTCCTGGTGCTGTCCCTGATGCGGCAGACGGTTTCGCGGAGGTAAACAGTGTGACCAGCTATCTGAATACCTTTGGCGTTACTGTGGCTGACCGTATCCGCAGCCAGTTCGTTCCCAAGTTCGATCCGGCGTCGGAGCCGCTTTCGGAAGAAATACTGGAGGTCAACGATTATATCCACGAAAGAGCCGGTTATTCCCTCTATGATGCCCAGCTTGCGGTGGCGGAGGCTGTCAAACGGCAGCTCTGCCAACACAAAATGGCGCTCATTGTGGCGGAATGCGGCAGCGGCAAGACCAAGCTGAGCACGGCTGCGGCGGGAGCGTTGAACGCACTAAAAAGACTCGGAACCCGCAAATCCTTCAACCTTGTCATGTGCCCCTCGCACGTCACAGGCAAGTGGGTACGGGAGATCGCAGAAACACTGCCGGATACCTATGGCATGGTGGTCAAAAGTATCACCGACGTGGATCGGCTCTTTGACCTGTACCAGCGCGGGGATAAAAACGTATACGCCGTTTTCAGTAAAGAACGTGCCAGAGACGGGTATATGCGTTATCCTGCCGTGCTATGGAGCCGCAGAAAGCGCGGCTTTGTCTGCCCGGACTGTCTGGAACTCATTGAGATGGAGACCAGCAGCGACGGCACAAGATACATGGTACCTTCGGACCAGTTTTTCTTCCAGAAGGAGCATCTGGCAAACCACCTATGCCCTCATTGCGGCACACCGCTTTGGGCACCGGTCAACGACAGGCGTCAAATGCCGTGGATAAAAATCGGCGGGTATGGCTGGGTATTCCGGTCACAGGCTGCTATGCACCTCAACCGCACGCAAAACCAACACATTCTGGATCAGCTGCAGCAACTCGTGGAGCATCCGGAACGTCCGTATTGCATCAGGGGTGCGCACCGCCGTTTTCCGCTGAGTACCTACCTCAAGAAAAAGTACCGTGGACGGATCAGTAGCTTTCTCTGTGATGAGCTACACGAGTACAACAACGACAGCGGCCGGGGTGACGCCATGGCGGAGCTTTACGGCATTTGCCGGAAATTCATCGGCATGACCGCAACGCTGATCAACGGTTACAGCTCCGGCATTTTTCATCTTCTGTACCGCATCGTCCCCAGACTGATGCAAAAGGATGGAAAGTCCCACGATGCACCTTCCCGATTCGATGCGGAATACGGCGTGGTGGAAAACACCTATGAGATCACCGACGCGGATTATAATTCCAACCGCCGCAGTGCCAAAAGCAAAAAACGCTCACGGCAGCTCCCCGGTGTCTCTCCGCTGGTATTCTCTCGTTTTTTGCTGGAGTGTACGGCTTTCTTGTCGCTGTCCGATATGGGCAAGGATCTTCCTGATTACGAGGAAATGCCCATACCTCTGACGATGCCGAAACCGATCGAAGATGCATACAAAGAAGTGGAACAGGAACTGACGTCAGTCCTGCGAAATGACCGTAAGGCGGCCAATAAGATATTGTCCGCCTATCTTAACCTGCTAACGGTGTATCCAGATCAGCCCTATGACCAGCCGGAGATCATCCACCCCATCAACGGCTGTACCATCGTAAAGCCGGAGAATATGGCAGACTTCCAGACCGTCCTCCCGAAAGAGGAGAAGGTGCTGGAGATCGTGCGGGCCAAGATCGCCGCAGGCGAGAGGGTAATGCTCTACACCAGCTGGACGCGGACAGATACCCAGCGAAAGCTGCTGGGGTTACTACGAGAGGAAGGTATCCGAACGGAGATACTGAGCACACAGATCGTCCCGGAAAAGCGGGAGGATTGGCTCAGTAAGAGGCTGTCCGCAGGCACACAGGTCATTATCACCAACCCCAAATGTGTGGAGACCGGCCTTGACCTGAACGCCTTTACGACGCTGATTTTCTACTCCATGGGCTATAACCTGTTCACCTTACGGCAGGCGTCGCGCCGGTCATGGCGTATCAACCAGACAGCGCCGAGAGTCGAGGTCTATATGCTCTACTACGCCGACACCATGCAGGCGAAGGCGATGAAGCTGATGGCCTCCAAGCTGGCTGTGGCCGGGCTGATCGAGGGGACTTTCTCCGAGGAAGGACTGGCGGCCATGAGTGACGTGCAGGACATGACCTCACAGATGGCAAAGGAGCTGATGCTGGGCATCAAGGACAATGTGGAGGATATTGCCGCCACATTCAAGAAGATGGCCATTATCAACCCGCACCGCGCAGTAAAGCGGCTTCCGGAGCCGGTCACTGTTCAGAAAGAAAGGGTGGTCGAAGTACCGCAGCCCGAAAGTGTCCGTGCCGCAGATACCGTAGTGCGGCAGGCGCTCTATGATGGTCTGCTGCAAACATCAAGAACCGGCAGGAAACCGAAACACACCGAACTGGAGGATCAGCTCAGTATGTTCGATACTGCCGCGTAAAGGAGGAATATTTTTGAATTTTACCATTGAAAGGGCGGCGTTTCTGACTGCCGCCAAACGTGCCGCGCAGCTGGCGCCGTCCGCATCACCGTTGGAGGTGCTGAAGTGTGCGTTGCTGGAGATCGACACAGGGATGCGCTCCCTGCACATGACCGCCACCAATATGGAGGTGACGCTGCGGCAGGACGTGCCGCTGCTGGCCTATGAAGGCGGTGATACCACATTCGCCATTGATGCCAAGCTGCTCTCCGCCATGCTCACCAATCTTCCGGGGAATACGGTGGAGTGCTGCAAGGGGGACAAGGATACGCTGGCACTATCCAGTGACCATGCGTACTATCAGGTGCCGGTAACCGGCGGCAAAGGCTTCCCGCGCATGAATATCCTCATTCCCGAAGGCATTGTGAAGCTCAGTGGTATACCGTCCATGGTACGCCGTGCGGCGTTTGCCACAGACCCGAACAACAGTAATATGCCCATGCTGCGCTGCGTAAACCTCCGCCTGACCGCTGATGGCCTGCGTGCCGTTGGCAGCGATGGCGTCTGCATTGTTTCCGCAAAGGGAGATAAGCAATGTACCGGAGATCAGACGTTTCTTATCCCCGCTGCCAACCTGGAAAAGCTGGCCCAGCTCTGCGAGGAAAAGGATACATTTTCCGTTGGCATGGCTGACAGGCAGCTCGTCTTTGTGAAAGAGGGTTTTCAGTTTGCCGCACGGCTCATGCACGGCAGCTATGTGGACACAGACAGTCTCATTGCGGGGACACAAAACACATTTACGGTGCTGAGCGATTCTGAGGAACTGCGCCGCACATTGCAGATGGCTACTGCCGCCTGTCTGGACAACAGGACGATCTTGCACTTTGACGGGAATCGGCTGACCCTTCGCTGCACCGGCGAGGTCGGTTCCTCCAACGCGGCACTGACGGTCATTCCTCTGACGGGACAGCCTTTCGGTGACTACTGCTTTGCGGTGGATCGGCTGGAACGCTGCCTGCGGGCACTGCGCGGAACCGTTACGCTGGGTATCGCCCAGACGGGAATGCTGACGCTCTCCACGGAGGATGCGTTCTATATGCAGACGCAGCTCCGCATGACCGCGTCGAAGGCGAAGCCGACCCGCAAAAAAGCTGCAAAGGCTGCGTAAGGGGGCGTGCGGTTGGAGATACCCCATATTTGCCGATACTGCGGCGGTATTGTCCGCCTTGTGCCGGCAGAAAGCGTCTACGGCGATTCTGCCGTGCGGCTGGGTCTGAAGGGCGAAAAGCTGTATCAATGTCAGAACTGCAATGCCAGGGTAGGTTGTCACAGGGGGACGATTCGTCCCTTGGGTGATCTGGCCAATGAGGTGCTGCGTCTCAAGCGTATCGAAACACATCAGGTTTTCGACGCCTATTGGACAGAGCGCGGCATGAGCCGGACACAGGCGTATCGCTGGCTGGCAAAGAAAATGCACCTTCCTGAACGGAAAGCGCATATCGGCGGTTTTGAGATGCACCAGTGCCAGAAGCTTATTGATCTGTGCCGCGGAAGCAACGAAGAAAAGGAGGACGTTATTTGAACGAAATCAAGAAAAGCTGTGATACCTGCACCTATGCGTTTTATGCGGCGGATGTAAGCAGTCCTGCCCCGGAAGCAAAATGGCGACAGCATTGCAAGAACACCGTCTATAACTCGAAAGAATACACACGTACGATGCTGATGGAGGACTGGAACAAGGGCTGCTGCCGCTTGTGGGCACCCATCAGCGAAGATATGAAAGGACACGACCATGAAAAATACTTACTCCATTCTTGAGAGAAACCGTATCGTGGAAGAACACCTATGGTGCATCGACAGCGTGATGCGAAAAAATCACGCGCTGATCCGCGCCGCCCGTCTGGACTACGAGGAAGTGTACCAGCAGTTGGCGCTGCGGCTCATTCGGGCGGTGGAGACCTTTGACCCTGACAAGGGAGTGCTGCGTGTCCACATTCTGGCACAGCTCAAGAATGAACTGCTCAGCTGCAAAACGCCCCGCAGGCTGTACGGCATTACCCACGCGCCCGCAGACTTCCGGGGCAGGGAACTCATCTCCCTTGATGCACTGGATCTGTACCATCAGGATGAAGCACCGGCAGCCGCGTAAGGAGGGTGGATCGTATGGCACTGAGAGATAAAATGCTGGCCGTGATACAGGACGTCAACAGTCAGGTGGCGGAGCGTGAAGAACTGGTCGAGCTGATCGCCATTGCGCTGCTGACGCGGAATAACCTGTTCATCCTCGGCAAGCCCGGTCAAGCCAAGAGCTTGTCCATCAACCTGTTCCGCCAGCGGATCACCGGTGCGCGGCAGTTTGAACGGCTGCTCTCCAAGCAGACCGATGAGGATCAGCTTTTTGGCCGCATCGACCTGTCCAGCCTGATACCCGGCAGCGTGCCGGATGCTGTGCTGCAGGATGATGACGTACATAAAAACCTGCGCTTTGATCTTCAATGTATGGTGGATGGTCTCGGTGCGAGGAAAGATACGCCGGACACCTTTGCCGCGCTGGAAAGGGCGACGGATAAGCTGCTCAGCTACCGAAAGGCCGTGGCCGCGCTGCATCAGAATGAGCCTGTGGTACAGACCTCCGGTAAAATACCGGCGGCGGATATCGTATTTCTGGATGAGATCTTCAAGGCCAATGATGGCGTGTTGAACTCCCTGCTGACAGCACTCAACGAGCGCAAATACACCAACGAGGGGCGCACCTATCCCATTCCGGCAATTTCCTTCTTTGCTGCTTCCAATGAGATACCCAACTTTGCCGATCCGCAGGAACAGATCCTTGCACCGCTGTATGACCGTTTGCAGATCAAGGTGGTGACAGAGGATATTGCTGACCGCGATAAGCGTCTGTCTGTCCTCAAGAGCAAGCAAAACGGCGGTGATGGATCGGTAAATGCCACGATCTCGCTGTCCGAGCTGTACGCCATGCAACAAGAGGTGGCTGCCATCCCTGTGTCGGATGCCATCAATGAGTTGGCTGACGATGTGCTTTGTGAACTGCGTGGCAACGGGATCGAGGTGTCAGATCGCAAATATCTCAACTACTACCCGCTGGTGCAGGCCAAGGCATGGCTGGAAGGGCACGACAAGGTGGAGTCCCAAGACCTTCTGATCCTCAAGTGCTATCTCTGGCAGGCACCCAGCGACCGACCCGCAGTAGAAAACACGCTGACCCGCCTGTGCGTCAATCCCTTACAGGATAAGGTGAACAGTATTCTTGCCATGGCGGTGGAGGCGCAGGAGGATTTCAACACCGTTGTTGCGGATGGAGGTAATCCCAAGGCTGGCAGCAAGGCGTTGCTGAAGCTGCGTGGTGAACTGCTCCAACTCTATAAGCGGCAGCAGGAGCTATGTGCCGCCGCACAGTCTGACAGTGAAAAGGACATGGTGAACAAGCTCCTGAACGATCTGGAGGCCATCAGCATGGCCGCCCACAATGCGGTGAATTTCACCTATATCCCGTTGGAGCAGATGGCTGCTCTACAATAACTACATTTTTGGAGGAACGATTTATGCTGAACAAGATTTTTGTGATGGGCCGCTTGACCCATGATCCTGAGCTGCGCCGCACCGGCAGCGGCACGCCGGTATGCAGCTTCTCTATTGCCTGTGACCGCGATTTCAAATCGCAGTCCGGAGAAAAGGAGACAGATTTCTTTGATGTGGTGGCATGGCGCGCTACTGGAGAATTTGTCAGCAAGTATTTTACCAAAGGCCGTATGGTCGTGGTAGAAGGGCGGCTTCAGATCCGTGAATGGCAGGACAAGGAGGGCAACAAGCGCCGCAGTGCGGAGATCAACGCCGATAATGTCTACTTTGGCGATTCCCGTCCGGCGCAGGCCGAGGGAGCTTCCGGGACTGGTGAGGCAGATGCCTTTAAGGATTTCCCGCCACTGGATGATTTTCCGTCCGCCGCAGGCGGCTCTGGCAAAGATCTGCCGTTCTGATTCTGTAGGGTCATGAAATAGCAAGGGGAAGGCTCATGCCTTCCCCTTGCGGATAAGGAGATGCTATATGGACACCAACAACAGTAACAAGATATATTTTGATTACCTTGAAAATCTGCGCCAATCCGGTGAGACCAATATGTTCGGCGCTACGTTGTATCTCCAGCGGAAATTTCCGGAACTAAGACGGGCCGAGGCCGCAAACGCCGTTCTGCTGGCATGGTTTCGCAGCTTTGAGGAGGATTTCACATGAAAAAAGCCTTTTGGACAATAGCGGATGTACTGCATTCCCCCATTGCGGAGCTTGCGGCACTTTGGAGAAAACCGACACAGAAAACCGACCGGGTGATGCGCTCCAGCAAACTGGAGGACAGCATATACGCCGAGCTGCGCGAGGATGATACAGAAATGGATATGACGGAGAACGCCGCGGCGCAGAGGCTCAAATCTTTTCCCGCCCTCTCCAGAGATGTGTTTCAATCCCTGTATTCGTTGGTCCCGCGCAGAAACGATGTGGATATACTCACCGCTGCGGCGCAGAAATTCAACGCACCCATCCTCGACCACATCTCTCAACAGGACGACTATCCCACGCTGAAAAACATCTGCGAGGGCCGTAGTCTACCCGCCTATGAAGCGGCAGCAGAGTTCACCGGTCGGGCTGCCGAAGAGCTGGATGGACTACTGTCTGAGTTGGGCGGTGATAAAGGTGCGCTGAACACCCTCGAAAAACTGGAAACGGCGCGTGATGCCGCGGCAGAGGAACTCGCCAAGTTGCTTGACGCCCAAGCTACAGGAGAACCGACCGAGACGGATACGCAGGCGCTGATAAATGCTGCCAATCGACTGGACAGCAAGCAGCGGCAGGTGGAGGCTGTATCTCAGATGCTGGACACGACCATGCTGCGCCAAAAAGAAGCAGTCGATCTGGCGGTATCCGCCGCTGTGCAGGCTGCCACAGAGCGGGCACAGGAGGTGCAGAGTATCATCGGTGCATGGAGCGATGAACCCATGAATATGTGCCGTACACCTGAAAACCTTGCGCTGTTGGAAAAGGTACGCCAAAGCACGGCACTGAAGGATATTTCCAAGTATCTGGGACGCTTTCGCGAGATTTTCACGCAGGCCAAGAAAAACAGCTATACCTATGGACGGGGTGAAACCTACTCTCTGGAGCTGGGTAATAATCTGTCCCGTGCGCTGACCTCGGAGCTTGCCATGCTGGCCACACCGGAGACTATTCCGCTGTTCCTGCGAAAGTATCAGCAAAAGCAGATCAAACAGTATCGCCGGCGTGAACCTGTTTATAAGGGTATGGGCGATATTATCTGCTGTCTGGATGAATCCAACTCTACCAAAGGCGAAGCTGCGGCATGGGGTAAGGCGGTGGCCATGACTCTGCTGGAGATCGCCGCAGAGAGCCACCGGAGCTTTGCGCTGATCCATTTTGCCGGAAGCAGCAGTTGTCAAGTGGACATATTCCGCCCGGGCGAATACACGCTGGAGGATAAGTTGTCCGCTGCGGAAATATTCCTCGGCGGCGGCACCAACTTTGAACGCCCCATCCGTGAAGCGATCCATCTGATGGAGTCGGAAGGTTTTGAAAAGGCCGATGTGGTTTTCATCACAGATGGCGAGTGTGCGTTACCCGATGGCTGCCGGCAGGAATTGCAGGCATCGCAGGCCGTGTATCATTTTACGGTAACGGGTATTTTGTTGGACAAAGGACGAGCTGGTATGGGTTTCAGTTTGGAGCCCTTTTGCCAGAAGATTTACCGAACCAGCGAGCTGACCGGTGATGGTATCATGCAATCGGTGATAGGCTTGCGAGTATGAAAGGATTTGAACTATGCAAAAAGAACAATTTGAAAACCTGATTAGGCATCTCCTACCAGAAGCAACGGACGAAGCCCTAGACGCATGGACGACGTATGCAAATGAACTAAGTGAGGACGATGTGGAACCAGAAGCTGAACTCTACGATAAAAGCTATGTGGAGCTGACTCTCATCAAGCAGCACTGCGGTGAGGAGATTGCAACACAGCTCTTCAACTATGGAACGCAGTTCACGTTCAACTACTTTGAATTACGTGGCGCTGCATCAAAACTGGTCAATGGCTGGACGCTGGAGAACATTGTGAAGGACACGGTCGAAAACGGCTGCGATGCCACGCCGGAGGAACACCAAGAGTTTTTAGAAGCGCTTCAGGTGTTTCAGGCGTCTGCTTCTTTATGTACGGAAAAGGATACGAAGAATTGCGGCTAACCTCGAGTGAATCTGAATAGCTTATATACAGCTATGAAACTACACATCCTCTAAAGAAAGACGTCGGCATTCTGCCGACGTCTCTCTTTGGTAAAGAGGGGGATTTACCAATACTTAGGATAACTGCTAGTACTTTGCTGATGCTTTGCGTACTCCCACCAGGGGATCTGGTTGACGAAATCCGTCAGCTTGTCCCAGAACTGGTCGGACAGCGTACCCTTTTCCACGTAAACCGTGACAGTATAGGTCTTGGTGCTGCCATCCTCCATGGTGGCCGTATAGGTCACGGAGGTGGTGAAGTTCACTGTCTCGCCACTACCGGGCGTGAGGGATTTAACGCCGTTGGTGGAGATAGTGGGAGTCAGCTTTGTCACATCCGTACCGCGGGGCATGGTGATGGTAATGGTGTTAGTGGTGTTGTTCACCGCGCCAGCTACGCCATTGATGGAGAAGCTGGTGATGCCCTTGGCCGTCGTGGTGGCCGTCTCCCACTTACAAGTGATGGTCACATCACACGCAGGCATGGTAAACTTGTTGCCGGCGATCTTCACCGTCTCGCCCTTATCTTTTGCCAGCGTATAGGTCAGGGAGTCTGCCTCCATTTGATAGCCGTCGTCGGGAATAACGGTAACAATGATCTCGTCACCCGCATCCGCCTTTGTGCGGTTGGTAGTGATAGTGCCGCCCTTGGGGGTAGGCACCGAAATCTTATACGCACCAGTACTCGGTGTGTCAGAACCACCGTCATAGGCGGGAATCTCCACCTTCAGGGGTGTGCTCTCGCCACCGGCAGCACTCACAACTACGATGTAGACATCACGGGCATCTGTGGTCAGATTGCTGAGGGTGAATGTCGTCTCACCTGCGCTGGCTGTACCCTTGGTGGTGGATTTCTTGATCTCCTCCACTGTGGGAGCTGTTGCGCCGTGGGTCACTACCTTGTAGAAGTAGGTGCCTGCCTCATTGGTGGTAAACGTCACCGTTGCGGCGGTCTTGCTGCTGCGGGCGGCGGAGCCACCGGACAGGGTCGGGGTACCAGGAGACGCAGCCTTCTGAATGGTAATGGTGTACTTCTGGGTAGGACCTTCGTTGTCTTCCGCAAGATCCTTCTGCGAACGCACGACGAACTTTGTGAGCGTACCCAGCGTCATATTGCAGGCTTGTCCGTTCGCATCCCACGCCGTTTCAGATCCATCCTTAAAGACTTGAGCATTCTCGGAAACTGTCAGCTTCAGGATCATATTGGACAGATTGGTGGTATCTGTACCAGCAGGCAACGTGATAGTGAATGCCGTACCATCCTGATCGCAGGTGCCGACAGAGCTGCCATTGGCATCAAGCAGGGCAACCTCTTCCAAATCACACGCTTCACTCAGATAGTTAGGATCTTCTGTGAAGGTGGCGACCACGTTGACGGGCTGATGGTTGGTTACTGGCATAACGAAGGTTGCTTGCGCTTCAGTGCTGTTCGCAATATCAACCTGGGTGTTATCGGAACCATAGGTCGCGCTCCAACTCTGGAAAATATATCCGGTATTGGGCTGCGCCTGCAGCTTGATTTCCGTCCCTTCAACTACACCGATAAGGCGTGTAGCCGCTTCTTCTGTGCCAATCTGAGCTGTGGCAGTGCCCATGCTCTCGTTGTCTTTGACCGCGACATTTACATTGCCATAATCTTTCGCTGCAAAGATGGCTTTGATGGTATAGCTTGAGGTTCCGTCAACAGTAAAATAAGGCCGCTCAATATTTCCAAGCGGAGATCCCCATGTTACATATTCAACGTCAGTGACCGGCTCATTTGTCGTTGTGTTTGTGATTTCCCATCCGGACAGCTTATAGCCTTTATTGGCTGTATCCTCTGTTGCAATATATGCAGAGACTTTCGCACCGCTAATCACTGTCTCGGAAACAGAGTTATATTTGTGTTGGCCGGAATCATATGTCGATGCAATCACTCTATAGTGAAGTGACAAGTTCAAATCACCCGCAGCAAAGTCGTTTGCGGTCAAAGTAACTTGTGATCCGGCTTTTACAAACACAGCTTTGAGTGACACTGTATTTGCAGGCATGGTAAACGTTAGCTCTGCGTTTTTCAATTCAGAAGCCGACAAATCGGGAAGGCCTGTCACTTCCCAATGATCAAGTTTGGCATCACAGAAATCATTGCCATTGATACTGAACTTTTGAGAAATAGCCTTAGCTACTACAGTTTCACCCGTTTTCGCTTCGTTGTCAAGAACGTCATTTACTTTGACCTCAACACTCCCCATAGGGGCAGACTCGGTACTGTTGTAGAGGGTATACGTTCCTTCTGCCGAAGCGGTAATTTCGTAGCTTTGCGTCTCGCCTGCCGTGACATTCAGCGTCACTGTGTACTCAGGGCTGTCGGCCTTGCCATCGTTGGCGGTAAACACCAGCGTGGTCGTACCGGCAACATCCGGTGTATAGCTGTAATTGGCCTCTGCCGCAACAGCCTCGGCATCGCCCACCTTCACCTTGTAGGTCAGCGTATCATTGTCCGCATCCTCAAAGATGGTGGTCAGATCCAGCGTCCATGCCGTACCGACAGTGGCATCAGCAGTCGCGGGGTTCACCATACCCTCCTTGATCGTGGGGGCGGTGTTGGTCTCGCTGCTCTGTGTGTCGATCGTTACAACCAGATCATAGTAATACCACTTCTTGCCGGTATCCTGAATCGCTACGCGCACAGCATCATCATTCGAGCTCCGGTATGTATTCGGGTCTGTGGCGCTCGGCGCAGTGGTCAGGTTCCTGTCTGTAACGACGGTCGCATCCTTGCTCGCGGTCAGGGTATAGCTGCCCTTTGCTATACGCAGATAGGACGGAGCCGCTGCCAATGTCGTTGTCGGGACGCCATCCACGATGGAAACCGGCTTTTCCACCTTAATGCAGATCTCGCCTATCAGACCCATGTAGCCTGTACTGGCACTTTCCTTGGCTTCTTGGTAGTTTACGATTTCTATGGTCTTTACTTTGCAGGCGACTTTTCGTTTGTCAGCCTTGTTGCTATCATACAGGTAGCCATCTGTCACTGCGAAACTCGCAACCTGCGGCCAAGTTACTTCTCCTGCCGCTGCCGTGACATTCAGCGTCACTGTATACTCAGGACTGTCGGCCTTACCGTCGTTGGAGGTAAACACCAGCGTGGTCGTGCCGGCTGCGGTGGGTGTATAGCTGTAATTGGCATCCGCGGCAACAGCCTCGGCATCGCCCACCTTCACCTTGTAGGTCAGCGTATCATTGTCCGCATCCTCAAAGATGGTGGTCAGATCCAGCGTCCATGCCGTACCGACAGTGGCATCAGCAGTCGCGGGGTTCACCATACCCTCCTTGATCGTGGGGGCGGTGTTGGTCTCGCTGCTCTGTGTGTCGATCGTTACAACCAGATCATAGTAATACCACTTCTTGCCGGTATCCTGAATCGCTACGCGCACAGCATCATCATTCGAGCTCCGGTATGTATTCGGGTCTGTGGCGCTCGGCGCAGTGGTCAGGTTCCTGTCTGTAACGACGGTCGCATCCTTGCTCGCGGTCAGGGTATAGCTGCCCTTTGCTATACGCAGATAGGACGGAGCCGCTGCCAATGTCGTTGTCGGGACGCCATCCACGATGGAAACCGGCTTTTCCACCTTAATGCAGATCTCGCCTATCAGACCCATGTAGCCTGTACTGGCACTTTCCTTGGCTTCTTGGTAGTTTACGATTTCTATGGTCTTTACTTTGCAGGCGACTTTTCGTTTGTCAGCCTTGTTGCTATCATACAGGTAGCCATCTGTCACTGCGAAACTCGCAACCTGCGGCCAAGTTACTTCTCCTGCCGCTGCCGTGACATCATCCGCTGCATACGCTTTAGGTGCAGCAACCGTAAGGAAGCTCATCGCCATGAGCAGGCAAAGGAGCAGTGATACTGTCCTTTGCCATTTCGTTGCTTTCATGGCTCTCTCCTTTCTGTTTAGTTAAATCTGTGTCCGTAGCTGGTCTGGTGATCCGCTACGTCGCTGTTCTCTGCCACCTTATCCCAAAACTGCTGGGAAATGCTGCGCTCAAAGATAACGGTGACGGTATAGTTTCTGCTCTCCGTACCCAGCGTTACGGTATAGGTCAGCGGGCTTGTGAGATTCACAACCTCGCCGGATACCGGGCTGACCACGGCTCCCGCAGGAACGGTAACGACCGGCGCGACCGCCGTGACATTCGTTCCAACGGGTAGCTTGACAGTGATGGTTCCGGCACTCTGGTCGATCTCACCCTCCACGCCCAGGACGGAGAAGCCTGTGATCTTCGCTGTGCTGGTGGAGGGCGTACCATCGTCGCCTCCGCTGCTCTTTGCGGAGATCGGCTGACCATCCTTGTTCAGCACAGTAACGGTGTAGGTGCGGCTTGCCAGATCATTGTCGCCGCCCAGCGTGAACGTGGCTGCATTGGCAAAGTCTACTGCAATACCGGAGGTCGGAGAACAAGTCCTGCCGCTAAATTCGATGTCCGTGATCAGCTTGGTGCTGGTCAGTTTGGAGTCGTCCACACCGGTGACGGTGACGGTGTTCTTGGCATTGTCAATAACACCATTGTACCACTCGCCGCCTGCCTGCACACGGAAGCTGGTGATTTCCGCCTGTGCCTTGGATACGACCTTGATCCGGTAGGTATTTTGTACCGTCTCGTCGCCGGAGGTCACAGTGAAGGTCTGCCAATCAGAGAAGTCCATCATCGTCTTGCCATCCAGCGCCGGGGTGGAGGTCGCCTTGTAAGAGAGGCTGGCGCTGAGATACATCTCCGACGTATCCACACCGGCGTTCACCGTAAGCAGGATCTCCGTTGCGCCATCGGACGCCTTGGTGACATTCTTCTCCAGTATGTCCATTACGTTCAGCACACCGTTTTTCAGCTTAATGCTGTTGATATCCAGCTCAGCGCCGGCAGCGCCCACATCACCATGATTCACGGTGACATAATAGGTCTTGGTGGTCTTTCCGTCCTCGGCCAGCACGGTAAAGGGCTGCTTGACGCCCTCTACGAAGGTCGTGGGAAGATTCGGAGCAAGAAGCGTCGCTCCCTCCGCCATCGTCACGGTTGGGGTCAGGTTCGTCAAGGGCATACCGTTGGGCACTGTAACAGTGATGGTGTTCTCACCGCCTTCACCATCCTCGGTAATAATGCCCTGCTTGCCTTCGATCTCGAAGCCGGTGATGGAAGCATCCTTAGACAGCTGCCGGGCAAAGGGAAACCGGTGGTAATAGAAATAGCAGGGATTTCCTTGACCACCTTTCTCAAGGAAAGTGAGATACCACATGGTGGCATAGCAGCCCTGATAGGTCGCCATAGCATTGTTGGTCACGCTGGTCGTATGATGGAAATAGCCGCCATTTACGTTGGCGAAGTTGTCCATCCAGTGCTGCAGCGCACTGTGACCCTGACCATCCGAGAATCGGGGATCGGCATTCCAGTCGATACCCATACTGCAAAGGCCCATCATGACCCATGCGGCAGACTCGCTATTGATCGTACCCCACCCACCGAAGGAGAAGTCGGAATTCATCTTTCTTAGGATGATCTCCAGACACAAATCCAGCTTTTCCTTTATCTGTGCACCGTAAACTGCATCCTCTTGATAAGGAGCCAGAGAATACATGATGGCTCCCACCATGTCAATGCCGAACTCGTCATAATTGCCGTAGTCCAGAATAACATTGATCAGGTTCTCACGTGTCCATCTGGCATTATCAGGAATGGTGTAGGTTCCCATATCCAGAGCCAGCAACGCAAAAATGGGGCCGTTGATGGTGTACTCACCGGAATAGTTGTAGAGTGCTGCGACAAGGTTGTCGATCTCATTGCCCTTGCTGTCGATGTACGGTTTTCCATTGTTATACTGCGAGAGCTTCGTGCAATTAAAACCACGAGCAGTCAGCATCATGATGGTGCGGTCAAACTCGGTCATTGCCACATTTGTGGTCGTGTCCAGCTTTGCAAGCTTTGCGGCAATGTCGAAGGGGTGTTCGGAGGTGTTGTAGTTTTCTGGCCGGTCTTCATAGAAGCCGAGGTCCATCCACTCCCAGTCATCATTCGCTTCACTGCGATACCGGGTGATGATATTTTCACGAACCTGCTCAAGCTTACCTATATACGCATTGGGAGCAGCTTCAGAGGATATCGTAACCTTGACCGTATAAGTTTTAGACGCTTTGTTCTGTGCCGTGACTTTATACTTGACAGGTGAACTGAAATCCTGCACTTCGCCGGAGGCTGGAGAAACTGTGGCAAACTCGGAAATTTCGATGGTCGGTGCGAAAACAGGAGAGATACCCTTCGGCAGCGTCATGGTGATTTCAGCCGTACGTTCGTTGATCGTGGCTTCATACCCGCCATAGCGGAAAGACTCGATCTGTCGCCCCGTCGCTACCGGAGTGCGGGTGATCGTCACGATATAGTCCTTCTCAGCGCCGTTTTCCGCAGTCACGGTATAGTGATTTTCACCGACCTGAAGCTCTGCGGGCTTCTGTGTCACTTTCGCAAATTCGGATACCGTTATCTCCGGCTCTGTCGTGGTAAGGTCCGTGGCATATGGAATCGTTATGGACACGCTGTTGCCGGAGATCGTACCGACCGCATCACCGATCTTATAGGAGAGAATGTCATTCTCCGCAGATTTTTCCGCTGTGACAGAAACGTCATATGTGGCCTCTGTCCCGTACTTCGTGCTATAGACGACCAGCTTGATCTTCTGGCTAAAGTCGATGTTTTCGGTCTGGTCACTCCGCTGGCCGTTAACAGTATAATAGAATCCCTCGCCGGCATAATCTACCGTAGGGGACAGAGCGTTTAAAGTGGTTCCGACGGGCAGATTCAGCTTGATCGTCCCGCTGCTTCCGGCCTCGCCATCCGTGATGCGGGCAGAGCGAACTTTACCATCGTCTGTCTCGATGCCAAAGGTAAGTACCTTTGTATAAGGAGTTCCCTCTTCGACGTTGATCGTCCATCTTTGGCTCAGATTCTTTTTGAAGCCATATCCGGTAGCATCGCTGCCGTTGTAATAGGTTCCCGTTGCACGGTCCCCCGGTGTCACTGTTGCGATAGCCTGACCATCCTTCAGACTGCCAAGATTTTGGACAAACTGGCACTCATCATTTGTCTCAACCGTAGGCGCGGGAAGCTTGTCCCAATCGGTATCTTTCGGTAAACGAAGTGTTATGGTTTTGTTGATGGTGTCGATCAAACCCCGTGAGCCGCCAACTTCATAGTAGGTAACAGTAGGCTCTACAATACGGTGATTCTCTAAATAATTCAGATAATAGGGAGCAATCACATCCAGAAGCATGTCCAATTCCTTTAGCCTCTGCTGTGATATCTTATCTCCAGGACTGCAGGCGGGCTTGTCGCCTATATCTGGCACCTTATAGGTCGTCCAATGTTTAATAATGTCTTCAGCAGTGGCTGTTGCCCAGCCAGCGCCCTCTACCCAATAGCTATGCGTATCAAGCCAAGCGATCCTGATGTCAAACCCTGTCTGAATCATATTGGCCACAATACAGGCCAGGTTGACATCACTGGGATGGCGACCACCATATTGCACTGACGCGCTGTTTTGCGAGTCTACCAAGGCGTCGAATATCTCGTCGAACTGCTTCATGGTCGAAATCAACTTTTCCACTCGGGCAGTATATGCCTCAAGCTTATCAACAGTATTCTCGGTTTCGGAGGGGTTTTCAACCATGGTGATCACAGGCAACACGAAACTTCGATCTGACTTGGCATCATAGAAGCGCCAGAATTGTGTTTGAGAATAGTCTGCTGCCCCTTTGACCACTGGCTCGATTCGATATCGTTGTGTGCTATCTTCAAAGCGAATGCCTGTATCTGCCCAGCCAGGCGCACCCGCCGTGGCGGTATAGTACGAGGGCGTCAAATTGAAATCGCCCGTTCCTTCTGGTAGTGTTAGCTGTACATAGCTGTTTTTGATTGCGGTGAAAAACACGCCTTTGTCCCATCCCTCAAAGTGGACAAATCCTTGGCGCGCTATATAGTAATCATCATAAATAGGACTGAAAACCGGCCACAGGGTATACTGGGACTCCAGCGCGTGTGCCGGCGTGATACAGGAAAGGAGCATCATCAAGGCCAGTAAGAATACCGGGATGCGCCGAATTGCTTTCATTGTTGGGGGTCCCCTTTCCATTTAGAAAGATTGATGTGTGGGCGGGCGGCGGATTCCGCCCGCCCACACATCTGAGTCATTTAGCGCATATTAACACGCCATTCTGTGGATATTAGAACCAGTTCCAATAGTTCACCGTATAGAACCATACAATTCGCGTAGAGCTAGTGAAGACCATGTCAGCAGCACCAACCGAGGGAATTGTAGAATGATTGTCGGCGGCTGTCCAGTAGTAACCGTTGGCATCATTGGTATACATATATCCAGCCAGATTGCCGCAATCGTTCCAATTCAAGTTGTTCAGCTTAGACAGATAGGTTCCGCCGCCGAAATCAGAGGCGCCGGTAAAATAGTAATCTTCGGTAACAGGATTTTCGGTTTGAGTTGCCCATGTATCGAATGCCTGCAGAACAGCCATAACGCTGGTGCCAGCGTTAAAGGTGTGGGGCTGGGAGATATAGGCTTCCCAAGCGGTCACGATCTCATCAACATGCTTCTTAACATCGCCAACATAATAATCGGAAGCTTTAACCTCGCTGAAGTTGATATCATAGTTGCGGTTACCGTCTTCATCTTCCTGAACGATAACATTTTGACCAGCAATAGCCAGCTCCGCATCATAATCGCGGCTCTCAGTGCCGTTGGTGACAGTGAGGATATTACCAACATTGAAATTGAAAGTATAGCTTGTGGCCGTAACATTGGTAGCACCGGCACCGGAAATGCTAGCGCCACTCTTCAGCGTATACGTAGTTTCAACACTGCTCAGGTTAGACACTGTGCCACTAATGAAATAGTTAACAAAAGTCCAGTCCTGATTTCTGTTGACATAGTAAGTATTGCCCATGCAGGGATTCTGTACGTTGGCACCATAGACGTCCATGGATGTTCCACCCATTGTCACAGTACCCAAGCTAAGAGGATCATCAGAGCTGATGGAAACTCGACCACTGGGCAGACCAGCCGCAAGAACATAATCAGCACCGCCAATGGTCAACGTATGCGCCTTGTTCAACAGATCCGTCGTAAAAGAGCGGGCCGTAGTGTCACCGTTAATAGCGGTACCGTCCAGAGCAACAGCTGTATCGCTGTCTGCCAGATTGACCGTAACCGTAACACTCTTCAGATCATACTCGGTCTTGCCGGTCAGCTGGGCACGGATGTAAGTAGTGCTACCGGTATTATCATCCGTCTCATAGTATGCAGTCGCAGACCCAACAGTAATAGAAGTAACTGTAGCGGGCTTTGCAACCTCGGTGTGAGTTGTAGGCTTAGACAGGCCATCGTTGACAACGGGATCCGCGTGAACGACAGTCAGCAGGGAGAACATCATGGCAAATGCCATGCACAGCGCTGCAAGGCGCTTAGAAATGGTGTTTTTCATTTCAACAATTCCTTTCATGAGTTTTTTCTTTTTTGTTATACATAATGTTACTCACCGTCGTTAGCCCAGGGCATCACCTCCGTAAAATCAGAAAAACAAACATAGAACTTCCTACTATTCTACAGCCAGATGGTAGCAGCGTGTCGTATCTGCACCAGCCTTTAAGATAATTGCCGGTGCCTCTACGCTCAAATCCACAATGACATTACCGCCATCCATCTGAACTATACAATTACTATCCGCTGAAATCGACCAACCAGAGCCAAGCTCCAGCGTCAGTGTGAGACTCGCTTCATCCTGAACCTCTGATTTTGGGATAGAAATACTGAACAACATCCCGGTTTCCTGTCCACCCGGATTCTTCTCAGCATCAACACGACATGATACGCCATTGATAATTACTGAAGAAATGGCATTCACCGATGTACCATCAGCACCAGCAGAATCGCCTGCCTGTTTTCCGCAGGCTGTCAGCATTGATAGCAGTGCGATGAGCACTGTAAAGACAAGTAGAATCTTTTTCATTGAACTATTCCTCATTCTAATCCGACCTGAAAACTATAAGTCTGACTTTGCTCACCACGGGTGACGACCAGATCACGCTCTGCCAGCGTCAAATTCAAGATGGGTCGCCCGCCCAGATCGTTCACGATGCAGGGACTATCCATGGACAGCACCGCATCCGGAGCGAGTTCCACATTTGCGGCACAGCGGGTAAAATCCGTGTCCGTTGGTAGCGTAATGGCGATCACATAGCGCGTCTCACCATTCTCTGTGTGGGGCTGGATCTCCGCCGTACTGTTGCCAATCACAAAGCTGCGGATCAGCGGTTCTTCATTGGCGGCATTCACTTTCCCGCAGCCCGCCAGACACGGCAGGATGCAGAGCACAGCCAGAATTGCACAGCATATCTTTTTCATAAATGCTACCTCCTCACTCAGAGCGGATGGCTTCATTGGGGCTGATAAGCGTTGCCTTGCGCGCGGGCATCCACGCGGCGGCAATGGCTACGCCGCCTGAGAACAGCACGCCGCAGACCGCCAGCCACCAGGGCAGCACGCACCGCAGCTCCTGGGACGCGAAGATCACCGGTATCAGCCACTTGGCGATAAAGCTCAGTATCAGGCCCGCCGCGCCGCCGATCACACCCACGATCAGCGCTTCCGTCAGGAACATCTTGAAGATGTCGCCCTGGATGGTGCCCAGCACCTTCAATACGCCGATCTCTCTCGTTCTCTCCGTAATAGACATCATCATGGTGTTTGCCACGCAGATGGCGGAGATCAGGACAGCGATACCGCCCAGCGCACCCAGCATCCCCTGGATCTGCCGGGACTGTGTGCGCACCGTTTCCAGCATGTCATTAAGAGAGTAGGTGTTCAGCCCCGTGTCGCGGATCAGCTTGACAATGCGCTGCACATCGTTGACGTTCTTCACCTTCACCCAGACCAGATCGTAGGTAGGGCCGTTGGCCTTCTCTTCCGCCGTTTTTGTCTGGGTAGTCGCACCCATGTAGTTGGCATTGGCCTGCGTCATTTCCTGCAAACGGTCAAAGGACATGAACGCGGCGGTGGCGAAGTTATTATTCAAGGTAGAGCAGATACCCGTCACCCGCAGGGTATAGAGATTGCTGGAGGGCAGCGCCCGCCCGTCGGTGTCGGCCTTCGGCTCACCGGTCAGGCTGGAGGAATCGAAGGTCATACGGACAGGCACTTCCAGCAGGTCGATCAGGGCGTTGCCGTCCTCGTCCACCGCCAGCGCCCAGTCCTTTGCCTTGTTGGCAAGGCCGGCCGCCACATCGTCGGTGAACATGACCTCCGGATGCAGGTGCGTCCCGTCCCCGGCCATGACGCCCCGTTCCGGCATCAGCATAAAGCTTTCTGCCGTGGTCATGTCGATGCCGTAGACGCGTACCATGTTGACGTAGTTGCCGGACACGATGTAGGCGGACTGCTGGTAGACCGGCGTCACCGCCTCCACACCGTCAATGCCCCGGAAGGCTTCCAGTGCCTTGTCATTCAGCAGCGCTTTTCGTCCGTAGTCGCTGGTGGCGGGCGTCACGTCGATCTTCGTCAGACTGCCCATGGCTTCGATGCTCTCACGGTACGCCTGCTCATAGCCCAGCCCCACAGAAATCAGCACCACGATACACATGACGCCCACCGCCATGGAGAGGGCCGTCAGGGCCGTTCGGGTCTTTCGTCGGAACAGGTTCGTACAGCCGTAGTGAAAAAGATCTTTTGGCTTCATACGTTCCCGCCATCCTTATCGCTTCCCGCGTAGGTCAGCGTTTTATCGCCATCTGTGTCAAAGTCGTCATCAAAGTCATCAAATTCACCAGTGCCAGTATTCACCGCACCGGGGCCGATCTCGCCCCGCTGATACCGGATAATCACATAGACGATGACCGCAATAATGAAAAGTACCAGCAGGATCAAGATCAGCCACAGCCACCAACGGCTGCCTGTGCCGCTTTTCTGTGTGTTGACGTTGTTGGCGTCAGCATCCGCAGAGCTTTCCGCCACGGCCAGAGGTACGGAAATATCCTGAGAATACGTCTCGCCGTTGGCATCCTCATATTGCAAAATCAGCTTGCCCACAAACGCGCCGATCTTGGAGAAATTCACCGTCACATCAGCGCTGGTAGAGCCGCCAGCCAACAGATCGCCCACATAGCAGGGCGTAGGGGATGTCATACCGTCCGTAGCCATCACGCGGATGTTAAGGGCCTTTGCCCTACCCATGTTAGTCAAGGGGACGGAGATGGTGGCCTCCTTATCCTTGCTGGGAGTACCGTAGACCTCCGGCGTTCCGGCCAGAATGTCCATCTGCTGGCTGACGGGCAGCATAATGTTCTGCGCTGCCTTGCCAGCAATCGCCTCGGTGGTCTCATAGGTCAGGTTAATGCCCAGCATGGTGGGGCCTACCTCCGCGTCCTGCTTGGCCATGATCTTATACTTCAAGGTCGCCGTACCGCCCGGCTTGATGGAATCGGCATAGGCGGTATCCGTGCCGCCTACGCACAGCGTCAGGCCGGGGGAATTGGTGAATACCAGACTGGAGATGATCTTCTTGGCCGTGTCATATTTGGAGTTGTTGATCAGGGTCAGGCGCAGCTCCGTCTCCTCGCCTGCCATCAGGCCGGACACCTCGGTATCGTCCACATACAGCTTATAGCTCTGCACCATCACAGCCATGGCAGAAGCATCATAACCGTCGATAATGGTGATCTGGGTAGAGAAACTGCCTTCCGCGGGGGCGCTGTTCTCGAAATAAGTGGCCTTGAACTTGATAGCCTTGTTGCCAGAGGTGGCAAAGGGCGACACGGTAAATGTATAGTCCAGATACTTGATCTCGCCACTGGCCCAGTAGCTGAAATACTTACTGTAATTGGTGGACTCCACTACGAAGGGGAACTCGTCCAGAGAGGTAGACACCACGGGGGAAACCGTTACGCCGGTCAGCGTGCCGCCCACGTTGATCACGGGGATACGCATGGAAATGGTCTGATTCGGCGTACCGGTAGGCACGGTGTAGGAACCGTCCACATTGGTGCCGGCCACCTGCAAGCTGCCGAAGGAGGTGGTCACACCGGACATATTGCCGTCGTCAGTAACCGTCACATAGGCGGTAATCTTGAAGGTCACATCCTCGGTAATGGTGGTGCCGTTCACAGCATCCTCACGCCACACGGTGGCGTTGACCTTGAAGGGCACGGCATACCGCCCCTTGCTGGCGAACTCGCTGATTTTGAACTCGTACCACACCTCGGCGGTGGAGTTATAGGACATATCCTTCAGATGCTGCACATCGCTGGCATAAATCAGCTCAAAGGGCCAGTTGGACACGCTGGTGTCAGTGGGGACATCAGGATAGATGTTGATGTTGCGCAGCATGTACTTCTCGCTGGGCAGGTATTCCTTGTTCACTGCCAGCGGCAGCACGATCTTCACCACCTGGCCGGGAACGCCTTTGGGAGACTGGGCGCCGGTATCCATCAGGATCAGGGCGTTGGCATCACTGGGGATAATCTTGATGTCGGTATTGGGCTTTTCGTCCTCGATGGGAATACCGCTGGAACCGCTATCGTCTTCGTCGTCCAGCACAGCCACATCGCTGTCGTTCTCGTTTTCGTAAGCTGTATAAGATTCAATGGCGCTGCCATCTGTCGTACTATTTGTAATCTCCTCCGCCATAGCGACGGTAGGCAGCATGGAAACTGCCATCAATACACAGATCAACAGGGCCAATACCCGTTTAACCGTTCCTTTTCTCACAGTGTGCGCTCCTCTCCGGTATGATAATATTCAGTCTCTATTTTTCCGTCGCTGAAATAGACGGTACGATCCGTGTAACGCTCCATATGGGGGTCATGGGAGCTGAGGATAAAGGTGGTGTTCCGTTCCCGGAAGATCTCACATAAAAGCTCCATGACCTCCTCGCCGGTGCGGCTGTCCAGGTTTCCAGTGGGCTCGTCCGCCAGCACGATGGAGGGCTCCGTAATGATGGCCCGCGCGATGCTGACACGCTGCTGCTGGCCGCCCGACAGCTCCGAGGGCCGGTGGTCTACATGCTCCCGCAGGCCCACACGGCTCAGAGCCTGCCGCGCCTTCCAGTTCCGCTCGGCCTCCGGTACGCCCCGGATCGCCAGCGGCAGAGCTACGTTCTCCAGCGCCGTATACTGGGGCAAATTATTATAGTTCTGAAAGACGAAGCCAATATAACGGCGACGGAACTTTGTCCGCAGCTCCTCGTTCATGGCTTCCAAGTGGTGTCTGCCCCGGACGATAATCTCGCCTTCGGTGGGTGGCTCCAGTCCCGCCAGCATGTTCAGCATGGTGGACTTACCGGAGCCGCTGCGTCCCGCGATGCAGACGAATTCGCCCTGCCGCACGGACATGTCCACGCCATCTAAGGCACGGACTGTATTGCCGCCCACGGTATAATACTTTTTCAGGCCCATCGTCTGTATGATGATTTTCTGCTCGCTCATAGTTCTCTCTCGCTTATTTGAAATGTGGAGGGTGGCAGCACATAATGCCGCTCCTCCGCCGTCAGGCCGAATTTGATCTTGATACGCTCCAGCTTCCGTACCCACGGATCGCCCAGCGCCCACAGCACCAGAAACGTACACAGTCCGTGGCAGAAATCGAAGAAGAAGCTGGACACATAGGCCGCGCCCACCGTCTGCCAGGTGATGGGGCTGACGTAGCCGATGATGAAGTACAGGTTCATGATCCAGCCGTACAGAAAGCCGGACAGGAAGCCATACAGGCACAGCCGCAGCGGCGCGTGGTCTGTGAGCTGCCGCACGAAATGCAGCAGGTCGCCCCGGTTCGTATTCTCAGGACACAGCCTGTCCCACAGCTTTGCCGTGAAGTGAGGGCGGTTCTTTTTCTCAAACACACCGGCATTCTTCAGAATACCGGCCAGAAATCCCACCAGACCCCAGGTGAACATCTGCCATGGTGTCCACGGGCCTTGCCCGAAGATGAAGTTGCTGACAAAGCCTGTCAGCGCGCCGGTGAGAAAGCCCGCCTCCGGCCCGAAGGCCACCGCCGTGATGATAATGATGGCGGAGCAGGGCTTGAAGTTGGGCAGGGGGATGATCTCGAACACCGTGCGGCCCACAACGCCGATGGCCGCCATCACCGCGATAGGCACCAGCTCACGGGCCTGGGGCTTCTTCTTATCAAATACCAGAATGAAGGGTATCGCGGAGGCCAGCAGGAACAGCAAGCCCAGCAGGATGTCCGAGTTTAATATGATGTAGTCCCAGAAGGTACGGGAACCCACCGGATTGACCGCGGGGCGATGGCTGTGGTAATAGCCGAAAGCCACCATCAGGGCGGGCAGCACCAGAAGGATCACCCACGCGGCGGCTCTGGTTCTTTTGCTGACAAAGAGCTTCGACACGATGCGATCACCTCCTCACAGGTAATGTCCGTGGGGAAGTGCTCCGCCGCGATGCGGTTGGCGTCGGTGGTATAGAAGCGGTTGCCCGCGAAGAAGGCATGGGGCTCGCCCTCAGACAGCAGCAGGCCATCAAACATCAATGCGCAGCGCGTGGCGTAGCGGGCGGCGAACTCCACGTCGTGGGTCACGATCAGGATGGACGTGCCGTCCCGGCACAGCGCCCGCAGCAGCTTTGCCAGCTCCGCCTTGGCGTAGGCGTCCAGGCCCTTGGTGGGCTCGTCCAGCAGCAGCACCGTGGCCTCCCGCAGCAGCAGCTTGCCCACGGCCAGGCGCTGGATCTCACCACCGGACAGGTCGTAGGGATGCCGCGCCAGCAACGGCGTCAGTTCCAGCTTCTCCGCCATCTGCATGGCTTTGGCCTGATCCTGACCGGCGCTGTCCAGCAGCTCCTTCTCCACCGTGTCGGCCACGAACAGGGAGCGTGCGTTCTGAGGCAGCATACAGAGCCGCTGACCCTTCGCCAGCTTCACCTTGCCGCGATAGGGCTTCTTGAAAGCCGCCAGCGTTTGCAGCAGCGTGGTCTTGCCTGCGCCGTTGCCGCCCAGCAGGCACAGCAGCTCACCCTCCCGAAGCGTCACATCTGTGCCGCGAAGAATATCTTTACTTTTTTCGGTATAACGGAACCAAAGCTCCTTGCCCTCTAAAACAGCAAGGCGCTTTGCTTCTTTCTCGGTTTTTGTGGTCTCAGGTACGGAAGCCTCCTCCGTGATGGGCAGCAGCCGCTCCAAGCGGCGGCGGCCATCCCGCACCGTCAGGGGCAGATCGTCCGTCTGCTCCAGCTCGCTGAAAATGCGGACAGCGGCGGGGAGCCCGAAGTAGATGCGGCTTTTCTCCGTGCTGCCGGACAGCTGCCGCGCGATCTCAGCCGGTGCGCCGTCTGAAAGGATACGGCCCTTGTCCATGGTCACCACCCTGTCGGCGGCGGGAAATACCTCGTCCAGCCGGTGTTCCGTCATGAGGATGGCAACGCCCAACTCGCGGTTGATCCGCTGGACGGTGGCAAGCAGATTGCGGGCCGCCAGCGGGTCCAGCATGGAGGTAGGCTCGTCCAAAATCAGCAGCTTCGGACCCATGGCCAGCGCCGAGGCCAGATTCATCAGCTGCTTCTGGCCGCCGGACAGCTCTGTGGTCTTACTGCGGAACCACGTTTCCATGCCGAAAAAGGCGGCCATCTCCGCCACACGGCGGCGGATCACGGGGACGGGCAGGGCCATATTCTCAAGGCCGAAGGCCAGCTCATGCCACACGAAGTCGGTGACGATCTGATTATCCGGATTCTGCTGCACGAAGCCGATCTCCGCCGCGGCGGTCAGCTCCGGCAGCTGGGAGAGGGGTTTTCCCTTATAAAAGGTCTCGCCGGCCTTTGCCCCAACGGGCAGCAGGCCGGGCTTGGCATGGCGCAGCAGTGTGGTCTTGCCGCAGCCGGAGGGGCCGCACAGCACCACATACTCGCCTTTCTGTATCTCCAACGTCACCTCGTCCAACGCCCGCGTTTCGGCCAGCGGGTAGGCGAAGCTCAGTTGGTCAAACCGTAAGAGCGCCATCTGATGCCCTCCTTTGTCTCAAGAATACCGGGCAGGAACATCAGCACGGCGTAGAACACGAACATGGTATAACTGGCACTGCCCAGCACCACCGGTGTCATGGCGGGATAGAACTCCATATACCCATGACCGAAGGCGCGGGCGGTAATGCAGATGCCCGCCACCGCCAGCACAAGGCCCAGCGTTCGGGCATCCCGACTGTCAAAGCGGAACAGGTGGAAGGTGGTGCGCCGTTTTGCGCCGTAGCCGCGGGACTTCATACTGTCCGCAGTCTCTACCGCTGCCTCCATGCTCATGGTCAGCAGCACCGACAGGTTCCGCAGGGCGGTGCCCAGCCTTTGCAGCAGGCGTGTACCTTCCTCCTGCAGCATGGCCTGAGACTGCCGGATCTCGCGGCGGTTCTGCTGAAGCTGGGGGATGAACCGCAGCGTCATGGTGATCAGCAGCGATGTGCTGGGAAAGGGCTTGCCGAACAGGTACAGGAACTTATCCGAGGTCATGACCTCCTGATAGCAGGTAAACCACATAATGACCGCGCACAGGGAGCAGCCGGACACCAGACCGTAGCACACCGCTTCCAGCGTGTACCACAGGTGGTTGATGGTAAAGAGCATGGTCACGCCCCGATGGTTGAATAGGGGATTGGCAAGGGCAATCAGCAGAAATATAGGCCCCACAAACCGCATGGTCTGACCGTAGGCTTTCCAACCCCGCAACCGGATGGAAAACCAGCTGGCGCCGAGAAAGGACAGCGCCACCGTGACAGGGTGCATACACCCCAGCGTCAGGCCCAGCACCAGCACGAAGTAGGCCATGCTGACCGCCGGGTGCAGGTTTCCGAAGAAACGCATCCGGGTATCACTCATGGGTGTCTTTCCACTCCTGAGCGCCATCCCACCAGCCACCATCCAGATCCAGGCCCAGATCGCAGGTGTAGTTCCATTCGATTACTTCACCGGCCTTGACGTAATACACGCCGCAGCCGTAGTTGGGATACCAGTCATTAACACAGTACATCCAGCCGCTCCAACGACCGCCATCAAACTCATAGAGGTTGTTGATGCCCTCCACATAACAGCCGCTGGACGTGCCGCCGCTGTATTCCATGTGGATCTTGTACTTCTCGCAGACATAGGAGAGGACATCAAATACCGTGTCGCCCTCCTCGATCTCCACCGTGGTCACCGGCAAAATACAGCCGGAGGCGGGGACGATACCCGCCCACTTGCTTTCCAGATGCATACCGTTATTCACCGCCGTATCGCAGCGGATGGTAATGGTGACGGTATCCTTCTTGCTGTCCGGTTTCTGATCCGGCGTGGGCGCGGGGGTGTTGTTATCCTCAGTCTTCTGGTCGTTCTTCTTGCTGTCGTTCTTCTTGCTGCCGGAATTGGTCGTTGTATTGGTGTTTTCCTCGTCCGGCGTAGTAGCAGCGGGCTGATCTGTCTTGTTGCTCTTGTTGCCTTCCGGTGCATCCGAAGAGCCCTGAGAGTAGAAATCCGCCACACTGTCAGGCTTACTTTGCGTAGTAGCAGTCGATGTGTCCTTCTTGCCGAAGCTGAAGGCGTCCGTGATCCAGGAATACCACGGCTTCTCCTCTTCCGGCTGGTCGGTGGCTTCGCCTACATAGTCTAGATCCAGCCCACCGTTGGTGCTGTTAATTCCAGTCTGCGCGCAGGAGCACAGGCTCAGCAGCATCATGAGCGCCAGCAGCGACGCAATGATATATCTAAGATTTTTCTTCATTTCTATAATCCGCCTTTCTGCGAAAAGGCACCGACGGGGTTATGAAACCCGAGTGCT